>JACDJC010000180.1_pt1 | contig 82856 bp, 82 predicted proteins | sample 7454191 | NCBI WGS metagenome assembly JACDJC01 (sample SAMN14253291, study PRJNA609438) | sludge metagenome | isolation source: sludge after 25d culture with pyrite and EDTA | collected 2018-12-20 | reverse complement strand
GCATCGCGGCGATCTGGTCGGCGGCGACGCAGTGGTTCCTGCTCAGCCGTATCCATGCGTTCGACGCGCCGGTGCTGGTGTTGCAGCGTCGATTGGCGCAGCTGCGCCGCTTCCGCTTCTACAGCCAACTGCTGTTGGGCCTGCCATGGTGGTTCCTGTGGCTGCTGGTGACCACGGTGGGCCTGGTCTGGCTGTGGGACGTGGATATCTATTCGGTGGCGGCGCCGGCCTGGTACTGGGTGACGATCGGCGTGGGCGTGATCGGCATGGGTGCATGCCTGTGGCTGGCTCGCCACCTTGCCGGTCGTCCGATCAAATCACCGACTTTGCGACGGCTGGTGGATGACATGAGCGGTCGCAGTTTGTTGCGTGCGTCGCAACAGCTGGATGCGTTGGCCGGTTTCGAGCGAGAGTGAGTCCGGCTCAACGCGCTCGCGGTTTCAGTCGCACGTAGATTTGCTTGCGGACCACCGCGATGACCTTGCCGGAGGCGGTGCACACCTCGGTCTCGAACCAGCGCAGAACTTTGTCGCCGCCGGCCGCTGCCACGCGCAGTTCATCGACCACGCCCGGCGCCAGCCTGAAGCGCGCGTACACGTCCTCGTGGCCGGGCGCCACGAAGTCGATGGCGCCAGCCTTGTCCCACACGTAGTAGTCGTTGCCCAGTTGGTGCATCACCAGCAGCATCCAGAACGGGTCGACCATCGCGAACAGGTTGCCGCCGAACTGCGTCTTCACGTAGTTGCGGTTCCACGGCCGCAGCCGCAATACCACCTTTGCCTCGGTGTAGTCGTCGCTGAGCGATTGCACCCGGATTGCATTGATCAGAAAAGGCGGCCACAAATTGAGCAGATGACGAAAGGTGCTGGCGCGCATACGGTGTCCGGACGCTGGAATCGCAGTCAGTGTAGCCGAACATACGCCAAAGTACGGTCTTGTCAGGCAACGTCAAAGCGGCCACGCGTCGGGCTCTCCCGAATCCCGAATCCCGGCCCTAAAACAACATCGACGCCATCCGCCGCCGATAGCGCCCCACCAGCTCGGCATCCTCCAGCGTGGCAAACGCCGCCAGCAGGCGCTTCTTCGCCTGGCCGTCGTTCCAGTCGCGGGCTTTTTGCAGGATGGTGAGGAATTGTTCGAGGCCGCCTTCGGCGTCGCCGTCGTGGAGCAGCCGCACGCCGAGCAGGTCGCGGGCTGACCAGTCCTGCGGGTCGGCCTCGATCCGCTGCCGCAGCTCGGCCACTTCGGGCGCTTCCTTCACGGCATGGGCCAGATCGAGTTCGCTGCGCAGGCGTTGTGCCCGCGCGTCGGTGGCCAGGTTGGCGGGCAGGGCGTCCAGCTGGGCGCTGGCGGCGTCCACCTGCCCGGCGCGCATGAGGGCCATCGCCAGCTCGAGCTTGAGTTCGCTTTTGGCCGGTTCGGCGGCGATCGCCTGCTGGAGGCGGGTGATCGCCGCCTCGGCTGTCTCCTCGACGGTGTCCTCGTTGTCGATCCGGGCCGGGTCGCCTTGCAGCGGCTGTACGTGCCGCGCCAGGAACTCGCGTACCTGGGCTTCCGGCAGGGCACCGGCGAAACCATCGATCACCTGGCCTTCCTTGACCAGCATCACGGTCGGGATACTCTTGATGCCGAACATCGCCGCCAGTTCCTGTTGCGCCTCGACATCGACCTTGCCCAACCGGAAGCTGCCGTTGAACTCGTCGGCCAATTTTTCCAGGACCGGTCCCAGCGACTTGCATGGTCCGCACCATGATGCCCAGAAATCCACCAGGATGGGTGTTTCCATCGACGCTTGCAGCACCTCTGCTTCAAAAGTCTGCTGATCGATGTCGAAGATGTGGGAGGTGTTGGTGGTGTCAGTCACGAAAGACTCCGGGGGCAGGGGTACGGGGTTCAAAATCAGGGCGATGTCCAGCATATCAAGCAGGCCGGAACGGGTTGGCCACGTGGAGGGCGGCGCGTTCACCATGGATTTGCGAGAATTCACCGATGACCACCCGGCAACACGCTCCCTCCCGCAGCCTGAATACGCCTTCCTCCGACGCACTGCTGATTTGCGAACACTGCGACACCGTGTACCGGCGCCGTCCGCTCGAGCGCGGCGAAGTGGCGCGTTGCGCGCGCTGCGGTGCGGAGCTCGATCGGCATCGTATGCTGACCGTGAACGCGCTGCTGGCCTTGGTCCTGACGTCAATCATCGTGTTCATCCAGGCCAATATCTGGCCGATCTTCACCCTCGGCCTGAACGGCCAGTACAACGCCACCACGTTGTGGGGCATGATCGTCACCATGTGGCAGCAGGAGGCCCAGGTGGTTTCGGTGCTGGCCGCCGCCACCTTGTTCTTTTTTCCCATGGCCAAGATGCTGGTGATGGGCTGGCTGCTGTGGTTTGCCCGTGCCGGTCGGCGTGCACCCGGCTTTGCGCCGCTGATGGTGACCTTGCACCGGATCGGGCCGTGGACGATGAGCGAGGTGTTCGTACTCGGCGCGCTGGTGGCCATCGTCAAGGCGCACAGCTATTTCGAGGTGGTGGCCGACCCCGGGATTTATGCCTACGGTGCATTGACCCTGCTGATCACCATTTTCTCCGGGGTGGACATGCGTCAGCTGTGGGAACAGACGTCGGAGCCAGGCGCATGAACCGCCTGCCTCGCGCCGTCGATCTGGGCATGATCGGTTGCCGGGTATGCGGCCTGGTTTGCCGCAACGTGGCGGGCGACGAACGACTCGACGGGGACGGCGTGGACGATGCGATGGCCTGCCCGCGCTGTGGTTCGACCTTGCGTCGGCGCAAGACGAACAGCTACGCGCGCAGTTGGGCCCTGCTGCTCGCGGGCTTCATCCTGTACATTCCGGCGAATGTGCTGCCGATCATGCGCACCGCCAGTTTGGGCGACATTGACGACAACACCATCATCAGCGGCGTGGTCGAGCTGTGGGTGAAAGGCTCGCCGGATCTGGCCGTGATCGTTTTCGTTGCCAGTATCGTGGTGCCCGTGCTGAAGTTCCTCTCGCTGGGGATATTGCTTGTCAGCAGCCAGCGAGGCAGCGACTGGGCGCGTCCGCAGCGGGCCGCCCTGTACCGGCTGGTCGAGTTCATCGGTTACTGGTCGATGCTGGATGTATTCGTGGTGGCGTTGTTGACGGCGCTGGTGCGCTTCAGCGTGTTGAGCCGGGTCGAACCGTTGCCCGGCGTGATTTTCTTCGGGCTGACCGTGGTGTTCACCATGCTCGCCTCGATAAGTTTCGATCCGCGATTGATCTGGGATGGCAGGAACACCGATGACTGAAGACAGCCATGTCGAGCAGGACCAGCCGCCGCGCGACGAGTTGCCGCGCCCGGTGGTGCAGCAGCGCCGGTACAAGGAGTCGCTGATCTGGCTGGTGCCGGTGCTGGCGGCCCTGGTTGGGCTGTCGCTGGTGATTCACAACTGGTTGCAGGAAGGCCCGCAAATCACCATCAGCTTCCAGAGTGCCGAAGGGCTGGATGCCGGCAAGACGCCGGTGAAGTACAAGAACGTGGTGATCGGGCGGGTCAAGAAGATCCACCTCAGCGCCGACAGCAGCCATGTGCTGGTGGAGGTGTCGCTGGAGAAGAGCGCGAAGGGTTTCGCCACCCAGGGCACGCGCTACTGGGTGGTGCGGCCGCGCATCGGTCTGGGGGGCGTGTCCGGCATCGACACCCTGTTCTCCGGTGCGTTCATCGGAGCCGATGTCGGGGAGTCGAACGAACCGCAGCATGAATTCGTGGCACTGGAGGCGCCACCGGCCGTCACCCATGGTGCGCTGGGGCGCAGCTTCGTGCTGCAGGCCGACGATCTGGGCTCGCTCGATGTCGGTTCACCGGTCTACTACCGGCGTATCCAGGTCGGTCGCGTGGCCTCCTACGCACTGGACAAGGACGGCAAGGGCGTTTCGCTGCATATCTTCGTCGACGGACCGAACGACCGTTTCGTGACCAAGTCCAGCCGCTTCTGGAATGCCAGCGGCGTGGATCTGTCGGTTGGCGCCAACGGATTGAAGCTCAATACGCAATCGGTGGCGGCCGTGCTCGCCGGTGGCGTGGCGTTCCAGGATCCGCCGGGGCCGCATGACAGCACACCGGCACCCGAAGATGCCAGTTTCAAGTTGTTTGGCGACCGTGAGACCGCGTTGGCGCCACCGGACGGCGAGCCGTACTTCGTCCGCATGCGCTTCGCACAGTCGATACGCGGGCTGGCCGTGGACGCGCCGGTGGAGTTCCTCGGCATCAATATCGGCAAGGTGGTCTGGGTGCGGTTGGACTACGACGAGAACGCGAAGAAATTCCCGGTGATGGTCGGCGCGGTGGTCTATCCGCAGCGCCTGGGCAGTGCCTACGAGAAGCTCGAAGCCATGGCCAGGGAACGCGGCGAGGGCGCGGACCTGTCGCACATGATGGGACGATTGATTGCCCACGGCATGCGTGCGCAGGTGCGCACCGGCAACCTGCTCACCGGGCAACTCTATGTGGCGCTGGATTTTGTGCCGCACGCGCCGAAGGTGTCGTTCGATCCGGATGCCAGGCCGCTGACCATACCGACCGCTGCCGGCAGTTTCGACAAGCTGCAGGAGCAACTGGCGGATATCGTCGACAAGCTCGACAAAGTGCCATTCGACAGCATCGGCAAGAATCTCGACCAGACCCTGGCCGGGCTCGATGCCAGCCTGAAGCAGGTCAACGGGCAGACCCTGCCGGCGTTCAACGACACCTTGCAAGGTGTGCAGAAGACCCTGGACACCGCGAACGAGTCGCTTTCGGGTGACTCCCCGCTGCAGCGCAATCTCGGCGCCACGCTGGAACAGGTGCAACGCATGGCGCGTTCGCTGCGTGTGCTTTCCGATTACCTGGGCGGTCACCCGGAGGCCTTGCTGCGCGGGCGCCGCGCCGATCCGGCTCCTGCCGGGCAGACACCGCCGAGCCAGCCCGGACAGGAGGACAAGCCATGATTCGTCACGCCAGGCCGCTGTTGGCGGCCGTAACCACCGTGTTGCTGGCCGCGTGTGCCTCGGCGCCCATGCACTACTACACCCTGCTGCCGCAGGGGGCCGCGGCGCCGGCAGGTCCGGCAGCGCCGATCGCGTTCGAGTTGCTGTCGGTCAGCGTGCCGGCGCAGGTCGACCGGCCGCAATTGGTGGTGCGCGAGGGCGGTCAGAGCGTGGCCCTGCTCGAGAGCCATCGCTGGGTCGCGCCGCTGGCCGACGAGGTACGCGACGCGCTGGCCGCCGAGTTGGTGCAGGAACTTCCCGGCCGGAACGTTTCCGGGATGTCCACCGGCAACCGGCCCCTGCTGCAGGTGGCACTGGACCTGCGTCGTTTCGAGTCGCAGCCAGGCAGCTACGCCCTGATCGAGGGGGCCTGGAGCGTGCGCTTGCTGCATGGCGCGAAGCCGACAGCGATTGTCTGCACCAGCAACATCCGCGAGTCGGTTGCGCCAGGCTACGGCGCTCTGGTACAGGGCCATCAGCGTGCACTGGGCGAATTGGCGGCGCAAGTGGCCGGCGTGGCGCGCTCGCTCGCGGCCGGCCAGGATGCCAGCTGCCCTTCCGGCTGAGTGCGCGGCTTGGCGGCCGGCCCGCGCTGGGCTAGTCTGCCCAGTTCACCGCAGCCGGTTTGTACCGCGCTGCACCCTCCGCTTCATGGCACCGACATCATGCAGGACAACCAAGTCTCCAGCTCCCCCGAATCGGATGACACTGCCTATCGCCCGCAGGTGGTGGAAGCTGCGGCGCAGCACTACTGGAACGTGCAGCGCGCGTACGAGGTGACCGAGGATCCCGACCGGCCGAAATTCTATTGCCTGGCGATGCTGCCGTACCCGTCAGGGGCCTTGCACATGGGGCACGTGCGCAACTACACCATCGGCGACGTGATCAGCCGCTACCAGCGCATGAATGGGAAAAACGTGCTGCAGCCGATGGGCTGGGATGCGTTCGGCCTGCCGGCGGAGAATGCCGCGATCAAGCACCACACCGCGCCGGCCAAATGGACCTACGCCAATATCGAGCACATGCGCACGCAGTTGCAGGCGATGGGCTATGCGTTCGACTGGTCGCGCGAGTTCGCCACCTGCCAGAGCGACTACTACGTGCACGAGCAGCGCATGTTCGTGCGCCTGATGAAGAAGGGCCTGGCGTACCGCAAGAATTCGGTGGTGAACTGGGATCCGGTCGACCAGACCGTGCTGGCCAACGAGCAGGTGATCGACGGCCGCGGCTGGCGCACCGGCGCAGTCGTGGAGAAGCGCGAGATTCCGCAGTGGTTCCTGAAGATCACCGACTACGCGCAGGAATTGCTCGACGGACTGGATTCATTGCCGGGATGGCCCGATGCGGTCAAGACCATGCAGCGCAACTGGCTGGGGCGCAGCGAGGGGCTGGAAATCCACTTTGCGCTGGAAGGCGGGGGCGAGCCGCTGAGCGTGTTCACCACCCGGCCGGACACCTTGATGGGCGTGACCTTCCTGTCGATCGCCGCCGAGCATCCGCTGGCGCTCAAGGCGGCACGGGACAACGAGAAGCTGGCCGCCTTCATTGCCGAGCTCAGGCACGGCGGCGTCTCCGAGGTCGAGCTGGAGACCCAGGACAAGCGCGGCATGGACACCGGCCTGTGCGCGATCCACCCGATCACCGGTGAGCGGGTGCCGATCTGGGTGGCCAACTTCGTGCTGATGAGCTACGGCACCGGCGCGGTGATGGCGGTGCCGGGGCATGACCAGCGCGACTGGGAGTTTGCGCAGAAATACAGCCTGCCGATCAAGATGGTGATTGTCGACGAGTCGGTGGTGGCCGCGTTGAAGCAGATCCGGCATGACCTGTCGCTGGGCGTCGGCAAGGACCCCATGCTCGCCGCGCTGGAAGGCCGCGACATCAATCTGCAGGATGTCTCCGCACCACTGCGCGTGGTGGAGGAATTCGAGCGTCGCATCATGGAAGTCGCGGCCTGGACCGAGCGCGGCGTGCTGGTCAATTCCGGCGAATACGACGGCATGGATTTCGACCAGGCGCTGGCGGCGCTGGCCGCACGCCTGGAGCGCAACGGCACCGGCTGCCGCCGCGTCAACTGGCGCCTGCGCGACTGGGGTGTCAGCCGGCAGCGTTACTGGGGTTGCCCGATCCCGGTAGTCCACTGCAGCAGGTGCGGCGACGTTCCGGTGCCGGAAGACCAACTGCCGGTACTGCTGCCCGAGGACGTCGCGTTCTCGGGCGTGCAATCGCCGATCAAGTCCGATCCGGAATGGCGCAAGACCACCTGTCCCAGCTGCGGCGGCGCTGCCGAGCGGGAAACCGACACGTTCGACACTTTCATGGAGTCGAGCTGGTACTACGCGCGCTACACCAGTCCCGGCGCCGCCACCCAGGTGGACGAGCGCGCCGATTACTGGCTGCCGGTGGACCAGTACATCGGCGGTATCGAGCACGCGATCCTGCATTTGCTGTATTTCCGCTTCTACCACAAGTTGCTGCGCGACGAAGGTCTGGTGAATTCGGATGAGCCGGCCACCAACCTGTTGTGCCAGGGAATGGTGATCGCCGAGACTTACTATCGCGACAACCCGGATGGTTCGAAGGAGTGGATCAATCCGGCCGAGGTCGATATACATCGCGACGACAAGGGGCATGTCACCGCTGCCGTGCTCAAGGCGGACGGCCAGCCGGTGCAGGTCGGCGGCACCGAGAAGATGTCCAAGTCCAAAAACAATGGTGTCGATCCGCAATCGATGGTCGGCAAGTACGGCGCCGACACCGTGCGCTTGTTCTCGATGTTCGCCGCGCCCCCGGAGCAATCGCTGGAGTGGAACGAGGCCGGTGTCGAGGGCATGGCACGTTTCCTCAAGCGCTTCTGGCGCGAGGTCACCGTGCATGCGGCCGGCCCCGCTCACCCCATGCTGAAGGCCGCGGCCAAGGGCCGCTCCGGGCACATTCCCGTGGGCGCGGGGGAAGGTGCCGAAGGCGAAACGGCGCAAGCTCCGGGAGCCATCGACCCGGCCACCCTGGACGCTGCGCAAAGAGCCATGCGCCGCCAGTTGCACGAGACCATCCAGAAGGTCGGCGATGACTTCGGCCGGCGCCACGCGTTCAATACCGCGATCGCTGCCTTGATGGAACTGCTCAATGCATTGAACAGGTTCAACGACATGAGCGAGCAAGGCCGCGCGGTGCGCCACGAAGCACTCGAGGCAATGGTGCTGCTGCTCAATCCAGTGGTGCCGCACATCAGTCATGCGCTATGGCAGGTGCTTGGCCATGCGCCCACGGTGCTGGAGGATCAGCCCTGGCCGCAGCCCGACCCGGCGGCACTGCTACGCGACACGGTCACCCTGGCGGTACAGATCAACGGCAAGTTGCGCGCTACCATCGAGTTGCCGGTCAATGCCTCGAAGGACGAGGCCGAGGCGCTGGCGCGTGCACAACCGCAGGTGATGCATTTCCTCGAGGGCATGACGGTGCGCAAGGTCATCGTGGTGCCGGGCAAGATCGTCAACATCGTCGCAGGATGACCTCCATGAGCTGCCTCAACGCGTGCCGGATCCGGTTCCCGATCTTGTTGCTGGTCGTGCTCGCGCTCAGCGCCTGCGGCTTTCATCTGCGCCAGAGTGCCGACCTTCCGGCATCGATGCAGCGGGTGCATTTGACGGTCAGCGGCAGCAGCAATTTCCAGCGCCAATTGGCCCGTGCGCTGGAAAGCTCCGGGGTCACGGTCGAGGACGAAGGCGGTCCCGGCGTGGCCGAACTCAGGGTGCCCACCGCTGTCTTCAGCACCGATACGCTGACCTCGGGCGGCTACGTGCGCATCAGCGAATACGCCGTCCACTACTCGGTGCGTTTCGATGTCACCGATGGTGCCGGCCAGACCCTGGTGCCAACGCAGACTATCAACATGTCGCGCGAATACAGCTACGATGCCAGCAATACCGTCGGCAGTGCCTCGCAGACCGAGCAGATCGAGAAGAGCCTCGAGGGCGACATGGTGCAGGCCATCATGTTCCGCCTGCAAGCGGCCGGACGCCACCCGGCGCCGCAACCCGGCACACACTGATGCCGCTCAGCGCGAACCAGTGGTCGAAGGCGCTGGCGGCGGATCGACTGGATTCGGTCTACCTGCTCGCCGGCGATGAGCTGTTGGTACTGGAGGCGGCCGATGCGTTGCGTGCGCAAGCCAGGAAGCTTGGCTACAGCGAACGCGAAGTCCTAGAGGTCGGTCAGCATTTCGACTGGGACAATCTTGCCCGCGCCGGCGCCGGCATGTCGCTGTTCGCCAGCCGCCGCCTGATCGACCTGCGCCTGCCCACGGGGCGGCCGGGCATCGACGGTGCCAAGGCGATCAATGCGTTCTGTGCAGCCCCTCCGCCTGACGTCACCTTGCTGATCACGGCACTGGAATGGAGCACCAAGCACGATGGTGCCTGGAGCAAAAAGCTCGACGCCAGCGGCACCATGGTGGTGCTCCATGCGCCCAGGCCGCATGAGTGGAGCGCGTGGGTCGGCGCGCGCCACGCGTCGCGCGGACTCTCCGCCACGCCGGATGCCGTGGCATTGCTGGCCGATCGGGTGGAAGGCAACCTGCTGGCCGCGGCGCAGGAAATCGACAAGTTGCTGGTGTTGCACGGGGAGGGCCGCATCGATGCGGCCGAGATGGAGAGCCTGGTCGCCGACAGCGCGCGCTACGACGTCTTCAAACTCGCCGATGCGGCGTTCTCCGGCGATGCGGCGCGGGCGTTGCGCGTGCTGGCCGGTCTGCGTGCCGAGGGCGATGAACTGATTGCGCTGATGGGCTGGCTGGTCAACCAACTGCAACTGGCGCTGCGCCTGGCCAATGCACAGAATTTCGCCGCGCAGGCCAAGGCCGAGCGACTATGGCAGTCGCGCGAGCAGATGTTCCGCCAGGCGCTGCGTCGCGCGCCGCGCGATCACTGGCTGCAATGCCTGGCGCGTGCCGCGCGGATCGACCGTATCGCCAAGGGGCGCGAAACCGGCGACGCGTGGCTGGAGGCCGAGCGACTGATCGCCGCCATCGCCGAGCCGCGCGTGGCCGGGGCGCTGGCGTGAAACCGCTGGCGATCTTTGGCGGCACCTTCGATCCCATCCACCTGGGCCATCTGTGCGTGGCCTGGGAAGCTTCCGAATTGCTCGATGCCGAGGTGCTGATGATGCCGTCCGGCCTCCCGCCGCACCGTCCGCCACCGATCGCCAGCGCGCCACAGCGGCTGGCGATGCTTCAAGTCGCATTGCGCGGCCAGTCGCGGCTGGTCCTGGATGCGCGCGAGCTGGCGCGCAGCGGCCCGTCCTACACGGTCGATACCATGGTCGAGCTGCGTGCCGAGCAGGGGAATCGCCCGCTGGTGCTGTTGCTCGGTGCCGATGCGTTCGCCGGTTTGCCGGGCTGGCATGACTGGCGCCGCTTGTTCGGGCTGGCGCACATTGGTGTGCTCAGTCGACCAAGCGGACAGACTCCGCTGCCCGCCGAGCTGCAACGGGAGACCGACCATCGCTGGGTGGAAAGCCCCGCCGCACTGCAGTCCGCGCCGGTTGGTCGCCTGGTCGCGCTGTCGGTCACGTCGCTGGAAATTTCCGCCACGCGTATCCGCCAGTTGCTCGCCGCCGGCCGTGAGCCACGCTACCAATTGCCGTCGGGGTTGTTCGACGGGCCCGAACTTCTGGCGCCGTATCGGCGTTGACGTTCAGCCGGCCGCGCTGTGGTGGGAGCGCACCCTGTGCGCGACGCTCCTGGCACGCATCGACATCAAGGCATCGCGCACGGGATGTGCTCGTGCAGGCGGACTGGGTTGGCGAACCGCGGCTCGTCAGGGCGTACCATCCAGTTGTCCCTGCACTTCGTTGATCGAGTCGCGGATGCGCTTGGAGAACACCGAGTCGTCGTGGTGGATCAGCAGCAGGTGTTCGGTGGCGCGGGTCATCGCCACGTAGAGCAGGCGCGCCTCGTCGGCCTCGCGCTGGCCTTCCTTGGGCAACGAGCCCAGCCCGGGGATGATCACGAACGGGAATTCCAGGCCCTTGCTGGAATGCATGGTGATCAGCTTGACACTGTCCTCGACCACGAACAGGGTCTGCTTGCCGGCGTGGTCGGCCAGGCGGCTGGGGATGTCGAGGCGCTGCAGGATCTCGTGCAGCTTTTCGCCTTCCCACTGGTTGCGGTAGAGCACCGCGATGTCGGAATAGGGGCGGCCATGGGCGTGTTCGTCGCGCAGGCGCGCAATGAGCACGTCGAGCTGGGCCCGCGCAGTGTCGGTGCGCACCAGTTCGGGTACGGCGCCGCGGCGGCCGGCGCTCTCCGGGGCGATCAGCGGCACGCCGTCGTCGTCGTCGCTGCGCGATTCGAGCAGGTCGTGCTCGAACGCACGCGCCACCGAGAGGATTTCAAGCGTGTTGCGGTAGTTCAGCTTGAGAATGGTGGTACGGCCCTGTGCCTGCACACCCAGGCTCTTCCAGCTGATCTTGCGTCGCTCGGTGTTGCCGTAGATGTTCTGCGCGTCGTCGTACAGCACCAGCAGCGAGTTGGTGGCCGGGTCGATCATCTGCACGATCAGCTTGTACCAGTCCGGTTCGAAGTCGTGCCCTTCATCGACCAGCACGGCGCCGTACTGGAAGCGCGGGATCTGCTCGCGATCCACGCCGTCGATCACCTTCTGCACCATCTGTTCGAAGAAGTCCTTGCTGCCCTGGGCCGGCAGCTCCACGTGGTAGGCCACCAGCATCTTGCGGCACCATTTGTGGAAGTTGTAGACCTGCACCTTGCCGTCCAGGCCGCGCTCGCCGACCAGTTGTTCCAGCCGCGCCGCCAGCGTCTTGTTGTAGCAGAGCACCAAGATGGGCTTGTCCATCTCGCGTGCCAGCTGCATGGCGCGGAAGCCGAGGATCATCGTCTTGCCCGAGCCGGCCACCCCGTGGATGACCCGGTGCTCGTCACCGATCGAGCGCGCCAGTTGCTCCTGCTGGGCGTCCATCACCTTGACCAGATCCGGGATTTCCAGCGGCCGCACGGCGTCGTCGGAGGGACCGAACAGGCCGAACTGGCCGCTGCCGGCTTCCACCCGCAATTCGGGAAACAGGTGCCAGCGCACGCGGTCGATCTGTGGCAGGGTCAGTGCCACCGGATAGACCTGCGGGAACATCGCCCACAGCCGCTCCTGGAAGGCCTCGGCCTCGACCGTCTCGTACAGCTCATCGCGGCAGATCACCAGGTGCTCGGGCAACACCCCGCCCAGCGCCCCCTCGTCGAACTGCCTGCGGGTGATGTTGGCCAGTACCACGCCCCAGCCCCACGGCATGATCAGCTTGCCGGCGTAGCGCGAGCCTTCCGGGTGTCGCAGCGCCGGATCGCGTTCCAGCACCACGCCGATCTCCAGCGCATAGGCGCGCGCCTGCAGCAGCGGGTTGTTCTCCTTGACCAGGCCGCGCTCGGTGACCAGGGTGAACTGGGTGCTGTCGGCATGCCGGATGGTGTCGGCTTTCCAGTCCTTCACTTCGAGTACCAGCAGGCCACGGCGCGGGTGGAACACCACGAAGTCCGGGTGCCGCTGACGTACCCCGACCGGCACGTCGTACCACAGCAGGTAGTCGTCCTCGAGCTTCTGTTCCAGTCGCTCGGAGACACGCTTCTCGCCGCCGGTCATCCGCGGCAGGCAGCTGTTGCGGGTGGGAATGAGTGTCGCCACGGAGACCCCTTGATGCGCTTGCCGGATGACGTTAGCCGATGCGGCGGGGCTGTCAATGCCGATGCGACGGACTCATGTCCGGCGCCGCCACTGTTCCGCCGGGATCTTCATGCGCCGGCAGGCGCGGCAGGCAATGCCGTCGCGCAGTGCGGCGCGTAACATCGGCACGACCGACCCCCGTGCGCGGGCGGCGAAGAGCGCCTGCTGTCGCTGCCGCGGCGTGTACCCCGGCCCCCGGCGGCGAAGCGGTTCGCGGGCAGGGCGAGTCGGCAGTTCGAACGGCGGGGGCCTGCGTCCAGTTTGTCGCGTGCGGCATGAGCAGTTTGATCTGGACGTCCATTGTGGTATCAATAGCCCCATGCATTCCGCCACCGCCAGCCTGTTCTTCTGGTTTTACGGCTACCCGAAGCCAACGGCGGCGGCGTGCGCGCGATTATTTTGAACTGATCGACACTATCACACCGAACCGCCCGTATCCCCGGCGGTTTTTTTTTGGCCGCCATCCGGAAACCACCAGGAGAGCCGCCACCATGCATCCCACCGACGACCTGCGCATCCGCGCCATCACCCCGCTCAGCACACCAATCGAGGTCATGCTCGACTGTGCCGCCCCGGACGTTGCGATTGCCACCGTGGATGCCGCACGCCGCGCGCTGCACGCCATCATCGCCGGAAGCGACGATCGGCTGGTGGTGGTGATCGGGCCGTGCTCGATCCACGACACGCGCGCCGCGCTGGAGTATGCCGGCCGGCTTGCGCCATTGCGCCGGGAGCTGGGCGATGCGCTGGAGCTCGTGATGCGGGTGTACTTCGAGAAGCCGCGCACCACGGTGGGCTGGAAGGGCCTGATCAACGACCCGGACCTGGACGGCAGCTTCCAGATCGGCAAGGGCCTTCGGCTGGCCCGCAGCCTATTGTGCGACATCAACGCGCTGGGCGTGCCGGCAGGATGCGAGTTCCTCGACATGATCACGCCGCAGTACATTGCCGACCTGGTGGCATGGGGCGCGATCGGTGCGCGCACCACCGAGAGCCAGGTGCATCGCGAACTGGTCTCGGGCCTGTCCTGCCCGGTCGGCTTCAAGAACGGCACTGACGGCAATGTGAAGATCGCGGTCGATGCCGTTCAGGCGGCGAGTCAGGAGCATCATTTCATGGCCGTTACCAAGGAGGGCCAGGCTGCCGTGGCGACCACCAGCGGCAATGGCGATTGCCATGTGATCCTGCGTGGCGGCAAGTTGCCCAACTACGACGTCCCGAGTGTCGATGACGCCTGTGCACTGATCGCCAGGGCCGGCCTGCCGGCGAAGGTGATGATCGACGTCAGTCACGCGAACAGCGGCAAACAACCGGAAAGCCAGCCGCGGGTGGTCGACGATCTGGCAGCACGGATTGCCACTGGCGAGCGGCGCATCCTGGGCGTGATGGTGGAAAGCCATCTGGTCGGCGGTCGCCAGGAATTGAAGCCAGGCCAGCCCTTGCGCTATGGCCAGAGCATCACCGATGGCTGTCTCGACTGGGAAAGTTCGGTGCGGGTACTGGAAAGGCTGGCGGAGTCGGTGCGCCAGCGTCGCCGGCTCGAAGCGCCGTCCCGACAGACCCTTGCAGAGGTTGCGGCCTGAGACGTGGTGGCGCCCGTCCTGGCCGGGCGTGTCCAGGCCATCGTGCATGCTTCGGACCCATGCATGAAACCCACACCTGCCATGCGATACCTGCAACCGGCACGGGCGCACCGGCGCGGGTTTCACGCATGGTTCCGTCGTCCGCCGTATCATTGGGCCGGTCGTTGACGTTTCCCGGAGCCCGTATGTCCCCTGACATCCAGCATGATCGTGCTGCCCATCGATTCCAGACCGTCGTCGACGGCGTGCAGTGCGTGCTCGATTACAGCCTCGATTCGGCCGTGATGATGATCACGCATACTGAAGTGCCAGCCGAGGTGGGTGGCCGCGGTATCGCGTCGGCGCTGGTGCAGGCCGCGCTGGATACCGCCCGTGATGAAGGCTGGCAGGTCGTACCGGCCTGCTCGTACGCCGCCGCGTGGATTCAGCGCCACCCGGCCTATGCCGACCTGCTGGCCTGAACCTCCCGGTATGCGGTGATCCCCGGGCCGGCGTCCTTCCCCGCTCCGGGATTGCCTGACGCCGGACGGTCGTCTTGACGTGACGTTGCAACATGGCGGTTATACTGAAGCCGCGTCATTTTGCGCTGCGACCCCGCACCGAGGCCCATCCTCTTGAGTACAGCCCGCACGAACAAGGCCGTCACCACGGCCACCCTGCGCAAGTCGGTCATCGATGCGCTCGAAGAACTGAAAGCCAAGGACGTCCGCGAAATCGACGTCCGCGGCAAGACCTCCATCGCCGACCTGCTGGTCATCGCCTCGGGCACCTCGGTCCGCCACGTGAAAGCCCTCGCCGACGAAGTCGGCAAGCATGCCAAGAAGACCGGCGTGGTGCCGTTGGGTGTGGAAGGCGAGGCCGAGGGCGAATGGGTGCTGGTGGACCTCGGTGACGTCATCGTCCACGTGATGCTGCCGCGGATCCGCGAGTTCTACGGCCTGGAGCGGCTGTGGACGGTGGGCGACCATGGCCATGAGATGGACGCGGTGCAGGCCGGCTGAGTCGGACCCGGGGCGTGCGTGCACGACTGATTGCGGTTGGCGAGCGTATGCCTGGCTGGGTTGCCGAAGGTTTTGCCGAATACCGCAAACGGCTCTCGCACGAGCTGCCGCTGGAGCTGGTCGAGCTGAAACCGGGCAACCGCGGCAAGGGTCGCGATGACGCACGGGCCATCCAGGATGAAGGCGCGGCGATGCTCGCTGCCTTGCCGTCCGGTTGCCACGTGGTGGCGCTGGACGGTCGCGGCAAGACCTGGTCCAGTGACGAATTGGCGGTCCAATTGGAGAACTGGCGCATGCACGGTCGTGATGTCGCGTTCCTGGTCGGCGGCCCCGACGGCCACGCACCCGAGGTGCTGGCCCGCGCCGACCAACACTGGTCGCTGGGCCCGCTGACCCTGCCGCACATGCTGGTGCGCTTGGTCCTGATCGAGCAGTTGTATCGCGCCATCACGATCATTGCCGGGCATCCGTATCATCGTGGGTAACGCGGGGGCGTGGACCGGATGACCCTTGTGGCCCTTGGATCGCTGGTCCGCCTCGTTTCATGAGGGAAGACGAAAAGCCTCCCGGAGTTTTGTAGCCCGATCGACTCCGGGCTGCTTGCTTCTTGCCCACAATCGCCTGCTCTGCTCCCCCGGCCGTATGGCCGATCGTAGTTTCTCCGAGTGCGTCGGAAACCTTTACGGAATTCCCATGGTTACACCCGGGAATTTTAAATATATCCATACAAAACAATAATGTACATATAGGCACGGGAGTTGCATGGTTATGGGCGAGACGGACCGGGATGCCCGGTCCCCATGACCATGCGGTGAGTGTCAGGCCTGCATCAACCCAGGAGACGGAAACGTGAATGTCAAACTACACAGCAAGTTGCAGACTTCGCGGTTGCAGGCATTGTTTGCGGCGAGCGTGCTGGCCGTCGGCTTGTTCCTGACCGCCACCACGGCGGGCGCCACGGCCATCCTGGTCGGGTCCGTAGGCGGTGTGCCCACTGGCGCCGACCACTACGAAAACTTCGACTCGCTCGCCTTGGGTGGCGGGGGCGGCATGACCCCCAGCGGCATCAACGTGGCGTTCACCCCGGACGCCCAGGCGGTGCAGAGCGCCGTGAACGGGCAGTACGCGGCGCCATTCCTGTCGAACAGCAATGGCACCCTGTTCGGTGACCCGAGCAACGGCGCGGATGCGACCACCTATCTCACCAGCGGGTCCGATGGCGGCTCTGCCAACCCGAATGCGAATGCGGCACTGACCTTCACGACGCAGCAGAAATACTTTGGTCTGTTGTGGGGGTCGGTGGACTCGTACAACACGCTGGATTTCTACAGTGGCGGTTCGCTCGTTGCCTCCTTTACCGGCACTGATGTCTCGAACTCGGCGGGAACCGGGAACTGCGTGGGAGGCAATCAAGGTGCGCTGGGTACGTGCTACGTCAACATCAACTTCACTTCGGGATCGTTCGACGAAGTCAAGGCGCACAGTTCGTCGTACGCATTCGAGTTCGACAATGTGGCATTCAGTGCCTCCCCCATTGGTGTGCCGGAGCCGGGCGCTCTTGGCATGATGGGTCTTGGCCTGCTCACGGTCGTCGGCCTGGCCGCCATCCGCCGCCGGAAGTTGGCGGTCCAATAACCCGACAATTTTCTCGGCAACACAGCCAGAACGGCCCTCCAGGGCCGTTCTTTATTGGCACGCCCGGGGGCACGACGCGCAACGCCGTGACTGGCGCCGTCGGGTCGCCGTGGAGATGCCGGGGGGCTTGATGGCATGAAAAAAGAGCCTGGCTCGCATGCGGAAGGTGGTGGCGCCTGACGCGCGGGTAGTCGCCGCAATGCTGGATCGAATCCGGTGGATCGAGACGTGACGCAGCAGTGGCTGGCGTATCGCAAGTTCAATGTGACCGTCTGGGGTTTGCGCCGCAGGGCGACGAGGCGACGGCCGGCCCTGCGCGCAGACGAGGCTGCGGTTATGCTGCTCTGCTCACTCGCTATCCCCAGGAACAGGCATGCTCTACCTCGCGTCAAAGTCGCCGCGCCGCCGGCAATTGCTGCAGCAGCTCGGTGTGGATTTTTCCGTCGTTGAGGTCGATGTGGTCGAGTGTCGGGAGGCTGGCGAATCACCCCGGGACTATGTGAGCCGCGTGGCGCGCGACAAGGCCCGCGCGGGGCTGCTGTCGCTTGCGGTCGATGCGTCGGAAGGCGGCATGGTGCTCGGCTCCGATACCGAGGTCGTGCTCGAGGGCGAGGTGTTCGGCAAGCCGCGCGATGCTGAGGACGCGGCGGCGATGCTGGGCCGCCTCGCGGGGCGCACGCACGAGGTGATTTCGGCGGTGTGGCTGGTGTCGGTCGATCGGGAGCTGGGCGATGTCTGCGTGTCGCAGGTGCGCTTTGCGACGCTGGACGCGCCGACGATAGCCGCCTACGTCGCAACCGGTGAGCCGTTTGGCAAGGCCGGTGGCTACGCGATCCAGGGCCGCGGGGCAGCATTGATCGAGCATCTGCGGGGAAGCTATTCCGGCGTGATGGGCCTGCCGTTGTTCGAGACGGCGCGGCTGCTGCGCCGGTTCGCTGGCTGACCTCATCCGCCGGGCTGGGCCACCACGAACCACGCCGCCACGGCCACCAGGTTGTTGGCGCCGTGCGCAACCACGCTGGGCCAGATCGAGCCCGAGCGCAGTCGCAACCAGGCGAGTGTGAGCGCCAGCAACAGCAGGGTGGGCAAGGCAAATACCTGCCAGTCCAGGCCCGGGAGATGGGCCAGCGCGAACGCCAGCGAACTCAGCCCGATCGCCGCGGCGCAGCCCCAGCGCTGCAGCAACGCGGACAGCAATACTCCGCGGAACAGCAGTTCTTCCACCAGCGGACCCAGGCTCACCACCATCAGCACCAGCGGAATGCGCCAGCCCAGCGGTGTGTTCTCGCCCAGTTGCCGGATGTTCTGGGTGACGGGATGGCCCTGTGCCAGCCACTGGGTCAGCCATCCGCCGATGATCGGTGCCGCCAGGCCGATGAGTATGGCCAGCACAAAGAAAGACGTCCGTTCGGGACGGACGAAGCCGAATCCGGGCGGACGCGCCAGCGACCACAGGCGTGGCCAGCGCCGCCATATCAGCAGCCCGACGCCGGCCGCGGCAACGCCCAGCACAAGCATCACCAGCGCGGCCTGCATGCCGGGCCGTTGCAAGGTGTCGTGGATGGCGCCGGGCAGGTCCTGCAGCCCTCCTGGCGAGCGAAGATGGCCGGTGGCGACGGCGAGAACCACGGCAAAGATGCCCCCGCCAACGGCTTGCAGCGCGAAATAGAGCACGATCCAGCCCAGCGCCATCCACGCGCCGGGGGCACGCAGTGGCGTCGGCAGTGCCGGTGGCGGGCTTGCAGGGGAGGGCGTGGGTCGGGTGTGGATGGTCAGGGTTTCCAGGGTGGATGCGGCAGCGCTGTCCGCTCGCGCGGCATCGCCCGCAACATTGGATTATCGCAGCAAGAGCAAGGCACGCATCGGGTGCGGGTGCTGGGCGCTGTGGCTCCTGGAGTGCCGGGCCGGCCGCGATCAGCCCGCGGTGACCGCGCGCACCACGCCGATGGCGGCCATCACCAGCAGGGCGATCCAGGCGAGCATGCCCAGGCCGAAGCCGGGGCCGCGTTTGACCGGATCCTTCATGTAGGCCACCGCATACCATCCCCGACCCGCCAACCAGACCAGTCCGGCAATGCCGGCCCAGCCGCTGAAGCCATAGTGCGTGGCCAGCCACAAGGTGGGCAGGAACAGCACGGTCTGCTCCAGCGTATTCATCTGCACACGGTAGCCGCGTTCGAACACAGGGTGTCCGCTGGTCGCCGGGGCCTTGATCTGATACTTGCCGCGGGCTCGGCCCACCACCAAGGTGGTGCCGAACAACAACAGCATGGTGAGCAGGGTGACCAGGGCGGGCAGGTGGGTCATGGTGGTTCCTCAAATGGAGTTCATTACTTTAGCCGCAAGGGACGCATGGCGTAACGGCGACCGGACCCCTATCTTCGCATGTGCCGGCAAACGCCGAGGACTCAGGTCCTCGACTGCCAGGCGCTTGGGGGGGTCCGACCCTTCGTTGGCGCGGGCGCCTATTTGTGGGTGTTTCCTGGCGGTTTGCGGCCGGGCCGTGGCTTGAAGCCGCCGGGCTTCTTGTAGCCGCCCGGCTTGCGCGTGGGTGGCGCACCGGCGCCGGTGTCGGTGCCGTCCCACTCGTGGATGCGCAATTGCTGCTGCACCACCCACACTTTCTTCAGGTGTTCGAACACTTCCTTGGGCATGCCGTCGGGCAGGTCGATCAGGCTGTAGTGGTCGCGGATGCTGAGGCGGCCGATGTACTGGCTGTCCAGCCCGGCTTCGTTGGCGATCGCACCGATGATGTTGCCTGGCTTGACGCCATGCTCGTGGCCGACCTCGATGCGATAGGTGCGTTTGCCGTGCTCGGTGGCATGCGCGCGCATCGGGCGCTGGCTGGACTCGCGCGGCGTGTGTTCGCGTGGTGCGCGGGTGGTGCTGTCGTGTCCGCGTCGCTTGTGGTCGCGCACAGCCGGTTCGAACTTCTCGCGCCTGGGCGGCGGCGCCAGCAGCAACGGTTGGTCGCCCTGGGCGATCCGTGCCAGCGCCGCAGCGATCTCGATCGCCGGCACGTTGTACTCCTGCTCGTACTGCTCGATCAGCTGTTGGAACTGGCCGAGCTCGCCCTGTGCCAGGGTGTCGCTGATGCGCTGCTTGAACTTGCCGATACGCACGTCGTTGACCACCTCGACCGAGGGCAACTGCATCTGCTCGATCGGCTGCCGGGTGGCGCGCTCGATCGCGTGCAGCATGCCGCGCTCGCGGGGGCTCACGAACAAAATCGCCTCGCCGTTGCGCCCGGCGCGACCGGTGCGGCCGATGCGGTGCACATAGCTTTCGGTGTCGTACGGGATGTCGTAATTCAGCACGTGGCTGATCCGCTCCACGTCGAGACCACGCGCGGCCACGTCGGTGGCGACCAGGATGTCGAGCTTGCCGTCCCTGAGTTGCTGGATCACCCGCTCGCGTTGTGCCTGGACGATGTCGCCGTTGATCGCCGCCGCGGCCAGGCCACGTGCCTGCAGCTTCCCGGCCAGTTCTTCGGTCGCCTGCTTGGTGCGGGTGAAGATGATCATCGCGTCGAACGGCTCGGCTTCGAGGATGCGGGTCAGTGCATCGAGCTTGTGCATGCCGCTGACGAACCAGTAGCGCTGGTGGATGTGCGGCGTGGTGGCGGCTGTCGACTTGATCGTCACCTCGACCGGATCTTTCAGATGACGCTGCGCAATCTTGCGGATCCGGGTCGGCATGGTCGCCGAGAACAGCGCCACCTGGCGCTCCGGTGGGGTCGCGTGCAGCACTTTCTCGACGTCGTCGATAAAGCCCATGCGCAGCATTTCGTCGGCTTCGTCCAGCACCAGGTATTTCAGTTCGGACAGGTCCAGCGTGCCCTTGTCCAGATGATCGGTCACCCGGCCGGGCGTGCCGACCACGACGTGCACACCACGTTTGAGCGAGTGCAACTGGGGGCCGTAGCTCTGGCCGCCGTAGATCGGCAGCACCTGGAAACCGGGAATGTGGGCGGCATACCGCTGGAATGCCTCGGCGACCTGGATCGCCAGCTCGCGCGTGGGGGCCAGCACCAGCGCCTGCGGCTTGCCGGCGCGCGGGCTGATCCGCGACAGGATCGGCAGCGCAAACGCGGCAGTCTTGCCGGTGCCGGTCTGCGCCTGGCCCAGTACATCGCGGCCTTCCAGCAACGGCGGAATGGTGGCCGCCTGGATCGGGGAAGGCGATTCGTAGCCGACATCGGCCAGCACGCGCAAAACGTCGGGATGCAGTGCGAGTGCGCCAAAACCGGACGGGACCGGGGCGTGGTCGGAAGCGGGGGAAGACATGGGGGAACCTCGAAACCATGGCAGCGCCGCGAATGCAGCGCGCAAGCAATGCATTCTACCAGTCCCGGCGCGGCGGCGTGGCGCGGCATGCTGAATGTCGCGTGCACATTCGGCCGGCTATGCTCGGGCCTGGATGTCTGACCCGGAGTAGATGAGGATGGTTACGCTCGAGACCATTTCCGAACAGCGCCTGCATGGCGGTGTCCAGGGTTTCTACCGGCATGCGTCGCAAGCCTGCGGCGGGCCGATGCGCTTCGCCGTGTACCGGCCGCCGCAGGCGGCGCGGCAGGCTTGCCCGGTGCTGTACTTCCTGGCCGGCCTGACCTGCACCGAGGAAACCGCCACGATCAAGGCCGGGGCCCAGCGGCTGGCGGCCGAACTGGGCCTGGTGCTGGTGATGCCCGACACCAGTCCGCGCGATACCGGCTTCGACGGCGCCATCGGCGACTGGGAGTTCGGCGAGGGCGCAGGCTTCTACCTGGATGCCACCGAGGAGCCATGGTCGTCGCGCTTCAACATGCATACGTATGTAGCGGATGAGTTACCGGCGTTGATCGCGGGAAGCTTCCCGGTGGATGCATCGCGCAGCGCGCTGTGCGGTCATTCGATGGGCGGCCATGGCGCCTTGACGATCGCCCTGAAGCGGCCGACACGCTACCGCTCGGTATCGGCCTTTGCGCCGATCGTGGCACCCAGCCAGGTGCCGTGGGGGCGCAAGGCATTGCCGCGCTATCTGGGCGAGGACGCGAACGCGTGGGCCCAATACGATGCCTGCGAGCTGGTGCGGCGGCAAACCTTCCCCGGTACGATCCTGATCGACCAGGGCGAGGCCGACCAGTTCCTGGGGACGCAACTGAAGCCGGAGCTGTTCGACCAGGCCTGCGCGGAGGCGGGACAATCGCTGCTGTTGCGCCGGCATGCCGGCTACGACCACAGCTACTGGTTCATCACCAGCTTCATCGACGACCATTTGCGCCATCATGCCCGCGCGCTGGGGCTGGCATGACGGCGCTGCCGCGATTGCCGACGGCGCGTGGCGTGATCCGCCTGCCCGAGCCGGCCGATGCATCGAAGTTGCTGCAGTACCGGCTGGACAACCGCGGGCATCTGGCGCCGTGGGAGCCTTTGCGTGCGGCGGACTACTACACCCTGGAACAGTGCGCCCGGGCAGTGCGCGATGCTCGCGAGGTGGCCGAACTGGATCGCGGTTATCCACTGGTGTTGTTCGATCCCGACGAGCAGGAGATCCGGGGCAGCCTGACCCTGGCCAACGTGATGCGTGGGCCGTTCCAGGCCTGCCTGCTCGGCTACGGCATCGGTGAGCGCTGGCAGGGGCGGGGCTTGATGCACGAGGCACTGGAAGCCGTCCTGGCCTGGGCGTTCGGCGAGCTGGAGCTGCATCGGGTGATGGCCAATTACCTGCCGCGCAATGAACGCAGTGCACGGCTGCTGGCCCGACTCGGCTTCGAGCGCGAAGGCTATGCACGGGCTTATCTGAAGATTGCCGGGCAATGGGAGGACCACGTGCTCACGGCGAAGATTCGCTGAGCCCGTCAATGGTTGTTCCACACAAGAATGGCGGCCCGGGGGCCGCCATTCTTGCTGTTGCCTGTGCCGGCCCTGCTCAGGCCTTGGCGGCCGGGCGATGACTCGATCGGCGACGCTGGTTGCCGGCCGCGTGGTCGCCGCGCCCCTGCGGCGCGTAGCCGTTCGGCCGCGCCGAACCGGCGGGCTTGCCCTGGCGCGGCGCGCGCGACTGGCGCTGACCACCGCCACCTTGCTTCGGACGCGGCGCGCCCGCATCCAGCCGCAGCGGGGCGGAAGGCTCGAAGCCGGCCACCGGGTTGATCGCGATGTCCTGCTTGAGCAACTTGCGGATGTCGTGCAGCAGGCCGCTTTCCTCGTGGCTGACGAGCGACAGCGCCAGCCCTTCCAGGCCGGCGCGACCAGTGCGACCGATGCGGTGCACGTAGTCCTCGGCGACCGAAGGCAGGTCGTAGTTGATCACGATCGGTAATTGCTCGATGTCGATGCCGCGGGCGGCAATGTCGGTGGCCACCATCACGGTGACGCGGCCGCTCTTGAAGTCGCTGAGCGCGCGGGTGCGGGCGTTCTGGCTCTTGTTGCCGTGGATCGCGGCGCTGCGCAGGCCCGAGGCGTTGAGGAAGGTCACCAGCTTGTCGGCGCCGTGCTTGGTGCGGGTGAACACCAAGGTCTGCCGGCGGCTGTCCTGCGACAGCACGTGCAGCAGCAGGTCGCGCTTGCGCGAGGCGTCGACCGGGTGCACCTGGTGGCTGACCAGGGTGGTCACCGTGTTCGGTGCCGACACCGAGATCTCGCGGGCGTTGTGCATGAACTCCATCGCCAGCGTCTTGATCGCCGGCGGGAAGGTGGCCGAGAACAGCATGGTCTGGCGCTTTTTCGGCAGTGCTTGCAGGATGCGTTTCAGCGCCGGCAGGAAGCCCATGTCGAGCATGCGGTCGCCTTCGTCCAGCACCAGCGTTTCCACCGCCGAAAGGTCCAGTGTACGTTGCTGCATGTGGTCGATCAGGCGGCCCGGGGTGGCGATGACGATATCCACGCCACGGCGCAACGTGTTGATCTGCGGCCCCATGCCGACGCCACCAAAGATGGTGGTGCTGCTGACCCGCAGGTGCTTGCTGTAGCTGCGCATGTTGTCGTGGATCTGGGCAGCGAGCTCGCGGGTCGGGGTGAGGATCAGGGCGCGCGGCCGGCGCGTCATGGTTTCGCCGCTGGTCGACAGCTTCTGCAGCAGCGGTAGTGCGAACGCGGCGGTCTTGCCGGTACCTGTCTGGGCGGCGGCAAGCAGGTCGTGGCCTTCCAGTGCAGGCGGGATCGCCGCCGTCTGGATCGGGGTGGGCTTGCTGTAGCCGTAATCGGAAAGCGCACGCAACAACGCGGGCACAAGGCCCAGCGAATCAAAAGACATGTAACACTCCTGGGCAACCCGGAGTGCTCATGCCGTGTTGCGAATCAAGGGGGATGGGGCGGCAGTGCGCCGCAGCAACCGTAGGGACGACTGCGTTGCGCAGTATAGCCGATCTTCCGGCGCGGCGTACGGATCCGTCGCGCTCAGGGCAAACGGTCAGCTCCATGGTTGCGTCGCGCCACGACCAGGTAACTGTTGAAGGGCGTGCGGCCGTGCAGTGGCTCGATCCGTACGTCGAGGCCGGCGTGTTGCAACGGGGCGCGCAGTTCGTCGGCGCTCGGATAGTGTTGCGGTCCACCGGGGATCCAGCCGGAGACGCGCAGAAAGAACTCCTCCACGCGGGTTGCATGGAAACGCCAGTTCTGTTCGCGCAGCACGTTGCGGATGATCAGGAGGCCGTGCGGCGCCAGATGCCGGACGGCCTCCTGCAGCAGGGCCTGCTGATCTGCTGCCGGCAGGTAATGCAGTACGTCGAGGATCGCGACGTCGCCCTGCATCGGTGGCAGCTCGTGCACATTGGCGCGGTGCAGCTCGATGGTGGTTGCCAGGCCGGCGCGTTTCACCGCGCGTTGGCCTGTGGCAATTTTGCGCGGGTCGTGATCCACCCCAAGGCAAGCCACGGTATGACCTTGTGCGTGCAGGTATTGCCCCAGCAGGCCGATACCGCAGCCGATGTCCAGCAAGGGCAGCGTGCTGCCGGCAAGCATGTCGGCAACCGCGGCGTACACCGGGTCGCCAGCCAATTTGCTTCGTACGTAGCCGCGCTGCAGGTGGCCGTCATAGCGGTTGGCGATGTGTTGGCGCGTGTGACGATCCATCCGGGTCGGGCCTGTCGTTGAGGTGGCCAGCCTAACAGCTGGCGGCAGTGCATCGCCGTTGCGATACCTGCGTGTTGCAGCCGCTTCGGCAGGCTGCACTGCTGATAGAATCGCCGGCTTGCAAACCCACAAGAGATTCATGATGAAAGCTGGCAAGGACAAGGTGGTTTCCCTGCATTACACGTTGACCGTGGCGGGCGAAAAGGTCGAGAGCTCGCGTGATCGCGACGAGTTGCTGTGGGTGCTGCTCGGTCACGGCCAACTGATTCCAGGCCTGGAAGCAGCCCTGGAAGGCCATGAGGCGGGCGAGAACCTGGCCGTGGACGTGGCTGCCGCGGACGCCTATGGCGAACGCCGGGAAGGCCAGATCCAGCGCATGTCCAAGAAGTATTTCCCGCGGGCCAACCGGCTCAAGCCGGGCATGGTCACCGTCTTGCAACTGAAGGATGGCGGCCAGCGTGCCGTCACCGTGCACAAGGTCGGGATGAGCGCGATCGACGTCGACCTGAACCATCCAATGGCCGGCAAGGATCTCCATTTCGACGTGGACATCAGCGAAGTACGTGACGCTACCGAGGAAGAAATCAAGCACGGTCACGCTCATCCACCGGGCAGCGCAACGCACTGAGCGGTGGATCAAGAGTCAAGACAAAACGGCGCCCGCTCCAATAGAGTGAAAGCAAAACGGCGCCGCGCGGCGTCGTTTTACGCTTGCTCCCTCTCCCTCCGGGAGAGGGTTGGGAGAGGGTACGAGCGAAGCACAACGAGGTAGCGCTCGGGATTGCCGCTCCCATGCTTCGCCCGGACCCTCATCCGGCGCTTCGCGCCACCTTCTCCCGGAGGGAGAAGGACGGTCTCGGCCGGCGCAGCTTCGCCAACCATCAATCCAGCACCCGTCTCCCATACGCGAAATGGTCCCCCCAGTACGGCCCGTCGATGTCATCCAGTCGTACCGTGCCGCCGCTGTTTGGCGCATGCACGAAGCGGCCCTTGCCGACATATACGCCAACGTGGCTGATGCTCCCGCCAATGCTGAAGAACACCAGGTCACCGCTGGCCAGCTGGGTCATGCGGCGCACCTTGCGCGCATTCATGGACGCCATCTCGTGCGAGGTGCGTGGCAGCTTGATGCCGGCCGCGGTGCGGTAGATGTAATCGACCAGACCGCTGCAATCGAAACCACCGGCGGGCGTGTTTCCACCCCAGCGGTATGGCGTGCCGACCAGGCCGATCGCGCGGAACAGGATGTCGTTTGCCTCGCCGGCGCTGGCAGCTGAGGGCGCGCGAGGCGGCAAATCGGCCAGGGCGGAATGCGAGGTTCCGGAGGTGCCTTCACTCCGATGCGGGCCGCTGGCGCAGGCGGTGAGTAGAAGCAGTGCGGCGCCAAGCGGCAGCCATTGCAGCACGCAGGCGGATCGTTGGGAGGGGGTGGGTCGCTGCGCGCGGTCCAAGTGCATGATTCAACCTCGGCTTCAATCGAGCCGAGGTTATCAAATCAATGGGTTGGAAGAAAGTCATCACAAACTGGGCGAATTGGGTGCGGGCGAGGGTGGCGGTATCGCGGCCGGCGCGCCATTGGAGGAGGTCGGCGCGGGGCTACTCAATCTGAAGGCGACCGGCACCCGGGCATAGCTCTGGACCGGCGCGCCGTTTTCCAGTGCCGGCGAGAAGCGCCAGTGCTGCATGACCCAATCGCGAGCAGCCTGGATCAGTTCGGGGGCGGCCTTGGTCGTCGGTTCAACCGTGGTCGTGATCGGCTTGCCATCGACGCCGACCAGCACCAGCAGCATGACGGTTCCTTCCTCTTTGTTCTCGATTGCGCTTTCCGGGTAGGGCGGAGGGGGGTACGCCACGATACCCGTCTCTTGGGGCAGAGCCTGGACGTTGCCAACGTCATGTTTCACCGTGGCTTGCGCCATGAAAACTGTCCCGGCCATCAATGCAGCCAGTGCGGTGTAGCCGAAGCGGCGGCGCAGCGCGCCGGGATGAGAACGTTGGATCATGGTCAGTCGCTCCTTCAGTTGTGGCTCGGCGAGCCAAGGGACCAGGGCCGGCACGGGAGAGCTGCCAACGCTGTGCATCAGAATGTGTGCGTAGCTGGTTTCATCTTGTGGCGCGTGGCGCAGTACGCGTTCGTCGCAGGCCAGTTCCTGATCCAGCCGGAAGCGCGACAGCGCCAACCACATCAGGGGGTGGAACCACAGCAGCGCAGCGGCCAGTTCGGCCAGCACGCTCCACAACGCGTCGCCACGACGCAGGTGGGCCAGTTCATGGCGAAGGATCAGGTTGCGCTGGCTGGGATTGAAGCGTTGCATGAAATCGGGCGGCAGCAGCAACAGGCTGCGCGGCGCGCACAGCACGGCCGGGCCAGTCGGATGCAGACGCAGGCGGCGCAGATCGAAGCCGTCCATCTCGTCGCGCAACGCTGCTGCCAGTGGCTCGGGCAGGCGGCGGTTGTGCCGATGCAAGCCCACGTAGTGCGTCACCAGCCGCAGCAGGCCCAGCGCCGTGCCGAGCAGCCATGCCCTCCACAACCATGAGCTGATCGACGCGGCCTGGGTGGGTGCGGTGGTCGGTGTGACGTCACCGGGCAATAGGTGGATGGTTGGCAACAGCACCCAATGGGCCGGCAGGGTCGGCAGCCACGGCAGGATTGCCATTAGCGGTGGCAACAGCCACAGGGTGAACGCGGGGCCGGCGCCGACACTTTGCCGCACCGGGCGTCGCACCAGCAGCACCGCGGCCATGGCAAGGGTGACCAGCAGCAGGGAACGCAGGATCGTCGCATCCATCTCAATGCTCCTTTTTCTCGATCGCGTCGAGCAGCTTGCGCAGTTCGGCGATATCTTTCTCACCCAGTTTTTCGTGGGTACTGAAATGCACCAGCAGTGGCGAGAGCCGTCCGTCGAACACGCGATCGAGCAGGCTGCGGCTTTCCTGGGATTGCCATTGTTCGCGGCTCAGCCGCGGTGAGTAGAGATAGCGTCGCCCGTCCTTCTGTGCCTTGACCGCGCCCTTGCCCAGCAAACGGTTGAGCAGGGTACGGATGGTTTTCTCATGCCAGTCGCTGTCGCGCTGCAGCGCGGACACGATGTCCTCGGAAGTTTGCGGTGCCTTGCGCCACAGCACTTCCATCACGCGGCTTTCGGCATCGCTGATCGTTGGAAGGGATTCCGTCACGGCCTGTCTCCAAGGATTACACATGTAGTTTCAGTGAAGACTACATATGTAATTCAATCAGTGCAAGCCCTGGCGTCGATACATGATTGAGCTCACCGGACCGCGGTTCGCTGGCGGGATGTCCGTGCTGCCCGGGTACAATGCGCCGATGGCTACTTACACCTTGCAGCGCGGCCGGGTGCCGCTGTTGGTCAGCCTGCCGCATGACGGCAGTTACATACCCGATGAAATTGCTGCGCGGATGCACCCGCGGTCGCGGCGCTCGCCGGATACCGACTGGCATGTAGGCCGACTGTACGAGCCACTGGCGCACGCACTGGGGGCCAGCGTGCTCAAGCCGGTGGCATCGCGCTACGTCGTTGACCTGAATCGGCCCAGCGATGGCCACGCACTGTATCCGGGGCAGCGCGAAACCGGCCTGGTGCCGATGGTCGGTTTCGACGGCGAGCCGCTGTATCTGGAAGATGGTGCGCCGGGCCAGGCTGAAATCGAACAGCGGGTAACGGACTACTGGAAGCCCTATCACCAGGCGCTTGCGCAGGAGTTGGCCCGGTTGTCTTCCGAGCATGGCCGGGTGGTGCTGTGGGAAGGGCATTCGATCCGCGGTCAGGTACCCATGCTGTTCGACGGGGTGCTGCCGGATTTCAATCTCGGCACGGCCGCCGGCGCAAGTTGCGGACCGGCGCTTCAGGCGCGTCTGCACCGTTGTCTGGAGGCGCAGTCGCGCTTCAGCTTTGCGGTGAACGGCCGCTTCAAGGGCGGCTACATCACCCGCCATTACGGCGTGCCGTCAAGTGGCGTGCAGGCGGTGCAACTGGAGTTGGCGCAACACAATTACATGGATGAGGCGACCGTTGTCTACGATGAGGCAAAGGCACAGCCGGTGCAGGAGCTGATCGGGCAGATGCTGCGGATCTGCCTTGCGTGACAGCAGGCCGGCTGGTGCGCGCAACCAGGATGGCCTCGGTGATCACGCCGACAGCGGTTGCCGCCGTAGCAGGCATGCGCACGCCCAGGGTCGCAACACGTGCGGAACATCGCCTGCAAGCTGCCGGGTCACCGCCGGCACAGCTCCGGCCGTGACCCGGCTGGTTGGACACGCCGTCGTGAGCTGGAGCCACGCCAACTTTTGGCGGGGGCGTTCGGGCGGCCGGTACGGTGTGTCCCCTGCGTCAGCGTGCCGTGACCGGCAAGGCGGCAACACATTTGAGCTCGATGGCGATCGGTGTCGGCAGGGTGCTGATGCCGACCGTCGTGCGGCAGGCCTCGACTCCGACGAAATGCTCGGCGTACAGCCGGTTGTAAGTGGCAAAGTCGCGGGTCATGTCGGTCAGGAACACGGTGACATCGACCAGGTCCCCCCAGCCCGCGCCGCTGGCTTCGAGCACAGCACGCACGTTGGCGAACACCTGGCGGCATTGCGCTTCGATATCGTAGGCGACCAGCGTGCCGGCGGCATCGTGGACGTTGCCTGGAATCGCGTTGCTGCCCGGGTGGCGTGGCCCGATCCCGGACAGGAACAGCAAGTCGCCTACCCGTCGTGCGTGCGGATAGGTGCCAACCGGAGCGGGGGCGTCGTCGGCGTGAATGACCGTGTCGTTCACCCGACCTTCCTCCAACGACTGGTCAGCTCGGCCACCGCCCGATGGTAGGCGTCCGGCAACTGCCCGCGACCGCGCACGTCCAGGCCAAGGTCCCGGATGTGACCATTGTCGAGGCCATAGATCCAGGCATGGACCGCCAATTGCTGGCCGCGCTCCCATGCCTCGCGTACGACGGTGGTGTGGCATACGTTCAATGCTTGCTCCAGTGCGTTCAGTTCGCACAGGTGGGCGTGGCGCATCGCGAACGACTGCGCCGGATCGAGCTTGTCGACATGCTTCAGGGCGATGTCGGTGATATGCCGCAGCCAGTTGTCGATCAGGCCCAGACGGCTGTCCTTGAGCACCGCGCCGACACCGCCGCAACCGTAGTGGCCGACCACCAGGATGTGTTTCACCTTGAGCACGTCGACCGCGAACTGGATGGTGCTGAGCGCGTTGAGGTCGGTGTGCACGACCACGTTGGCCACATTGCGGTGCACGAAGATTTCGCCCGGCGGCAGATCGACGATCTGGGTGGCCGGCACGCGCGAATCGGAGCAGCCGATCCATAGGTAGCGCGGTGCCTGTTGCTGCGACAGTTGCTCGAAAAAGGCCGGGTCCTGGGCAGTGACCTTGTCGGCCCAGCGCCGGTTGTTGGCCAGCAGATCTTTCAGTGAGTTCATCGAAGTTGGTGTTCCCCTATTGATGCGACAAGTGACAGTTCACCCTATGGCTCCGCACCCGTCGGCCCGACGGGTGCGGAGCCGTAGGCGATGCAGACATTTTTCGGTTCGGTGAAGAAGTGCAGCGCTTCGGTGCCGCCCTCGCGCCCGATACCCGATTGCTTGACGCCGCCGAACGGCGTGCGCAGGTCGCGCTTGAGCCAGCAGTTGATCCAGACGATGCCGAACTCGAGCTGCGCAGCGAGCCGGTGCGCACGCGACAAGTCCCGGGTCCACAGCGAAGCGGCCAGGCCGTAACGGCTGTCGTTGGCGATGGCCAGCGCTTCGGCCTCGTCCTGGAACGGAATCAGGGTGACGACCGGCCCGAAGATTTCCTGCTGGTTGGTGGCAGTGCCCGATGTCAGCCCCTCGACCACGGTCGGCGCGATGAACCAGCCCTCGCTGCAGCGACCGGAAAGCCGGATCGGCCCGCCGCCGCACACGATCCGGCCACCCTCCGCGCGCGCCTGCTCGATACAGCCGAGCACCTTGCGGTAATGCGCCTGCGAAACCATCGCGCCGAGGTCGCTGTCCGCGTCTTGCGGGTCGCCCACGCGCAAGGCGCGTACGCGGGCCAGGTAGCGCTCGCGGAAGCCATCGTAGATGGAACGCTGCACCAGCAATCGCGAACCGCACAGGCAGATCTCGCCCTGGTTGGCGAAGCCCGAACGCACGATGGTGTCGAGGTTGGCGTCGGACAGCTCGGCGTCGGCAAACACGATCGCCGGATTCTTGCCGCCCATTTCCAGCGAAACCTTCTTGAACTGCGCGGCAGCTGCGCCGGCGATGGTTGCGCCGGTAGCGGTGCTGCCGGTGAAGGAGATCGCCTTGACCTCTGGATGTTCGACGATCGCCCGGCCCACCGTGGGGCCGCGACCGTGCACGATGTTCAACACGCCGGGCGGGAAGCCGGCCTCGATGCTCAGCTCGCCGAGCAGGGCCGCGGTGCAGGGGGTGATTTCCGAGGGCTTGGCGACCACCGTGTTGCCGGTGGCCAGCGCCGGCGCGATCTTCCAGCTGAACAGGTACAGCGGCAGGTTCCACGGGCTGATGCAGCCCACCACGCCCAGCGCCTGGCGCAAGGTGTAGTTGATCGCGCCGCGGTCGGGTGCGCCGCCTTCCATCGCATGCGATTGACTGCTCCAGCCAATGATCGCGGCTGCGAAATAGCGCAGGTTGCTCACGGCTCGCGGAATGTCGAGTCGGCGTGCGAGGCTGAGCGGCTTGCCGCTGTCGCGTGATTCCAGGGCGGCGAACTCCTCCAGCCTGGCCTCGACCAGGTCGGCGAGTTTGTACAGCAAGCGTGCGCGCAGCTCGACCGGCGTGGTCGCCCAGCCGGACGCCGCGCGGCTGGCAGCCGCCACTGCGGCGTCGACATCGGCCGCGTCGGAATCCGGACATTGCGCAAGGACGCCGGCAGTGGCGGGCTCATGCACATCGAGCCAGCGATCGTGAATGGGCGCCTGCAGGCGACCGTCGATCAGATTGGCAAGGTGCGGAATGGACATCCGCGCCATCTTAAATCCAGCCGCCGGCAATTGCACCGGACGCCGGCGTATGCACTCGCTCACAGCGAGCGCGTACGCCCCCCGTCGACCGGCAGGCTGACGCCGGTGATGTAGCCCGCTGCAGGAGAGGCGAGGAAGGCTACGGCGGCCGCAGTTTCGGACGGATCGGCGAAGCGGCCCAGCGGGATTTCCGCGGTCATCTCCTGCTGCACTTCCTGTTCGCTGCGACCCGATTTTTGCGCCCGCGTCGCCACGATCTGCTCGATCCGAGGCGTGTGGGTGGAGCCGGGCAGCACGTTGTTGACGGTGATGCCGAATGGTGCCAGCTCGCCGGCCAGGGTCTTGGCCCAGTTGGCCACCGCGCCGCGGGTGGTGTTGGAGACGCCGATGCCGGGAATCGGTTCCTTCACCGAGGTGGAGATGATGTTCACGATGCGACCCCAGCCTGCATCGCGCATGCCCGGCAAGACCGCCTGCACCAGCATGTGGTTGGCCAGCAGGTGGTTGCGCAAGGCGTCGAGGAACTCTTGCGTGGTCGCGTCGATGATGCTGCCTGGCGGCGGGCCGCCGCTGTTGTTGACCAGGATATGCACCGGGCTGGTCGCGACCAGCGCCTCGGCCTGCGCGCGCAGCGCATCGGTATCGCCCGCATCGGCAACGATGAAACCATGCCGCTGCGCATCGTGCCGGCGTGGCAGGCTGTCGACCAGGCTTGCGAGTATCTCGCCACGCCGCGCCAGCGCGGTGACGCTGGCACCGAGCAACGCCAGCTCGACCGCACAGGCGCGGCCGATACCCTGGGAAGCGCCGCAGACCAGCGCGTGACGACCGCTCAGATCCAGTTGCATGTCATTGCTCCGGTTGGTCTCAATACAGCATGCGTATTGCCAGTGCACCCAGCCAGCATGACCAGCCAAGCCACGGGCCGTAGCGCCACAGGTTGCGCCAACGATCGATCGACCGGTCGCGCAACGCCGGCAACGCCGGCGAGCGCAGCACGTGCTGCATGCGGACCCAGCGCCGCCAGGCCGATGGCTTGTCTCGGTCGCCCTCCACGATGACCTGCCAGTGCTGCGGATAGCGCTGTCGCAGCCGCGCGGTCAGCAGGAATTGCGCCACGAAGGACAGCGCGAACAGACCCACCCCGGCAATCAGCAAGGCCAGATAGAGCGCAATCACGAAGAGCCGCCATTCTTGCCGCTCCAGGGCAGTGGCAGCTCGTTCAGTACGCCCTCTCCGCTGGAAGGCTTGCCGCAAACCGCATTGTCGATGGCTTTCTGGTAGGTCGAGTTCATCATGCCGATCCAAAGTGAGCCATCCGGCCCGTGTGGAATGCTGAAGCTGCCGACGGAACTCATCTCGAGGGTCGCCGCAGTGCTCTGGGAGGACAAGGTCGGCGACTGTTCCCAGTACGTCTTGCCCGACTGCTGCTCACCGGAGCTGTAGACCAGCAGGTAGTGGGCCTTCTTGCCGTGCACCGTGATGCTGCCGAAGGCGCCGGTGGTCTCGTCGCTCCAGCCCATGTGCTCGCACAGCTGGATGTCCTCGGACCGAATGGGCTGGAAGCCGTCGTCCAGCAGCACGATGGTCGGCGCAAACAGATAGCTGGATTGCAGCCAACGACCGTTCAATTCCGATTTCAAGGCGATCCGGTACGGCCGTTTCACTTCGGTGGGCAGGCGAAACGCCAGGAAATAGCTCTTGGTGCCGTTGAGGTTGGCCACCATGGAACCGCTGCCGAGGGTGAACTTCTGCGGTTGCCAGGGCAGCAGGTTGCGATAGGAAAAATCGGCGAAGCTGCTGCAGCAGGGGGTCGCCTGCTGCAAACGCAACTGCGCGAGTTTCAGCGGATGGCCCGCTTCCTCCGAGGGTGGGCGCAGGTTGGGCGGCAGCAGCGCCTTGGCGGCGTGGCAGCCGGACAATCCGATGGCAGCGGCAAACGCAGCAATGATGGCGGCACAACGGTACGACATGAGCTTCCTGGGCACTCAGAACTCGGCGGAGCCGGCGGCACGGGGGTAGGGAATGGCATCGCGGATGTTGGACAGGCCGCAGATGTAGACCAACAGGCGTTCGAAACCCAGGCCGAAGCCGGCATGCGGCACGGTGCCATAGCGTCGAAGGTCGCGGTACCAGCCGTAGCTGGACGGGTCGAGACCGAACTGGATCATGCGCCGGTCGAGATAGTCCAGCCGCTCTTCGCGCTGGCTGCCGCCGATGATCTCGCCGATGCCCGGCGCCAGCACGTCCATCGCCGCCACGGTTTTCTCATCGTCGTTCAAACGCATGTAGAACGCCTTGATCGCCTCGGGGTAGTTCATTACGACCACGGGACGGCCGATATGTTTCTCGGCCAGGTAGCGCTCGTGCTCGGTTTGCAGGTCGATGCCCCACGCCACCGGGTATTCGAATTGCTGGCCCGACTTCTTCAGGATCCCGATCGCGTCGGTGTAGTCGATGCGCTCGAACGGCTTGGCGATGAACGCCTCCATCCGGGTGATCGCATTGCTCTGCACGCGCTGGGCGAAGAACGCCATGTCGTCGGGACGCTCGTCCAGTACCGCCTTGAAGATCGCCTTGAGGAAGGCCTCGGCACAGTCGGCGTTGGCGGCAAGGTCGGCAAACGCGATCTCCGGCTCGACCATCCAGAACTCGGCCAGGTGGCGCGCGGTATTGGACTTCTCGGCGCGGAAGGTCGGGCCGAACGTGTACACCTTGCTCATCGCCAGGCAGTACGCCTCCACATTGAGCTGGCCGGACACGGTGAGGAAGGCCTCGCGGCCGAAGAAATCCTTGCGGAAGTCGACCTTGCCGTCGGGCAGGCGCGGCAGGTTGGCCAGGTCCAGCGTGGAGAGCCGGAACATGTCGCCGGCGCCCTCAGCGTCGGAGGTGGTGATGATCGGCGTGTTGATCCAGAAAAAGCCCTGCTCGGTGAGATGGCGGTGGATTGCCATCATCATGGTGTGACGCACCCGGGTCACCGCGCCGAACAGGTTGGTGCGCGGACGCAGGTGGGCGACCTCGCGCAGGAACTCCATCGAGTGCTGTTTGGGCTGGATCGGATAGGTTTCCGGGTCGTCGACCAAACCGGTGACGACGACTTCGCTGGCCTGGACCTCGTACGCCTGGCCCTTGCCCTGCGATGGCACCAGGGTGCCGCTGATGATCACGCCGGCACCGGCGCTGAGATGTTTCACCTCGCTGTCGTAGTTGCCCAGGGTGGCCGGTACCACGGCCTGGATCGGGTCGAAACAGGAGCCGTCGGTGATGTTGACGAAGGACAGGCCGGCCTTGGAATCGCGCCGCGTGCGCACCCAGCCGCGCACGGTCACCGTGGTGCCAGCCTCGATGGCGCCGGATAAAGCCTGTTTCACACTGACCACGGCCATGGATTGAAACTCCTGCTGGTTCGCCGCATCTGGGCGTAACGGGTGAATGGCGTTGGCGCGCTGCGGCGCGCCGGGCCGAACCGGCATGATAATGTAGGCCTCGCCCGGGCCGCGACACCTCAACACTGTTTTTTCGAGATTGGACATACCCTTCATGAGCATCAGCATCACCCCCGCCGCCAACGAACGCATGCGCCATTTCCTGGCCTCCACGCCGGCGGCGGCAGGCGTGCGTTTCGGCGTCAAGCGCACCGGTTGCTCCGGATTTGCCTATGTGGTGGATCTGGCCGAGTCGATGGGCGAGGGCGACCGGCTGATGGAGGTGGATGGCGTGCCGCTGATCGTCAGCGACAAGAATCTGGCCCTGGTCGACGGCACGGTCATCGACTTCCAGCGCCACGGGCTCAACGCCAGCTTCGTGTTCCACAACCCGAACTCCACCGGTGAATGCGGCTGCGGCGAGAGTTTTACCGTCGGCTGAATCCCGCCGTGCCGCTGACAGCCTGCCGGAGGGCGTGCATGGCCATTCTACGCAGGCCCGGCGGGAGGTGCAGCCCATGGATGAGCGCATCATCGCGGCCCGGGGACTTCTACGGTCCACACTCCAGGTCCCGGCCTTTTCAATGACTTGCGTGGCGATCACGAGCCATCATACAATTCCGCTTCTGTCCGTATCCGAAAAGGTGCAGGCGGGACACTTGCCTCACCGCACCGACGGGAGGCTGCCAGGCCGCGTTGGCCGCATCCACAAGGAGTCAACCCAAAATGACCCTGCGTCATTACGAAGTCGTATTCATGGTCCACCCGGACCAGAGCGAGCAGGTTCCGGCCATGCTCGAGCGCTACAAGTCGCTGATCGAGACCGATGGTGGCAAGATCCACCGCCTGGAAGATTGGGGTCGGCGCCAGCTGGCGTACCCGATCGTGAATCTGGCCAAGGCACATTACGTGCTGCTCAACATCGAGATCAGCCAGAATGTGTTGAACGAGCTGGAGTCGAACTTCCGTTTCAACGACGCCGTGCTGCGCCATCTGGTGATCCGCCGCGACGCGGCCGACACTGAGCCGTCGTTCATCATGAAGTCGAAGGAAAAGGACGACGCCAAGTCGACCCGTCGTCGGGATGACGACAGTGACGGCGAGAGCCGCGATCCCAGCCACGCCGACAACGATCGCGACAGCGACGACTGATAGGAAGCCAAGACCATGTCCAAGTTTTTTCGCCGCCGCAAGTTCTGCCGCTTCACTGCCGAGGATGTGAAGGAGATCGACTACAAGGATCTCAACACCCTGCGCCAGTACATCACGGAAAACGGCAAGATCGTGCCCAGCCGCATCACCGGCACCAAGGCGCGCTACCAGCGCCAGCTGGCTACTGCGGTCAAGCGTGCCCGCTTCCTGTCGCTGTTGCCGTATACCGACAACCACGACGTCTAAAAGCTGGGAATCGGGAGCAGGGAATCGCAGGGGCAACCCCGCTCTGCGTTTTCGATTTCCCATTCTCGATTCCCTATTTTCTGCCCTTCGGACAACCGTCCTCTGGCTGCGCCGGGCCACACCGGTGCTAACGAACAGGAATCATCATGGAACTCATTCTTCTGCAGAAAGTCCGCAACCTGGGCAACCTCGGCGACAAGGTCGTGGTGAAGCCCGGCTACGGTCGCAACTACCTCCTGCCCCAGGGCAAGGCCGTGCGTGCCAATGCCGCCAACCTGGCCGCGTTCGAGCAGCGTCGCGCCGAATACGAGGCCAAGGCCAACACCGTGCTGGCCGACGCCGAGGCCCGCAAGGCCAAGTTGGCCGACGTGTCGGTGACGATCACCGCCCACGCCAGTGCCGAGGGCAAGCTGTTCGGCTCGGTCGGCCCGCGCGATATCGCCGAGGCTCTGGCTGCCCAAGGCCACGCTGTCCACAAGGGCGAAGTGATCCTGGGCGAGGGCCCGCTGCGCAACATCGGGGAGTACGACGTTGCCGTGCACCTGCATGCCGACGTGCACACCTCCGTGAAGGTGATCGTGGTCAGCGACAAGTAAGTACGGCATTTGCATTTTGCTCCACCAAGACAAACGGGCGCCCTCGGCGCCCGTTTGTCTTGGTGGGGGGATTCGGGATTCGTACGAGCCGGCAGGCTTGTCCGTCCGACGCCGACTGCTCAGCGTCGGACACGCAAGCATTCCGGCGTCGAGCGCCGCGCCGTTGCCCAATCCCGCTCTTATCCCCAGCAACCCACAACATTTCCACAGGGTTGTTGTCTCGACGGGTGAGACGCTGCCGCGCATCATGTGTCGGTAAGCCTGTCCATCCGTTGTCGGCGCGTTGTGCGTCCGTTTGTGGGGCAATCCTTTCGAGGTAAGTCAATGTCCTTCGTGCCTGAACGCAAATCCCCCTCGGCGGCCATCGAGGCGCTGCGCGTGCCGCCGCATTCCATCGATGCTGAGCAGGCCGTGTTGGGCGGGCTGATGCTGGCACCGGGCGCGCTGGACAATGTCGCCGACCGCCTCGCCGAGGATGACTTCTACCGACGGGATCATCGCCTGATCTGGCGCGCCATCAACGAGCTGGCCAACAAGGGCATGCCGTGCGATGCGGTGACCTTGGGCGACTGGTTCGAGAGCAATGGTCTGGCAGAGATGGTCGGCGGCGCCGGCTACCTGATCGAGCTGGCCAACACCACGCCAAGCGCGGCGAACATCGCGGCCTATGCCGAGATCGTGCGCGAGAAATCGATTCTGCGCCAACTGATCGACGCCGGCACCTCGATCACCGAGGACGGCTATCGACCCGAGGGCAAGAGCGTGCACGAGGTGCTGGAAAGCGCCGAGCAGCGCGTGTTCCACATTGCCGAGTCTGGCGCACGCGGCAAGAAGGACTCCGTCTCGATGCGCGAGGCAGTGAAGGATGCCTTCAAGCTGCTGACCGAACGCTACCAGAATCGCGGCCAGCTCACTGGCGTCAGCACCGGGTTTACCGACCTGGACGAACTCACCTCCGGGCTGCAGCCCTCGGACCTGATCATCGTGGCTGCGCGCCCGTCGATGGGCAAGACCGCCTTCGCATTGAACATTGCCGAGACCGCCGCATTGGGCAGCAAGAAGGCGGTGGTGGTGTTCTCGATGGAAATGTCCTCCTCGCAGCTGGCGTTCCGCCTGATCTCCTCGGTGGGCCGTATCCATCAGCAGCACCTGCGCAACGGCACGCTGGAAGAGGAGGACTGGCCGCGCGTCTCCAACGCGATCGCGCTGCTCTCGGACGCGAAGATCTTCATCGACGACACGCCCAGCCTCTCGCCGGTGGAACTGCGTTCGCGGGCGCGTCGGCTGCACCGGGAGCACGGTGGCCTCGGCCTGATCGTGATCGACTACCTGCAGTTGATGCAGGTGCCGGGCAACACGGAAAATCGTGCCACCGAGATTTCAGAAATCTCGCGCTCACTCAAGGGGCTGGCCAAGGAACTCAACGTGCCCGTGATCGCCCTGTCGCAGCTGAACCGCTCGCTGGAACAGCGCGCCGACAAGCGCCCGATGATGTCCGACCTGCGCGAATCCGGCGCCATCGAGCAGGACGCCGACGTGATCATGTTCATCTACCGCGACGAGTACTACAACAAGGAATCGCCCGACAAAGGCATCGCCGAAATCATCATCGGCAAGCAGCGCAACGGCCCGACCGACATGTGCAAATTGACCTTCATCGGCCATTACACGAAGTTCGTGAACTACGCGCCGGATTCGTTCGTCGGAGGGTTTGATTGAGTACCGGGATCGGGATTCCGGAGTTCGAGACTCGTCCGGTCCCGTACTCCACCAGTTGTCCGCCTTCTGCGGGGGCTTGCCTGCAGCGTCGGTATCATGCGGGGTGCCACGCGCTCCGGATGAAGGCTGACGCGATACCGGGCGGCTGCGTCTCGCGGTTTGCGATGCCCGCGGGCTAAGCTCGCCCCACGTCCCACGTCGTCGACCCGGAACACCCCATGGCCAAAGCCAAAACCGCCTATGTCTGCACCGACTGCGGTGCCGAGCACAACAAATGGCAGGGCCAGTGCATCGAGTGCGGGGCATGGAACACGCTCAGCGCGATCGTGTTGGAGCCGGCCACGACGGGCAAGGCGTCGGTGGGCGCGCGGCGTTCAAGCTATGCCGGCGCGGCGGCGGGTTCGCCCAGGATCACACCGTTGACCGAGGTCATGCTGACCACCGAGGCGCGCACCCTGACCGGTATCGGCGAGCTCGATCGCGTGCTCGGCGGGGGCTTGGTGCAGGGTTCGGTGGTGTTGATCGGCGGCGATCCGGGCATCGGCAAGTCGACCCTGCTGCTGCAGGTGCTCGGTACGCTGGGCGTGCAGCTTCCAAGCGTGTACGTCACCGGCGAGGAGTCGCTGGCGCAGGTGGCGGCACGGGGGCAGCGCCTTGGTCTGTCGCTGGAGCCGCTGCAGGCACTGGCGGAGACCTGTATCGAGCGCATCCTCGAGCAGGCGATGGCGACGCGGCCCAGGGTGCTGGTGATCGACTCGATCCAGACCATCTGGACGGAACTGCTGACCGCGGCGCCGGGCTCGGTCTCGCAGGTGCGCGAATCGGCGGCCAAGCTCACCCGCTTCGCCAAGGAGACCGGTACCGCGGTGTTCCTGGTCGGCCACGTGACCAAGGAGGGCGGCATTGCCGGGCCGCGCGTGCTCGAGCACATGGTCGATGCCGTGCTGTATTTCGAGGGCGAGTCCGGCAGCCGTTTCCGCGTGCTGCGCGCGTTCAAGAACCGCTTCGGCGCGGTCAACGAGCTGGGCGTGTTCGCGATGGGCGACAGGGGCCTGCGCGAGGTGCCCAACCCGTCAGCGATCTTCCTGTCCAATCACGCGGGACCGACCCCGGGCAGTGCGGTGATGGTGACGCGGGAGGGCACCCGCCCGCTGCTGGTCGAGGTGCAGGCGCTGGTCGATCAGTCCTCGCTGGGCAATCCGCGCCGGGTCACCCTCGGACTCGAGCAAAACCGGTTGGCGATGCTGCTGGCGGTGCTGCACCGGCACGGCGGCGTGGCGGCCTATGATCAGGACGTGTTCGTCAACGTGGTCGGCGGCATCCGCGTGCAGGAGACGGCGGCGGACCTGCCGGTACTGCTGGCGGTATTGTCGAGCCTGCGCGACCGGCCGTTGCCGGAGCACATGGTCACCTTCGGCGAGGTCGGGCTGTCCGGTGAAATCAGGCCGGTACCGAACGGCGAGGAGCGTCTCAAGGAAGCCGCCCATCACGGTTTCCGCCGGGCGATCGTGCCGAAGGCGAATGCGCCGAAGAGGGCTAGGGTCGGCGAGATGGAAATCGTGGGGGTGGAGCGGTTGAACGAGGCAATCGACGCCTGCCGCTGAGGTGGGACAGGGCGGGATTCCCTCCGCGCCGGGATGCTTCCGGGGGAGGTTTCCTGCCCCCGGCCGTGGTACACGCCGTCACCTGTCAGCGTCATCCCGCCACTGCGCCGGTGCGTGGAAGATCAATACACCCCTTGCTCGATCATCGCGTTGGCCACCTTGCGGAAGCCAGCGACGTTGGCCCCCAGCACCAGATTGTGTGGCTGGCCGAATTCGGCGGCCGCCCCGATGCAGCTTTGGTAGATGCCGGTCATGATCTCGTGCAGTTTGGCGTCGACCTGTTCCATGGTCCATTGCTGCATGCTGCTGTTCTGGGCCATTTCCAGTTGGCTGGTGGCGACGCCGCCGGCGTTGGCGGCCTTGCCCGGGCCGTAGGAGACGTCGCTGGCAAGCAGCACGTCGATGGCTTCGGGCGTCGAGCCCATGTTGGCGCCCTCCGCGATGCAGATGATGCCGTTGGCGACCAGCGCCCGTGCGTCGACGGCGGTCAGTTCGTTCTGCGTGGCCGAGGGGAAGGCGGCGTCAGCCTTGACGTGCCATACCGCATGGCCGTCTTCCGGGTAATCGGCGCAGGGGATGTAGCTGGCGTCGGGGTGATGTGCCGGGTATTCGCGCAGCGAGGTGCGCTTGACCTCCTTCAGCAGCTTCAAGGTTTCCAGGTTGATGCCTGCCGGGTGGTGGATGGTGCCCAGCGAGTCGGAACAGGTGATTGGCAGTGCGCCCAGCTGGTAGAGCTTCTCGATGGTGTAGATCGCCACGTTGCCGGCGCCGGAGACCAGGCAGGTCTTGCCGGCGATATCCTCATTGCGCGCACGCAACATGTGCTGGGCGAAATACACCGTGCCGTAACCGGTGGCTTCCTTGCGTCCCAGTGAACCACCCCAGCCCAATCCCTTGCCCGTCAGCACACCCTCATAGTGACCGGTAAGCCGCTTGTACTGGCCGTACAGATAGCCGATTTCGCGTGTGCCAACGCCGATGTCGCCTGCCGGGATGTCGACGTTGGGGCCGATGTGCCGGTACAGCTCGTTCATGAAAGACTGGCAGAAACGCATGATTTCGGCGTCCGATTTTCCCCTGGGGTCGAAATCGGAACCGCCCTTGGCGCCGCCGATCGGCAGGCCGGTCAAGGCATTCTTGAATATCTGCTCGAAGCCAAGGAACTTGACGATGCTCGCGTTCACCGACGGATGGAAACGCAAACCGCCCTTGTACGGGCCCAGCGCCGAACTGAACTGGATGCGATAACCCTTGTTGACGCGTACCTGGCCCTGGTCGTCGGTCCAGCACACGCGAAAGAAGATCTGCCGCTCCGGCTCCACGATCCGCTCGATGATGCCGTGCTGACGGTAGTGCGGCTCGGCATCGAGCAACGGTTGCAGGCATTCGAGGATCTCGCCGGCAGCCTGGTAGAACTCGCTCTGCGCGGGGCTGCTTTTGCGCAACCGGGTCAATGTTTCATGGATGAAGGACATGCGTGGCTCTCGACGATGGGTGGCGTGGTGACTGACGCGGCATGACGTTGCAGCAGCGTATTAACGTGCTAGTACATAAGCCCGGGGAGATACCGAATATAGTGCGGTGCACAATGATGTGCAATATTTTTCGGAGCAGATCGTGTGGACGTCTGGACGTCTTTTTCGCAGCAGTATGCCAGTCAGGGCTCAAGCCGGGCGTTTTCGGGTTTCCGGTGTCGGCGGTTGCGTGCTGGGCACCGCCTCATGCGGCCGTGGCGCTGGATACCGTCGTCCAGATCCGGGTGGCTTCCGCCGGGCGATCGTGCCGCAGGCGGGTGTGCCGACGAAGGGCAGGCGCGGCGGGATGGAAATCGTGGGGGTGGGGCGGCTGCACGAGGCGATCGATGGCTGCCGTCGAGGCGCCGCTACACCTGGCGGTGCAAAATCAGTTCCAGCACGGCCTTGGTGCCGAAAAACGCCAGCCCCAGCACGGCCATGCCGACCAGGGTGAGGTTTACTGCGCGCTGGCCGCGCCAGCCGTGTTTCCAGCGGCCGTACAGCAGGACCCCGAACACCAGCCAGGCCGCGATCGACAGAATCGTCTTGTGGGCCAGGTGCTGGCCAAACAGGTTGTCGACGAACAGCGCCCCGGTGAGCAAAGTCGGGGTGAGCAGTATGAAGCCCGCACCGATCAGGCGGAACAGCAAGGTCTCGGTCAAGGTCAACGGCGGCAGGACACGCAGCCAGGGCCCAATCCGGCGATGGCGCAGCGCCCGCTCCTGCACCGCCAGCAGGAACGCCAGCACCGCGGCGATCGACAGTATCCCAAAGGACAGCAGGGCCAGCGTGACATGCAGTTTGATCTGCCAGTCCATCGGCTGGGGCAGGGTCGGTGGGGCCGCGAAGCTGTCGACCGCGAGAAGCGAGGCGCTCAACGGAAACACGATCACGCCGAGCGCGGCGACCGGTCGCGACAGGTTCACCAACAAGGTCAGCACCGAGACCACGAAGGCGATCAGCGACAGTGCGGCGAAAAAATGCAGGTCGAGCGCGCCGCGATGCATTCCGAGCAGGATGCCGGCGTGCATCAGTACGGCAACGCCGGCCAGCGCCAGCGACGTGCGGCTCAACGGTTTGCCACCGCTCAACAATGGGCGCGCCAGCCCGCCGGCGGCAGCCAGGTAGAGCACGATGGCGAGCAGGGCGGTGATATGGATGAGCATGTCCGTGCAGTGTCGCACAGGCGCCCGCCTGTGTGCATGGGATGCGGGATGATCGGTCGGCTATAATCAAAGGTTCTCCAGCCCCGCCGGTCCTCTCATGTTCGAGTCGCTCAGCCAACGCCTTGCCACCACCGTCAACCGCCTGCGCGGCCGCGGCCGCTTGACCGACGAGAACATCCGCGAGGCGTTGCGCGAGGTGCGCATTGCCCTGCTGGAAGCCGACGTGGCGCTGCCGGTGGTGCAGGCCCTGATCCAGCGCATCAAGGTGCGTGCGGTCGGCCAGGAGGTCGCCAGGAGCCTGTCGCCCGGCCAGGCGCTGGTGAAAGTGGTCAGCGACGAGCTGACCATGGTGATGGGCGTGGCCAACACCGAGCTGAACCTGGCCCAGCAGCCGCCGGCGGTGATCCTGATGGCCGGCCTGCAGGGCGCAGGCAAGACCACCACGGTGGCCAAGCTGGCGCGGCTGCTGGCCGAGCGCAAGAAAAAGAAGGTGATGGTAGTCAGCTGCGACGTCTACCGTCCCGCGGCGATCGAGCAGTTGCGCACGCTGGCCGAACAGGTCGGCGTGAAGTTCTTCCCGTCCGAGGCGGGGCACGATCCGGTACGCATCGCGAAGGACGCCCTCGCGGCGGCCAGGCGCGAGGTGGTCGACGTGCTGATCGTCGACACCGCGGGCCGATTGCACGTGGACGAGGCGATGATGGCCGAGATCAAGGCATTGCATGCCGCGATCACGCCGGTCGAGACCCTGTTCGTGGTGGACTCGATGACCGGCCAGGACGCCGCCAATACGGCCAAGGCATTCGACGAGGCACTGCCGCTGACCGGCGTGGTGCTGACCAAGACCGACGGCGACGCCCGCGGCGGCGCCGCATTGTCGGTGCGCTACGTCACCGGCAAGCCGATCAAGTTCCTCGGCGCGGGCGAGAAGAGCGACGCACTGGAGCCGTTCCACCCTGATCGCCTGGCACAGCGCATCCTCGGCATGGGCGATGTGCTGTCGCTGGTCGAGGAGGTCGAGCGCAAGGTCGACCAGGACAAGGCGCAAAAGCTGGCCCGGAAGGTGATGAAGGGCAAACGCTTCGACCTGGACGACATGAAGGAGCAATTGGAGCAGATGGGCAATATGGGCGGCCTGGCCGGACTGCTGGACAAGCTGCCCGGGGTCTCCGCCCTGCCGGACAGCGTCAAGTCCAAGGTCAACGATGGCGAGATGAGCAAGATGATCGCGATCATCAACTCCATGACCAAGAACGAACGCCGCCATCCGAATCTGTTGAACGGTTCGCGCCGTGCCCGGGTGGCCCGTGGTTCGGGTACCCAGCCGGCCGACGTCAACCGGGTGCTGAAGCAGTACATGCAGATGGAAAAGATGATGTCCAAGCTGGGCAAGGGCGGCAGCAAGGGGCTGATGCGCCAGCTGCGCGGCGCGATGAAGGGCATGGGCGGCATGGGCGGTTTGCCGCCGATGCGCTGATCGAGGACGGGGAATGTGGGAGAGGGGAAAGCGCAATCCCGGGGATTGGGGCGCATCGCCTTGCTGCTGAGCCCCGGCAGCTCCACCCGCTGCCCGGACCGCAACCCGGTGTCGGTCCGGCAGGTTTCCGATTTCCGGCTACTCCACCCTTCCCTTTTCGCCCAAAACCGCTAAAATACCCCGTTTCCCGCGCACGGCTCTCGTGTGCCTGCCGCTGATTCGGCACTATCGGAGTTCTACCATGGTCAAGATTCGTCTTTCGCGCGGTGGCGCCAAAGGCCGTCCGTTCTACCACGTCGTTGTGACCGACCAGCGCAGCAAGCGTGACGGCCGCAATATCGAGAGCGTCGGTTTCTACAACCCGGTTGCATCGGGCAAGGACAAGCGCCTCGAGCTGGATGTCGAGCGTGTGCAGGAGTGGGTCGGCAAGGGTGCGCAGCTGAGCGACAAGGTTGCCGCCCTGGTCAAGGAAGCCGGCAAGCAGCAGCCGGCCGCCTGAGCATGACGACAGCCGGTCGACGCGTCCTGATCGGGCGCATCGTCGGGCTGTATGGTGTGCAAGGCTGGCTCAAGATCGAATCCTGGGCCGAGCCGCGCATGCGGATCTTCGACTATCAGCCGTGGCTGCTCGGTGCAGCGCCAGGTGTGGAGAAGGAGGTCACGGGAGCAAGAGGTCGTACGCAGGGCAAGGGCATCGTGGCCCGACTGCCCGGAGTGGACGACCGCGAGCAGGCGGCGGCGCTGGTAGGTAGCGACATATATGTCGCCCGGGACCAACTGCCACCGCCCGCCAAGGGCGAGTATTACTGGGTCGACCTCGAAGGACTTGAGGTGGTCACCACGCAGGATGTGAAGCTGGGGCGGGTCAGTCACCTGTTCGCCACCGGCGCCAACGATGTGGTGGTGGTGAGGGACGGCGCGCGCGAGCGGCTTATCCCCTTCGTCCAGGGTTCGTACGTGCGTTCGGTGGATTTGTCTGCAGGGCGCATGGTGGTGGACTGGGATCCTGAATTCTGATCTCGCCGATGTGCGGGGCAAAGGGACAAGGATCATGCGCATCGATGTCGTCAGCCTGTTTCCCGACTTCGTGCGCCAGTGTGCCGCCGTCGGTGTGGTGGGACGCGCGCAGCAACGCGGGCTGCTGCAGGTGGAAGCCTGGAATCCGCGCGACTACGCCACCGACAGGCATCGCAGCGTGGACAGCAGCTCGTATGGCGGCGGTCCGGGCATGGTGATGATGATCGAGCCCTTGCGCACGACCCTGGCGGCCATGCGCGAGGCGGCACCGGAACCGGTGCATCTGGTTTATCTCAGTCCGCAGGGAGCGCGGCTGACGCAGGACAGGGTGGAGGCGCTGGCGAAACTGCCGCGCATCGGCCTGTTGTGCGGACGTTACGAAGGTGTGGACGAGCGCCTGCTGGCGCACGAAGTCGACGAGGAGCTTTCCATCGGCGATTATGTGCTGTCCGGCGGTGAGCTGGCTGCGGCGGTGCTCATCGACGCGGTGGGGCGCTTGCAGGATGGCGCGTTGAACGATGCGACATCGGCCGAGCAGGATTCGTTCTCGGATGGATTGCTCGATTGTCCGCATTACGCAAGACCGGTGCACGACGCGCTGGGTGATGTGCCGGAGGTGCTGCTGTCCGGTGACCATGCGGCGATCGCCCGCTGGCGCCGCAAGCAGTCGCTGGGACGGACCTGGTTGCGTCGACCGGACTTGTTGTCACAGCGTGCACTGGATGCTGCATCCCGTGCCTTGCTGGACGAATTCCGCCGTGAGCATGCTTCACAGCAGCAGGCACGGCACGACGATGCGGTCGAGTGACGGCCGCAGTTTTGATATCGATTTACGTGAACCGACAGGTGCGCCATGAACAAGATCATTGAACAGTTTGAAGCCGAGCAGACCACCCGCCAACTGCCGGACTTCGGCCCGGGCGACACCGTTGTCGTCAATGTCAAGGTGAAGGAAGGCAACCGCGAACGCGTGCAGGCGTTCGAGGGCATCGTCATCGCCAAGCGCAGCCGCGGCCTGCATTCGGCCTTCACCGTGCGCAAGATTTCGCACGGTACCGGCGTGGAGCGCGTGTTCCAGGCCCACAGCCAGCAAATCGAATCGGTGACGGTGAAGCGCAAGGGCAAGGTACGCAGTGCCAAGCTGTATTACCTGCGTGGCCTGGAAGGCAAGGCCGCCCGCATCAAGGAGGACATCGCCGCCGCCGCTACTGCCAAGGCCAATGCCAAGGCCAATGCCAAGGCCAAGGCCAAGGCCACGGCTGCTGCCGCCGCCGAATGAGTCACGCGGTAGCCGGTTGAAACAAAGCAAAAAGCCCGCGGAATGATATCCGCGGGCTTTTTGCCGTTCCGCGCTGCGGTTTGCTATTCGAGCCGCTGTGGCATCTGCAGGAAATTCCCCTGCACGAAGTCCACGCCACAGGCGAACAGCAACGATGTGCTGGTGGCGTCCTCGACCCATTCGGCGATGGTCAGGCGTTTCAGCTGATGGGCTTGATGGCAGATTTCGGCCACCTTCTTCTGGCTGTCGGGGTGCTGCGGCAGATCGGCCATGTGGCTGCGGTCGATCTTCAGGTAGTCCGCATCGATATGGTTGAGCAACTGGAACGAGTTCAGGCCGGAGCCGAACTGCTCCAGCGCGAAGCTGCCACCGAGCTTCTTCCACGCATTGACGAATTTCTGGGCAGGGCGCAGCAAGGTCATCACCTTGCTCTCGGTCATCTCGAGCACCAGGTGGCCATGCTTCAGCTTGGCGGCGCCAAGCCGTTTGGCCAGCCATGGCAACAGGGTGTCGTCCTGCAGCGAGGCAGCGGTGAGCTTGATGAAGAACGTGGTCGGCTGACCTTGTGGCTCCCGGGCCTGCAGGACGCGGATGGCCTGGTCGAGTACCCAGCGGTCGATGGCGCCGGTGAGATTGTGCTTTTCGGCGATCGGCATGAAGAAACCGGGCAGCACCTCGCCCTGCGGGCCATTCATGCGCAGCAGGATTTCCGAGAATTCGCCCGCGGCATCCTGCAGGCTGATCGTCTGCTGGTGATAGAGCACGAGGCTGTTGTCGGTCAGTGCCTGCCGCAGCAGATGCAGCCAATAGCGCTCCCGTTCCTCGTCGGCCTTCTCGCGGGCGGCCGGGTCGTGCAGCTCCACCTGGCTGCCGCCGAGATTCTGGGCGGTGCGCAGGGCGTGGCTGGCCTGGTTGAGCAAGAGCTCGCTATTCGCATTTTTTTCGCCAAGCAGGCTGCCGCCGACGCTGGCCGTTACCGTCATGGAACGTGTGCCGACATCAAAAATCTCGCTGCTGATGCTTTGTTGCAACTTGGCGATCCAGTCGCGGATATCCTCGTCCGAACGCGAGTCGAGCATCACCCCGAAGGTATGTTCGGCGAGCATGCCGGCGATGTCTGTGGCGCCGAGCAGCATGCGTACGCGGTCGGCGAAGCTGGCCAGCAATTCGTCAGCCTTGCCCAGTCCAATCCCACTGACCAGCGATGCCCAGTTGTCCGGCTCGATCAGCAGCAGCGATTGGCCCTTCCTGCCCTTGGCGGCTGAGGTCACTGCGTCGTCGATGTGTGCCAGCATGTGTTGGCGGTTGTACAGGCCGGTGACCGGATCGCGCTGCAGTTGCTCCAGTATGGCCGGGTCGACGACGTGCCGGCGGAACACGATTTGCAAGCAGCGCTCACCCTCGAACGTGGCCGGGGCAAACTCCACGGTGGCGTCGAAGCGACTCTCGTCGGCGCGTCGCGCCCGCAGGGTAAGCTGGGCGGGAAACTTGCCCTGATGTGCCTGCCCACGCAGCAAGGCCTTCATTTCATCCGCGTTCGCCGCATCGATCATGTCCAGCAACGGCAAGCCGAGCAGGTCATCGAAGCTCTCGTATCCGAAGGTGTCGAGATAGGCCTGGTTGGCGCGCACGTGCATGCCCTCGTGGACATAGGCGATGGCGTCGGTGGAGGAGTCGAGCAGGGCGTCGCAGCGCCGTTCGCTTTCGCGCAACGCAGTGTGCAGCCAGCGCACTTGGCGACGCGTATGCAGCGACTCGAATTCGTGTTTCAGCACCGCGATCAGCTGCTTGGGGTGACTGCGTGAGGCCACTCCGCGGGCGCCATGCACGAACAGGTCGGCTACCAGTTCGTTGTCCATGGTGCTGACCAGGCCGACCAGGGCAAAGTCGCGTCCGTAAGCCTCCAGCACCCGCATGGCCTCATCCAGGCTGAGCCCGGTGACCGCCGGATCGAACATCACGACGTCCGGCTCCAGCTCGTTCACCGCCGCCTGCAGTTGCTCCACGTTGGTGGCGCGCGCCGGCCTCACCGCGATGCCGCTGTTGCGCAACAGGCTGATGATCTGCTCGGCTTCTTCGAGTGAATTTTCGACGAACAGGATCTTGATGACGAAATCTTTTTTCATGGGGTGTGTGGGTGTCCGCGGTTCATTGCAGCCCTTGCGGGCGGTTCCATGGAGTCGATGCCCAAGAGGTTGATGCCCAAGAGTGTTTGTAGCGGATTCCGTCATCGGCCGCCAGCGGCGCAGGCCGGGTGGTGACCGGCTCCAAGATGTTCATAGCGGCCGTTTGGCGGTATCGCCGGCCACCTCCCGCACCAGCCGGGGTACCAGGTAACCGGGCAGCCGCGCACGCAACGCCTCCTGCAGCTCCAGCGCTGTGCTGTCGCTGACCTCGAAATGTGCCGTTCCCTGCACCCGGTCCAACTGGTGCAGGTAATAGGGCAGCACACCCGCGGCGAACAGGCGTTCGGACAAATCGGCCAGGATGGCGGCATCGTCGTTGATGCCGCGCAGCAGCACCGACTGGTTCAACACAGTGGCGCCGGCGCCGCGCAGTCTTGCGCAGGCCGCGTCCACGCTGGCATCGAGTTCGTTGGCATGGTTGGCGTGCAGTACCACCACTTTTTGCAGGGGGAGCGCCTCCAGCCAGGCCACGAAGGCATCGTCGATGCGCTCGGGTAGCACTACCGGCAGGCGGGAATGGATGCGCAGGCGGATCACCTGTGGCAGCTCGGCCAGGCCGCGTGTCAGCTCTTCCAGCTTGTGCGTGGCCAGCGCCAGCGGGTCGCCGCCGGACAGGATCACTTCGCGGATCGACGGATCGGCGCGCAGCTGGGCCAGCGCTTCGCGCCAGTGTGACGCCGCGGCGATCTCCTCGCCGTAGGGGAAGTGCCGGCGGAAGCAATAGCGGCAGTTCACCGCGCAACTGCCGCTGGCGATCAGCAGGGCGCGTCCGTCGTATTTGTGCAACATGCCATGCCCGGCCTTGGCCGCCATGTCGCCAACCGCATCGATGGTGTAACCGGCGACTTGGTCGTGCTCCGCTCTTTGCGGCAGTACTTGCAGCAGCAGCGGGTCGGCTGGGTCGCCGCGACGCATCCGCGCCACGAAGCCCCGGGGGACGCGCAGTGCGAAACCGGCATCGTCCGGTGGCAGCAGGTCGGCGCGGTCGCCCAGGCCGACCGCCTGGAGCAGTTCGGCGGGGTCGGTGATGGCGTTGCGCCAGAGCTCGCGCCAGTCGGCTGCAGGTGGAGATAGGCGTGTGCTGGGGCTTGCGGTTATCATGGAGGGCCTTTGGCGGGCATTCTGGTCCGTAGAAGATACCCATCTTAGCCGCCCTGCGGGGCGGTTTTACCCTTGGAGCAGACAGCGCATGGCGACCCTCGGCCTCAATGACGTCAAAACGGGCAAGAAGATTCTCTACAACGGCGATCCCTGGATCATCACCGATGCGGACTTCATCAAGCCTGGCAAGGGTCAGGCGTTCACCCGCATCCGCATCCGCAACCTGAAGGATGGCCGCACCACCGAGCAGACGATGAAGTCCAGTGATTCGTTCGAAGAGGCCGATGTCGTCGATACCGACATGCAGCTTTCCTTCATTGATGGCGTGGGCAAGGATCGGGTGTGGAACTTCATGAACATGGAGACGTTCGAGATGGTGCCCGCCTCGCTCACCGCGATGGGCGATGCATGGAAATGGCTGAAGGGCGAGGAGGAATGCGTGGTCACCCTGTTCAACGGCGCTATCGTCGCCGTACAGCCGCCAAAGTTCGTCGAGCTGAAGATCATCGAGACCGATCCGGGCGTGCGCGGCGACACCTCGGGTGGCGGCGGCAAGCCGGCGACGCTGGAGACCGGCGCCGTGGTGCGCGTGCCGCTGTTCGTCAACCAGGACGAAATCATCAAGGTCGACACCCGTACCGGCGAATACGATAGCCGCGTGAAGTGACCATCCGGCGTTCGAACGCCGTGCAGCTCCGCCAGTCCGTTTTTCCCGCCAACCGTGGCCCCGGTTGGCAAAAAGGGGCGGCAACCGCAAGGGGCCGCCCCTCGCCGTATCCATCCCCCGCAATGAAAAGTGAATCATGAACCAGACCGCCCCGCAGCCCGTAGACCTGATCATCGACGCGCGCTGGGTGGTGCCGGTCGAGCCGCATGCGGTGGTACTGGAGCATCACGCGGTGGTCGTCGACAACGGCGTGATCGCCGCGCTGCTGCCCATCGCCGACGCCCGTGCCGCCTATGCGCCGCGGGAGCGTGTCGAGCTGGCCGAGCACGTGCTGATTCCCGGCCTGGTCAACAGCCACACGCACAACCCGATGACCCTGTTGCGCGGGCTGGCGGACGACCTGCCGCTGATGGTGTGGCTGCAGCAACACATCTGGCCGGCCGAGGCAAAAGTGATCGGGCCGGAATTCGTGCGCGACGGTGTGGAGCTGGCGGTGGCCGAGATGTTGCGCGGTGGTACCACCTGCGCCAACGAGAACTACTTCTTCCCCGATGTGATCGGTGCGACTTACCGCAAGCTGGGTTTCCGCGCCGTGGTCGGGCTGCCGGTGATCGAGTTTCCCACCGCCTGGGCGAACAGCCAGGACGAGTATTTCGAGCGCGCCGGCGAGGTGCACGACAGCTTCATCGGCGATCCGCTGGTCAGCACCGCGTTTGCACCGCATGCACCGTACACGGTGTCGGACGAGAGTTTCGTGCGCATCCGCGTGCAATCCGACCAGCTCGACATCCCGGTGCACCTGCACACGCACGAGACCGCGCACGAGATCGAGGAAGAGAAGAAAAAGAGCGGGCTGCGTCCGTTTCAGCGCCTGCAGAAACTGGGCCTGGTCAACGACCGGCTCGTCGCGGTGCACATGACCCAGGTCACTGAGGGTGAGATCGCCGCCTGCGCCAGCGCCGGGGTATCGGTGGTGCATTGTCCGGAATCCAACCTCAAGCTGGCTTCCGGCTTCTGCCCGGCTGAGCGGTTCCGGCGCGCCGGGGTCAACCTGGCGATCGGTACGGACGGCTGTGCGTCCAACAATGACCTGGACATGTTCGGTGAGATGCGCACGGCGGCGCAGTTGGCCAAGGCCGTGGCCGAAGATGCCGCCGCCTTCGATGCCGCCTTTGCGCTGCGTGCTGCCACCCTCAACGGGGCCAAGGCGATCGGCCTGGAGGCGAAGATCGGCTCGATCGAAGTCGGCAAGCAGGCCGATCTCGCCGCCGTGCGGCTGAGCGACCTGGAAACCCAGCCGCTGTTCCACATCGCGTCACAACTGGTCTATGCCTGCAACCGCCGGCAGGTTACCGACGTATGGATCGCCGGTCGCCGCAAGCTCGCCGCACGCGTATTGCCCGACATGGATACAGCGTTGATCCTGGCGCGTACCCGCGCCTGGCGCGAACGCATCGCCGCAACCTGAGAAGGACGTCCATGAATCGTTGTCCGGTTTCCGCCATGCGTCGTCCCGGGAATGACCTGGCAGAAGCAACCGCCATCGCGCACAGCGCCCCGACCCATCTCGGCGGCGGCCGGCCGCTCACGGTGTACGAGTGGCCGGCCAAGTAGACTGGAGAGCGGGCCACCGCGTGGCTCGATACGAGGATTCCATGATGCAAGCTGCTCGGTCCGGACCCAACGTGAGCCATGAGGAAATCGCCCGCTTCGCCGCGCTGGCGGCGCGCTGGTGGGATCCGGATGGCGAATCGCGCCCGCTGCACGACCTCAATCCGGTGCGCACCGCGTATATCGCCGCACGCACGGACCTGCGTGGCGCGCGTGTTGCCGACGTCGGCTGCGGCGGCGGCTTGCTCAGCGAGGCGCTGGCGCGGGCCGGTGCCCACGTCACCGGTGTCGACCTGGGCGAAAAGGTGATTGGGATCGCCAGGCTGCACCTGCACGAATCGGGGCTGGACATCGACTACCGGGTGCAGTCGTCGGCCGAGCTTGCGGCCGCCGAACCGGCCAGTTTCGATGCCGTGTGCTGCATGGAACTGATCGAGCACGTGCCTGATCCGGCGGCCCTGGTCCACGACCTTGCCGCGATGCTGAAACCAGGCGCCCGCCTGTTCATGTCCACCATCAACCGCACCCCGGCGGCGTTTGCCGCGGCGATCGTCGGCGCCGAGTACGTGATGAAGATGCTGCCGCGCGGCACACATCATTACGCGCAGTTCCTCAAGCCGTCCGAATTGGCGAAGCTGCTGCGCCGTGCCGGGCTGGAACTGGAGGATGTGAGCGGCCTGGCCTACAACCCGCTTGGCCGCAAGGCCTGGCTCAGCCCGATCACCGCCGTCAATTACGTGCTCAGCGCGCGAGCCCCGGGGGCTCCCGACGGTCAGATGCAGGCATGAGCAAGTCTCTGCCGCAAACCGTCGCCGGCGTGCTGTTCGATCTCGACGGCACCTTGCTGGACAGTGCGCCCGACCTGTACGCCGCGCTGCTGGCGCAATGCGCGGAAGAGCACATCGAGCCGCCGTCCTACCCGCCGGTGCGGCAGGTGGTTTCGCGTGGTGCCCGTGCCGTGCTGCGATGCGCGTTTTCCGCGCGCGGCGAAGTGGGCGTGGAAGCGTTGGTACCCCGCTTTCTTCAGTTGTATCAGCGGGAGATGGCTCGGCAGACCCGCGTGTTCGACGGCGTGGCCGACCTGCTTGGGCGACTCGAGGCGCGTGGCCTGCCTTGGGGAATTGTCACCAACAAGGCGGCCTTTCTCACCGACGAGCTGGTCAGCCGGATCGGCTGGGCCGGGCGTGCCAGTGCGGTGGTTTCGGGCGATACCTTGCCGGTGAAGAAACCCGACCCGGCACCGGTACTGCTGGCGTGCGAACGCGCAGGCGTGTCGCCGACCCACTGTGTGCTGGTCGGCGACGACCAGCGCGACATCCAGGCCGGCGCTGCGGCAGGACTGTTCACCGTGGCGGTGACCTGGGGTTATCTCGACGGCGGCGATCCACATGCCTGGGGCGCCGACACCGTGCTGGATCATCCGGCCGAACTGGCCGCGTTGTTGCAATTGGAGCCGGGCATCGCATGATCGAGTTGGTCGAACAGAGCGCGGTGTTGCAGGGCTTCATCGACAAGTGGCTGGCAGTGCAGCCGCAGCAGCGCATTGCGCTGGCCTTTGTCGATGGCCGCCGATATCCCGGCCATGTCGCGCTGGCCGCACTCGAGCAGGAACTGCTTGGCGCCGCCTACGGAATCCGTGAGCCGCAAGTGGCTGCGGCCAAACTCGGTTGGTGGGCCGAAGAACTGGCCGGCGCGGCAGCCAGCGGGGGCCGCCACCCGCTCACCCAGGTACTGTTCGATGATGAACGCGCGCACGCCATGGCTGGTGAGCTGTGGTTGGCACCTGTGCGAGCGGCGATGGCGCAGTTGGAGCAGGGTACGGCCGCCGATTATCCAGGCCAGATCCAGGCCGCGATGCCGTTGCACGGCGCCTTGGCTGCACTGGAGACGGCCTGGTGGTACGGTGCCGGTGCTTCACCCACGCGCGCCGCGCAGGTCGCCGTGCTGAATCATCTGTTGCATGCGCTGCTGCGGTTGGATTCGGACGCGGAGTGCGATCGCTTGCCGCTGCCGATGGCGCGGCTGGCGCGGCACGGCCTGGATCGTACGCAACTACGCCGGGCCAGCGCGCAGCGGCAGCAGGCGGTCAAGGCGCAGCTCGAGGGTTTGCTGGCCAGTTGGCGGGCCTCGACCACACTGCCGGGGCCGCTCAGTGTGTTTCGTGCGCTGGAGTCATGGCACGCCAGCAAGCTGGCGCGCCATGCTGCACGTTCCGCCGACGCGCTGGCCGCACTGCGGACGGGTCAGCCGCGTACCCGCTTGTCGGCGGTGCTGCAGGCTTGGCAGGCCGCTCGTGCCTGGCAGCGTCAGGGTCGGCAGGTCCGTTGAAAACGCCGTGTTTCTGCCCAGCCACCATTGCGCCACGGGCTGTGTGCCCCAAGATTGCTAACTTTGCGGCGAGGCGCTTCGCCGATGTCAGGATCCCCATGATGCCGAATCAGGAAAACACTGCCCGCCTGCTGCCCGATGTCGCCGTCCACGCGCAACCCCATCTTGCCGGGGCGCTGGACTGGGTCGGCATGGCCGATATCCAGGTGCCGGTGTTGTTTGATGCAGGTGATGGCCAAGCGCAGCGGGCCAGCGCGCGGGCAGGTGCCTTCGTCAACCTGAAGCGGCCGGACAAGCGCGGGATCCACATGTCGCGGCTGTACTTGCAGGTGGAGCAGGCGTTGAGCACGCAGACGCTGGGAGCCGGTATGTTGCAAGCGTTGTTGCGCGGCTTCCTCGATTCGCACGCGGACCTGTCCGACCGCGCCTGCCTCAGCATCCATTTCGAACACCTGGTGCGTCGCCCGGCGCTGAAGAGCGGCAACAGCGGCTGGCGCGCGTATCCGGTCGGCATTGAAGCGACCTTGGTCGGTGACGAGTTCCTGCTGGAGTTCGGTACCGAGGTGGTCTATTCCTCAACCTGTCCGGCGTCGGCAGCGTTGTCCAGGCAACTGATCCAGGATCAGTTCGCGCGCGACTTCGCGCCCGGCCTGTCGCTGCAGCACGCTGCCGTGCTGGCCTGGCTGGGCAGCGAGAAGGGCATGGTGGCCACCGCCCATGCGCAACGCAGCGTGGCGCGCGTGCGCGTACGTCCTGTCCCGGGAGCCGGCTTCCATCTGATCGAGCTGATCGATCGGGTCGAGCACGCCTTGGGCACGCCGGTGCAGACCGCGGTCAAGCGCGAGGATGAACAAGCTTTCGCGCTGGCCAACGGCGGCAACCTGATGTTCTGCGAAGATGCGGCGCGGCGCATCCAGAAAGCTCTCGATGCCGACGCCCGGCTGGGCGACTTCCATGTTCGCGTCGAGCACCAGGAAAGCCTCCACCCGCATGATGCGGTGGCCTACGCCAGCAAGGGCGTGCAGGGTGGCTACGGTTTTGTTGCCTAGCAGCCTGCCGGACTTGTGAAGAGCCGGCTGCGAATCCGCCGGTGTGGTCCATCTACCGCCGGTTCCCGGCCCATGGAACCGCCATGGGCCGGCAAGCCGACGTAAGTCGGTCCTCGCACAGCCGGATTCCCGCCTCGACCACCCAAAGTCCGACACGTTCCCGGAAGGTACGGGTGATGGGCCCGGCTTGTGCCAGTCGGTCAGCGGGGATCGCGGGATTCTTCCGGATCGTGGCAGCGCCGGAAATGGAAGTGCCCGGGTACCGGATCCTCGCCGCCTTCACACAGCGGCTGGCAACGTAGCAGCCGCCAGGCGGTCAGCAGGCTGCCACGCCAGGGTCCGAAACGCGTGACGGCAATCCGTGCATAATCGGAACAGGTCGGGTGGAAGCGGCAGCGCGGGCCAAGCAGAGGGCTGAGCCAGCGCTTGTACAAACGAAGCAACCACAGTATCAATCGAGTCAGGATATTCACTTTGCCGGAAAGGTGTGCGGCATGTAATGGTACAAGTATTCCAGAAACAGACTTGCCGGTGTGGCATACATCGGCTATAACACCCGGCCGCCACGGTCAACTACGGTGTACGGATATGGCCAAGACCAAAACGAGTTCGATCGCCACGAAGGCGCACAAGGGAAAGACCTCGGTCAAGGCTCCTGCTGGAGCCGGCAAGTCGAAAGCAGCCGCAGGCGGCAAGGAGCGAATCGTGAAGAGCGCGAGCAAGTCCCCCACCAGGACCAGCGTGAAGCCGGCTGCAAAGCCAGCCTCGAAGAAGACGGCGAAAAAGGTCGTGTCCAAATCGGCAGCCGGGAAGGCTCCGGCCAAGGCACCGGCAAGCAAGGCCGCTCCCGCAAAGAAGGTTGTTGCCAGGAAGGAACCCGCAAAAAAGGCGCCTGCGAAGAAGGTTCCGGTGGCGAAGGCGTCGACGAAGAAGGTGGCCGCGAAGAAGGTGCCGGCAAAGAAGGTGCCGGCAAAGAAGGTGCCTACAAAGAAGGTGCCTACAAAGAAGGCAAGCGGCAAGGTCGTTGCAAAAAAGCCAGCGCCGGGTAAGGTGGTTGTCAAGAAGGTCGCATCCGGGACCAGCGCCGCGAAGAAGCCGACCACCCGGCCGGCGCCCAACGCTGCCACCAGGAAAGTGGCCAAGCCGGTGGCACCCGTGCGCAAGGCGCCGGCCAAAGCCGTTTCCCGAACGCAGCCGGTCGCTGCGGCGAGCAATCATTCCCCATCGCCCACGAGCAGGCTCTTCAAGGGCAAGGTGGCGAGTGCCACCGCCATGGTGACGCCAAGCGGCAGCCCCACTGCCAGGCGTCATGCATCCTCCCACATGAAATCGAAGAATTCGTCGTCCCCCATGAATAAACTGGCAACAAAATCACTCGACAGCGGCGTCACCCGTGAAGACGGGCGCTACGCCTTGCCTTCCACCAGCAACATCACCTTGCCCAAGGATTACCGGCCCTCCAGCGACGAGGAATACATGAATCCGCGGCACCTGGCCTATTTCCGCAACAAGCTGCGCGATTGGCGCGATCAGCTGGTGGAGGAGTCGCGCCAGACCATGGACAACCTGCGCGAGGAAGTGCGTGATGTCGGTGATGAGGCCGAACGGGCCACCCGCGAGACGGAGAACTCGCTGGAATTGCGTACCCGCGACCGCTACCGCAAGTTGATCTCCAAGATCGACAAGGCACTGCGGCGGATCGAGGAAGGCAGCTATGGTTTCTGTGAGGAAACCGACGAGGAGATCGGCATCGACCGCCTCGATGCGCGGCCGATCGCCACGTTGTCGCTGGATGCGCAGGAACGACGTGAGCATCTGCAGAAACAGATGGGCGACTGAGCACCGCCCCACTCACCGCTTCAACCACAAGGCCCGCCATCGTGCGGGTCTTGTATTTCCGTCAGCCGGCAACGCAAGTCACGACGTAGCCGGCTGGCCCGAAACCCCCTTACATGGCCGCCGCTGCATAACCCTTCAACTTGGCCAGGGTCGCCGCCAGACCGTTGGAGCGGGTTGGGGACAGATGCTTGGCCAGCCCAATGGCGGTGATGAACCGCGGCTCGGTGGCGATGATCTCGCGGGCAGGCCGATCGGAATACACCCGCAACAGCAGCGCGAGCAGGCCGGAGACGATGGCCGAGTCGCTGGCCGCCTCGAAGTGCAACCTGTCGGCATTGCCGCTGGGCACCAGCCACACCATCGACTGGCAGCCGTGTACCCGGTACGCCTCGACCTTGCACGCTTCGGGGAACGATGACAGCTGTTTGCCCACGTCGATGAGGTACTGGTAACGCTCGGACCAGTCGCCGAAGAGGGCGAACTCTTCGGCGATGTCCTGCTGGGCCTGTTCGGCACTGGGGCTGGCGATTTCGTTCATTGCATCATTATCGCGCAGAGTGCCCCCGTTCGTGAAACGCCGGCCGCCGCGCTCATTGCTTGAGCACGCTCCAGCGGGTGCCATGCGGGCCATCCTCGATCGCGATGTCCATACCGGCGAGTTCGTCGCGGATGGCATCGGCCCGCTTGAAATCGCGAGCCGCGCGAGCCGCGCGGCGTTCCTCCAGCAAGGCCTCGATCCGGGTGGCGTCGACCGCTTGTTCGCCGCCGCGCCTGAACCATGCTTCCGGATCCTGTTGCAGCAGGCCCAGCAGGGCGCCGCCGCCGAGCAGGGAGGCCTTTGCCTCGGCAGTGCCCGACTGACGCGCAGAATCGGCCAGCACCGCCAGCTCGGCCAGGGCCTGGGGCGTGTTGAGATCGTCACACAGGGCCGCCTCGACCCGGTCCGGCACCGGCAAGGCGCCGGCGCCAATGTCGACGGAGGCCAGGTCACGCAGTACGCGATACCAGCCATCGAGCGTGCTGATGGCTTGGTGGATGGCGGTTTCGGACCAGTCCAGCGGTTGCCGATAATGGCCGCTGAGCAGGCGCAGCCGCAGCGCCTCGGCCGGGTGGGCCTTCAGCAACTCGCGCACCAGCAACACGTTGCCCAGCGATTTCGACATCTTGCGACCGTCGAAGGTGAGCATGCCGTTGTGCATCCACCAGCGGGCGAAGGTCTTGCCGCCGTGCGCGCAGGTGGACTGGGCGATCTCGTTCTCGTGGTGCGGAAACAAAAGGTCGACCCCGCCGGCGTGGATGTCGATCGTCTCACCCAGTTGCGCGGCGCACATCGCCGAGCACTCGATGTGCCAGCCGGGGCGGCCGCGGCCCCATGGACTGTCCCAGCCAGCCAGTTCGGGCGGGGAGGGTTTCCACAGCACGAAGTCGGCCGGGTTCCTCTTGTAGGGGGCGATCTCCACGCGCGCGCCGGCGATCAGCTCCTCGGTGTCGCGGCCGGACAGGGCGCCGTAATCCGGGTACGACGCTACGTCGAACAGCACATGACCGTCGGCGACGTATGCGTGGCCATCGGCGATCAGGGTCTGGCTCATCGCGATGATCTCGTCGATGTGCGCGGTGGCGTAGGGTTCGATGTCCGGCGGGGCGATCCCGAGGCCGGCCATATCGTCGTGGTAGGCCTGCACGTAGCGCCTGGTGATGGTCGTGATCGGCACGCCTTCGCTGAGCGCTGCGGCATTGATCTTGTCTTCCACATCGGTGATGTTCCGCGCGTACACCACGCCCGGATAGTGCCGCCTGAGCAGTTGCGCCAGCACGTCGAACACCACCGGCCCGCGCGCATTGCCGATATGCACATAGTTGTACACGGTGGGACCGCACAGATACATCGTGACGCGCTCGGGATCGAGTGGCACGAACCGTTCGGTGCGACGGGTGAGGCTGTTGTAGAGCGAAATCGGCATCGGTGAAATCCGCGAAAGGTGCTTGCCGGCCCGGCAAGGCCAGCGGCGCATCTTAACAAGCCATGACGGCCATCGCCTTGCCACGGCAGATGCGGGGACCCCGGGTAGCGCGCGCCGTGCCCGTCGGTCACGGGCCCGCCGGCCACGGTCAGCATGCAAAAGCAGGCCTGTGAGGTGTGGGAACTAAACGGGTTTGCGCATGCCTAAGCGTGCATTCAGTGTGAATTTGATGGAATGCTGCCAGTCCGTGCAAGGCGCGGCGCATTGTATCGAGTACGGGAGCAGGGCATGGTCAAATTATGGTTTTTTGCACTGGCACTGGCCATGACGGCGGCGGGTACGCATGCGCAGACGGCGTCGTATCCCACCAACGATGGCAATGCCCACTATGGCTGGGCTGATGTGTTGCGGGCCGACCCGGTATACGGCATCACCCGTACCAACGTGCCGCGACAGGAGTGCTATGACCAGCCGGTGGTGGTGCGCGAAGGTGGCAACAACACGGCCGGCACGGTACTCGGAGCGGTGGTCGGTGGTGTGCTGGGCAGTACCGTGGGCAAGGGTGATGGGCGCACGGCGGCGACCGTGGCCGGTGCCGTGGCCGGTGGCGCGGTCGGCAACCGGGCCAGTGGTAGCGGCCGGGAATACCAGACCACCCAGACCCAGTGCCGCGAAGTCAACACGATCAGCGAGCAGCGCCGGATCGTCGGCTACGACGTGGAGTACCGCTATCGTGGCGAGGTCTACATGTCGCGGCTGGATTACGATCCCGGTGAACGACTGCGGGTGCGGGTGTCGATCACGCCCGTCGACTGATCCGCGACATACGTTCCGAACCATCGCCGCCGCCTGGCGGCGATGGTGTTTTCGGGGACAGGATGCCTCCCGGCCCAAAATTTTTGTTGCATGGCAACGGAAATCTCGCCATGATGGCTGCCAACCACTTGGAACCTGCATGTCTTCAGCCGTCTATACCGCTACTGTACTCACCAGCGCCCGCGCGGCCGCTGGCATGACGTCTCGTGCGCGCCGACCGGTGATCCGACATCCGGCCGGGTAGGCTGTCGCGCGCTTTTCATGTGTATCGACGACAAGACCCGGCCATCGCGCCGGGTTTTTTTTTATTGGTTCAGGAATTGAGCATGATCCTTCGACATTTCATTACCACCCAGGATTACAGTCGCGCCGAGATCGACGCCCTGCTGGAGCAGGCGGCTGAATTCAAGCGCTCGCCGCGAGGCCGGCAACTGGCCGGCAAGTCCGTGGCGCTGCTGTTCTTCAATCCCTCGATGCGCACCCGCACCAGCTTCGAGCTCGGGACCTTCCAACTGGGTGGGCACGCGGTAGTGCTGTCGCCGGGCAAGGATGCGTGGCCAATCGAGTTCGAGCCGGGCAGCGTGATGGACGGCGACACCGAGGAACACATTGCCGAGGTGGCGCATGTGTTGTCGCGCTACGTCGACCTGATCGCGGTGCGTGTTTTCCCGAAGTTCCAGGATTGGGCGGTGGACCGGCAGGACAAGGTGATCAAGGCATTCGCGCAGTACGCCACGGTGCCGGTGATCAACATGGAAACCATCACCCATCCCTGTCAGGAATTGGCACACGCGCTGGCGCTGAAGGAGCACCTGGGCGATTTGCAGAACAAGAAGTACGTGCTCACCTGGACCTATCACCCAAAGCCGCTGAACACCGCCGTGGCCAATTCCGCGTTGCTGATCGCGACCAGGATGGGCATGGACGTGACCCTGCTGTGCCCCACGCCCGACTATGTGCTGGACGAGCGCTATATGGAGTTCGGCCGTCTGAATGCCGCGCAGAACGGTGGTTCGCTGAAGGTCAGCCACGATATCGACGAGGCCTACACCGGCGCCGACGTGGTTTACGCCAAGAGTTGGGGGGCGCTGCCATTTTTCGGCCAGTGGGAGCAGGAGAAGCCGGTGCGCGAGGCGCACAAACACTTCATCGTGGATGAAGCAAAGATGGCCTTGACCAACCACGGTCTGTTCAGCCACTGCCTGCCGCTGCGCCGGAACATCAAGGCCACCGACGCGGTGATGGACTCGCCGGCTTGCATCGCCATCGATGAGGCCGAAAACCGGCTGCACGTGCAGAAGGCGGTGATGGCCTCGCTGGTCGCGATGCGGGGAATGGGGAGTGGGGAATAGGGAATCGTTCAAGCTCTTCCCCGCGGCTTCACCAATAGGCAAATCATTCAAGATCCGGAACTCCACATGACCGACACTTCCACCATTCCCCATTCCCCCGTCCCCATTCCCGGCTCCAAGGACATCGTCCTCGCGTTTTCCGGTGGCCTCGACACCAGCTTCTGCGTGCCGTGGCTGCAGGAGCGTGGTTGGTCCGTGCATACTGTGTTCGCGGATACCGGTGGCGTGGACGCCGGGGAGCGCGCGTTCATCGAGAATCGTGCGAAAGAGTTGGGCGTGAGCAGCCACGTCACCGTTGATGGCGGCCCGGCGATCTGGACCGGTTTCGTCAAGCCGTTCGTATGGGCGGGTGAGGGCTATCAGGGCCAGTACCCGCTGCTGGTGTCCGACCGCTACCTGATCGTCGAGGCGGCGTTGAAGCGCGCCGCCGAACTGGGCACCAGCGCGATCGCGCATGGATGCACCGGCATGGGCAACGACCAGGTGCGCTTCGATCTGACGGTGAAGGCGCTGGGCGATTACCAGATCGTGGCACCGATCCGCGAGATCCAGAAGGAGCACACGCAAACGCGTGCCTACGAACAGAAATATCTGGAAGAGCGCGGTTTCGGCGTGCGCGCCAGGCAGCAGGCCTACACCATCAACGAGAACCTGCTGGGCCTGACCATGTCCGGTGGCGAGATCGACCAATGGCAGGCGCCAGGTGCCGGTGCGGTGGGCTGGTGCAAGCCACGCGTCGAATGGCCGTCTCAACCGCTCCAGGTGAAAATTGGTTTCGAGCGCGGCGAGGCGGTGGCGCTGGATGGCGAGAACCTCGCCGGGCACGCGATGCTGGCGAAGTTGAACGGGCTGTTTGCGCAATACGGTGTGGGCCGCGGCCTGTACACCGGCGACACCACGATCGGCCTGAAGGGTCGTATCATTTACGAGGCGCCGGGCCTGACCGCGCTGCTTGCCGCACATCGTGCGCTGGAAGAGGCCGTGCTCAGCAAGCAGCAGAACCGCTTCAAGCCCGAGGTGGCGCGCAAGTGGGTGGAGCTGGTCTACGAGGGCTTTTTCCACGACCCGCTGAAGACCGACCTGGAAGCCTTCCTGGCGTCGAGCCAAGCTGCCGTCAACGGCACCGTGACGCTGGAGACGCACGGCGGCAGCGTCAGTGCGGTGGCAGTGGAATCGAAGCACATCCTCAACGCCAAGGGCGCCACCTACGCGCAATCCGCGGATTGGGGCGTGCAGGAGGCCGAAGGCTTCATCAAGTTGTTCGGCATGAGCTCGACGCTGTGGGCGGAGGTCAATCGTTCGTGAGCCGGGAGACGGGGTTCGGGAGTGGGGATTCGCCAGTGCTACTCGATGCGACGCTGGAACACCTACGTGCGCTGGTGGCGTTTGATACGCGCAATCCACCGCGGGCGATCGGTACCGGCGGCATCTTCGACTACCTGCGTGCGCAGTTGCCCGGGTTTGCGATCACCCTGACCGATTTCGGTGCCGGCGCGGTGGCCATGCATGCAGTGCGCGGCGAGCCCGGGTATCTGTTCAACGTGCATCTGGACACGGTGCCGGATTCGCCGGGGTGGACGGCCGATCCGCATGCGTTGCGGGTCACCGCCGATCGTGCGATCGGCCTCGGTGCCTGCGACATCAAGGGGGCGGCTGCGGCATTGTTGGCGGCAGCCAACGCCAGCGACGGTCCGCTCGCCATGCTGTTCTCCACCGACGAGGAAGCCAACGACCCGCGCTGCATCGCCGGTTTCCTGCGTGACGTTCCCCCCTCCCACAGGGAGCGGAGCTATCAAGCGGTCATCGTGGCCGAGCCGACGAAGGGCGAGGCGGTGCTTGCGCACCGCGGCATCCAGTCGGTACTCATGCGTTTTGCCGGCCAGGCCGGCCATGCCTCCGGTGAGCAGAAGCCGAGTGACAGTGCCTTGCACCAGGCGATGCGCTGGGGCAATGCAGCCTTGGACTTTGTGGTCGCGCAATCGCACCAGCGCTTCGGTGGCTTGACCGGCCTGCGCTTCAACATCGGCCGCGTCGAGGGCGGTATCAAGGCCAACATGATCGCGCCCAGCGCGGAAGTCCGCTTTGGCATGCGGCCGCTGCCGACGATGAACCCCGATCACCTGCTGGCAAGTTTCCGTTCGCTGGTGGAGCCGCGTCCGGCAGAGTTTTCCGAGACGTTTCGTGGGCCCTCTTTGCCTGCCGGCGATACCGCAAACGCCGAAGCCAAGCGGCTGGCCGCCCGTGACCTGGCCGACGAACTGGGTATCCCGGTCGGCAATGCGGTGGATTTCTGGACCGAGGCGGCGCTGTTTTCGGCCGCCGGCTACACCGCCCTTGTGTATGGCCCGGGCGATATTGCCCAGGCGCACAGTGCCGACGAATGGGTTGCGCTGGATCAGCTCGGGCGCTACGCGCAAACAGTTTATCGAATCATTGAAAAGTCCGGCCACAGACGGCCGGTTTTCGACTCTCGCGTCCAGGAATGAGCGCAAGGAATGAACATGGAAACGCACAACACCCACAAGAACACGCGGCAAACCATCGTGCGCCTGCTCTCGAGCATGGGCAGCGCGAAGGAAATCCAGCAGTACCTCAAGCGTTTTTCCGAACTCGACGCCACGCGCTTCGCCGTGGTCAAGGTCGGCGGTGCGGTGCTGCGTGACGAGTTGACCGATCTCGCCTCGTCGCTGACCTTCCTGCAGCAGGTGGGGCTGACCCCGATCGTGCTGCACGGCGCCGGTCCGCAACTGGACGAGGAACTGGCCGCCGCCGGTATAGAAAAGCACACCATCGACGGCTTGCGGGTGACGTCGGCGAAGGCGCTGGGCGTCGTGCGCCGTGTGTTCCAGCAGCAGAACCTGAAACTGGTCGAGGCGCTGCAGTCGATGGATACCCGCGCCACTTCGGTGGGTGGCGGGGTGTTTGCCGCCGATTACCTGGATCGGGATACCTACGGACTGGTCGGCAAGGTGCGCAGCATCCAGCTGGCGCCAATCGAGGCCAGCCTGCACGCCAACTCGATCCCGGTGATCGCCAGCCTGGGCGAGACCGACGAAGGCCAGATCCTCAACATCAATGCCGACGTTGCTGCCAACGAACTGGTGCGTGTGCTGCAGCCCTACAAGATCGTGTTCCTCACGGGCACCGGTGGACTGCTGGATGGAAAGGGCAAGTTGATCGACTCGATCAACCTCAGTACCGAGTTCGAGCACCTGATGGCGCAACCGTGGCTCAACGGCGGCATGCGGCTGAAGATCGCGCAGATCGCCGAGTTGCTTGCCGACCTGCCGTTGACCTCGTCGGTGTCGATCACGCGCCCGTCCGAGCTGGCCAAGGAGTTGTTCACGCACAAGGGCTCGGGCACCCTGATCCGGCGTGGCGAGAAAGTATTGCAGTTCGATTCGTGGACCGGCATCGATCAAGTGCGCATGCGCAGGCTGATCGAGTCGAGTTTCGGCCGCGCCCTGGTGCCGGATTACTTCGAGCGCACGGTGCCGTTTCGCATCTACGTCAGCGAGAACTATCGCGCCGCGATGATTCTCACCATGGAGGACGGTCTCGCGTACCTGGACAAGTTCGCCGTGCTCGATGACACCCAGGGCGAAGGTCTGGGTCGCGCCGTGTGGCAGGTGATGCGCGAAGCAAACCGACAGCTGTTCTGGCGCTCGCGCCACGGCAACACGGTGAATCCGTTCTACTACGCCGAGTCGGATGGCTGCATCAAGCAGCCACGCTGGAAGGTGTTCTGGTACGGCATCCAGGATATGGACACGATTACCCGCTGCGTGGCGCACTGCGCACAACGCCAGCCGACCTTGAGGGACTGAAGCAATGAGCATGAACACGAAGCGCATCGGCATCGTCGGCGCGCGGGGGCACACCGGTACGGAGCTGATCCGCATGATCGCGTTACATCCCGTACTGGAACTGGTCTTCGTGTCCTCGCGCGAACTGGATGGTCAGCGCGTTGACGCCCATGTCGCCGAGTACCGGGGTGACCTGCGCTACAGCGCCCCAGCCCACCAGGACCTGCCGGAACTGGGTGCCGACGTGGTGATCCTGGCTTTGCCCAACGGCAAGGCCGCCGCCTGTGTGGAGGCGTTTGACGCCGCCGGTGTCGATCCGCTGATCGTGGATCTGTCTGCCGACTATCGTTTCGACAAACGCTGGTATTACGGCCTGCCGGAGCTGACCCGCGGGCTTTGGCGCGGCGAGCGGCGGATCAGCAACCCCGGTTGCTATGCCACCGCCATGCAACTGGCCATCGCGCCGCTGAAGGACCTACTCGCCGCACCGCCGGTGTGCTTCGGCGTATCAGGCTACTCCGGCGCGGGCACCACGCCGTCGGACAAGAATGATCCGGACAAATTGCGCGACAACCTGATGCCGTACGCGCTCACCGGCCACATGCACGAGAAGGAAGCCTCGTTCCGGCTCGGCATGCCGGTGGAGTTCATGCCGCACGTGGCACCGCACTTTCGCGGGCTCACCGTCACCAGCAACCTGTACCTTTCCCGTCAGCTGAAGCGCGAGGAGGTACTGCAGCGCTTCGGTGCGGCCTACGGCAACGAGAAGCTGGTCCATGTTTCCGACGAGGCGCCCTGGGTCAGCCGGGTCGCGCACAGCCACCAGGCCGAGATCGGCGGCTTTGCCATGGCGGCGGACGGCAGGCGCGTGGTGATCGTGGCCACGCTGGACAACCTGCTGAAAGGTGCCGCCACCCAGGCCATGCAGAACATCAACCGCGCGATCGGCGTGGACGAGTACACCGCCATTCCATCGACGTAGGAGCGTATCCCGTGCGCGAATGCTTTTTGCCCAATGCCGTCCAGGAGCACCGTACACGCCCGAAGGAAGTCCCTTGCGGACTGGGTGTGCTCCCGTGCGTTTCATCGAGGACATCCCCATGACCCAACCCCTCTGGCAAAAATCCGGCATCCGGATCGACGCGAGGATCATGCAGTTCCTCGCCGGCGACGACGTGTTGCTGGATCGCGAGTTCTTCCTGTACGACATCACCGCCAGCAAGGCGCACGTCGAGGGGCTGGCGAATATCGGCGTGATCAGCGCCGATGACGCGGCAGAGTTGAAGCGCGAGCTGGATGTGCTCGCCGCCGATTTCGACAGTGGGGCGTTTGTGCTGGACGAGCGCTTCGAGGATGGCCATTCGGCGATCGAGGCGCGGCTCACCGAACGGCTCGGTGACGCCGGCCGGCGCGTGCACACCGGCCGCAGCCGAAACGATCAGGTGCTGGTGGCCACCCGCCTGTGGCTGAAGGACAAGCTGGTTGCGCTTCAGGCCCATTGCCGCGCCATCGCCGGCGTTTGCCTGGAACGTGCCGCACAGCCGGCCCTGCCGATGCCGGGATATACCCACCTGCAGCGTGCCGTGGTGTCGTCGACGGCGATGTGGTTTGCCGGCTTCGCCGAGGGTTTCATCGACAACGCATTGCGTGCGCGACAGACACTGGCCTTGATCGACGCCAACCCGCTCGGTACCGCCGCCGGCTACGGCGTGAACCTTCCGCTGGATCGCGAGCACACCACCAAGGCACTCGGTTTCTCGCGCATGCAGGTCAGTCCGGTCTATGCGCAGCTGTCGCGTGGCAAGTTCGAGATGGCGGTGCTGGAGGCGATCGCGGGTGCGCTGCTCGACCTGCGCCGGTTGGCGTGGGACCTGTCGCTGTTCACCACCGCCGAATTCAATTTCGTGCGGTTGCCGGACGAATACACTACCGGCAGTTCGATCATGCCGAACAAACGCAATCCCGACATCATCGAGCTGCTGCGCGCCAGCTACGCCAGTGTTGCCGCGGCACGCACCGAGATCGAGCAGTTGCTGTCGTTGCCTTCCGGCTATCAGCGCGATCTGCAATTCTCCAAGGGTTCGTTGTTCCATGGTGTGCGTCATGGCCTTGGCGCGCTGGAGCTGGTGCCAGACCTGTTGACGCGCCTGCAATGGAATGAGCCGACGATGCGCGCGGCGATCGAGCCGGCGATGTATGCCACCGACGTGGCGATCGAGCAGGCGGCGGCGGGCGTGCCGTTTCGTGACGCCTATCGCGCGGCGGCGCAGGCCGTTGCATCTGCAGGGCAGGGCCGCTCACCGGAGGGCAGCCTGGCCGCCCGGACGTCGCCGGGCGCCGGCAACGACTTGCGGCTGGAGGAACTAAAAGCACGACTGGGTCGACTCGATCAATGAAGGGGGTACGTGTCATGCAGGCAATCGGCATGTGGGGTGAACTGCACTGCAAGCCGGGCAATACCCGCAACACCCTGCTTGCTTCGGTGCGCGAGTGCCACGGCGGCCATACGCTTTCGGCATCGATGCCGGTGGCCGCATGAGCGGGCTGGCGGATCAGGAGCTGCCGGTCTGGCAGCGTGCCGTGCTGAAGGTCGGCAGCAATCTGCTGGCTGCCGATGGTGGCGGGCTTACGCCATGTTTCGCCGGGGTGCTGGCGGCTTTCATCGCCAGCAGCCATGCTGCCGGTCGCGAGGTGGTGCTGGTGTCTTCCGGCGCGGTGGCTGCCGGTCGTGCGCTGTTGCGCGCACGTGCGGCGCCGGGTCGCGATCTTGCCGCACGCCAGGCGATGGCTGCACTGGGCCAGGCACCGATGATCGAGTTGTGGCAGTCGCTGGCGGCACGGCCGGTGGCGCAGGTGCTGCTGACCCATGACGATCTGCGCAATCGTCGTCGCTACCTCAACGCGCGGGCGACCCTGCACAACCTGCTGGCGCTGGGAGCGCTGCCGGTGGTCAACGAGAACGACACGGTGGCAGTGGACGAACTCAAGCTCGGCGACAACGACAATCTGGCGGCAATCGTCGCCGCCCTGGTCGATGCCGACCTGTTGCTGATTGCCTCCGATGTCGCTGCCTTGTACAACGCCGATCCACGGCGCAATCCGGCGGCCACGCCGATCATGCGGGTCGAGGCGGTGACGCCGGCGGTGATGGCGATGGCCGGCGGCAGCGGCAGCGCGGTCGGTACCGGCGGCATGCGCACCAAGCTGGAGGCCGCGGAGAAGGCTGGCGCGGCGGGAATCCCGACCGTGCTTTTCAACGGTCGCGATGCAGATGCGGTGCAGGCATTGGCTGTGGGGCGGCTGCGCGGCACCCTGGTCTGCGCGCCACACGGCCGCATGCAGGCGCGCAAGTACTGGCTGCTGCATGCGCCTGCGGCGAGCGGTCGTATTCGCATTGACGGCGGCGCGGCGAATGCGCTCGGTCGCGGCCGTGCGTCGCTGCTGCCGGGCGGCATTGTCGCGACCGACGGTGAATTCCAGCGCGGCGATCTGGTGGAGATCGTCGATGTCGATGATCACCGGATCGCGCGCGGCCTGAGCCAGTACGCCGCGACCGAGGTGCGTCGGCTGGCCGGGCATCACAGCCGCGAGATCGAGGCCCTGCTTGGCTACAGTCACGGTGCCGAAGTGGTGCATCGCGACGATCTGGCGTACTTGTCCGATCATCTCTTGCCAGGCATCGCCTGATGGCGGCTTCGTTGGCCCGACGCCGCCGCAGAGAGCCGGCCCACCAGGATGCAGGGCAAGGCTTCGGGCGCTGGGTCGGTTGCAATCGCGATCGCCACCCCCATACCTGAACGAATGAGTTTTTCATGCCAACCTGCGCGAGGACGATGACCCAGCTGAGAAAGTTTCGCCAACAAACCGTACCGCCATGGCGGCGGGCCGTACTCAAGGTGGGCAGCAGCCTGCTCGCTGCCGACAGCGGTGGATTGAGTACCCGCTACGCGCTAGGCCTGGCGCAGTTCATCGCATCGTGTCACGCCTCCGGCCGGGAGATCGTGCTGGTATCGTCCGGAGCCGTTGCAGCCGGGCGCTTGCTGATGCAGCACTTGCCCGAAGACACCAGCAGCGCCGCGCGCCAGGCCATGGCCGCGCTCGGGCAGACGCAGACGGTGGCCTTGTGGCAACGCCTGTTCGACCGCCCGCTGGCGCAGGTGCTGCTGACCCATGACGACCTGCGCAACCGGCGTCGTTATCTCAATGCCCGCGCCACCCTGAGCGAACTGCTCGCCTACAACGTGATGCCGGTGGTGAACGAGAACGACACCGTGGCGGTGGACGAGCTCACGTTGGGCGACAACGACAACCTGGCCGCCATCGTCGCCGCGCTGATCGATGCCGACATGCTGTTGATCGCCACCGACATCGATGGCCTGTACACCGCCGATCCGCGCAGCCATCCCGACGCCCAGCCGATCGACGAAGTGCACGAGCTTACCGCCGAAATCATGCGCATGGCCGGCGCCGCCGGTACCCGGGTTGGCACCGGCGGCATGCGCACCAAGCTGGAGGCCGCCGAGAAGGCCGCCGCGGCCGGGATCCAGACCATCCTGTTCAACGGCCGCGACGCCGAGGTGGTCAGCCTGCTGTCGCGCGACCTGCTGCATGGCACCTTGCTGCGTACCAGCGCCACCCGCCTGCAGGCGCGCAAGTACTGGTTGCTGCATGTGCCGGCAGTACCGGGTTGCATCCATATCGATGCCGGCGCGGCGCGGGCGCTCAGCCAGGGCGGCGCGTCATTGTTGCCCAAGGGCGTCATCGACGCCGTCGGCGATTTTCATCGTGGCGACATGGTCGAGATCGTGGGCGACAGCTCCGATGGCGAGCCCTATGTCGTCGCCCGCGGCATCGTCCAGTACGGCGCCGCCGAGATCAACCAGCTCGCGCGCAGCCATACACGCGACATCCTGCAGCGGTTGGGCTACAGCTATGGCGAAAGCATCGTGCACCGCGATGATCTGGTCGTCACCATTGATTTGGGAGTGACTTCATGAATGGATCCGTGCGCGATTGCGCGCTTCTTTGCCAACAGGCCGCCGTGCAGGTTGCGGCGCTGTCCACCGATGCCAAGAACGGCTTGCTGCGTTCGATGGCCGACGCACTCGAGGCACAGACCGCGGCGATTCTGGCGGCCAACGCCGAAGACATGCAGGCGGCACGCGGGAAAGGCATCGGCGACGCCATGCTCGATCGGCTTGCGCTGGATGAGGGGCGCGTCAGCGGCATCGCCGAGGCCCTGCGCCAGGTGGCGGAGCTGCCCAATCCGGTCGGCCAGGTGACGCGCACCGAGCGCTCGGACAAGGGCTTCACGATCGAGCGCGTGCGCGTCCCGCTGGGCGTGATCGCGATGATCTACGAGGCACGCCCCAACGTCACGGCCGATGCCGCGGCGCTGTGCCTCAAGGCCGGCAACGGGGTGATCCTGCGCGGCGGTTCGGAGGCCGTGCGCTCCAACCGGGCGATCGCCGCCTGCCTGCGCGGCGCCCTGCGCGATGCCGGCCTGTCCGAACACGCGCTGATGCTGCTGGATGATCTCAGCCGCGAGGCGATGCTCGAGTTGATGCAGCTGTCCGACATCGTCGACCTGATCATTCCGCGCGGCGGCGAAGGGCTGATCCGCTTTGTCACCGAGCACGCGCGCGTGCCGGTGATCAAGCACTACAAGGGCGTGTGCCATCTGTACGTCGACGCCCATGCCGACCTGGACAAGGCACTGGACCTCCTGATCGACGGCAAGGTATCGCGCCCGTCCGCCTGCAATGCGCTGGAGACCTTGCTGGTGCATGCCGACGTTGCGGCGGTGTTCCTGCCGCGTGCCGCCAAGGCCCTGCGGGAATGTGGTGTGGAGCTGCTCGGCGACGAGCGCTCGCGCGTGCTGTGTCCGGAGATGGAGCCGGCCGGCAACGAGGACTTCGCCGCCGAGTTCCTCAGCCTCAAGCTGGCCGTGGGGGTGGTGGACAGCCTGGATGAGGCGCTCGCGCATATCCGCCGCTACGGTTCCGACCACACGGAAGTGATTGCCACCGAAAATGCGGATGTCGCCGAACGCTTCGTGCATGCGCTGCGCTCGGCCGTGGTGATGGTGAACACCTCCTCGCGCTTCAGCGATGGCGGCGAGCTGGGTCTTGGCGCCGAGATCGGCATCTCCACCACGCGGCTGCATGCGTACGGGCCAATGGGCGCGGAAGCCCTCACCATCGAACGCTTCGTGCTGCGTGGCGCGGGGCAGGTACGGCATGCCGAAAGCCGGTGCTGACTGGCGTCGCCAGCCGTGCCGTCCAGAGCGCCGCTCCCCTCGGGAGAGAGTTTGGGAAGAAGGTCTGGGCGAAGCGTCATGTAGCAGCGCTGGTCGACTACAGTTCCTCACGGCAGGTCGTCGTGCGCAGCCCCGTCCGTCGCTGCGCGCCACCTTCCCACTCGCCAGGAGAACCCGCGCGGTCGCCGGTGAGAACAAGAAGATCCCGGCTGCCCCTGGCCGCCCATCGGAAACCCGGGTGTCCTGGGAACTCGTCAAGACCCTGGCCTGAAACGGGCATCAACTTCCGAATGCGCGCCTCCAGTGCCGCAACGCGCCAGCGGCCACCAGCGCCCAGATCAGCAGGCTGATGTAGACGCCGATATCCGATACCGGCTGCAGCAGATCGAGGGTGAGGGCTTGCGCCAGCGCATGCGTGCCGGCCGAGTACATGCCCAGCGGAAAGACGATATCCCAATCGTCGACGTGGTAGCGCAGGTGAACATGGCGCAATCCATGGCGCCACAGTTGGAGGATCGTCAATAACGGGATCCACCAGGTGGCGGTGGCCCAGAAGAACAAGGTGAACCCCGTCACGAACGGCACCATGCGATCCAGTGGCGCCTGATCGGGTGCATGCAACACGAGCAGGCTGCCGGCCAGGGTGGCAATTGCCAGCGCGCCCATGTTGATCCAGTACGTCGGCCTGAAGCCCACCGCAGCCAACGGCAGGAACAGCAGCCGGTAAAAGATCAACGTGATCAGGATCAGGTACAGCGCCGCGCCGACCAGATACAGGCATAACGCGGTGAACAGCCAGCCCAGCTCCGGCGCGGCGCCGCCATACGCCACCAGCAAGGTGATCGCTACCGCCAGTGACTGGGTCGAGACCACCGCCACCAGCCAGCCGCCGTTGATGCTGCGCCGCAAACCAGGCTTGCGCTGGCCGGTGATGACGGCCAGCAGCAGCAGGTACAGCAGACAGACCCAGCCGACGGCGCCGAGCACGGTCAGTGCCATAGCCCATCCCGGCCAGTGCACGACCAGCAGGCATTGACTGGCCAGCACGCAACTGGCCGCGACAAACGTGAGAAAAGCGGCTCCTCGTGCCGGGTTGGTGAAGTCGTTGCGCAGTTCCTGGCGGGCGTGGATCAGGCGCAGCACCGTAAGCAGGATCAGGATCGGGAAGGCGGCGACGTTCACACCGAACAACACGTTCGCCAGCACGGGCATGCCGTGCTGGTTGACGTCGATGGACACGATGCCGGTCGCCATCACCAGTGCGAAGCTGCCGGGGTCCAGCTTACGTGCACCCGATCGGATGAATTTCGTCAGCGTCATGGTCATGCTCCAGCGAGCCGGCGCTTGCGCGCCGGGTCCCGGGCGATCCTTGCGCAGATCGCCCGAGACCTTTGTCCTACCTTGCCTGATTCAGCAGTGCGGTCAACCGGTCGAGCTGTGTGCGATAATTCTCCAGTACCTTGACAGTAATCACCGAGTGCAGTAGGTGGAGGGCCGGCGCGGCCAGCGTCGGTGCAGCTCGGTGCAATGTGCACCGGCATTCGACATACGGAGAAGTTCGATGGGTATTAAAACAATGGGATTGTTCTTGGTTGCCGTTTTCGCCGTATTTGCTTTGCCAACTTTCGGCCACGCTGCGGGTGCGCCGTGGAAGGTGGTGGTGGATACGCCACAGGCCTTCGAGGTGCAGGCCGCCTCCGTGCGCAAGGAGATGGGGCCTCATGGCCAATACAGCGGCATCAGCGCGAGTGACCGCGCGATCGTCGAGGCCAATCTCGACAAGATCGATGCCTTGCTGCGTAAGCGCGGCTCCGCCGCGAAGCTCGACGACCGCGACCAGGTTGCCCTGATGAATGCGCAAGAGCGCGTCAACGCGGTGCTGACCCACAACGAGGGCAATCGCCTGATCTGCACGCTGGAGCCACGTACGGGCACGAAGTTCAAGCAGAAGGTATGCCGCACTCAAGCCGAGATCGATGGCATCCGGCGCAGTTCCCAGCAAGGCTTTCAGGATGACCTGATGCGGGGCAGTGCCCTCCAGAAAATGCCGGACCAGCCGTGAGCGCGCAGGGACGGCCTGCGTCGTCGCGGCACCGACAGGGTGGCGACGGAGGACAGCTCCGATTGCTTCGGTCTCGTCCTGCTGCAGCCTAGTGATTTGGTCGGCATGAGCCTGTCCTCACGCCTGCGCTGTCGCCTCGCCCGGTCAGCGGACGCAACAGGTGGGTATCCAGGTCCCTTCAAGCACGGTGCCGCTATTGCTGGCCGGCATGGGCGTGACGGTGATTCGCGGCAAGATTGCCGCCTGCCAATTCTTGCCGCGGGGTTTCGACGGGCGTTTGCAATGCTACCGCGCGCAGGCAAAAGACCTGGATCGCATGGATCAGCCGGGCCTGCTCGGCTGCCGTTTGGCCATCGGTTTTCCAGGAGAGCGGCCCTACCAGCGATTCGGCGATGACCCCGACCAGCGCGGTGGCGCTGACTTCCGGAGCCTGCGCCGGGAAAGCGCCCGAGCGGATGCCATCCTCGACCAATTTCCGGAAAATCTCTGCGTAGGCGTGGCGGTAGCGCAACCGCTCGGCATCCACCAAGGCATCCACCGGTTCGGCAATCAAGGCATAGGCCAGACGTCGACCGCGCAGCGCCCGCATGGCAAACGCTTCGATCGTGTCCAGCAGGCGGGTGGCGGGCGCGCCGCCACGCAGGGCGGTTGCCCGCACCACGTCGACCTCTTTTTCGGTGGCGAGGCGAAACACTTTTGCGCACAGTTGCGCCTTCGATTCAAAATGCTTGTAGACCGCGCCGGTGGCTATCCCCGCTTTTTGGGCCACAGCCTGGATCGTGAGCGAGCGGAAGCCGTCCGCGGCAACCAACGCCAGCGCGGCATCGAGCAGCCGTTGTTTCATCGCCGCCTTGCGTGCCTCGGTTTTTTCGGTAGGCCGGTAAGCCATCGACTGTCAAACCCTCTCTATTTTTGCCAGGTGTCGCTTGGGAAGCTCCCTGGCAGTCCGGTGCAGGGTGTGTGTATCACCCGGATTTTGGCGTGGCCATGGTGACTGGTTGTTTCATGTTAACGGATGCGGATGCCGCCCGACCCTGTGCCGGTGCCGGTCCAGGACACGGCGGACCGGGGTTGTCCAGGGTGCCGGCGTGATGATGGCAGATGCCGGGAGAGAGTGGGTTTGACACCTCATGCGCGGCGTGATGTACTCCGCATAGATAACATGAATATGCATTCACACTATCTGGCCGCACCGGCTATCGGCAACCCCCGAGGTGGAAGGTTGCTGCCAGACACGGCATTTCCGAGAGGTTTGTTCATCATGGACACCAGCACCCACGATCGGTTTATGGCCGAGACGCACCAGGTCGAGAATCAGCCGCCGCCGTTGCGCGACTACAACCTTTACCTGCAGGATCAAGCTTTGCGCGAAGCGGTGGCGCGCGAGGAAGCTGGCTGGGCCGAACATGAACTGGAGGCGTTCGGCGCCATGACCGGCTCGCGCGAGCTGATCGAGCTTGGCTTTCAGGCCAATGAAAACAAGCCGGTGCTGTATACCCACGATAACTACGGGTATCGGGTCGATGAGGTGCGGTTCCATCCGGCCTATCACCGCCTGATGCAGATTTCGCTCGAAAACGGCTTGCACGCTTCGCATTGGCTGGCCCCGAAAGCGGGGGCCCAGGTCGCGCGCGCGGCCATGTTCTACCTGCAAAGCCAGGTCGATGCGGCACATTTGTGCCCGGTTTCGATGACCTCGGCCGTGATCCCGGCGTTGCTCGAACAGCCGGACCTGGCGGCGCAATGGAATCCGAAGATCTTGGCCCGACAGTACGATTACCGCAACGTCCCGAGCGAGCAGAAGCAGGCGGTCACAATCGGCATGGCGATGACCGAAAAGCAGGGTGGGTCCGACGTGCGCGCCAATACCCTGCGCGCCTACCCGTTGGCGGCGGGCGGCCCCGGTCAGGCTTATGAACTGGTCGGGCACAAGTATTTCGTCTCGGCACCGATGTGCGATGCCTTCCTGGTACTGGCGCAGGCGCCGGGTGGCTTGTCCTGCTTCCTGTTGCCGCGATGGCGGCCGGATGGCAGCAAGAATCCGCTGCAGATCCAGCGCCTGAAAAACAAGATGGGCAATGTCGCCAACGCGTCGTGCGAAACCGAGTTGCGCGGTGCCTATGCGCAAATGGTCGGAGCCGAGGGGCGCGGCGTTGCCACCATCCTGAAGATGGTCACCATGACCCGCCTCGATTGCATGATCGGTTCAGCGGCCGGCATGCGACAGGCGGTGGCCCAGGCTACGCACCATTGCGCGCATCGGGCCGCGTTCGGCAAATTGCTGGCGCAGCAGCCGCTGATGCAGAACGTGCTGGCCGATCTGGTGCTCGAGCACGAGGCGGCGCTGGCGCTGACCATGCGCATCGCCGGCGCGCTGGACCGCAGTACCGCGAGTGAATCTGAAAAACTGCTGGTACGAATGGGCACGGCGGTCGGTAAATACTGGATTTGCAAGCGCACCCCGGGCCATGCCTATGAGGCGATGGAATGCATCGGCGGCAGCGGCGTGATGGAAGATTGCATCATGCCGCGCCTGTTCCGCGAGTCGCCGGTGAATTCGATCTGGGAGGGCAGCGGCAATGTGCAGTGCCTGGACATGCTGCGCGCCATGAGCCGCAGTCCCGGCTCGGTCGAGGTTCTGATGGCGGAGGCGCAGGCCGCCGCGGGCAGCGACCCACGGCTGGATCGGTTTGTGGAGCAGCTGGGGCGTGAGCTGGCCGACACCGCCGATATCGAATATCGCGCACGCGCCATCGTCGAGAAGATGGCGCTGGCGCTGCAAGGCTCGCTGCTGGTGCGCTACGGCGACCCGGCGGTGGCGGATGCTTTTTGCGCCGCACGTCTTGGTGGGCATGGCAGCGGCCTGGTTTACGGCAACCTGCCGCGCGGCGTGGATTGCGCTGCGCTGATCAAACGCGCGACACCGCTGTCGAGCTGAAGCGTCGACCCGACCAGAGCACCATGCGCTGTACGCTGTTTTTTGGCGCGCCGATTGCCTTCACGATGCCGTTGCAGGCGGTGCCGAATTTTGACGAATTCGACCTGTCCAGCGTTCGTGTCTGGCTCTACGGTGGCGGGCCCATCGATGCCGACACCGTGCGTAGATTGATCGGGCGTTATGGTACCGACCAGTTTTTCCAGGTCTTCGGCATGACGGAAACCGGGCCGACCGGGCTGGCGCTGTATCCGGATGAACAGGAAGCCAAAGCCGGCTCGATCGGGCGTCAGGCTGTCAGTGGCTGCGTCTTCAAGGTCATGAAAAATCCGGATGAGGCTGCCGGTCCCGGCGAAGTCGGCGAAATCTGGATGCGCTGCCAGTCGATGATGCAGGGCTACTATCGCGACCCCGAAGCAACGCGGGCGGCTTTTCATGAAGATTGGTACCTGACCGGGGACCTGGCGCGGATCGACGCCGACGGCTATCTGTACATTGTCGACCGCGTCAGGGACATGATCATCACAGGTGGAGAAAACGTCTATTCGAAAGAAGTCGAGGACGTGCTGATGACTTTCCCCGGCGTCACCGAAGTTGCTGTGGTCGGCAAGCCCCATCCCGAATGGGGTGAAACGGTGGTGGCGGTGATCGTCATGGCTGGCAATGCCGCGGCGCTGGATCGAACCGCGACCCATGAGTTCTGCGCCAGCCGGATGGCCAGGTACAAGGTTCCGCGTGAATTCCAACTGGTCGATGCCCTGCCACGCACTCCGACCGGCAAGGTCATGAAGTCCAGGCTGCGTTGAGAGGCTGAAAATCGTCGTTGTCTGTCCTCGCGCCGTCGCATTTTCGCTTTCGATTCCATGAATCCGACAGGCTGCCAGGCGGTTCCGCTGCCGACTGGGGGTGTCCATCACGGATGGGGACGGTCTGGACGGGAACGGGGCGCTCAGGACGTGGCCGTGTTGCCCGCGAGATGCTGTTCGAGGTCGACTTGCCCGCGTCCGACCAGTGCCGGTGCCATGATGTCGGGCCAGCAGTGGCTGAGGTCCGTGTCGGCGCTCATCCATGCGTTCTCGACCAGCATGTGCGCACTGGCGATGCTGTCCGCCAACGACAGTGCCTGGCCCAGCGCGGAAGCCGCCGCCGTGATCGGGTTCTGGCATTCGGACATCGCCTGCAGCACGCGCGATGGGAGCTCCCATTGTTTGGCAGCCTGCAGGGAAAGCCGGTTGGCGAGCCTTGAGCAACTCCTGACGAAGCTCGATGAGAGCGGCGGCGGGGTTTCGCCAGGCATCAGTTGATCGAGCAGGCGCACCGTGGCTCCGGTGCCGGCATGGCGGACGATGCCGGCCAGGTAGGCCTCGAACGAATCGCAGCCGAGGTGGCGGCCGAGCCACGCGCACACGTGCGCGCAGCGCTCCGCGTGGCCCCACAGGCGCTCGCCCGCGGCGTGACTCATGGCTCCCGCGTTGGCCCGCAGGATCGGTTTCATCACATGCTGGGTGATCACGCGGCGCAAGCCATCCTGGCCAAGCAGCACGACCGCCTGCTGCAGGCTGCTGATCGGCTGCGCCGAGCGGTAGAACACGGTGTTGGTGGCGCGCATGACCTCACCCACCATCAGCGGATCGCGACCGACCAGCGTGGCCAGTTCGCGGCCGGCGGCAGCGTCGCTTTTCAGCGTGCGCAGCAATTGCGGCAACACGGCCGGCAAGCGAGGCAGGCTGCGCAGGTCGAAGCGTGCGCTGAGCAGGTCGAGCCGCCGGAGCATGGCGGGCTCGGTCGGATGAGGCTTGTCGTCCCGGGCCGGTGGCAGGCCGAGTACGAGCCGGTGAAAATCCTCGTCGATCTGTTCCAGCGAAGGAGGGGGGCCGGCCTGGACCGTGACAGTGCCTGCCGCTGCCGTAGGCGCAGGTGCACGCGATGCTTCCGGGGCCGGACGTTTACGCTTGACTGTTGCCTCGCGGCGCGGAAAAACGCGCCGCCACATGCGTTCCCACATTGGGAGTGCCCCTTTTCCAGCGCGCCAGGTTCGTCTGTTCACTCTCGCTATCGGCTTCAAGCGGGCAAAGTTGAGGCGGGGCGGCGGTCGGGCAAGGCAGCCATGCCGCGCGCGGTGGCCGCTGGCAATCGTGGTGTCCGCCCCCAGATACGGGCCTACACCCCTGTCGGACTGCGCGATGATTCCGTTTTCCATCCTCGACCTGGCCCCGGTCACCGAAGGCAGCGATGCCAGCCAGGCGTTCCGCAACACGCTGGACCTGGCGCAACGGGCCGAGCAGCTCGGTTACCGGCGCTACTGGCTGGCCGAGCATCACAACATGCCCGGCATCGCCAGTGCCGCCACCGCGGTGCTGATCGGCCACGTGGCCGGTGGTACCACGACCATCCGCGTCGGCGCCGGCGGCATCATGTTGCCCAACCATGCGCCACTGCAGGTGGCCGAAGCCTTCGGCACGCTGGCCTCGTTGTATCCGGGGCGGATCGACCTGGGCCTGGGCCGCGCGCCCGGTACCGACCAGGCTACTGCGTGGGCGTTGCGCCGCTACTTCGACAGTGCCGAGACGTTCCCGCAGGATGTGCTGGAACTGCTCGGCTATTTCGAGCCGGCGCGGTCGGGCCAGCCGGTGCGTGCCGTGCCCGGGGCCGGTGTCGAGGTGCCGGTCTGGCTGCTCGGTTCGAGCCTGTTCAGTGCCGGACTGTCCGCCCGACTCGGCCTGCCGTTTGCATTTGCCTCGCACTTCGCGCCGGATGCGATGGACGAGGCGCTGGCGCTGTATCGGCGGGATTTCACGCCTTCGGCGCGGCTGCAGCAACCGTACGCGATGCTCGGCATCAACGTGGTCGCCGCCGACAGCGGTGCCGAGGCGCGGCGGGCGTTCACCACCCAGCAGCAAAGCTTCGTCAACCTGCGCCGTGGCCGACCGGGGCTGGTGCCGCCGCCGATCGACGATATCGAGGCGTACTGGACGCCGCCGGAAAAACTGATGGTGGAGCGCGCGCTGGCCTGTGCGGTGGTCGGTGATGCCGGCACGGTGAAGGAGGGCCTGGCGGCCTTCATTGCGCGGCATCGGCCGGATGAATTGATGCTCACCGCGAACGTGTTCGAGCACGCCGCGCGACGGCACTCGTTCGAGATCGCCGCGGCAGTGTTGAATTCCCTGCCGGCTGCGCGAGCGCAGGCCGGTGGCCACTGATCGGCCATAATGGGCGCTGCTCCGCATGTTGAAACCACTCCATCCATGAAAACCCCCAAGGGACTGCAGGAACTGATCGACGAGGGCGTGATCGATCAGGTGCTGCGGCCGCTCAAGAGTGGCAAGGAAGCCTCCGTCTACGTCGTTCGCTGCGGTGACGACATCCGCTGCGCCAAGGTCTACAAGGACCTGGCGCAGCGCAGTTTCCAGGCGCGCGTGCAGTACCAGGAGGGGCGCAAGGTGCGCGGCAGCCGGCAGGCGCGCGCGATGGGCAAGTCGACCCGGTTCGGGCGCCGCGAGGCCGAGGAAGCCTGGAAAAACGCCGAGGTCGACGCGTTGTACCAGCTCGCCGCCGCCGGCGTGCGCGTGCCCCGACCCCATGGCTACTTCAGCGGGGTGCTGGTGATGGAGCTGGTCACCGATGCCGACGGCCATTCCGCCCCGCGGCTGGGAGAGGTCGAGTTGTCGGCGGATGAAGCGCGTGACTACCACCGCTTCCTGATGCAGCAGGTCGCGCGGATGCTTTGCGTTGGCCTGATCCATGGCGACCTGTCCGAATACAACGTGTTGGTCGGGCCGGACGGGCCGGTGATCATCGACCTGCCGCAGGTAGTCAGCGCGTCGGGCAACAACAATGCCCGCGCCATGCTGCGGCGTGACGTGGGCAACATCACGATCAGCCTGTCGCGCTTCGCGCCCGAGTTGCTCGATACGCACTACGGCGAGGAAATGTGGGCGCTGTATGAGCTGGGCGAACTGCACCCGGACAGCGCGCTCAGCGGCCAGTTCGAGTTCGACGAACGCATCGCCGATGTCGACAGCGTGATGCAGTCGATCATCGACGCGCGCGAAGAGGCGATCATCCGCCAGCAGGGGCGCGAGGCCGCCGCCCAGGGGGATTGAGCTCGTTCGGATGCCCGGAATCGGGAATCGGGAATCGGGAATCGGGAATCGCAAGGGCCGGAGCATCGCCCGCGAGCGGTATTGACGCGACGCGGGTCACCGGGATTTCAGGGGGTGCTGACGTCCAGCAGTTCCACGTCGAACACCAGCGATGCATTCGGCGGGATGTCACTGCCGGCACCGTGCGCACCATAGCCGAGCGCCGCAGGGATCAGCAGCGTACGCTTGCCGCCCACGCGCATGCCGGCCACCCCCTGGTCCCAGCCGTCGATCACGTTGCCCGCGCCAAGCTCGAAGGTGAAGGGTTCGCCGTGGTCGCGCGAACTGTCGAACTTGCTGCCGTGCCTGTCCCGGGTATTGTCGTCGTACAGCCAGCCGGTGTAGTGCACGGTGACCATCATGCCGGGTATCGCTTCGGCACCGGTACCCATTTTGCTGTCGATCGTGGTGAGTTTGTCGACACTTCCGTTGGTCCGGATCGACGGGGTGGCGCTGCACGCGGCGAGCGTGATCAGGACCAACAGGGATAGCAACCAGCGCATGGGAGGACTCCAGTGAAAAATGAGGGAAGGGGTGGGGGATGCAGCGATCAGCCAACGGTTTCCGGCGGCGCCATGCGCACGACCGGATCGACCGCCACCGCATCGGCATCGTTCATCAACTGCAGTTGGCCGTCCTGGACCAGGCATTGCAGGCGCATGCCACGCTGGAGCAGGGCGACCAGTTCGGCGACCGTGGCGACGGGGATGTCCAGCACCGTGAGATTCCTGTAGCGCCCCAACGCGGAGCCGACCTTGTTCCACCACAGCTCGGCGGCATGGCCGCCGTAGTTGAGCACCACCACCTGGCGTGAGCGACCACAGGCCTTGCGGATGCGCGCCTCGCCAGGCTGACCGACGTCGATCCACAGCTCGATCTCGTCGGTGTACGCCTTGCGCCACAACGCCGGCTCGTCCTCGTCGCTGAGGCCCTTGCCGAATTCCAGGCGGTCATCCGCGTACAGCGCGAACGCCAGCAGGCGCACCATCAGGCGTTCCTCGGTTTCCGAGGGATGCCGCGCCAGGGTCAGCGCATGGGTGGCGTAATAATGCCGGTCCATGTCGCTGACCTGCAGTTCAACCTTGTGGATGGTGGCGTTCAGTGCCATGCGGGATGCCGTGGGAGAATAACCGCACATTGTACGCCCCCGCGGCCGCTAGACTGGCACGGCCATGCCGAGCCGACCCTTCCGCCGCGACAGCCAGGCCAGCACCGTGCACCTGCCAGTGGGGGATTGGCGCACCGTGCTGGATGCCCTGTGCGTCTGCTTCCCGGCGATCGAGCGTGCCCGATGGTTGGACCGGATCGCGCGCGGACGCGTGCTAGACGGGCTGGGCATGGCCATCGCCGCGGACTCGCCGTATCGGGCCGGGCTGCGCATCCACTATTACCGGGAAGTCATCGACGAGACGCCGATACCGTTCACGGAAACCGTATTGCACGCGGACGGGCACCTGGTGGTGGTGGACAAGCCGCACTTCCTGCCGGTGACGCCGGCCGGTGGCTTTGTCGAGCAGACCCTGCTGCGGCGGCTGGTCCGG
>JACDJC010000179.1_pt1 | contig 82901 bp, 75 predicted proteins | sample 7454191 | NCBI WGS metagenome assembly JACDJC01 (sample SAMN14253291, study PRJNA609438) | sludge metagenome | isolation source: sludge after 25d culture with pyrite and EDTA | collected 2018-12-20 | reverse complement strand
CCAGAATACCGATACTCCACTCTATTCATATCTTCCCCGCCGACCCTACCAGGTGGCGCGCGCCGCCGCGCTGCAGGTGGCCGAGAACCCCGGCGTTTCCTACAACCCGCTTTTCCTGTACGGCGGCGTGGGCCTGGGCAAGACCCACCTGATCCACGCCATCGGCAATGCCCTGCTGGCCAGCGGCAAAGGCACCCGCGTGCGCTACGTGCATGCCGACCAGTACGTGTCCGACGTCGTCAAGGCCTACCAGCGCAAGGCTTTCGACGAGTTCAAGCGCTATTACCACTCGCTGGACCTCCTGCTGATCGACGACATCCAGTTCTTCGCGGGCAAGAACCGCACCCAGGAGGAATTCTTCTACGCGTTCGAAGCCATGGTGGCCCAGCGCAAGCAAATCATCATCACCTCGGACACCTACCCCAAAGAGCTCTCCAACATAGACAGCCGCCTGATCTCGCGTTTCGATTCCGGCCTCACTGTGGCCATCGAGCCGCCGGAGCTGGAAATGCGCGTGGCCATTCTGCTGCACAAGGCGCAGACCGAAGGCGTCGCCATGTCGGAAGAAGTCGCTTTCTTCATCGCCAAGCATTTGCGCAGCAACGTGCGCGAACTCGAGGGCGCCTTGCGCAAGGTGTCGGCCTACGCGCGCTTCCATGGCCGCGACGTGCTCACCGTGGACGTCTGCAAAGACGCCCTGAAAGACCTGCTGTCGGTGTCCAACGGCCAGATCACCGTCGAGAACATCCAGAAGACGGTGGCGGATTTCTACAAGATCAAGGTGGCCGACATGTATTCCAAGCGCCGCCCCGCCAATATCGCCATGCCGCGCCAGGTGGCCATGTACCTGGCCAAAGAGCTCACCCAGAAGAGCCTGCCGGAAATCGGCGACCTGTTCGGCGGGCGCGACCACACCACAGTGCTGCATGCCGTCCGGAAAATCGCGGACGCCAGGTCCAAGCAGACCGAACTGAACCACGCTCTACACGTATTAGAACAAACCTTAAAAGGATAACCATGCAACTCGTACAAGCGACTCGTGATGCATTGCTCAAGCCGTTATCGACGGTGGCGGGTATAGTCGAAAGAAGAAACACCCTGCCCATCCTCGCCAACATACTGCTGCGCAAAGAAGGCAACAACGTGGCGTTCATCGCCACCGACCTCGAAGTCCAGATTACGACGCATGCCGATTTCGGCGTCGGCGACGACAACGACGCCACCACGGTGGCCGCCCGCAAGCTGCTGGACATCTTGCGCGCCCTGCCCGACACGGGCGACGTGCGCCTGTCGCAGGTCGGCGGCAAGCTGACGGTGCAGTCGGGCAAGAGCCGCTTCGCCCTGCAGACCATGCCCGCCGCCGAATTCCCCACCGTGGCGCAGCCGGAAAAATGGGACGTCTCGTTTTCCCTGTCCCAGAAAACCCTGAAGCACCTGTTCAACATGGTGCACTTCGCCATGGCGCAGCAGGACATCCGCTATTACCTGAACGGCCTGCTGTTCGTCTTCGAGCCGGGTTACGTGCGCGCGGTCGCCACCGACGGCCACAGGCTGGCCCACAGCGGCACGCCGGTGGAAGGCATAGAAGCCAAGCACGACGTCATCGTGCCGCGCAAGACCGTGCTGGAAATGCAGCGCCTGCTGTCCGACTCCGACGACCCCGTCGCCATCGACGTCGCCACGGGCCAGATCCGTTTCCGCTTCGGAGACGTCGAATTGGTGTCCAAGCTGGTCGAAGGCAAGTTCCCGGACTTCACCCGCGTCATCCCCAGCAACTACACCCGCCATTTCACGGTGAGCCGCGAGGCGCTGCAGGGCAGCCTGCAGCGGGCAGCCATCCTGACGACCGACAAGCTCAAGGGCGTGCGCCTGCAGCTGTCGGACAACCAGCTGCGTATTTCGTCTTCCAACGCCGAACAGGAAGAAGCCCAGGAAGAGCTCGACATCGACTACGGCCATGAGCCGCTCGACGTGGGCTTCAACGTCAGCTACCTGCTCGACGTCCTGGCTAACGTCAAGACCGAAACCATACGCTGGTCCGTGCAGCCCGACGTCAACGCCTCGGCGCTCATCACATCGCCCGACGACGACCAGTTCAAGTATGTCGTCATGCCGATGCGCATTTAAGCAACGCGCAGCCATGCCCGCAGGAAGCCCGCGGGGCGGATCTCCCGCGCTTCAACAGCCGCAAGGCTCAGAATAGGTTCATAACACTATGTCAGATCAAATCACGAATGTCGACGCGCCCGGCTATGGCGCCGACTCGATCAAGATGCTCAAGGGCCTGGAGGCGGTACGCAAACGCCCGGGCATGTACATTGGCGACACGTCCGACGGTACCGGCTTGCACCACATGGTGTTCGAAGTCGTCGACAACGCCATCGACGAAGCGCTTGCCGGGTATTGCGACGACATCGTCGTGACCATCCACGCCGACAACAGCATTTCCGTCAGCGACAATGGGCGGGGCATCCCCACCGACATCCACAAGGACGATGAATTCCACCGCAGCGCGGCGGAAATCGTCATGACCGAACTGCACGCGGGGGGCAAGTTCGACCACAACTCGTACAAGGTCTCGGGCGGGCTGCACGGCGTGGGGGTCTCCTGCGTGAACGCCTTGTCCGAATGGCTGCGCCTGACCATCTGCCGCAACGGCGAGCGGCACGAGATGGAATTCCGCCGGGGCGAACGGGTCGCGCCGCTGGCCGTCATCGGCGAATCCGGCGCCACCGGCACGCGGGTGCAATTCCTGGCCGACGCGGAAATCTTCGAGAACATCGAATACCACTACGAGATCCTGGCCAAGCGCCTGCGCGAGCTGTCCTTCCTGAACAACGGCGTGAAGATCCGCCTGGTGGACGAGCGCAGCGGCAAGGAAGAAGACTTCGCCTTCCTGGGCGGGGTCAAAGGCTTCGTGGAATTCATCAACCGCAGCAAGACGGTGCTGCATCCCAATGTGTTCTCGGTCAGCACCGAATCCACGGTCGGCGACACCACGGTGGGGGTCGACGTCGCCATGCAATGGAACGACGGCTATACCGAAACCGTGCTGTGCTTCACCAACAACATTCCCCAGCGTGACGGCGGCACCCACCTGACCGGCCTGCGCGCGGCCATGACCCGCGTCCTGAACAAATACATCGCCGACAACGAGCTCGCCAAGAAGGCCAAGGTGGACACCACCGGCGACGACATGCGCGAAGGCCTGGCCTGCGTGCTGTCGGTGAAGGTGCCCGAGCCCAAGTTCAGCAGCCAGACCAAAGACAAGCTCGTATCCAGCGAAGTCCGCCCCGCCGTCGAAGAAGCGGTGGCGCGCACCCTGGAAACCTGGCTGCTGGAAAACCCGATCGACGCCAAGGCCTTGTGCAACAAGATCATCGAGGCCGCCCGCGCCCGCGACGCCGCCCGCCGCGCCCGCGAGATGACGCGCCGCAAGAGCGTCCTGGAAGGCGCCGGCCTGCCGGGCAAGCTGGCCGACTGCCAGGAGAAAGACCCGGCCTTGTGCGAGATCTACATCGTCGAGGGCGATTCCGCCGGCGGGTCGGCCAAGCAGGGCCGCGACCGCAAGTTCCAGGCCATCCTGCCCTTGCGCGGCAAGGTGCTGAACGTCGAAAAAGCGCGCTTCGACCGCTTGATCGCCAGCGAGCAGATCACCACGCTGATCACCGCGCTGGGCACTAGCATCGGTCCCGATTTCAACATCGAGAAGCTGCGCTACCACCGCATCATCATCATGACCGACGCGGACGTTGACGGCGCGCACATCCGCACCCTGCTGCTGACGCTGTTCTACCGGCAGATGCCCGAGCTGGTCGAGCGCGGTCACGTGTACATTGCCCAGCCGCCGCTGTACAAGGTCAAGGTAGGCCGCGACGAGCGCTACTTGAAGGACGACGCCGAGGAAGCCCAGTTCGTGCTGCAGGTGGCGCTGAAAGACGCCTCGCTCACGCCCCGCGAGGGCGCGGAGCCCATATCGGGCGACGCCCTGGCCGAACTGGCGCGCCAGTACATCCTGGCCGACTCCGTCATCAACCGCATGGCCCGCCACCTGGACGGCGCGGCGCTTTCGGCCATGGCCGAGGGCGTGGAAATCAACCTGGACGACGCCGAGCGGGCCGAAGCCTCGGCGCGCCGCCTGCAGGCGGCCATCGAGGACCCGGCCAAGCTGGACGACGTGCGGGTCCGTGCCGAAGCCAATGAAGAAGGCACGTCGTGGCGCCTGGTGCTGAACCGCATGCACCATGGCAACGTGCGCGTCAGCATTTTCGACCGCGGCTTCGTGCGCAGCTCTGACTATGCCGTGCTGTCCAAGGCCGCCCAGACCTTCACCGGCCTGCTCGGGGAAGGCGCCGTGGTCGCGCGCGGCGAAGGCGACAAGCGCAAGGAAAAGATCGTGTCGGATTTCCGGGAAGCGATGCAATGGCTGCGGGCCGAGGCCGAGCGCAACATCAGCAAGCAGCGCTACAAGGGGCTGGGCGAAATGAACCCCGACCAGCTTTGGGAAACGACGATGGACCCCAGCGTGCGCCGTCTATTGCGCGTGCAGGTCGAGGACGCCATCGCCGCCGACGAGATCTTCACCACGCTCATGGGCGACGACGTCGAACCGCGCCGCGCGTTCATCGAGGGGCACGCGCTGCAGGCGGGGAATATCGACGTTTGAGGGTGTAGGATCCGATAGAAAGCTAGATTTTTCCCAATAAATTTAGATTTCGCAAAAAAAGGCTGCTTCTCAAGCAACCTTTTCTTCACAATAACAATAGCTGGGAGGAGACACTATGGGAGCAATTCAAGCGGTAAGGGCCATTACGCTCAGCGTGCTTTTCGCTAGCAGTGCCGCCATGGCGCAGTCATACAGTCAGTTCACCACCCGCATTCCCCAATACTCCGACCTGAATTTCCCCTCCGAGGCGAAGACGCTCGGTTTCTTCAGCAGTGTTTCCAATGCCATCTTCAAACCGGAAGGCGATGGCCCCTTTCCTGCTGTTGTCCTGGTCCACACCTGCGGCGGTATTCAGCCACATATCTCCGACCGCGCAAAGGAATTGATCGCGGCGGGCTTCGTCGTCCTGGTACAAGACTCGTATGGAACACGCGGCCACACGATTTTCTGTACGCCGGCAGGGGTAGGCGCGCCCAGGGTTTACAAGGACTCCTTCGACGCTCTCAAGCATCTCTCCCAGCTCAAAGTCGTCGACCCATCGCGCATCTATCTTGTCGGCCTATCGCTGGGCAGCTTTGCCGCGGCAGCAGTGTCGAGCCCGGAAGTGGCTCGCTGGATCGGCACACAAGACCGCTTCCGCGCCTCGATTGGCTGGTACGGCGCCTGCACCTTTGACGTGGGCCCCTATCCCAAATGGGAGCTGCTCCGGCACGATGTCGACCGCCCCGTCCTGCTCCTGATGGCAAAGAACGACGGCGAGACACCCATTGCCGATTGCTTCCCCTTGCTCGAGAACTTGAAGGCCGAGGGCAAGCCGGTGGCGTGGCATGTGTATGACGATGCGACGCATGGTTGGGACAAGTCCGATGCAAGGCGCGGCTACCAGTACAACGGCGCTGTTACCGCTGACGCCATGAAACGAACGATCGAGTTTCTCAAACAGAATTAAAGGAATACCTATTGCCGTTTATTGGTAACAGCCCGGTCTGCACCGTCTTGAAGGCATGAGCGCCAGATAGCGAAAATAGGTTCCAATCAAAAATACGTTGGAACCTATGTCATCACCCGAAATCAGTTACCGGAATCATCCTCGCCGACGCTTCAACCGTCATTTCAAGCGCGAAGTCGTCGAGATCCTGCTGGAGCAGGCTACAACGCGGTCTACGAAACCGGCCGGGTGCTCGAAGCCGGCTGCTGGGCGCACGCCCGTCGGCATTTTTACGATATCCACGAGAAGCGCCCCTCGACGATCACGACGCACGCGCTTGAGACCATTGCCGAACTCTATCGTATCGAAGGCGAGATCCGCGGAAAACCGCCCGATGAAAGACGTGCGGTTCGCCAAGTGCAATCCGCACCCATCGTCCACGCACTGCATGCCTGGCTGAAAGAGCAGTTGGCCACCGTTGCGAAGAAATCCGTCACCGCGGATGCGATCAACTATGCCTTGAACCAGTGGCAGGCCCTGACGCGCTTGCTCGACGATGGTCGCATCGAGGCAGACAATAATGTCGCCGAGCGCGCTCTCAGGGCGATCAGTGTGGGTCGCAAGAATTTTTTATTCTTGGGCTCGGATGCCGGTGGTGAGCGCGCCGCCACGATGTACAGCCTGCTGGGCACGGCAAAGCTCAACGACGTCAATCCCGAGGCGTATCTCGGGCACGTCCTGGAGCGTATTGCCGACCATCCCGTCAATCGGATCGACGAACTTCTGCCCTGGAACGTCAAGCTGTAAAGCGCAAAAGACTCAGCCTTATTAATCGCTCCAGGCACCATGCTGTTTCTATGAGACCATTTCAATTACATTTACTTTCACCCATCTCATCAAGCATCTATTCGAAAAAGGCTACCTGGGAAAAGTGATCGTTGGCGTGGACAAGATTGACCATAGCGCCTACATCAAGGCCGCAGCGGCAGAAGCGGCAAAATGGGAGAAGTATAAAGACCGCATCTATTTCGGTTTTGACGACACGAAAAGGGACAACTTCTTTTCGGATCGGTTGTGGTTATTCAAAAAGAATCCCATGGATGTCGCCATTAATCTGTTGAACGAGTATGCGAAAGGCAAAGCCGTTTACGGAAACGGCATCAGCTCTGATTTGCTCGTTATCGGAGGCTTCACGGGTACGTTCAAGGACAGTGTGGAAGCGGAAAAGCAGGGTAGAGTGCAGCTGAACTATATTTGGACACTGGACAGTCACGACTCAATGCAGGACTTCTTGGCTTTGGGCGTTCGAGGAATAATGACCAACGAACCCATCACCTTGCAGCGAGCGCTGCAGCCTTACCTGGCTAACGGCGCACGCATGGCCCGTCCGGAGGACCCACTACGGATACCGTGATAAAGCACGGGCAATACTCGCTCAAGCATATTCGCATATAAGTGAATATGCTTGACACAGGCGAAGGGGTTCAGGCTCATGTGCCCCATTCTTTCGGTACAGTAGGAGTACACTGCTCAGTGCCAACCGCATTTACGGCGCTTACAATTTACTGACTTGCCTCAAGCCATCGCTGGACTCACTGCACAGGAGGAACGGTGCACAGCGCAACGCATCGCGACGCAACGGCCTCGCAAGGCCGACGAAAAAAATCTCCGATGTTTTCAAAGTACCGTTTGAAAATAGCGCTGCGCGAGCCGACAGTCGTCGTCGGCATCCTGGCCGCCCTTTTGTTCTCTTACTTGATTGTCGCGCCCATTGTTTCGCTGCTGGGCGATGCGTTTCGAGTCCAGTTCGCCGATTCAATGCGCATCGGCCAGGCAGCCGGCTCGTTTACCTTCTACAACCTGGAGCGGGTATTCCGGTCCATCGTCTCGCCCGCCATTTTGTGGGATCCGCTGGTCAATACACTTAGCGTGTCGTTTGGAGCAATGGCCATCGCGCTGGTGGCCGGCGGCATTCTGGCGTGGCTGATCAGCCGGACCAATATCATGGGCCGCAAGTGGTTCGCGACGGCGCTGATTGTCCCCTATATGCTGCCGTCATGGACGATCGCCCTGGCATGGAGCTCGATCTTCCTGAACCGTACGGTCGGTGGGCAGCCGGGGCTGCTGGAATCCATGGGTTTCGAGCCGCCGGACTGGCTTGCGTATGGTCAGCTTCCCATCACGATTGTGCTCGCGCTGCATTACACGCCCTTCGTCATCCTGCTGTTCGGCAACGCACTGCGTTCTTTTGATTCCCAGCTGGAAGACTCTGCGCGCATGCTGGGCGCCCCGACGTCCGTGGTCGCCCGCCGGATCATCATCCCGCTGATGCGCCCGTCACTGCTCTCCGCCGTTACATTGATCTTTGCCAAGTGCCTGGGCGACTTCGGCGTCGCCTATATTCTGGGGGCGCCGGTCAAGTACGACGTCCTGGCCACGTCCTTGTTCCGCAGTGTCACGGCCAGGCAAGGGGGCGAGGCGGCGGTGCTGGCGGGGGTGATCATTTTAATAGGCACCATTTCCGTGCTCATCGATGCGCGCCTGGTACGCGAAGCGCGCCGCTTCATCACCATCGGCTCGAAGGGCTCCATGAACCGGACGCAGCAGCTCGGGCCTTGGCGCTTGCCCATGACGGCCCTGGCCGGCGCGATGTTCGTGGTCAGTGTGGCGCTGCCCCTGGCGGTGCTGTTCCTGAGCACCGTCATGCGCACGCCCGGCAAGTTCGTTCTGGACAACTTCACTTTGGATTACTGGATAGGCCAAGACCTTCCGACCACGGCGCTGCGCACCGGCATCCTGATCACGCCGGACTTCTGGCATGCGGCCTGGAATTCGTTGTGGATCGTGGGCATTGCGGCGGTGTGTGCCGGGGTGCTCGGCGTGCTGGTCGGTTATGTGGTGGTCCGTTCGCCGCTGAAATCCATCGGCGCGTACCTGCGCTATATCACTTTCCTGCCCTATCTGGTGCCAGGCATCGCGTTTGCGGCGGCGTGCCTGTCCATATTCGCGGTGCCGCACGGGCCGATTCCCGCCCTGTATGGCACCGCCGCGATCCTGATCCTGGCTCTGATGGCGGATCAGATGCCGTTTGCGTCGCGCGCCGGCATCTCCGCCATGATGCAATTGGGCAAGGATCCCGAAGAAGCCGCCCAAGTCGCCGGCGCGGGCTGGTGGAAACGCCTGATCAAAGTGGTGATTCCCATTCAGAAGGGGCCGCTGGCCGCCGGCATTCTGCTGCCGTTCATCTCCGGCCTGAAAGGGCTGAGCCTGGTCATCATGCTGGCGACGCCGGGAACCGACCTGCTGACCACCTATGCGATACGGCTGGTCGACTTTGGCTACAGCCAGGCGGCCAACGCCGTCGTACTGATGCTGTCGGCCATCGCATTTTTTGGAACACTGTTTCTGCAGAAAACGACGAAGACGAGTCTTGCGTCGGGAATGGGGGGCTGAACGTGCCGAGCATCACACTACGCGGGATCGAGAAGCGCTACAGCAGAAGCGCCGCGCCGTCGGTCAGGAATCTGGACCTTGACATTGCCGACGGGGAATTCCTGTGCGTGCTCGGGCCTTCGGGTTGCGGCAAGACGACGACCCTGCGGATGATCGCAGGGCTGGAGCACCCGACCGCGGGCGAGATCCAGGTGGACGGCCGAACGTTCGACTCGGTCGAGAAAGGCGTGTATGTGCCGCCCGAGAAGCGCGGCATGGGCTTTGTCTTTCAAAGCTACGCCCTCTGGCCGCACCTGACCGTCCAGGATAATGTGGAATTCGGCCTGGCCTTGCGCAACATGGACCGCAAGGCCAGACGGGCCGCGTCCGAAGGGGTGATGGAAAAGCTGGGCATCGCAAAGTACCGCGACCGCTATCCGTCCGACCTGTCCGGCGGGCAGCAGCAGCGTGTGGCGCTGGCGCGCATGCTGGTTGTGCAGCCCAGCGTCATCCTGATGGACGAACCCCTGTCCAACCTGGATGCCAAGCTGCGGCTTGAAATGCGGGCCGAGCTCAAAAGAATTCACCTCGAGTCCAAATCCACCGTGATCTTCGTCACGCATGACCAGTGGGAAGCCATGACCCTGGCGAGCATGATCGCCGTCATGAGCGAGGGAACGCTGCAGCAGTTGGACACGCCCGACAATATTTACAACCGTCCTTGCAACCGGTTCGTGGCCGAGTTCGTGGGCAGCCCGCCCATGAACTTCATCGAATTGGGCTCGGGCGGGACCTCGGCGGCGCTCTCGGCGTCGCTGCGCAATCACCTTGATGGCGCCGACCCCAGGGTGGGCCGGGGTTCAGTGGGCATGCGGCCCGAAAGCCTGCGCATCGCTGCGCCCTCCTCCGACGCCATGCCCGCGGCTGCCTATGCGGCGCACGCCACGGTCACCGGGATCATGCCCACCGGCGGCAGCTGGATCGTCGAGCTGACCACGGCGGGGCAAAAGCTCTTCGCCTCGGTCAATGCCCCGCCCCATATACAGCTGGGGGACGAGGCCGTCTTTTGGGTCGATCGCGCAGATCTGCACCTTTTCGACGAGCACGGAGACAGGCTGCCCGATGAGGCGGCGGTTCCCCATCAACGCAAAGAAAAGTAATATCGATGGCAAGCCTCCGGCAACGGGCGTACCGAACCATTAAATGCAAGGAGATGGCAGTGAGAGATTCGAAACGGATTCAGGCAAACAAGGCCTTGTTTGCGGCGTCGACGCTTGCGGCGGCGCTGCTGCTGGCAGGGTACGGCTCCGCCGCGCATGCGGCGTCGGGCGCGCAGGCCGCAGCGTCCAACGGCAGCACGGGCCTGGGCATTGCCGACGCGGAGTACAGCCTGGACAAGCTGATCGAAGCGGCCAAGAAGGAGCCTCCGATCACGGTGGTGGATGCGACCGGCAAGATCAAGGTCATGGCCGAGAAGTTCTCTGAAAAATACGGAATCAAGGCGACCGGCGAGAAAATATCGGCATCCAACCAGGAAGAAATCCTGGTGCGCGAGGCGCAGGCGCGCAATGTGCGACGCGACGTCTTCAACATGAGCAACCTGCCCAACGTCACCGCGCAGTTCCTGCCGCAAGGCATCGCCGTCAGTTGGATGCCGCCCGACCTGAAGGGCGAAACTCCCGCCGAGTATCAGCATCCCGCCATCACCAGCTTGAACGTTTGGGTATGGGTCTACAACCCCGCCGTCTTCGGCGACAAATGCCCGGTGGATAACATGTGGGCGCTGACCGACCAGAAATGGAAGGGCAAGATCAGTATCCCGGATCCTTTGCTGCGCAACGAAACCATGTTCTGGTTCAACCAGATCGCGGACAATTCAGACGCGACCATGAAAAAGGCCTACGAAGCATACTTCGGCAAGCCGCTGGAATCCAAAGAGCCCACGGCCATGGCGGAATGGGTCAAGCGTTTCGCGTCAAACAAGGTGAAAGTTCAAAAAAGCGACACCGACGTCGGCCCTATCGTTGGCGCCAGCACCGCCGAACATCCGGTCATCGGCTTCGTCAGCGCGGCCATCTTCAGCCACGCCAAGCACGAGAACTTTCCCATGGCCGTTTGCAAGGAAATGACGCCATGGGTCGGCCAACTGACGCCGCGCGTCGCCGTCATCGCGGCCGGGACCAAAAGCCCCAATGCCGCCAAGCTGTTCGTGCACTACATGATGTCGGCGGAAGGGATGCTGCCGCAAATGGAAGATGGCAAGGTTTCGACCAACCGCAATGCCAAGATGCCTGAAAGCGACGCGTCCGGCGTGGGCAAACTCACTGAAAAGATGTATGTGAACAACTCGGACACCACGCCCGACGACTTCAAGAAGCTGCAGTACTGGCGCGACCTCTGGACGGTGAGCAGCCGCTGATGTCCGTCCGTTCGGCAGGCCTCGAAGACCTGCCGACGGGCCCTGACTTCCCTCCGCCAGCAACCTTCCGCCCGAAGGCGTCGAATTCTCATGCATGGCGCGCCAGGCGAGGCGGATCAAATGGCCGCGATGGTCTGGACTTCAATGAGGAAAGGTTCTTTGACCAGACGGTCCACCATCAGCATGGTGTTGGGCGGGTAGATGCCGTTGGGAAACATCTTGGGGAATTCACGCTTGCGGAATTCCATCAGCTTCGGGATGTCCTGGGAGTGCACCAGGTAGGTGGTGAACTGGACCACATTCCCCCATGAGGCGCCGGCGGACTCCAGCGCCGCGCCGATGTTGCTGAAGACTTGCTTCGCCTGGGCGTCGAAATCGCCTTCGCCGATGATGTTCCCCGCGGCGTCGCCGGCGAGCATGCCGGCGATGAACAGGAATTCATCCGCCTTGACCCGGGTGACGTGGGTGTATTGGCCCATCGGCGCACCGAGTTTGGAGGGGTTGTAGATATTGATCTGAGCAGTCACGTTATTCTCCATTTGAGTAAAAAAAGGCCCAGGGCCGGACGTCGATCGGCGTTGTTATTGCCGCGCAAAGACATGAATTTTTGTTCTGGGCACGTGCAGGGACAGCGTGTCGCCTTCCGACAAGGACCGGTGGCGTACCATCTCGGAGGCGTCGAAAAGCAGGGGCGCGTCCAGGCCCGCCACGAGCACTTCCGCGGTGGTGGAGGCGCCCTGGAAATAAACGGCCCTGACCGGACCGGTAATGGCCAGCCCGCGGTCCATTTCGCCGACGGGATCCGATGTGACGTCCTCCGGCCTGAAGAACAGCCGCACGTTTTTCGAGCCGGCATCCGGCCCTTTCATGCCCTGGACCTGGCCGATCGGCGTGTCGATGGTGAGCCCCGCGGCGCCGCCGGCGACGGCGGTGCCGTCCAGGAATGTGCCCCGGCCGATGAAGCGGGCGACGAATTCGGTGGCGGGTGATTTGTACAGGTTTTGGGGAGCCGCGCATTGCTCCACTTTGCCGCGGTTCATCACCGCGATGCGGTCCGACATCAGCAAGGCTTCGTCCTGGTCGTGCGTGACGAAGATGGTGGTGATGCCCAGCGAACGCTGCAGGGCGCGCACTTCGCGTTGCAGGTCTTCGCGCAGCTGGCGATCCAGTGCACTGAAGGGTTCATCGAGCAGCAGGATGCTGGGCTCGGTGACGAGGGCGCGGGCCAGCGCGACGCGCTGCTGCTGGCCCCCGCTCAGCTGCCGTGGGTAGCGGTCCGAGAACGCCGTCATGTGGACCAGGTCGAGCAGCTTGCCCGCGCGGGATTTCCGTTCCGCGGCCGGCACCTTGCGCATCTTGAGGCCGTACTCGACGTTCTGCCGCACGGACATGTGGGGAAAGAGCGCATAGGCCTGGAAGACGATCCCTATGTTTCGGCGCTCGGGCAGCAAGTGGTCGATACGGTTGCCCCGCACTTTGACCTGCCCGTCGCTGAGGCCCTCGAAGCCCGCGATCATCATCAAGGTGGTGCTCTTCCCGCAGCCGGATGGGCCGAGCAGCGAGATGAATTCGCCCTTTTCGATGCTGATGTTCAGCCGGTCGACGACCCGGGTGCCGCCGAAATCCTTTACGACGTCCGATAGTTCCAAATCGTATGTATGGTTCATAAGCCTGCTCAAGTCCTGGCTGCGCGTGCCGCGAGGCCGATGAATAGCGTGATGACGATCAGCTGGATGATGGAGAACGCCGCCACGCCGGGGTCGAAGTTGTATTGCATGTAGTTGAAGACCGCCACGGGCATGGTGATGTTGTCGAAGGTGGTGACGAACAGCGACACCGGGATGTTCACGAACGAGATGATGAACGCGAAGGCCGCGCCGGCGCGGATGCCCGCCGACATCAACGGCAGGGTGATGGTGAAGAAGGTCCGCAGCGCGCCGGCCCCCAGGCTGCGCGCGCCGCGCTCGTAGGACGTGGGCATGTCGGCCAGCACCGCGACCGCGGTGCGCAGCACATAGGGGGCGCCGATGACCGTATGGCCGAAAATCAATGTCCATATGGACAGCTGAAGCCCGACGGCGCTCCAAAGGAACAGAAGCGCCACGCCGTACACGATCCAGGGAATCGTCAGCGAAGACAGGCACAGCCCGTAAATGAAATTTCGGCCCGGGAAGTCCCGGCGCGCGATCACGACCGCCGCCGGGACGCCCACCAGCAGCGAAATCGCCGTGGACGCGGTGGCGACGATCAGGCTGTTGATGAACGACAGGACGAAGGTGGGGTTATCGGTCAACGTCAGATACCAGTTCCATTGGAAGCCGCTGGGCGGAAACTTGATGTAGGACGCGGTATCGAACGAAATGAGGAGCACCACCGCCAGCGGAAAGATCAGTATCAGTGAAATCAGGAAGACATACGAATTGAACAGCAGGGTGCCGACCCTGCCCAGCTTGGACGCGCTCATGTCTTGTTGGGCTCCTTCAAGACGTTGAAGTAACGAAGCTGAAGCGCCAGCGCCACCAGGGCGACGAAGGTCAGCATCATCGCCAGCGCGGCGCCGGATGCGCGGTCGTTGGCGACGGTCATTTGCTCCCAGATGGAGACGGGCAGCATGATGGTGCTGGAGCCGCCCAGTAGCAGCGGGATCACGAAGGCGCCGCAACTTTGCATGAATACGATCAGCATGCCGGCGGCCAGGCCTTCCCAGCTCAGCGGCAGAGTCACCGTGAGAAAGGTCCTCCAGCGCGAAGCGCCCAAGCTGCGTGAAGCGAGTTCGAGCGCGGGATTGACGCCGCGCAATACGCTTTCGAGCGGCAGCACCATGAAGGTGAAGCTGATGTGCGCAAGGCCGGCCACCACGGCGCCGATGCCATAGATGAGCGGCAAGGGCTCTTGCGAGAGCCCCAGGCCTTGTATCAGCGCGTTCAAGACGCCGTTCTTTCCGAGCATCACCAGCCAGCCCATCGTCAGCATGTTCATGCCCACGGCCAGCGGGGTGAAGGTGATCAGGAAGCACACGCCGTTCCAGCGCGACCGGGAGCGCGCCAGGAACAAAGCGACCGGGTAGGCAAGAAACGCATTGAGGAGGGCGACGCCGACGCTGACGAGCAGCGTGAAGCCCATCACGCCCCAGAAGTAGGAGGAGCTGAATATCTTCCGGTATTGGTCGATTTCCATCGGGCTTTGGAAGGGCCAGCTGCCGAGCGCCCCGCCGAGGCTGACCGACAGCATCAGCAGCCCCGGCAGGACGTAGCCCGCCAGCATGAGGACCACCATGGGGCCGGCCATGAGCGTATTGGATACCGCCCCCCGGCTCAGTAAAGCGGGCCGGGGCGGCCCGGGCTGCCGGCCCGGCCCCGACAGGGTTGTGGCTGTCGTCGCGCCCATCATCTGATCTCGGCGTTCCAGCGTTCAATGATGCCGGGCGTCGCTTTCGTCAGTTCGTCCATGCCGGGCACGGTGCCTTGCTCCACCGGCATGATACGGTGGCGGGTCGCTTCGGGAATGACGACCCTGGTATTGGTGGGCGTGTACTGGATGAGCTTGTAGTACTCCAGCAAAGGTTCGGGATCCAGCAGCGTGTTGACCCATTCGAAAGCGAGGTCGGCGTTCGGACCCTTGACGACTTGCGCCGGCACCAGCGAGAACAGGGAAGAGGGTGCCAGCCGCTTGAAGTCCAGGTTGGCGTCGCCGGAATCCATCATGGCGTAGATGCGGCCGTCCCAAAGCCAGCCGATCTCGGCTTCGCGCGATACGATGAGGCGCTCGGCCTCGATCGCCGTGCCCCAGAATTTCGTGACGTAGGGCTTCATCTTGCGCAAAGCCTGGAAGGCCGGATCCAGGTTGCTCATGCTGCCGCCGAGCGACACGGCCAGGTGCCAGATGAGTTCCGGCGTCCAGGCATAGGAGATGTCCGGGAAGGCGATGTTCTTGCCGAATTCGCCTTTTCCGGCTCTTTCGAGGAATTCCGGCCAGCTGTCCGGCGCTTGCTTGACCTTCCTTTTATCGAACCAGATTCCCGAGGCGCCGTATTGGTAGGACACGCCGTAGGAATCCCAAGGCTCATAGAACTGTTTTGGAATGTCGCGGAGATTGGGCACCTTCTCGGGTGTGAGCTTCAGCACCAGGCCTTTCTTGATGAGGCTCAGGGCCAGGATTTCACTGTTGTCGACGGCATCGAGCGGCGGCCGGTTGGGCTGTGATTCGATTTGCGCCGTCCATTGCGCCGGACCGCCCAGGACGATCTTGACGTCGGCCCCGGTTTTTTTCTTGAAGAACGGCGCGAAGTGGGTACGGATGGATTGTTCCCAGCGTCCTCCCAGTGTCGTCACGGTGATTGAATTGCTTTGCGCAAAGACCAGGCTCGTGCGCTGAGTGGCCGCCAGCGCGGCCGTGCCCGCCATCATGCCCAGCATTTTTCGGCGTGAGATTTCCATGCTGCCTCCTAGTTGTTGGCCGTCGGGGGTCCGTACGGTCCTTTATGGTTGATGAGAATATAGGCTGATTGAATAAAATATGCAATTATTTTGGATACAATCTACATAAAATAGTCGTTTAATTTGATTTAAATAATTGATATCTATGAACAAAAATTTTATGAGACAGCGATTTGACTTTAAATATACGATTTGATTTTCATCGTTTTTAAGCATAAAGTTCTCCCCTACACACCATTCCGCGCACTGGGCATCTCACTTCTGAAATGGATCGCTCAGCGACGACAACACTTACGACCGCCATGGCAGAACAACAACACACAGACAATCACGTTCAATCCCTTCCTGAAATGGTGTATCAGCGACTGCGCAGCGGTGTCCTGAAAGGGGAATTCCCGCCGGGCCAGATCCTGCGCCAGGAGGAGCTCGCCCAGCGTTTCGGCGCCAGCCGGGTGCCGTTGCGTGAGGCGATGACCCGGCTGGAAACAGAGGGCCTGCTCGAGCTGAGGCCCCGCCGGGGCTATGCGGTCATTTCTCTCGAACCGGAGGAAATACAGGAAATCTTCGCGCTGCGCGCCATCATCGAGGGGCACGCCGGCGCCGCCGCCGCCTTGGCGCGTACGGACAAGGACATCAAGGCGGTGAAGGCCCTGCTGCTCAAGATGGAAAAGGTAAGCATCTCGACACCCGAGAAGGCCAATGCCTGGCTGGAATTGAACTCAGCCTTCCACGACAGGATCTTCCTGAGCGCTGGCCTGCGGCACGTATCGCGCGTGGCGCTCATGCTGCGCGACATGGTGGAGCCCTATATCCGCATCGAAATCGGCCTCACCATGGACGTCGCCGAAGCTCAGGTGGAGCACCGCCAGATATTCGATGCCTTGGTGGCGGGCGATTCGGAGCGCCTCGGCCATTTGAGCAAGATCCATTGCGAGCACACCGCCGCGCGGCTGATCAAGGCGTTGTGACGGGCACTCGCGCAGGGCCGGCCACGCGGGCCCGGATCACGGCATGAGCTTCAATCGATCAGCTTGTGCCTGAGCGCATACTGCACCAGCTCGGCATTGTTGCCGAGATTGAGCTTTTGCATGATGCGGCTGCGGTAGGTGCTGACGGTCTTGACGCTGAGGAACAGCTGCGTGCCGATGTCGGTCAGGCGCTGGCCCTTGACGATGAGCATCATGATCTCGAATTCGCGTGAAGACAATCTTGCCTGCGGCGCTTCTTCGGCGTCGTCGGACCGGCTGTGGCGCAGGACCCGGTCCAGGATTTCGGCGGGGAAGTATTTGCCGCCGGCGGCCACCTTGCGGATGCAGGTGATCAATTCGTGGAAGTCCATGTCCTTGGCGATGTAGCCGCTGGCGCCGGCGTCCAGCGCGCGCAGCGCATAGGTTTCGGCGGGATACATGCTCAGGACGATGACGGGCGGCGCGGGCTTTTCGGCCTTGATGGACGGCAGGACGTCCAGCCCGCTCCTGCCCTTCATGTTGATGTCCAGCAGCACCACGTCGATGGGCGTGGTGCGCAGGCACATGAGCGCATCGCCCGCGTCGGCGGTTTCCGCGACGACGGCCATGTCGTTTTCCTCGTGCAGCAGGCGCTTGAGGCCGTCCCGGAAAATCGTGTGGTCGTCGACGAGGAGTATGCGTATCATGGTTTCATGGAGGCTAGCTTGCGCGCGGCACGTCAAGCGCCTTCAGTATACGGGCTTCGCTGTCGACGGACTCCGCCGCGAACCGGCGGAACTGTTCGCCGGTCATGTACTGCGCGGTCATGTCGAATTTCTTCAGGTTCTCCAGGAAGGCGGGCTGTTGCATCGCCTTGTGGAAGCCGTCGTGCAGCGCCTGGACCACTTGCGGCGGCGTTCCCTTGGGCGCGGCAAGCCCCCAGGGCGAGGTCTGCACCATGTCGATGCCGACTTCGCGCAGTGTCGGCACGTTGGGGAAGCGTTCGGCCCGTTTGTCCGACCAGATCACCAGCAGGCGCATCTTGCCGGACTCGACGTACGGCACCCACGACGAAGCGTCCGCGATCGACATTATATGGCCGCCCAGCAGCGCCGGAATGGCATCCGCCACGCCTTTGTAGGGCACGTGCGTCAATTGGATGCCCAGCTGGCGGGAGATCTGCTCCATGGTCAGGTGCTGGGTCGTCAGGCTGCCGACCGTGCCGTAGGTGAGTTCGCCGGGATGTTTTTTGGCGTACTCGACGTATTGCTCGAAGGTCTGGATCGGGGATGATTCCGGCACGACCAGGCCCCAGGTGAAGCCGGTGATGCGGATGACGTATTCCAGGTCGTTGACCGGATCCCAGGTCATCTTGGTGGTGTAGGGCAGCCGATACACGCTCATTGGAATGATGCCGATCGTATAGCCGTCGGGCCGCGCGTTCTGCAGCTGATGCCCGGGAAGGACGCCGCCCGCGCCCGGCTTGTTTTCGACGATCACGGGCTGCCCCATGATTTTCGACGCCTCTTCGGCCAGAGCGCGGACCACCACGTCGGTCACGCCGCCCGCGGTGAATCCGACGAGGATGCGTATGGGTTGCCGCGGAAAGGCCTCGGACGCCGAGGCGGTGCTCAACATGCCGGGTATCGATGAAGTGGCCAAAGCGGCGCCCAGGCCCAGGCTGCTCTTGCTGAGAAAATCGCGTCGGTTCAAAGTGGTCTCCTGCGTGAGAATGGAAGGCGGATTGCCGAGTTTTTATCGCCAAGGATTTATGGATTACTCTATGGCAGTGTAGACAAGGTCCCGCGCCGCACGCAGTCAGAAGGCGCTGAAGACCGAGTCAGTTTATTCCTACACTACAGGCATCTCCATGATCCCGGTCGACCCTTCCTCTCCCGCTGAACTGGCGAATTACCGCTATCTGTTCGAAGGCCTGATCGAGCAGTCGGTGGCGGGCATCTACCTGCTCCAGAACGACAAGCTCATTTATGTGAACGAGGCGTTTGCAAAAATGTGCGGCACCTCGCGCGACAAGCTCGCGGGAAAATCGCTCGCCGATGTCGCGCCCCGGGATCAGCGCGATGAGCTGCTGCGCCAGTACGCGCGCCGGCTGCGCGGCGAATCGCCCGAGAACACCTTCATCGTCCGGATCAAGCGCCCGAACGAAAGCACGATGCGGGCGATCGAGATCCATGGGCGGCTCATTTCGTATCGCGGCGAACCGGCGGTGATCGGCGTGGGCATCGATGTCACGTCGCGCTTGCTGCGGCATCAGGAGCTGGAAGATTCCAAAGCCAGGCTCAGCGAGCTGCTGACCTACATACAGAAAGTCAGGGACGAAGAGCGCCTGGACATTTCAATGGAGCTGCATGACGCGGTGGGGGGCATGTTGTCGGCTCTGCGCTTCGACCTCATCCGGATCGGCAAGAAGATAGGCAGGCTCACGCCCTTGCAGCACAGCCATGAGGCGAAGGTGCAATTGGGCGAACTGGAAGACACCGCCGAACAGGCCATGCAGCTGGTCCAGGACACCATCAAGGTGGTGCGGCAGATTTCCGAAGACCTGCACCCCAGCGCATTGCCGCACCTGGGCATCGCCGCAGCCATCAAGAACGACTTGGAGAAGTTCGAGTCCCGCTACGGGATACGGGGCGATTTCCATCATGCCGGCGCGCGGGCCGACTTCCCGGACGAGATGGTGCGCGACCTTTACCGCATTTTCCAGGAAGGGCTGAACAATGTGGCCAAGCATGCCCGGGCGACCCGGGTGGCGGTATCCATCCGGCAGGCCGATCAGTGGTTCGTTCTCAGCATGGAGGACGACGGCGTGGGCATGGCCGGCCATGCGCCGCAGCCGGGGAAATACGGCTTGTCGACGATGCGCGAACGCGTGCGCCGGTACGGCGGCACGCTGGACATCGCGCCGGGCGCGCAAGGCGGCGTACGGCTGACGGTCGGCATTCCGGTGGCCGGCATTCCGGTGGCCGGCAGCCCGGTGGCCGGCCAGCGCTAGCGCCCGGTGAAGACCGCCGCGCGCCGTTCGACGAAGGACTGTATGCCTTCCTTGAAATCGTCCGAGGCGAACACCTTGGCCCGGATGTCGGGAATGCATGTCACGGCCGCCTGCTCGGCGGCGTCGATGAATTGCATGGCGGCCTGCTTGGTTGCGCGCAGGCCCAGTGGCGCGCAGGCGCAGATTCTTTCCGCAAGATTCTTCGCGCGGTCCAGATGCTGGCCGAAGGGCACCACCTCTTGCACGAATCCCAGTTCGCGGGCGCGCTGGGCGTCGAACTCTTCGCACAGGAAGAGATGGTACATGGCGTTGCCCCAGCCGGTGCGCGTCAGATAGCGGAAATGCGCGCCCCCCAGCGGAGCGATCCCGCGCTTGGCTTCGAGCTGGCCGAAACGCGCCGTGTCGGCGGCCACCACGATATCGCAGGCCAGCATGATTTCGATGCCCACGGTGTAGGTGATGCCCTGGACGACGGCGATCAGCGGCTTGGTGCAGCGGCGCTTGAGGCCGAAGGGATCCACCCATGCCTCCGGCCGCGGCTTGGCGGTCGCGTTGGGGCCGAAGAACTTGGGCATGTCCAGGCCCGCGGTGGTGTGCTCGCCCGCCGAGCACAGTATCCCCACCCACAGGTCGTCGTTTTCCTCGAAGGCGGTGAGGTGCCGCGCGAGCTGCTCCATCATCTCGGGCGAGTAGGCGTTTTTCTTTCTGACGTTGTCGACGGTGATGATGCAGACATGGCCGTCTATCTCCATCCGCACTTCACCTTGCTGATTGTCCGCTTGCATGATTGCTCCTTGCTTTGCTTGCCGGTTCGGTTCCGTAATACGGGCGATTGCGCTTCACACCACTTTCTTGGCGCGCGCGATGGTGGAATCCAGCCCCTTCCGGAGGTGGGACTGGAACTCCTCGGTGACGTGGGACAGCTGGTGGACGTCGAAATGCGCGGTGATGGCCGAGCGGAAGCCCTGGGCATCCCAGGTGCGGTTCAGGGAGCGCTTGGTGAAACGGATGCCGTAAGGCGGGGCCTGCGCCACCGAATTGGCCAGGGCCAGGGTCGCCTCTTCCAGCTGCGCCACCGGCACGACTTTGTTGATCATGCCGATCTGCAAGGCTTCGTCGGCGGAGATGCGGGCGCCGGTGAAGATCATCTCCTTCGCCTTGCGCATGCTCATCACCCATGGGTGGATCAGCACTTCCAGGCTGGCGGTTCCCATCGAATGGGCGACGGGATCGGAGAAGAAGGCGTTGTCGGCGCAGACGATGAGGTCGCACATATTGGCCACCATGAAGCCGCCGGCGATGCAGGCGCCTTGCACTTGCGCGATGGTGGGCTTCTTCAGGTCATGGATGCGCAGGCAGTATTCCAGGAAATGCTCTTCTTCGTATTCCCAGCGCTGTTCGACGGTGGGATTGGGGCGTTCGACCTTGGCGGATTTCAGGTCGTGGCCCGCCGAAAAATGGTCCCCCGTGGCGCCGATGACGACCACGCGGACGCCGTCGTCGGCCTCGGCCGCGCGCAGGGCGTGATCGAGCTCGCGCAGCAGCGAGCGGTCCTGCGCGTTGCGCACGGCCGGGCGGTTCAGCCGGATGCGGGCGACGGCGCCGAGCCGTTCGCTGGTGATGTTCTGGTATTCCATTTCGATTCTCCAATAAGCGGGTGTTGCGGGTCAGCTCACGTCCGTAATATGTCGATGTCCAGCGGCAGCCCGCTCAGGGCCCGGCGCGCATGCGCCTCGTCGATGTCGCGGGAGTCCAGGTATACACGGGCTTTCAGGCTGCCGGCGGGCCCGTCCAGGGCCTCGGCGCGGAAACCGCCGGCGATGCCCGCGTTGTTCAGGATGAGGCGGATGCCGTCTTCCAGCGCCGACCGGCGCAGCGGCTGACGCAGGATCTTTCCCATCGGCGACTTGGGAATTTCATGCGTGATGCGGCAAGCTTTGGGGATGGCCGCGCGCTCGTGAGCGCGCGCCGCGACGAAGTCGAGCAGGTCTTGCGCGCCGGCGCTTGCGCCGCCCTTCAGCTGGACATAGGCGACCGGCACTTCGCCGGCGTGCGCGTCCGGGCGGCCCACCACCACGGCTTCCACGACGTCGGGGTGCCGATACAGGATTTCTTCGACCGCCTTCGGGTCGATGTTGTGGCCGCCGCGAATGATCACATCCTTGGCCCGGCCCACGATCCATACATAGCCGTCCGCGTCGACACGGGCGATGTCGCCGGTATTGAGCCATTTTCCGGGCTCCAGCCAGATGTCGGCATCCCGCGAGGGATCGGCATAGCCCGGGAACATCGTCGGGCCGCTCGTGGCCAGGATGCCCGCCTCGCCGACGGCGCAGTCGGTGATGGCGCCGTGGCCGTCGCGGCGCACGACGCGGACGGCGTGATAGGGAAAGGGCAGGCCGACCGAGCCCGTCTTCACTCGGCCGTTGCGGGGATTCATCATCATGACAGACGTGGTTTCGGTCATGCCGTAGCCTTCCCGGACCTCGAAGCCCGACATCCGCAGGAAGGTCTGGGCGACATGCTCGGACAAGGGCGCGGAGCCCGACAGCACGCCCTTCAGGGATGCGAGGTCGCGGCGATCCAGGGGGCGCTGGACGAGCTGGTTCATGATGGTCGGCACGATCGTGAGATAGGCGATGGACAAGCGCCGCACGATGGACCAGATGTGCTCGACCAGCCCGGGGTGGCGCCAGCCCGCCGACGTCGCCAGTACGAGGCGCCCGCCGCGCGCAAGCGTTGCGAGGCTGCCCGCATAGGCGCCCACCACGTGGAACAGCGGCGTGGCCGACAGCCGCGCTTCCCCCGCCTGGATGCCCGCCACGGCGGCGCTCAGCCAGGCGCTGGCGACCACCCCGTCATGGGTGTGGCGCGCGAGCTTGGGCGCTCCGGTGGTGCCGCCCGTGGGGAACAGCGCCGCGATGGCCGAGCCGCCGGGCAGGCCGCTGCGATCGAGCTCCGCGGAAAAGGTATCGATGACCTCGTCGTATTCGATGAACCGGACGCCTTGCGGAATTGCACCGCCTCGGTCTCCGCCGATCCGTATGACGGTGCGCAGCCGGGGGCAGGACGCAACAATGCCTTCGACCTTTTTCCAGCAGTCGACCAGCGCATCGCCGCCGTGGACGAAAAGCACGGTCGAGCCGGACGCCTTCATGATCTCCGCGATGGCTTCCGGCTCCATCATCCAGTTCACGGGATTGGCGACGCACACCGCCTGCGTTCCCCACAAGGCGAACTGCCCTTCGGGCGTGTTGGCGAGCAACAGGGATACGGCGTCTCGCGGACCGATGCCGAGGGAGCGGATGAGGTTCGCCGTTTGATGGATGCGCTGCAGCAGCAGGCCGTAGCGGATCGAGCGCCTGCTTGCCTCGCAGCGGTCCGGCTCGCTGAAGAAATCGATGGCGGTGGCCTCGGGATCGTGCAGGCAAGCGGCGCGCAGGAACTCATAAGTCGATCTGGGCAAGCCCCAGGCGTCCAGGGCTTTGCGCTCGAACTGCATTTTCCGGTCCATGCTCGACAGATCGGCGTCGAGCCAGTAGCTGGGTGGCGTGGCGGGTTTCACGTTGATTCGAGCCGGGTTCAGCGGCACTCCAGTGCGGCGGGTTCCATGATCGAGTCCGCGGACGCCGACAGGCGGGCGATCCGCATTTCCACTTCGACGAAAAGATGCTCGAAATAGAATCGGGCGGCGGCGAGCTTCTCGGACCGGAACGCGTCGCCGTCCGGCAGTTTCGTGAGGGCCGCGTGCGCCGCCCGGCACCAGAAATAGCCATAGACGAGATGGCCCACGATGCGCAGGAAATCCGTGGCGCAGGAAGAAAAGCGCAGCGGGTCGCGGACCGCCGCATCCAGCAGGCCGGGCAGGAGCGTTTGCGTCCGCTGCGCCAGCGACGACAGCGGCGCCAGGAAGGGAGCCATCGCCGGCATGTCCGCCCAGGCCTGGTCTTGCCGCTCTATCATGGCGAGCAGGCGCTTCAGGCGCGCGCCGTCGTCGGGCAGCACTTTGCGGGCGAGCAGATCGTTTGCCTGCACGCCGTTGGTGCCTTCATAGATGGGCAGGATGCGGACGTCGCGGAAGGTCTGCTCTATGCCGGTATCGGTCACGTATCCGCTGCCCCCGTGAACCTGCATGGCCAGGCTCACGGATTCGACGGCGTTGTCGGAAACGAAGGCCTTGGCCACGGGCGTCAGCAGCGCCAGGAGATCACGGGCCTCGCGACGCAGCCCTTCTTCGTTGCCATGCAGGTCCAGGTCGATCTGGAGCGCGATCCAGTACAGGAACATGCGCGCGCTTTCCGCCCAGACTTTCTGGGTGAGCAGCATGCGGCGCACGTCGGGCTGGCAGACGATGGGGTCCGGCCCGTAGCCTGCGCTTTTGGGTTTGACGGGCGATCGCGATTGCAGGCGCTCGTGGGCATAGGCCAGGGATTTCTGGTATCCCCATTCGTTCAGGCCAAGCGCCTGGGCGCCGGTGCCCAGGCGCGCGGAATTCATCATCACGAACATCGCCGCCAGGCCTTTGTCGGGTTCGCCCAGCAGATAGCCGCGCGCCCCCTCGAAACGCAGGACGCAGGTGGCGTTGCCGTGCAGGCCCAGCTTGTCTTCGATGGCATCGCAAAACACCTGGTTGAACTCGCCCGGCCGCCCCTCGGCGTCGGGCAGGCGCTTGGGCACCAGGAAGAGCGACACGCCGCGGGTGCCGGCCGGCGCGCCCGGCAGACGCGCCAGCACCAGGTGGACGATGTTCTCCGTCAAGTCGTGTTCGCCCGAGGAAATGAAGATCTTCGTCCCGTTGAGCAGATAGCCGCCGTCTCCGGCGGGCGCCGCCTGGGTGCGCAGCAAGCCCAGGTCGGTGCCCGCGCCCGGTTCGGTCAGGCACATGGTGCCCGTCCACTGCCCCGTCGCCAGCTTGGGCGCATAGAGCTTGCGCAGGTCGGCGGGAGCATTGGCCACGATGCACCGGTACGCGCCCTCGGACAGGCGCGGATAGAGGGCCCAGGAGATATTGCTGCCGCTGAGCATTTCGCCGAGGATGGCGGAAGCCATCATGGGCAGGGCCTGCCCGCCGTCCTCTTCTTTGGCGCACAGGCCCGGCCACCCGCTCGCGGCATAGATTTCATATGCCGCCCGGAAGCCGTCCGGGGTGCTGACCTTGCCGTCTTTCAGCACGCAGCCCTGCTGGTCGCCGGTCGCGTTCAAGGGGGCGAGCTCGCCGTGGCAGAATCGGTCGGCGCCTTCGATGATCTGATCCAGGGTTTCGTTGTCGATCGCCGCCGCGGGCGCATGCCGGGCGAGCGTCCGTTCCACCTCCAGCACTTCGCGCAGTACGAACCTAATATCCTTTTGTGGGGCGGAATACAAACCGTCTTTCATGCCTTGGCACCGTCCGTGTCGATAGGGAATATGGCGCCAAGTGTAGGGGGAAGACGCGCGCTTCTCTGTCAGAAGCGCGCCAGAGCTTTTGTAGGATTTATCTGATGCTCGGGCGGATCTTACTGTATCAGTCTGCCGCCATCGACCACCAAGTCGGCGCCATTGATCATGCGCGCGTCTTCGGAAGCCAGGAAGGCCACCGCGGCGGCGACGTCTTCGGGCTCAACCAGCCGCCCCATGGGGTTCATGGCTTTGATGGCGTTCAACGCCCGTTCCTTATCGCCATATTCCTTGATCAGCCTGTCCTGAACGAGCTGCGTCCATATATAGCTGGGATGCACGCAGTTGACGCGGATATCCACGGCAATCGCCCTGAGTCGTTCTCCTTTGACCAGTGGGCCGCTTGACGGGATTGCATCGTACATGAAGTCAACTTCTCCCGACACGACGCTCTGCAGCCCTTCGACGGCGCCACGATACGCGATATGGGGCATGGGCGCGGTCTTCGCGGCGTCTACTACGTCCTGCACGGATTTGTAGCTGCCTTTCTCGTTTACCACCAACAGGATCGGCGAGTCCACGAGTTGGGTTATGGGTGCCAGGTCCATCTTGGAGTTGTAGCTCAGCTTCGAGAACAGCCCCTCATTCAGCGCCAGCGCGGTGATGTCGCCCACAAACAGCGTATAGCCGTCGGCCGGATTCTCTTTGAGCTGAGCCATTGCAAGCTGCGCCGCGCCGGCGAGGTCGGTCCTGGCGTTCTGGCCGAAGGCCAGGGTGCGCAAGTTGTTCGAGGCTCAGTATAAAGATGCGGCGGATCAAGCCTTGTGGCCTTCGATCTGGGAGGAGCTGAAAGCCGTGCGCAAGGCGGGATATTGCGTCAGTTATGGCGATCTGGATTCGGATGTCGTCGGTTTCGGCGCGCCCGTCCTGATCGAGGATGAGGTCATCGGAACTATTTCACTGGTCTGCTCCAAGGAGCGGGCAAAATTTTTGAACGACGCGGCGATCGGTGCGGTACTTATGGCGAAAAGCCATGAGCTCGGTATGGTGCTGGCGGCCAGCGAAGACGGCGCGCATTTTCATCCGAGCTAGGATCTCCCGCGTGATCAGCGCCTCTGCGCGAACTCGAGTCTGGGCGGGCGGATCTTGCCGCATCGGCCTGCCGCCACCTGCCGCTAGGCCGGCGTTTCGTCCACGCTCACGAATCGACCGCGTATCTGCCGTTCGGCCTCCCGCAGCGCGGGAAGAAACTGCGCGACCATGTCTTCCTGGCTGCGGCGGCCGTGGACCAGGCTGATGCTGAGGGCGGCGGGCGCGGCCGAGCGGGGCAGGGCCAAAGGGATCGCGACGCCCGCGAAACCTTCCACCAGCTCATCGCTCGAAACGCTGTAGCCTTGTTTGCGGACGGCCTTGAGCCGGCGCTTCAGCGCCGCCGCGGTCGTCAGGGTGTGCGGCGTCAGGGGTTTGAGCGCCGTGCGGGCGAGGTATTGGTCCAGGGCCTGGCCGTCGAGCTGGCTGAGCAGCGCCTGCCCCATGGAGTGCGCGTAGGCGGGCAGCCGGCTGCCGATCTTGAGGTCCAGCTTGAGCGGCTTGTCGGCCTCTTCCCGGCAAAGGAACACGATGTCCGATCCGTCCAGCACGCCGATGGAGCAGGTTTCGCCGACTTCTTCCGCCATTTTGGACAGCACGGGGCGGACCAGGTCGGGCAGGTCCAGGGAGGCGAAATACGCGAAGCCCAGGTCGAGGACCTTGGGGGTCGGGAGGAAGTCGCGGTGGTTCTGTTTCAGGTACCCGAGCGCGGCCAGCGTGAGCAGGATGCGCCGCGCCGAGGCGCGGGTGATGTCGAGGCGGGCTGCCACCTCCTGGATGGTCAGCGTGGGGGTGTCCCGTGAATACAGGCCAAGGGCCTGCAGGCCCTTGGCCAGGCTTTCCAGATGCTCTTTCGCGTTGGGGGCGCTGTGGTTCTCGGTCATGCGGCGTCTTGCGGTCATGTGCCCATGGATGGCGGTTGAAGAGGCGGTGTTCCGCCACTATATCGCAAGCCGGCGGCCGCCTTGACTTCATCTCGGCGGGCCATTAAATTGGATATAGCGAACAAATGTTCGCAATTTTTTGAAAAGACGGCAATCGGGGCGCATCGCCGCGCCCCCCGGGAGACAGCAATGCAAGTAACGCCGCTTTCCTCCAGCCTCGGCGCAGAGGTTGTGGGCATCGATCTGGAAAGCATCGGGGACGATTCCTTCGCCCAGGTAAACCAGCTGGTGCTGGATCATCAGCTGGTCGTGTTCCGCGATCAATCGCTGTCCCCGGAAGGGCAGCTGCGCCTGAGCCGGCGTTTCGGGCCCTTGGACGTCCATCCACTGACTCAGTACAACCACCCGCAGTATCCGGAGATCTTCGTGCTGTCCAATGAGGTCAAGGACGGCAAGCCGGTCGGCATCACCGACGGCGGCTCGTACTGGCATTCCGACTTCGCCTTTCGGGAAAAGCCCGCCAAGGTCACCATGCTGAACGCGCAGAAGATACCCAGCAGCGGCGGCGCCACCTTGTTCGTGAACATGTACCAAACCTATGACGAACTGGTTGAGGAAGTGAAGCAGGCGGTCCAGGGTCGGCGGGCGATCCATCGCTACAGAAAGAAGGCCAAGCCCAACGGCGAGACGACGCGGGTGGAGATGACCCCTGAACAGCTGGCCGCGACCCCGGACGTGGATCACCCCATCGTCCGCACCCACCCCGAAACCGGGCGCAAGGCCTTGTTTGCGCACCCCGGCATCACGGTCAAGATTCTGGACATGGACGACGAATCCAGCGATGCCTTGCTGGGGCGGGTGTTCGATCATTGCACCCAGGAAAAATACCAGTATGCCTATCAATGGCGCCCCGGCGATGTCGTCATGTGGGACAATCGCTGCGTGATGCACAAGGCCACGACGGGCATCGCCGCCGTCTCCGAACCGCGCACGATCTTCCGTACGACCATCATGGGAGACCGGCCCTTCTAGCCGCGCCGTCAAGCCCAGGGGAAACGCTTGTTCCACGAGACTTTCGCGAGCCTTGCGCTCGCATCCGGCCAGGAGATCGCGCCGGTCCGCATCGCCTGGGCGCAGCACGGGGCGCCCCTTGCCCGCGCGCGCAGGGTGTACTTGCTGCTGCACGGCATTACCAGCAGCCCGCAGGCGTTCCTGGGCGATCCCAAGCCGGCGTTTGATGCGGGCTGGTTCCAGGCGTGGGCGGGCGGCGTGTTCGACGTCGAGCACGACTGCATCCTGATGCCGAATGCGCTGGGGTCGTGCTTCGGGTCCAGCTCCCCGCTGCATTATCCGGATCCGGCCGGATTCCCCGCGTACACCATCGAGGATACCGTTGCCTTCTATGCGCAATGGCTGCGCGCGCTTGCCGTGCCGGCGCTGGACGGCGTGATCGGCTATTCCTACGGCGGCTACCAGGCATTCCAGTGGGCCGTGGCGCCCCCCGTGCCCACGGCAAAGGTGGTCGTGCTGGCGTCCGCGCCCAAGGGCAACGGCTCCGAGGCGGACGTGGACGCGCTGCGCGGCCTTGCCGCGAGGCTGGACGCGAACGATCCGCAGGCCCGGCAGGCATGGCGCGCGCAGCGGCTGGATACCTTGAGGCGCTACGGCTATGCCGACTGGCTGGCCGAGACGGGCGAGCCGGTGGCGGCGCGGCTGGACGCCGCCGCCGACCTTTGGCTCGCCGAGTTTTCGGCATGGTCGCTGGCCTGCCTCAGGCGGGCCGCCGTGCGCTTCGACGTGCGCGATCGCCTGCGCGGGAAGATGGGCGGCATTCCCATTCTATGGCTGGTGAACCGCGGCGACCACCTGTTCCCCACCAATGAATTCGGGGCGCCGCCGCAGGCCCGGCTGCAGTGCGGCACGGTGCATGGCCGTTTCGGCCATAGTTCCCCCGTGCTCGAGCCCGAGCTCTGGATGCCCGCCGTGCGCGCATTCCTTTGAGCCGGGCCCAGGCCGCGCAACTACTGGATCTTGATACCCTTTTCCTTGATGATGGGACCCCAGCGCTTGACCTCGGAGTCGAGGAACGCCTGGAACTCTTGCGGCGTGCCGCCGCCGGGGAAAACGCCGGAAGCCGTCAGCTTCTCGACGACCTCGGGGGACCGGATCGCCCAGGTGATGTCCTGGGAAATCTTTTCGATCACTTCCTTGGGTGTGCCGCCCTTGGTGAAGATGCCGAACCATGCGGCCGCCTGGAAGCCCGGGAAGCCTTGCTCGGCGATGGTGGGGACGTCCGGCAGCCAAGGCAGGCGCTTGTCCGACGTCACGCCCAGCGCCACGACGCGGCCGCTCTTGATGAGCTCGAGCGCCCCATTGTCGAACATGACTTTGATGCGGCCCGCAACCAGGTCCTGGTGGGCGGGCGAGCTGCCTTTGTACGGGACGTGCTGGAACTTCACCCCCGACTGGCTGGCGAACAATTCACCGCCCAGGTGGGTGAAAGTCAGCGTGCCGGCGGACCCGAAGGGAATGGGCTCTTCGGCGCTGCCCTTGTATTTCTTGATGAACTCGTCGACCGTCTTCACCTTCATGTCGGGATGGGCGATGAATACGCTGGGCACCGAGGTGAGCAGCGTGACGGGCGCCAGGTCTTTCTTCGTGTCGTACGGCAGGGAGTCCATGACCAGCGGGTTCAGGGCGAAAGGCATCGCCGTCATCAGCAGCGTGTAGCCGTCGGGCGCTGAGTTCGCGACCTGCAAGGTGGCGATGACGGTATTGCCGCCCGGCTTGTTCTCCACGACGACTTGCTGTTTCCAGCGTTCGCTGAGCTTCTGGGCCAGGATGCGCGCCTGCGTGTCGGTGGTGCCGCCGGGCGGATAGGCGACGACCAGGCGCACGGGCCTGGTCGGATAGTCGGCCGCCTGGGCGATGCCGGGCGCGATCATGCAGGTGGCGAAGGCGAGCGCCGATAGCGTTTTGCCGATGAAGTGAGCATGTCTCATATGCTGCGTCCTTTGGTTGTGTGGTTATCGAATTTTCTTTTTGAAAGGCATGCGGCGCGGGCATGGCGCGTTGATTCGCTGCGTGCCCGCGCCCCGTGCCGGCCCTTTTACATGGCCTGGATGTTTGCCTCGCGGATCAGTTTGCTCCACCCCTTGCGCTGGTCGACCAGGAACTGCTGGGCTTGCGCGGTCGTGCGCGGCGGCACCACCAGCGATGCGGTCGCCTCGATGCGCTTCTTGAACTCCGGGTCCTCGAGCAAGGTTGCAAGAGACCGCTGGAGCTTGTCGAGCACGTCTTGCGGCGTGCCGCTGGGCGCGAACAGGCCTTTCCAGGACCACGGCGCGAGCTGGTCGAACTCTTTGTAGCCGAGCTCGGACATGGTGGGCACGTCGGGCAGGAGCGGAAGACGCTTCTGCGCCACCACGCCCAGCGCGTTCGCCTTGCCGCCGGTCACCAGGGGGGCGGCGGTGATGGCGGTGTCGAACACGGTATCGACCTGGCCGCTGATGACGGCCGTCAGGGCCGGCGAGCTGCCGTTGTAGGGCACGTGGACCATGGTGTCCAGCTTGGCGGCGCGCTTGAAGGTTTCACCGGCCAGGTGGGTGGAGTTGCCCGTGCCGGCCGAAGAGAAGCTGATCTTGTCCGGATTCTTCTTCGCGTAGTCGACGAATTCCTTTACCGTCGTGATGCCGCGGTTCTTGTCCACGAGCATGAGGAAGGGGAACTCCGACACGATGCCGATGGGCGTGAAGGCCTTTTCGGCGTCATACGGCAGGTCTTTGTACAGGAACTGGCTGGCGGCGATGTCCGTGCCGCCGATCAGCAAGGTGTAGCCGTCGGGCTTGGCGCGCGCCACATAGGAATTGCCCACTGTGCCGTTGGCGCCGGGCTTGTTCTCGACCACGACGGACATGCCGAAGTCCTTGTTGAAATGCTGGGCGATCATCCGGCCGATCTGGTCGGTGGAGCCGCCCGGCGCGAACGGAACCACGATGACGATGGGCTTGTCCGGATACGCGGCATGGGCGGGGCCGGCCGCCATGGCCGCCAGGCCGCCGGCCAAGCCGGCCAGCAATAGTTTTTTCAGAAAATTGGCGCTCTTTTTTTGTTGCATGGGTGTCTCCTTCGAGAAGGGTTTATATAGTGTCATGCACTGCGGGCGGTTGCCGGCCGCTACAGCAATACTTCGATCAGATTCGGCCCGCCGCTGCGCAGGCCGTTTTCGAGCGCCTTCGCAAAACCGGCCATGGTGTCGACGCGTGTCGCGGGCACGCCGTGCCCCTGTGCGAGATGGACCCAGTCGAGGGCGGGCGCGCCGATGGACAGCATGCGCTGGGCATTGGTGGACGCCGGCGGCCCGCCCATGGCGTCGAGTTCGCCGCTCAGGATTTGATACTTCCGGTTGGCGCAGATGACCACGGTGACGTCCAGGCCTTCGCGGGCCATGGTCCAGAGCGACTGCACCGTGTACATGGCACTGCCGTCGCCGATGATGGCGACCACCTTGCGGTCGGGGCAGGCGACGGCGGCGCCGGTGGCGCAAGGCAGCCCGTAGCCGATGGAGCCCCCCGTGATTTCCAGCCAGTCATGCGGCTTTGCGGCGGCGGCGGACGACTGCAGCTGCCTGCCGGTGGTGATGGCTTCGTCGACCACGATGGCGTTTTCGGGCAGCAGGGCCGCCAGCGCGCGCCCCATGTCCAGGGAATTGGGCATGCCGTCGCTCCAGGCCGGCGACACGCCGTCGCTGACATAGGCCACCTGGCTTGGCACGCCGCCCAGGGCGTCGTTCAATTTGGCCAGGGCCGTTTCCACGTCTTCGTCGCCGGTCGCCAGGGTTTCGACCCGGCAATCGGGATGGACCAGGAAACGCGGCTTGTCGGGATAGGCGAAGAACGCCACGGGCTTGATGGCGTCCACCAGGACGAGCAGGCGGATGTCCTTCAGCGTTTCCAGCGCGCCGTTGATCGGGTAGGGGATCTGCGGGATGTTGACCCGGCCGCTGCCCCGTTCGGAACGCGCATTCTTGGTTTCGGCCAGCAGCTTGCAGCCGGTGCGGGCCGCGATCTGGCCGGCCAGGCGTGTCGACAGGCCGCGCATGGCGCGCCCGCCCAGCAGCAGGGCGACGGAACCGGGCGCATGGTCTTTGGACCGCAGCAGCTGCGCGATGGCGTCGATGACCGTGTCGGCCGGGCAGGGCGCGGGCCGCTGCGGCAGTTTTTGGACGCCGCCCGCCGTGCTGGGGCCCCAGGCGGCGTCCGCCGGCAGGATGAGCGAGGCGACGCGCGCGGGCGGGCCGGAGGCGGCCTGGACGGCCGCCGCGGTGTCGTCCGGCGCGGTCATGGACGAGGCGCAAGTGCGCACCCAGTGCGACACCGGGCGGGCGATGCCTTCGATGTCCGAGGTGAGCGGGGCGTCGTGGGCGATGTGGTCGTGCGCATGCTGCCCGATGATGTTCACGATGCCCGAGCGGGCGCGCCTGGCGTTGTGCAGGTTGGCGAAGCCGTTGCCCAGCCCCGGGCCCAGGTGCAGCAGGGTGGCGGCCGGTTTCTGGGCCATGCGGAAATAGCCGTCGGCCGCGCCGGTGACCACGCCTTCGAACAGGCCCAGCACGCAGCGCATTTGCGGAAGGCGGTCCAGCGCCGAGACGAAGTGCATTTCCGACGTTCCAGGGTTGGCGAAGCATACCGAGACGTCATTGTTGAGCAGGGTATGCACCATGGATTCTGAGCCGTTCATTCCTTGTGTTCCTTCTATGTTCCCTTATTGATGATCGTGCCGCTTGGCCATGCCATGCACCGCCTGGGCGCCTGCATTTGCTTGACAGCTCCCATCCTGCGCAAATAACATACTAGCCACATAGTATTCATCATGAAAGGGGAAGTCAAGATGTATTTGGAAGAGTTGGTGAGCCGGGTCAGTGGGTACATCAGGGCCAATCCGAATGAACGCGACTGCTGGCAGAAGGGCCCGGCGCTCACGGGTTTGCTGGCATGGGACATGGAAGAGTTCAGGCCCATGGTCCGCAAATGGATAGACCGCGCCGTGGCCACGCAGAAGTCCGACGGCAACCTGAGCTACGGCGACTGGCATACGTCCAGCGGCGGGCATATCCGTTCTTTCACGCCGCTGGCCAGCGAGACGTCCGCGGTGGGCGCGCCCATGCTGGATCTGTATGCGCGCAATGGCGATCGCCGCTACCTCGACAGCGCGGCCCGCCAGTACCAGGCGCTGCTGGACGCGCCCCGCACGTCCGAAGGCGGCATCTGGTCGCGGGGCGAGGGCCCCGAGCTGTGGATAGACTTCACCTACCTGATGTGCCCGTTCATGGCCAAGTACGGCAAGCTGGCCGGCGACCGGGGGGCCACGGACGAAGCGTTCAAGCAGTTCGAGGTGCACGTGCGCAGGCTGGTGGACGCCGAGTTCAAGCTGGCGCGGCATGCCTGGTGCGAAAAGCCCAACCATTTCCCGCAGTCCACGTTCTGGGCGCGCGGCAATGGCTGGCTGCTGGCCTGCTGCGCCGAGCTGCTGCGCATCGCGCCGGATCACCCCGGGGCGGCTTTCGTGCGCGAGACCTACGCCGACACCCTGGGCGCCATGTCCGCCATGCAGGACGCGTCGGGGTATTTCTTTCACGTGCTGGACGACCCGCTCTCCAACCTGGAGGCGTCGTCGACGCTCATGTATGCCTACGCCGCGGAAGAGGCGGTGCAGCTGGGCATAGAGGTGCCGGGCTATTCGCACGCCGAATTGCGCGACAAGGCGCTGCGCGCGTTCAAGGTGGTGGCGGGCGGCGTGGAAGACTCGGGCAAGGTGCCCGGCGTGGCCATGGTGCCCGGCGGCCCCGGCGTGCCCTTCGACTGGACCTTGTTCGGCCAGGGCTTCTTCCTGCTGGCGGCCCACGTGCTGCGTCCCCACCTGGCCGACCTGGAGGCTTGAACATGAGCGCAACGACACCTGAAGGCAAGGGCGCGCGCGCGCGCCGGCCCCTGGAAGGGATCCGGGTCATCGATATGTCGCGGCTGGCGCCGGGCCCGTACTGCAGCATGCTGCTGGCGGACCTCGGGGCGGAAGTGATCGTGGTGGGCGGCGGCCGGGCGGGCAACCCCATCGTCACGTTCTCGCGCGGGAAGCATTTCATCAAGCTCGACCTGAAGGCGCCTGAGGGCCGCGAGGCCTTGCAGCGCCTGTGCCGCACGGCGGACGTATTCCTGGAAAGCTTCCGGCCGGGCGTATCCGACCGGCTGGGCGCCGGCTACGAGACGCTGAAGGAAATCAATCCGCGGCTCATCTATTGTTCCTTGACGGGCTACGGCCAGGAGGGGCCGCTGGCGCAGGAAGCCGGCCACGACCTGAGCTACCTGGCCTTGACGGGCGTGATGGGCGCCATCGGTCCGAAGGACGGGCCTCCGTCGGCGCCCCTGAACCTGCTGGCCGACTTCGCTTCGGGCAGCTTCATCGCCGCGCTGGGCATCGTGACCGCCCTGTTCGACCGCACGCGCACCGGAACGGGCCAGTACATCGATACCGCCATGATAGACGGCTGCCTGTCGCTGATGGCCATGCATTGGCCGGTCTGGAAGACGCCCATCCTGCCGGAGCGGGGCGATGGCCTGCTGGCGGGCGGGGCGCCCTATTACCGCTGCTACCGCTGCGCGGACGGCAAGTACATTTCCGTGGGGGCGCTGGAAACCCAGTTCTTCACCAACCTGTGGGCCGTCATGATGGGCACGCCGACGCCCGACCACATGGACATGCGTGTCTGGCCCGACATCCGCAAGGCCTTTGAGGACACCTTCATCCTGAAGCCGCGCGACGAATGGACCCGCCTCTTCGAAGGCAAGGACGCCTGCGTCATGCCCGTGCTGGCGCCGGACGAGGTCTGGTCGCACCCGCACATCGCCCAGCGCCATGCCGACAGCTCGCCGGACAACGTACCCGTCGTGCCCCGCTTCGGCGGCGCGCCTTTCCAGCCGCCCGCGACCGACACCACCGACCGTTCCGATGAAATCCTGGCAAGCGCCGGCCTGACGCCGGAGCAGATCGCGCTGGCCAGCCCCGAATCGGAGCGCAACCGGATTCCCTCCCGGACCTGGCCGCCCAAGATGACCTCGTTCTGACCCATGAACACTCCCTATCGGATCCTCAGGAGAAACGCGTGAAGATTACCCACTACGATGAGATGTACGACTCGTTTCGCGACCAGCTGCGCCGGTTCGCGAAAGAGAAAGTCGCGCCCTACGCGGCTAAAGTCGACGAAGAAGAACGGCCGCCCATGGAGGCCTACGAGGCCAGTCTTGCGCTCGGCTTGCCCGGCCTGCCGTTTGCCGAGGAATTCGGCGGGCAGGAAGGCGACGTGCTGTCGCAAATCATTACCGTGGAAGAGCTGGCGCGCGCTTGCGCGTCGTCGGCGACGACCGTCTCCACCTGCTGGATCATGATGCTGGTGCAGCGCTTCGGTTCGGACGAGCAGAAGCGCGCCATCATTCCGCCGGTGGTCCGCGGCGAACAGCGTTCCGCCTGGGGGTTGACGGAACCCAAGGGCGGTTCGGACCTCATGGGGGTGGTGACCTCGGCGAAGAAGACGGCCGGCGGCTGGCTGCTGAACGGCACGAAGCGCTTCATCACCAATGGCGGCTGGGCCGATTGGTACCTGATCTTCGCGCGCACCGAGGCCGACAAGTTCGGCATCTTCCTGGTCAGCAAGCAGGACCCGGGCGTGTCGTTCGGCGCGCCGGAGCGCAAGATGGGCCTGCGCGGCAGCCCCACGTCGGACGTCATCCTGGAAGACTGCCTGATCCCGCTGGACCGCGTCGTGGGCGACCCGGTGCGCGGCGGCGAATACATCCGCGCCGGGCTCCTGGCCTCCAGGCTGAAGTACGCCGCCCATGGCCTGGGCATTGCGCAAGGCGCGCTCGACGAGGCCGTCGCCTACACCAAGAGCCGCGAGCAGTTCGGCCGGCCGGTGTCCGACTTCCAGATGGTGAAGGGCATGGTGGCGGACATGGCCATGCGGGTCGAGGCCGGGCGCGCGCTGCTGCTGCATGCCGCCACGCTGGTGATGAACAACGATCCGGGCGCCAAGAAGTACGCATCCATGGCCAAGGTCATGTGCACCGACGCCGCCATGTCGGTGGCGACCGATGCGGTGCAGCTGCACGGCGGCTATGGGTACCTGAAGGATTATCCGGTGGAGCGCATGCTGCGCGACGCCAAGGTCACCCAGATCTGGGAAGGCACGAACCAGATCCAGCGCCTGATGATCGCCAAAGACGTCTATGCGGATTGAACGGAGCGCGACATGTCATCGGTATTGGAAGGAATCAAGGTCCTGGAGCTCTGCGAAGTGTTCCAGGGGCCGCTGGCCGGGCAGATATTGGGCGACTTCGGCGCCGATGTGATCAAGATCGAGAAGCCGGGCAAGGGGGATTCCCTGCGCCACAGCGACACGGTCGCCACGGCCCTGGGGAAAATGGGCGGCTATTTTGCGGCCGTGAACCGCAACAAGCGCTCCATCTGCCTGAACCTGAAGGACGACGGCGATCGCGCCGCCTTCCTCGAGCTGGTGAAGGAGGCCGACGTCCTCATGCACAATTACCGGCCGGGGGTGCTGGAAAAACTCGGGTTCGGCTACGACAGGCTGGAGTCCCTGAACCCGGGCCTGATCTATGCCGCGGCCAGCGGCTTCGGCGAGACCGGCCCGCTGTCCGGCATGGCGGGCCAGGACTTCCTGATCCAGTCCATCAGCGGCCTGGGCAAGAAGACGACCGCCGGCGGCGACCACCCCACCTTCATCAACGTGCCGATCGCCGACTACACCTCGGGCGTGCTGCTGGCGCAGGGCATACTGCTGGCGCTGCTGGAGCGCAACCGGTCGGGGCGGGGCCAGCAGGTGAACGTTTCCCTGTTCAGCGCGCTGATCGCCATGCAGAGCCTCGAGGCGGCGACCCTGCTGAATTACGACTACGAAACCCGATGGTACGAGCGGGCGCTGAACTTCACCGCGGCGGCGAGCGACGGCTGGCTGAGCGTGATCGGCTTCTTCCGCGACAATCCCTTGCAACTGATCTGCCGGGCCCTGGGCATCGAAGACCTATCCCTCAAGCCCGAATGGCGGGACAAGCACGCGCAGGCGCGCCACAAGGAAGAGATCGCGGCCATGCTCAGGCCGCTGTTCAAGGCGATGACGGTCGAGGAAAGCGTGGGCAGGCTGCAGGGGCAAGGGGTGCTGGCGGCGCCGATATTGGGGCTGGACGAAGCGCTGGCCCATGCGCAGACCCGCGAGAACGGCCTGATCGCCGCGGTTCCGGTCGACGGCCAGGAAGACATGCGCCTGGTGGCCAATCCACTCAGGCTTTCCAGGACGCCGGCCACGGTTCGGCGCGGTCCGCCCGCGCTTGGTGCTCATCGGGACGAAATACTCGATAATTGATCCGATTCAACGAGCACGGAGCCGATCAAGGTGCAGGACATGAAAGCGACGCAGGAACAGGGCGGCCAGGCAGCCGGAACGGGGGCCCTGGCGGTGCCCGACGCGCTCGATGCGGGCTGGACGGTGCCGGGGATACTTCGGGAGTCGGTGCGGCGGCATGGTTCCCGGCCTTCGCTCGAGGTCGTGGGCGGCGTATCGGAAACCTACGACCAGACCTGGGAAAACGTTTCGCATCTGGCCAGGTGCCTGTACCGCCAGGGCGTGCGGCCGCAGCAGCGGGTGCTGATCATGCTGGCCAATACCCATCTGGCCGTGCATGGGTGGCTGGCCGTGAATCTGCTCAATGCGGTGGACGTCAGCATCAACACGGGCTACAAGGGCCAGAGCCTGGAGCACGCGGCCAACCTCAGCGCGGCGCAAATCCTGATGACCACGTCCGACCACCTGCCGGTGATCTTGCGCTCGCAGCCGCGGCTGGCTTGCTTGCGCACCATCATCCTGATGGACGATGCCGATGCCGGCGACCGGCGCGCCGGCGCCCCCTTGAACATCCTGCGCTTCCGCGATCTCGAGGCGGCGCCGGCCGACTGCCTGAACGGCCCGCCCGCCATGCCCTGGGACATCGGCTCGGTGATCTACACCTCCGGGACCAGCGGGCCGGCCAAGGGCGTGATGATGCCTCACGGCCAGATCGCCCTGCTGTCCAGGCTGTCGGCCGCCAAGACCCGCCTGTCTGCCGACGACGTCTTTTTTTCGTTCTATCCCATGTACCACATGGCGGGCAAGTTCATGTCGGTGCTGGCCACTTTGTCCGTCGGCGGCAAGCTCATCCTGGACACGGGCTTCACGCCCGGCGAATGGCTGAACCGGATCCGGGCCTACGGCGCCACCATCACCGCGGCGCACGGCCCCATGCTCGAAATGGTGTTTGCCCAGCCGCCTTCCCCCGCCGACAAAGACCACCGCTTGCGCCTGCTGCGCACGGCGCCGTTTCCGAAACGCATCGCCGCGGCCTTCGAAGAGCGGTTCGGCGTCCGGGGGCAGGAAGTCTGGGGCATGACCGAGACCGGCGTGGCATGCTGGGTGGATCCCGACGAACCCTTGCGGGTGGGTTGCTGCGGCCGGGTGGACGAAAGCTGGTATGAGTTCGCGGTGGTGGACCCCGCCACGGACATGAAGCTGCCCGCCGGAACGGTCGGAGAGTTCGTGCTGCGGCCCAGAATGCCCTGGACCATGATGCAGGGCTATCTGGGCATGCCGGAAAAGACGCTGGACGCCTGGAGGAATTTCTGGTTCCATACGGGCGATTGCGGCTATGTCGACGCCGACGGCTACGTGTATTTCATCGACCGCGCCAAAGAGCGCATCCGGCGGCGCGCCGAAAACATTTCCGCGGGCGACATCGAGGCCGCCGCGCTTGCCCACCCGCTGGTCAAGGAAGCGGCGGCGCTGGGCGTGCCCTCCGGATTCGAAGGCGATGACGATATCTTGTTATGCTTGGTCATGAAGCCTGGAGCCGAGCTGGATCACGTGGAGCTCCTGCGCTTCCTGCTTGGCGAACTGCCGCACTTCATGGTGCCGCGCTATTTATGCCAACTGGACGTCCTGCCCCGGACGCCGACCGGCAAGCTGCAGCGCGCCATGCTGAGCGACGTGGTCGCCAGGCCAGAGGTCTGGGACAGAAAGCGCGCCGACGTGGCGTTGCGCGGCCTGATTGCCTGAGGGCGGGCACGAATCAAAAGGAATGACGTTGTAATGGCGAGCAAGAGAGGCGACAGCGAGGTAAGCATAGAAAAAATCGAAAGCGCGGCTTTGCAGCTTTTTGCAAAAAAGGGCTATTCGAATACCAGCCTGGAGCAGGTGGCGGCGATGGCCGGCTTCACCAAGGGGGCTGTCTACTACTACTTCAAGACCAAGGAAACGCTGCTGCTGCATTTGCTGGCGCGCATCCAGGAACGCTCCATCCTGGCGACCGCCGCGCGCGTCCGCGAGATGCCGGGCGGGGCGATCCAGAAGCTGGAGGCGTTCGTGCAGCTGCAGGCCCAGTGGGCGGCCACCTACCCGAACGACCTGGTGATCCTGGTGCTGACCAGCCTGGAATTCCATGACGCCGACACGCCGGTGCGCGAGGCGATCCGGGACTACTACCGCCACATGGAGGCGCTGCTGACGGAGGTGTTCACGGCGGGCAAGGAAACGGGCGAGATCGGCCAGAAGGTGGACGTAAGCGCCGCCGTGCTGGCCAATATCGCGCGCCATGACGGCAACATGCTGTTGTGGCACCGCAGCGGCTGCGATCCTTCGGTCGGCCGCGTGTTGACGTCGGCGGCGCGCCATGCGGTCAGGCAGTTCGGGGTGGAGGCGGGCCAGGTTGTGGCTTAGAAAGGGGCCGGGCTTTCCTGCGCTGCACGCTAGCGCGCCAGCATGTCCAGTTCCAGCTTGACGAACTTCGTCGGAAACTCCAGCCGCGCATAATAAATGATCACGCCCTCCGAACACGCAAAGCGCGTCACCTCCGCCACGCTCTCGCCCGGCTGCAGCAGCAAGGCATTGGCCGACTGGAAGCTGGCGTCGATGATCGTCAGGCGCTGACGCGATTCCGATATCGTCAGCCCCGGAATGCGCGCAATGACCGAAGCGGCCGCCTGCGCAAGAAACGCCTTCCGGTGCTTGCGGAACAGCGGCTCCGCAATGTAGACCTCGCTGTAGCAATAGGGCACCCCATCGCTGCTGTGCAGCCGGCACAGATGCTGATAAGAAGGCGCCGGCTTGCCGTTGCACGCCATGTTGAAGGGCGGCAGCTGCCTGGCGCCGCCCTCCGATTCAACGTAACGATGGGTGCCCAGCACGTCGCTGAGCGCGACCGCCTCCTGCCAGCTGGTGGGCAGCGACAGCGAATAGGCCGCGCTGCTGCGCCGCTCGACGAACGTTCCCTTCCCCCGGCGCCGGGAGATCAGGCCGTCCGCTTCCAGGACGCCCAGCGCATTGCGCAGCGTCATGCGCGATACCTGGTAGGTTTGCATGAGCTCCTGGAGCGGCGGGATCTGGTGGCCGACCGGCCATGCGCCCGAGTCCAGGCAGCGCTTGAACTCGGTGGCCAGCTGCAGGTATAGCGGCTGCCGGCTGCGGCTCATGGCCGCTTGGTTGGGACTAAGGTCGGACATGGCTGATTTCAGAATGGAGGCGCGCAACCCGGCGCCGCGGGCGGGTCAACCTGCGTTCAAGAGCTCCAGCGCCATTTCCTGCAGCTTGCCCCGCTGGATTTTATTCGAGTTGGCGCTTTCCACGACCGGGAAGGACGCCACGACGCCGACCCGCAGGGGAACCTTGAAGCCCGCCAATTGCGCTTTGCAGGCGGCGATGATGCCGCTTTCCTGCACGGCATGGCCGGGCTTGGCGATGACGAAGGCCACCGGCACCGTCTTGCCCTGATGCGCCACGCCGACCACCTGGCAGTTGTTCACGCCGTCCAGGCTTTCGATGTAGTTTTCGATTTCCAGCGGGTTGACCAGGAAGCCGCTGAGCCGCAGGAAGTCGCCGCGCCGGGCATGGAAGACGAAGCTGCGGTCGTCGACCGTATGGCCCAGGTCGCCCGTGCGGAAATAGCCTTCGGCATCGATGGCTTTCGCCGTGGCGGCTTCGTTGTCCAGATAGCCTTTCATCAGGCTGGGCGTGCGGATTTCGATTTCGCCCACTTCGCCATGGGGCAGGATCTCGTTGGTTTCGATGTCGCGCGCCCGTACGCGGGCCTCGGGCGCGACCAGATGCCCGCCCGCCCGCTGGCGTTCGGACAGCGGCGCATCCGGGGACTGGCCGGCCGTCAGCGCCTGCAGTTCGCTGGAGCCATACAGGCCGACCAGCTTGATGCCGGCCTGTTCCATGCGTTCGGGCAGGTCTTCCAGGGACGGGGCGAAGCTGGCGAAGCCCGCCACCCGCAGCGAAGGGAAGGGCTGGTCCTGGGCGCCGGCCGCGTCGAGGATGCGGTCGAGCAATTCATTGTTGGCGAAGGTGTGCGTGACCCGCCTTTGCTGGATTTGCGCGGCGCATTCGGCCGGATTCAATACGGGCGACGAAACCAGCGCGGCGCCGGCCGCCAGGCCGCCCAGCGCGGACGAGAATCCGAACGCCCCGCATAGCGGCGCGCCCAGCAGCACGGCGTCGCTCGGCCCCATGCCGAAATAGCGCGCGACGTTATGCCCATGGCTGATGAGGGTTTGCTGGTCGTGGACGACCAGCTTGGACTGCGATGTGGTGCCCGAGGTCGTGTAGACCAGGGCGTGGGCGCTGCCCGGCGCCTGGGGCACGCCGTCCAGGGCATCGGCCGGCGCGGCATCCGAATAGTGGAATGAGCCGGCCCCCGCGACCAGCGGTTCTTCGCTCGCTTCGCCCACGACCATGACGGCCTTCAGGCCCTGCAGCTGCCCGGGATCCACGTCGCCGAGGATCTGCCGGAAGGGCAGGCCCTTGAAGGACGGCCACATGGCCAGCCACCGGCATTTGCCCCGGGAGATCAGGTCGCCCACTTCGCGGCTGCGGAAGCGCGTGTTCATGGAGACGACGGTGATGCCCAGGCGGGCGCAGGCCATGAAGGTCGCCAGCCAGGCGGTGCAGTTCGGCAGCCACAGCGCCAGCCGGTCGCCTTGGCGCGCGCCCTGCGCATGCAGCAGGCCGGCGACGCGGATGGACTCGGCCAGCAGTTCGCTGTATTGGACCGGCTGGTCGACGTCGTAGAAGGCGACGGCGTCCGGGCGCTGGGTGGCGTGGCGTTCGAGTAGCGTGGCGAAGTTCATGGCGTGGCGGTGCGTGATGGAAACGGGTTCAGACGGTGGCGATGGGAGTGACCGGCGAGCCGACGGCGCCGGGCAGGCGCAGGGGCGGGGCGGTCAGCAGGAAGCGGTTGCGCTGGTGGGCGTGCAGCCACTCGGCCAGATCGCGCAGATACCAGAGCTCGGCCAAAGGCAGGCCCAGCTTGAACAGGCAATGGTGGTGCAGGGGCAGCAGCGATTTTTTGGCGCCTTCGGTACGGGCCGGGTAGGCTTCCACCGCGTAGTTGTCGGCGCAGATCGCGGCGATGCCGCTTTCGGTGATCCAGTTCAGCAGCTGGGTGTCCGCGCCGTCGAGCACGGCGCCGGATTCGTGCAGCTTGTCGCCGTCGGGCTTGCCGGCCATTTCCAGGACGGTTTCCGCAAAACCCGTGCGCAGCACCAGCATGTCGCCTTTTTCGACCTCGATGCCGTCCGATTCCAGGATGGCGGCAAGTTCCTTGTAGCCGATCAGCGTGCGCCCGTGGCCGAAGTGGCGCACGAAATCGACCATGACGCCGCGGCCCTGCATGCCTTTGACGGCGAAGTTGTCGATGCTCAGCTTCTTGGCGCCGAAGGCGGCGCCGCCATGGCCGCAGCAGCCCTCGCCTTCGTGCCGCTCGGGCGCGTCGGGGATGTCGGCGCCGGCCTGGTAGCCGTTGTAGTAGACCTTGCGCGGCGTGCCGCTGCCGTCGACGTCGAACTGGGCGCCGATGTGGGCCAGGGCGTCCCACTGGGTCGAGTACTGCAGGGACAGCGTGACCTGGTCGTCGCTGAGCACGTCGATGGACGCGGCATCGAGGTTTTCCATGGGGAAGTTCATGTACGGCACGCCGTCGCGCTCGGTGGCCGCCAGGCGCGGCGGCTTGCGGCGCGGGTTCAGCACCATGCCGCCGGGCAGGTCCAGGGGCAGGGACAGGCAGAAGACCTTGCCTTCACGCACTTCGCGCACCCCTTTCAGCACTTGTTCCTGGGTCAGCAAGTTGACGCGCCCGAGTTGATCGTCGGGGCCGAAGTCCCCCCAGTTCGAGCCCTCGGGGCGTTGTGTCCAGCGTGTCATGCGTGTCTCCGTCGTCTCTAGAAAATGGAATGGATGGAATGGCGGGAATGTGTTCAGGCGGCGCCTATGGTGATGCCGCCGCATACGTAATGCGTTTGCCCGGTGACGAAGCCGCAGCGTTCGTCCATGAAGTAGGCCACGGCGTGGGCCACGTCTTCGGGCTGCCCGATGCGGCCGACGGGAATGCCCGCCAGCAGCTTGCGGGTGGCCTCGTTTTGCGCGTCATTGGCGTCGCGGAAGAATTCCGTGGCGATGGGCCCGGGGGCGATGGCGTTGACGGTGATGCCGTCGGCCGCCAGTTCCAGCGCCCAGGTGCGCGTCATGCCGTTGATGCCGGCCTTGGTGGTGCTGTACAGCGTGCGCGCCGGCTTGCCCAGCGCGGCGCGCGAGCCGATGTTGATGATGCGGCCGCGGCCCAGCGCGCGCATGCCGGGCAGCAGGGCTTGCGCGCACAGGATGTTCACTTCCAGGTTCAGGGCGACGGCCTTGTAGAGTTCGGTGGTGTCCACGTCTTCGAGGCGGCCGGTGGGAACGAAGCCCACGTTGTTGACCAGGCCGTAATAGGGCGCCCGCGCGGCGATTTCGGCCAGCGTCTTCTTGACGGCGTCGCGTTCGGCCAGGTCGACGGTGTAGAACGGCATGGCGTCGGGCCAGTCGGCGGGCCGTGTACGCGCGATGCCGGTGACGGTGTAGCCGTCTTGGGCCAGGCGGTCGCAGATGCTGCGACCGATGCCGCGGCTGGCGCCGGTGACGAGCACGTTCAGTTGAGTTTCCATGTATTCGCGTCAGGGTTATTGTTCTACAAAGCTAGACTTTTAGTTTATTATAAGTTCTTGTGTCGCTCAATCGAAAGGAGACAAATAATGAAGCAGCTCAATTTCACGTTCGCCCGCAAACTGGTGCTGGGCCTCTTGGGCGTCGGTTTCGCCGTGGCGTCGGCGCAGGCGGGCGCTCAGGCCTACCCCACGCGGCCCATCCAGCTGGTCGTGGGCTATGGCGCCGGCGGCGGCACCGACATGTGCTTCCGCGCCCTGGCCCTTACCGCCAGCAAGGAACTCGGCCAATCGGTCGTGGTCGAGAACAAGCCGGGCGCCGGCTCGTCTCTTTCCATCGGCTACATCGCGCGCCAGAAACCCGACGGCTACAACATCGCGGCCTTGTCCACGGGCGCGGTGCTCAACCAGTTCCTCGTTCCCAGCATCGACTATGACGTCATGAAGGACTTGACGCCCATCGCCATGGTCGCGCAGTACCAGGTCGGCCTGCTGGTGCGCGCCGACTCGCCCTTGAAAACGCTGGACGACGTCATTAAGAAAGCCAAGCAGGCGCCCGACACCATCGCATTCAGCACTGCGGGCGTGGGCACGCCGCAGCACCTGACCATGGTCAAGCTGGGCGAGCAGACCGGCGTGAAATGGACCCACGTCGCCTACAAGAGCGGCATAGAGGCTTCCACGGCCCTGGTGCGCGGCGACGTCGAGGTCATGGCGCAGACCGCCGAATGGGTGCCCTTCGTGCGCGACGGCCGCCTGCGGCTGCTCAACGTGTTCACGGAATCGCGCATGGCCGGCTTCGAAGACGCGCCGACCCTGGTGGAAGCCGGCTACGACCTGGTGGCGCCCAGCATTCTCGGCATCGTCGGCCCCAAGGGCATGGATCCCGCCGTCGTGGCCAAGATAGACAAGGCCTTCAAGGCCGCCATCGATACGGAACAGTTCCGCAATTGCACGGACCAGTTCGGCTTGAAGACCGACTACAAGGATGCCGCCGCCTTCACGCAGCACATCCAGCAAACCATAGACAAATGGGCGCCCGTCATCAAGAACATGGACACCAAATAGGCGGCCGGCGCGAATGATCACCCGAGAACTCAGCCATCTTGAATGGCCATTCTTCGACGACGCGCACCGCGGCCTGGCGCGCGAACTGGACCAATGGTGCCGGGACCGGAACCTGTCCGATCTGGACGACGCCGACGTCTACGAGGCGTGCCGCGGCCTCGTGCGCGACCTGGGCGCGGGGGGGTGGCTGCGCCATTGCGTGCCCGCCGGGGACGGCGGCCGCCTGGGCGGCCGGTCCCCCCGGCTGGATTCGCGTTCGCTCTGCCTCATCCGCGAGACGCTCGGCCGTTACCACACCCTGGCCGATTTCGCGTTCGCCATGCAGGGGCTGGGCTCGGGCGCGATATCGCTGGGCGGCAACGATGCGCTCCAGCGGCGCTACCTGCCGCCGGTCGCCGCGGGCGAACGCATCGCGGCCTTCGCCCTGTCCGAACCCGAGGCCGGCTCCGATGTGGCGGCGCTGGCCTGCGCCGCCCGCCCGGACGGCGATCACTACGTCCTGAACGGCAGCAAGACCTGGATTTCCAACGGCGGCCTGGCCGATTTCTACTGCGTGTTCGCGCGCACCGATGAACACGCCGGGTCGCGCGGCATCACCGCCTTCGTGGTGGACGCCGGCACGCCGGGGCTGGAGATCCAGGAAAAGATCGACGTCATGTCGCCCCACCCGCTGGCCTTGCTGCGCTTCGATGAATGCCGCGTTCCCGCGGCGAATATGCTGGGCGAGCTCAACCAGGGCTTCAAGCTGGCGATGCGCACGCTCGACGTCTTCCGCTGCTCGGTGGCCGCGGCCGCGCTGGGTTTTGCGCGGCGCGCATTGGCCGAAGGCCTTGCGCATGCGCGCGGGCGCAAGATGTTCGGCCAGACCCTGGCCGACTTCCAGCTGACGCAGGCGGCGTTCGGCGACATCGCCGCGGAAATCGACCAGAGCGCGCTGCTCACCTATCGCGCCGCCTGGGTGCGCGACGTGGCGGGGCGGTCGTCCACGTCGGAAACGGCCATGGCCAAGATGATCTCGACCGAGTCGGCCCAATGGGTGATCGACCGCGTCCTGCAGATGTTCGGCGGACAAGGGGTGGTGAAGAACCGGCCCATCGAGCGGCTGTATCGCGACATTCGCGCGCTGCGCATCTATGAAGGCGCGACCGAAGTGCAAAAGCTGATCATCGCCCGCGAGCTGTTGAAAGGGGGTTGAGCGCCTCGAGGGGCCGTCAGGGGGGCCGGCCCCCCGGCGGCCTTTCCAGGCAGCTTTCATGCCAACGGGGGTTGGGCGCGCCCTGGGCCGCGAACTGCTGCGCGCGCCGGGGCGAGCGCCAGACCCCGCCGGCCACCCCCAGCTGCGGCCGGACGGCATACCAGAACCAGCGGCCGTCTTCGTCTTGCGCCAGCCAGTTCCAGCCTTCGGGGGCGTCCGACCAGTTCGGGCGGTTCGATTCGTTCGGCGTGGTGTCGTCCATGCCCTTATTTTAAGGCGCCGGGCCCCGGGCCGTTGCCCGGCCCCAGGCGCCAGAGGTTTTTGCGCAGCGAACCGCCGGGCATCGCCAGCAGCATGGCGATCAGCGCCGTACAGGCCGTGCCGCCGGCAAGCAGCGCGCGGCCCGGCGACCACCAGGTCGCCAGCACGCCGGCCTGCAGACCGCCCAGCGCAGGGCCCATGTACCCCTGGAGCAGCCACAAGCCCGATACGCGGCCGCGCAAGGCGTCCGGCGTATGTATCTGCAGCAGGGCGCCGCGGACGATGTCCGACGCGGTGTCCGCCATGCCCGTGACGGCAAGCAAGACCGGCACCGCCCATACGCCCCAAGGAAGCCCGGCCGAAATGCCGCCCGCCGCCACGCCGGACAGCGCGATGGCGATGCCCCACAGCAGCGCACAGGCGATCACCAGGCGCCCGGGGCGGGCCAGCCGGCGGGTCCAGCCCGACGTGAGGGCGACGACGAGGGCGCCGAAGGCCGGCGCGGCGTAAAGATAGCCGACCATCTCGGGGCCGCCCTGCAGCACGGCCTGGCCCAACTGGGGCATCAGGGCATGCACGCCGGCGAACAGCGTCATGGCCAGGTCCAGGGCAAGCAGACAGGCGATGACGCCGTTGTGCCGGACATGCTTCAGCCCGTCCCGCCACTGCGCGAGCATGGACGGGCGCTGCGTCGGTTCCGGTCCGGCGCCGGCATCGGGCAGCAGCAAGTCCCTGGGGAGCCGGGCCAGCAGCAGCGGCACCAGCGCCGCGCCGATCAGTACGACGGCATAGCAAAGGGCGATGCTGTAGCGGGCGAGCAGCGCGCCGGCGATCAGCGGGCCGACGAGCCGGCTGAGCTCCATGGACAGCGCATTGAGCGCGCCCGCCGCGGCCAGGTGCTGCGGCGGAATCAGCCTGGGCATGGCCGCCATGAGCGCGGGCGCGCTGATGCCTCCGGTCAGGCCGCTGAGCAGCGTGGCCAGGTAGATTTCCGGCAGGCCGGGTTCCGTGCGCAGGCTGTTGGCCCACAAGATGGCGACCACGGTCACGTAGGCCGCGCGGCCCAGAATCATGATGCGCCGCCGGTCGGCGCGATCCGCCAGGGTTCCGCCCCAGACGATGCCGATGAGCGACCCCAGCGCCAGGCCGATGCCGACGCCCGCCACGTGGATGGACGATGCGCTGATCCCGTACACCTGCCAGGCCACCGCGACCGCCAGGATGGCGACGGACAGCATCGAGACGGAGCGGGCGAGATACAGGCTTCTGAAGGCCGGGCTCTGGCGCAGGGGGCCCAGGTCGAGCGCAAGGCGCGCCCACCATCGCTGCCTGGGCGCGGCGCCCGATCGTGCCTCGTCGCCCGCTGCGTATGCTTGTTCGGATGCTCCCGGTCCCGGCTTCATGAGGACGCCTTGGGCCCGGCGCCGCCGGCGGCGCTGCGTGCCGCGCCGCCTTTCATTTGGGTTTCGTCCATGCCGCGGCGCCAGTACGCCACGACGAGCTGCTCTTTGCCGCCGAGCCCGACCGTGTCGCGCAGCCAGGACCGCACGCTTTGCGCGGTCGCGAACTCGGCCCCCACCCAGACGTGGCGGCTGGGGCCCTCGGGAATGGCGCAGGCCTGAATGGCGTCCCGCAAGAGCGTGCCGGCGCCCGCGGGGGTGTCGCCGCGATGCAGCCAGCGCAAAGCCATGCCCGGGGGCAGGCGCAGTTCGATCTCGTCGGCCGGGGTCTGGACTTCGATCAGCGCAAAGCCTTGCGTTTCTGCCGGCAGGGATTCTCCGATGCGCGCGATGGCGGGCAGGGCGGTTTCGTCGCCGGCCAGCAGCATCCAGTCCGCGGGCAGCGCGCTGCGCCCGCCCGGCCCGGAAAGGCCGATCTGCTGCCCGCCGGCGGCCTGGGCGGCCCAGGCCGAGCCCGGGCCGGCATCGTCATGCAGCACGAAGTCCACCTCCATCCAGCCTTGCGCGGCATCGATGCGCCGGATCGTGTAGGTGCGGATGTCCAGGCGTTTTTCACCACTGGGGAATTGCGGCGTGCCGTTGGCGGACAGCGTGGGCCATTCGGGATCGCGGACGCCGGGCTGGGGGAAGATCAGTTTGCAGTGGATGTCCTCGTCGCGCTGGTACCGGGCCAGGTCGGCCGCACGGAACCGGACGCGGCGCATGTGGGGGCCGATGTCGCGGACCGCGTCGACGGTCAGCAGGCGGAAGGCGGGCGGGCGTTCGAACGTGATGCTGTCCCCGCTCCATTGGATCGCCTCGGGCGCGCAGGCGCTGAATTCGACGATGTGGTGGAAGACCAGCATTTTCGCGTCGTACAGCGCTTCCTGCGTGGGCGCCGCGATGCGCGCGTGCAAGGCGCCGGATTCGGCCGCCAGCGATATCCGCGCGCCGCTGTAATCGATGGCCCAGCCGTCTTCCGAAGGCATGGCGGCCAGGTCGTGCTCGCGCAGGTGTTCCAGCACGGCGTCCAGGACATTCCGGGCGTCTATGCCGCGCACGGCGGTGCTGATTCGTAGAGGAGTCATTGCAGGTGTTCCTGTTGTGTGGCGGCCGGATCCCCGGCCAGAGCGTCTATGAGCACGAAGGCGCGGCCCCGCTCGCAGGTCCGGACGCGTGCCTCCACGCCCCAGACTTCCCGCAGGGCGGCATCGGTGATGACGTCGCTGGGGCGCCCGAAAGAATGGATGCGACGGTCGTGCAGGATGGCGACCCGGTCGGCCCATTGCGCGGCCAGGGCCAGGTCATGCAGCACCACGATGACTATCCGGCCTTCGTCGGCCAGGCGCCGCGCGACCCGCATGACCTGCCACTGGTGCGCGAGGTCCAGCGCGCTGACGGGCTCGTCCAGCAGCAGGACGGGGCTGCCGCGCACGACGGCCTGCGCCAGCGCGGCAAGCTGCCGCTGGCCGCCTGACAGCCGGCACAGCGGCCGCAGGGCGAGCGGGCCTATGCCCAGATGCTCGATGACGCGCAAGGCATCGAGCTCGTCTTTGCGCCGGGGGCCGATGCCGCCGCTTTGCAGAGCCGTCAGAGCCGCCTCCAGGACGGTCAGGTCGTTGTCTTCGGGAATGGACTGCGGCATGAAGCCGATGAATTCCATGCGCTTGCGCATGGTCCACGCCAGCCAGTCGCTGCCTCCGTAGAGCACGTGGCCGCGGGCCGGAACCAGCCCGGCAATCGCCTTGAGCAGCGTCGACTTGCCCGCGGCGTTCGGTCCGGCCAGGGCGATCATTTCGCCGGGACGGATGCCGGCCAGTTCGACGCCGGCGAGCACTTCGTGCCGGCGGTAATGCACGTTCAGGTTCTTGACGTCCAGCGACTGGGCGGCATTCATGTCCGGCCCCCTCGGCGGCGCATCATCAGGCCCATGAAGACGGGCAGGCCGACCAGCGCGGTCACGATGCCTATGGGCAGCATGACGCCGGGCACCAGCATTTTGCCGGCGACCGAGGCCAGCGCCATCATGGCCGCGCCGATCAGGACGCTGGCCGGCAGCAGGTGGCGGTGGCCGTCGCCGACGATCATCCGCGCGACGTGCGGGCCCACCAGGCCGACGAATCCCACCGTGCCGACGAAGGCGACGGCCGTCGCCGCCAGCAGGCTGATGCGCACCAAGGCCCAGCGCCTGAGGGAGGGCACGTTGATGCCGAAGCTGCGGGCGCGGTCTTCGCCCAGCTGCAGCGCGGTGAGCCGGCGGGCGGCGCGCCAGGAGAAGGGCGCGGTCAGGGCCAGGACCGCGGACAGGATGGCGATGCTGTGCCAGTCGGCCCGGGCCAGGCTGCCCATGCTCCAGAAAACCAGCTGTTGAAGCGCGTCTTCGCTGGCGATGAATTGCAGCAGCGACAGTACGGCGCCCGCGGCAAAGCCGATGGCGATGCCGAAGAGCACCAGGGTCTGCGCCTGGGCGCCGCGCCATTGCGCCATGACCTGCAGGAGCAGCAGGGAAGCCAGGGCGAAGACGAAGGCGTTGGCGGGCACCAGCCAGGCGGCGTCGGTGCCCGGCACGCCCCAGCCCAGCACGATGGCCAGGGCGGCGCCCAGCGCCGCCGATGAAGAAACGCCCAGAGTGAAGGGTTCGGCCAGCGGATTGTTCAAGATGGTCTGCATCTCCGCGCCCGCCAGTGCCAGGGCGGCGCCGACCAGCAGCGCCATCAGGGCGACCGGCATCCGGACCTGCCACAGCACCACTTGCATGGGGACCGTGAGCGTGTCGGGATTCAGCAGTCCCTGGATGACTTGCGCGGGCCGCAGGGCGGCGGGGCCGGTGAGCAGGTCGGCGAGCCCGGCGGCGACCGTCAGCACGGCCAGGCCGGCCACGATGAGCCAGCGCCGCCTCACGATGCGCCGATGCAGCGCCCAGCGCGCTTGTATGACTGCATTGTCGGCCCGCGGGGCGGGCGCTATGCCACGATAAGCTTGCATGGTCTCAATCTTTCGCTGGAGCCAGCGAGGTCCAGAACGTTCCGGTCAGGCTCTTCGCCATGAAGCGCCGATCGATCTCCGCCAGCGTGGCGGCCGGGTCCACGTCCTGGAATTCCGCGGGGTGCAGCCAGGTGGCGATCAGCTCCAGGTTCACGATGGAAAAGCCGCTGTGCCATATGCCGTGGGCCCGCTTTTCCTTGACGGCGCGGGTCTGCGCGAGTCCCACGCGCCGCAGGACGCGTTCCAGGCTGGCGCGGCTCGTGGCGGCGTCGACGTCGGGGCCCAGGAGCAGGCCGCCCCGGGCCTTCATGTGCTGTCCGCCGGTGCCGATGTAGACGGCCGGGTCGCTCGCGATCACGTATTCCGCGCTGAGCTGGCCCGCCATGCCGTCGACGATTTCGCTGCCGATCAGGCGTCCGCCCGCCAGCACCACCAGGTCGCCCATGCTGCGGCCCTCGCCCATGGACATGCAACAGGGGCCGCTGCCCGCATGCGGTTCCATCAGCACGGTCGGCAATGGACCGCCTTCCGCCTTGATGCGGGCGACGCGCCGGGCGACGCGGTCCAGGCGCTCGCGTATGAACGCGCCCACTTCTTTACCGCGCTCCTCGCGGCCGATGAGGACCGCCAGTTTTTCTATGCCTTCCGTCGGATGCCGCAACCGCAGATTGGCTTCCAGCGTGAGGATGGCCACCGGAATGCCGGCCTGCTCCAGCTGGGACACCGCCTGTTTCGCGCTGCCGAAGAAATGATCCAGCACGACCAGGTCGGGCGCATGGGCGATCAGCGCTTCGGCATTCAGGTTCTGCGGGCCGTCGAGCGACATCTGCGTGATCCGGTCGAAGGCTTCCGGGTCTATGCTGCGCCATTGATTCAGCGTGTGCTGGTCCAGGCGCCATCGGTTCCATGCGACGATCCGGCGGGCCGGATTCTCGTCGAGCATGGCGAGCATGGTGAAGTCGCCCGGTTCCGAGAAGATGATGCGGCGCGCGGGTTCGGCCAGCCGGACCGTCCGCCCGGCCTGGTCGACGATTTCTATCTGGGCGGCGGCGGGCAGGCTGACCAGCAGCAGGCACCACAGCCACGCCGCCCGCCACCACGGTTTCAGGATCACGCCGGCGGCCCGCATCAGAAGCTGAGGCTGGCGCCCAGCCAGAAGCGGCGGCCTTCGTCCACCATCCAGTTGCCGTCCAGGCCCGCATAGCGCGTGCGCAGGTCAACCGGCGTCTTGTGGTCGGTCAGGTTCAGCACGGCCAGGCGCAGGGACAGATGCTTGGTGACCGCATAGTTGCCGCCCAGGTCGAAGGTGGAGCCGCCGGGCCGGGTGCGCACGCCCATCGCGCCGTTGCGGTAGGCCGCATAGCGCGCCTTGCCGCTCAGGTTCCAGCGCAGATAGGTGCCGAGCCGTTCATTCACCTGCCAGTCCAGGCGGGTGTTCAGGACGTGCTCCGGCGTCTTGTCCAGCGGTTCGCCGTCCAGGGTGAGGCCGTTGAACGAGACTTCCCCGCCGCCTTTGCGCTTGGATTTCGTGTAGGTGTAGTTGGACGACAGGTTCACCGTATCGGTCAGCGGCAGCTTCAGCGCCAGTTCCAGGCCGTAGATCTGCACCTTGTCGATGTTGTCGTACACATACAGGTGGTTCGCCGTGCCGGGGTTGAGCGGGTCCTGCATGCCGGTGTCGTAGCTGGCCACCTTGTTCTTGAAGTTGGTGTTGAACAGGGTCGCGGACACGTTGCTGCCCGGCGCCCAATCGTAGATCAGGCCCAGCTCCTGGGTGACGCTGGTTTCGGGTTCCAGGTCCGGATTGCCGCACAAAGGACCGCGGAAGCCCGAGTTGCCGCCCGTCGACATGCAGTATCCCGGATTGCTCTGCCGTATCGTGGGCGCCTTGAAGCCGGTCGCCACGCCGCCCTTCAGGGTCAGGGCGTCCGTCAGGTGGTAGACGCCGTAAAGGCGGGGCGACCAGCGCTTGCCGAAGCGTTCGTCATGGTCCATGCGCACGCCGCCCGTCACGGTGAAGTCGTCCGTCACGTAGTAGTCGTCTTCGATGAAGAGCGCGTAGTTGGTCAGCGAGACGACGTCGGTGTTGGTCGGGTAATTCGCGAACTTGGCCTCGTTCTGGATGCCGTTCAGGCGGCTGTGCAGGTACTGGCCGCCGAAGCGCAGGGTATGGGAGGCGAAAGGCATGCTGAAGCTGGCGTCCAGCGCGGTGTTCACCAGGCGCCGGTTGTCGACGTACTCGCCCGTCTTGGGCCAGTTCTCCTGCACGCTGTCTTCCCGGTACAGCGAGATCTTGGATTCGCCCAGGCGCCAGCGTCCCGTGTGGGTCAGGCCGTAAGACGTGCGGCGGAACTGGTCCTTGTTCCAGGCGAGGGAGGGCAGGATGGATCGTCCGGGCGTGGCCTCTGTCGTCAGGCGCTGGGACACCACGTCCAGGACCAGGTCCTGGTTGTCGGCCGGCCGCGCCGCCAGCTTCAGGCCGAGGCTGCGGTTGTTCCTGGCATTGGCGCCGTCCGCGCTGGGGAAATAGGTGCTGCCTTCGCTCTGGTCGTCATAGGATCCATAGACCTGCAGGCCCAGGACTTCGTCCTTGATGGGGCCGCCGATCCAGAACTGCGATTGCCTGGCGTTGCCGTAGTCGTCATCCGTCTGCAGCGTCACGGAGCTGTCCAGCGCCGCGGACCAGCGCTCGGGAACCTTCTTGGTGATGACGTTGACCACGCCGCCCATGGCCTCCGAGCCGTAGAGCGACGACATGGGGCCGCGCACCACCTCGATCCGCTCGATGGCGGCCAGGGGCGGCATGAATTCGTATTGCACCCCGTTCGTGCCGCGATTCATGGTTTCACGGGTGTTCTGCCGCTTGCCGTCCACCAGGAGCAGGGTGTATTCCCCCGGCAGGCCGCAGATGACGATGTCCTTGGTGTTGGGGTCGCCGCCGATGAACGTCACGCCTTCGGCGCGGCCCACGGCTTCCGCTACGGAGGTGTAGCCGTTTTTCTTGATGTCCTCCTGCGTGATGACGGTCATCGAGGCGGGCGCATCCTTGGCCTTCTGCTGCACGCCGCTGGCGGTGACCACCACGGTGTCCAGAGTCGTCGGCGTCTTGTTGCTCTGGGCCTGCGCGACGCCCACTCCGCATGCGCACAGCAAGGCCAGCGTCAAGGGGGCAAGCGCCAGGCTTGCGCGGGGCGTTGCGGCGATCCCTTCCCTTCCAGGCATATTCGTCATTTCTTTCCTCGTATTTCAGTGCTGTAAGGTGGCCGTTTCGGATACGGCTTGTCCTGCCCCCTCCTGCGGCAAGGCGGCAAAGCAACATTGAATCATTCTCATTTACGGAATTGGTTTGAGGGACGCGCAAACTTCTTTGCGTCCGGGTCAAGTCTCGCCCGCGGGAAAGTCAGAGGCGGGAGCGCAGGCTCTTGGGGCTCAGGCCGAACTGGCGCCGGAAGGCCGTGGCGAAATTGGCGGCGCTGGTGTAGCCCGCGCGGTAGGCGGCCTCGGTGATGCTCAGGCCGTGCTCCAGGTCGGTGCGCGCCTGATGCAGCCGCATGAGGCGGCGGTACTCGTTGACCGAGCTGCCGAATGCATGGCGGAACTGCCTTTGCAGCGCGCTGGCGCTGAGGCCGAAGCGGCGCCCCAGTTCTTCGATCTTGAGCGGCGGGACGAGGGGCTGCTGGACCTCGGCGTCGAGAAAGCTGCGCAGGCGCAGCATGCGGTCCTGGTCGCGGGGCCGCAGCGCGCCGGCCGGCGCGGCGCCCGGGGCGGCTTCCTTGTGCTGGCTGGCAAGCGCTTCGTACAGGAGCTCCATCGCCCGGCCGGCAAGGCGGATGCGTACCAGGCTGGGGGCGGACTCGTCCGACTGGCAGATCAGCTGCTCCGCCAGCGCCAGGGCGTGGGGGGACGGGCGCCAGGTCGTGATGCACAGCTGATCGGGGAATTTCAGGGCCAGCGGTTCGGGGGCGCCGGTTTCATGCCGCCTGGACAAGGCCGTCAATTCCCGGGCGTCGCTCAGCCAGCCCTGGCTTTCCAGCCATTCCGGAGAAAGATAGAGAGAAAGCTTGCGCTCCCATTTGCCGCGTTCCCATTGGCGCTCGAATATTGCGTCTTGCGGCATGCTGATGACGGCGGCGCTGGCGTGGCGGGCATGGTCGCCCGCCCGCAAATGCAGCCGGCGGCCGCCGATGCGCACGTCGATCTGGCCGCCCAGCACCACCACGATGCGCAGGCCCGCGCTGAAGCCCACCCGCGACACCATGTTGTGCAGGTCCGCGACTTCGGCGCAGTGCATCCACAGCCCCGGCTGCAGCTGGATCTCCCGCAGCCGGCCTTCCAGCACCGGTTCGTTGCCCGCAAAGGGCGCGGACACGAAGCGGTATCCCGGCACGTCGAATTCCAGGCTGCGCACCATGCCCAGCGCCCGCCAGGGACGTTTTCCCTTGGCGGGCGTCGGCGGCGATGCGGGATCGGCTGCGTGAGCGGGGCGGGCTTCCATGGCAGGGCTTGTGCGAGGCAAAAACGGGATGAGGGCGTCGGCGCCCAGTTTACTCGATATCGATAATGATTCTTATTTAAACAGATAGAGGAAAAAATGCAAGCCATTTCCATATAGGGAACATTTGCGCACGTCCCGGCCGGCGATGGGTTAGGATGCCGCCACCTGTAACCATCGTGGCCGCCCCCGCAGCCGGGGCGCGGCAAAGTGAGAAGGAATATGCTCGACCGGATTTTCCGTGAGGCGCGCACGCAGAACGCATGGCGCGATACCCCTGTTGGCGACGAGACGCTGCAAGAACTGTACGATTTGCTGAAGTGGGCGCCCACCAGCATGAATTGCGGGCCCGCCCGTTTTCTTTTCATCCGCTCGCCGGAAGCCAAGCAAAGACTGCTGCCCTTGATGAGTCCGGGCAACCGCGAGAAAACGCGCCAGGCCCCGGTGACCGTCATCGTCGGCTATGACCTCGAGTTCTACGAGCATCTGCCCAAGCTGTTTCCGCACCGCCCCGAGGCGCGGGACGGCTTTGCGGCCGAGGGCCGGCAGGCGCATGCGCAAGAGACCGCCTTTCGCAACGGCAGCCTGCAGGGCGGCTACCTGATTCTCGCCGCCAGGGCGCTCGGCCTGGATTGCGGGCCGATGTCGGGCTTCGATGCGGCGGCGGTGGATGCCGAGTTCTGGCAAGGCACGTCCGTGCGGACCAATTTCATCTGCAATATCGGGTACGGGGACCACGCCGTCCTGCACCAGCGCCTGCCGCGCCTGGCGTTCGACGAGGCCTGCCGCCTGCTGTAGCGCCCCCCGGGCCGCCTCAGGTGGCGCGGTCGGCTTGCCGGCGCGGGGACCGCGCCGCGTCGGCGACGCAGATTTTGTCGCGGCCGGTCCGCTTGGCCTGCTGGAGCGCGTGATCGGCCTCTTTCAGCAGCGTTTCCAGTGAACAGTCCTGGTAGTCGGCCGTGGCGATGCCGATGGACATGGTGACGCGGACGGCCGCGCCGCCGTCCGTCGTGATCTCTTGGGCGCGAAAGGAGGCGGCGAGGCGTTGCGCCACCCTGAGCGCCCCATCCGCGTTCGTGGCGGCCAGGACGGCCGCGAATTCGTCGCCGCCCACTCGCCCGGCGACGTCGATCTTGCGCAGAGAGGCGCGCAGGGTTTCGCCCAGCGCGGCCAGCACCCGGTCGCCGACCTTGTACCCATGGGCGTCGTTGATGGACTTGAAGTGGTCCAGGTCGATCAGCAGCAAGGAAGTGTGCGACTTGAAGCGCCGCGCGCGCTCGACTTCGATCTTGCATTGTTCGAAGAAATGGCGGCGGTTCGGCAAGCGGGTCAGGAAGTCCTGCCGTGCCAGCAGTTCGAGCTTGTTCAACTGGTTTGCATGGTCGGTGACGTCGCGCCCGATGGCGATGATCTCTTGCAGCTGCCCGTCCTGCCCGGCCAGCCCTTGGCAGGACCAATAAAGCTGCCGTATGCCTTTCGCCGTGGGGTGGCTGTGCCTGAAGCCGGCGGTATGGGGCGGGTGCCTGAGCGCGGCGATCGCGGCGGCGGCGTCCGTTTTTTCGTCTTCCGGCAGGCAGCCGGCGAGCGTGCTCCCGGCGAGCGCGTCGCAGCTCTTGCCCAGCAGCTCGCACAAGGCGGGGTTGGCATGCACGATGCGGCCTTGCGCGTCCAGGCGCGCCACCATGTCGGTGGTGTGTTCGACGATCAGGCCGTAGTCCTGCGCGTTCCTGCGCAGGTCGGCCTGGGCCTGGGCGGCCGTGGCCGCATATTCGGCCTGGCGCCGGCGGTAGGCGCGCAAGCCGAAAACCGCTCCCAGGCAGATGAGCAGGAAAATGCTTCCGTGCAGCCAGGCCGTGCGATACCAGGTGGCGAGGACGCCGCCGGCGTCGCGCCCCACCACGACCGTCAAGGCTTGACCCGCGACCCCCGCACCCGCCCCCAGCGTGAACAGCGACATGGTCTGCATGCCGCCGATGCGCGGCACCTTGCCTTCGGCGAAGCTGTGCCGCTGCCCGCCGCGCTGATGCCGGCGAAAGAACTCGCCGGCCGTGCCGGGATCGGCGGCGGCCGGGACGGACGAGCCGGCTTGCATCAGGAGGATGCGTCCGTCTTCGCGGATCAGCGCGCTCCAGACGTCCGGCGCGTAGCGCACGGATTCCAGCACGCCTCGGACCTCGCTTTCGTTGAAGCCGTCCGGGCGCGCCTCGTCGGCCGCCGGCGCCTGCCCGGCCTGCATGCGGCCGGGCAGGCCGGTGAGCTGGAGCTCCAGGGTCCGGCCCGCGATGCGCGCCATGGTGGTGAGGTGTTCGGCGTTTTGCCGCTTCAGGGCGCGATAGGTGGAATACTGGTAATGCGCCAGCAGCAAGGCGAGCAGGACGAGCGCCAGCGACAGCATCGCCCAAGGCGCATAGCGATTCGTCCATTGGAAGGCATGTCGCCGGGGTAGGGAAGTTCCATGCATGATGGCGGACTCACTGGCTGCTTGTATTTATATTGCGCGCGATTTAATATTGCACTCATGAAGCAGAAAGACACGCATAACCCTGCGGCAAGCCTGTTGCTGGACGACCAGCTTTGCTTTGCGCTTTATTCCACCAGTCTTGCGATGAACAAAGTTTATCGCAAGTTGCTGCGTTCGCTGGGCATCACTTATCCGCAGTATCTCGTCATGCTGGTGCTATGGGAAGGCGACGAGCTGACCGTCTCGGAAATCGGCGAGCGGCTGTTCCTGGATTCCGCCACGCTGACGCCTCTGCTCAAGCGGCTGGAACTGGCCGGCCTGGTCCGGCGCGACCGCGCGCAGAACGACGAGCGGCAGGTGATCGTTTCCCTGACGACGGCCGGCAGGGCGCTGCATGCCAAGGCCCGGATGGTGCCGGTGGCGGTTACCTGCGCCACGCAATGCTCGGCCGAAGAACTGGCCGCCACCAAGCTAGCGCTGGAAAGGCTGCGGGGGCATTTTCTGGAGCATGAATGAAATGATGGGGTTTGCTGCAGCGTCTTGCAATATGTATCGTGTACGATTTAATCGTGTAACAAAATCTGGCTCCAAGAGCCGGTATCCCTGGCAGTTCGCCAATTCTTTCACTCAAGGAGAGTCGTATGTCTATCGAAAAAGTTCTCTATCGCGCCCAGGCAACCGCCACCGGCGGGCGTGACGGCCGCGCGGTGTCGTCGGACGGCGTGCTGGACGTCAAGCTGACGACCCCCGCCGAACTGGGCGGCGCGGGCGGCTCGGGCACCAATCCCGAACAGCTGTTCGCCGCCGGGTATTCGGCATGCTTCCTGGGGGCGCTGAAGCTGGTCGCCTCGCGGGAAAAGGTGGAGCTGCCCGCCGATACGAACATACAAGGCACGGTGGGCATCGGCCCCATCCCCACGGGTTTCGGCATCGAGGTGGAACTGAAGATCTCGGTGCCCGGCCTGGACAAGGCCCAGGCCAAGGCGCTGGTCGACAAGGCCCACATCGTTTGCCCGTATTCCAACGCCACGCGTGGCAATATCGACGTCACCCTGACCGTCGTCTGACCGGCATCAACCCGGGCCCGCCAGCATGCCGTGGCGGAAGCAGTCGGTGGTGTGGTCCATGAAGCAGCCCACCGCCTGCAGATAGGATTGGCAGATGGTGGGCCCCACGAAGTTGAAGCCGGCCCGTTTCAGCGTGCGGCTCATCCGCTCCGCCTGGGGCGTGACCACGGGCACGCTCTGATGGTCTGGGTAGTGGTTGACGATGGGGCGCCCGCCCGTGAACGACCAGACCAGCTCGACGGGGTCGCGCAGCGCCAGCCAGGCCCGCGCATTCCGGCGGGCGGCGTTCAGCTTGAGGCGATTGCGGACGATGCCGGGATCCCGGAGCAGGGCTTCGATGTCGGCGTCGCGCATGCCGGCCAGCTTTTCCGGGTCGAAGCCGTAGAGCACTTCGCGATAGCGCGGCCGCTTTTTCAGGATGGTGATCCACGACAGCCCCGCCTGGAAGCCTTCGAGCAGCAGCATCTCGAAAAGATGCCGGGGGTCGCGGCTGGGCACGCCCCACTCGTGGTCGTGGTAGGCGATGTAGTCGGGGTCGCCGCTGCACCAGCGGCATCGCTTGTAGTGGGCGTCCATGGCGTAAATGTAGCACTGCGCGCGCCCCTCTATAATCCGGTATCTATCATGGATACCGAAAGCCCACGCCGCATCGCGCACCTGGACATGGACGCCTTCTATGCGTCGGTGGAGCTGCTGCGCTACCCCGAATTGCGCGGCCTGCCGGTGGTCATAGGCGGGGGCGGCGCCTCGCAGCCCCGCACGCTGCCCGACGGCTCCAGGGTATTCACGCGCCTGGGCGCTTACGTCGGCCGGGGCGTGGTGACCACTTCCACCTACGAGGCCCGCGCGCTGGGCGTGTTCTCGGCCATGGGCATGATGAAGGCCGCGCAGCTTGCGCCCGAGGCGGTGCTGCTGCCGGTGGACTTCACCGCCTACCGCCATTATTCCCGGCTGTTCAAAACCGCCGTCGCCGGTGTGGCCGGACACATCGAGAATCGCGGCATAGACGAGATCTACATCGATCTTACCGGGCATCCGGAGGAAACGGTGGCGTTGGCGCAGCGGATCAAGCAGGCGGTCAAGTCGGCCACGGGCCTGTCGTGTTCGATCGGCGTTTCGCCCAACAAGCTGTTGTCCAAGATCGCCTCGGATCTGGACAAGCCCGACGGGCTGACCATCATCGGTCCGGGCGACCTGGAAAAACGCATATGGCCCCTGCCGGTCGGCAAGGTGAACGGCATAGGCCCCAAGGCGAACGCCCGCCTGGCGGCGCTGGGCATCAGCACCATCCGCGACCTCGCGCATGCGCGCCCGGATCTGCTGCAGCGGCATTTCGGCCTGACCTACGCGCGCTGGCTGGTGGACGTGGCGCATGGCGTGGACGACAGGCCGGTGGTCACGCACTCGACGCCCAAGTCCATCAGCCGGGAAACCACGTTCGAACGGGATTTGCACGTGAAGCATGACCGGGAGCTGCTGTCGCGGATTTTTCTGGAACTATGCGAGGATCTGGCGGGCGATCTGCGGCGCAAGGGTTATGTGGGCCGGACGATAGGCATCAAGCTGCGCTTCGATGATTTCAGGACGGTGACGCGCGATACGACGCTGACGGCGGCGACGTGGGACGCGGGGGTGATTCACCGGGCGGCGGGCTTATGCCTGAAGCGGGTGAGTTTCGATCATCGCCTGCGATTGCTGGGGGTGCGGGTGAGCAGCCTGGCGCCCGGGGGCGGGGCGGATGCGCCGGAGAGCGGGGCGCCGGTCCAGCTCAGCTTGTATTAGGGTTCAGATCGCATACTCCAGCGCGGCCTCGTCCCCCACCGCGAGCCGCGCACCCGGCCCCGCGCCCGCCACCACCGCATTGACGCCAAACAGCACGCCTTCCTCGAACCGGCGGTGTTGCGCCAGTGTCAGGCCGGGCTCGGGACGCGACTGCGCCGTGGCCTGATCGATATTCGGAATCGGGCAGCGCGCACAGCGCTTCACGAAGGCCAGCGTCATGGGGCCGATGCGGACCGCGGACAGATAGTCCTCCTCGTAGGGTTCCAGGCCCTGCAGCACGATGTTCGGCCTGAACCGATTCATCGGCACGGGCGGCTCGCCCTTGGCGGCCAGCTGCCGGTTGAGCTCGTCCAGCGAAGCCTGGTTCGCCACCAGAAAAGGGAAGCCGTCGGCGAAGCCGAAATGATGCTTTTCGGGGAACTCGGGCACCAGGTCATAATTGTGCAGCCGCCAATTGTGGACGTGTTCCGGGCTGGCGATGCGCATGGCCAGCGGGTGTACGCGCAGCAGCCGGCAGGGCGTGCCCAGGAAACGGCTCAGCCATTCCGCCGCGCCGTCGCCCTCGTCGAAGCCCAGGGTGTCGCTGCGCCAGATTTTGACGGGAACCTGGGCGGGGTCATCGGTGTCGGTCAGCCAGGGCACGGTGTGCGCCGGCATGCCGGGCGCCGCGAGCACCAGGTCGTCGCCCGAGAAGCTTGGCCGTATCAGCGCCATGCGGGCGTGGCCGCGCTGGGTCATGAAAATGCCCTGCGCGTCCACGACCACCCATTGGCGGTCGCGGAACAGGCCGCCCTGGCTGACGGGGGAGTGTGCGTGATCGATGCCGGCGCATGATTTGACCGGATAGGAATGCAGGCTGAGTATCGTGGCGGTCATGGTTGTGGTGAAGTGGGGGCCGAAATTCCGGCGTATCCGGCGATAATACCCGCTACACAAAACATACTGCAAAGGACGTTTCATGCCCCTGATGGACTGGCTGGCGGCGTTGGTGCTCATTACCGCCTGGGGCCTGAATTTCGTGGTCATCAAGCTTGGCCTCAGCGAGATTCCGCCCCTGCTGCTGGGCGCCTTGCGGTTCGTCCTGGTGATCTTTCCCGCCATATTCTTCATCAAGCGCCCGCCGCTGCCCTGGCGGCTCATCGTGGCGTATGGCCTGACGATCAGCCTGGGCCAATTCGTCTTCCTGTTCACGGCCATGCACGTCGGCATGCCGGCCGGGCTGGCCTCGGTCGTGCTGCAGTCGCAGGCATTCTTCACCGTGCTGCTGGCGGCCGTGTTCATGAAGGAAAGCGTGCGCTGGAACAATGTGCTGGGCGTCGCGGTGGCAGTCGCCGGCCTCGTCCTCATCGAGCAGGGCGCCCAGAGCGGCGACATGCCGCTGCTGGGGTTCTTCCTGACGCTGCTGGCGGCTTTTAGCTGGGCCATGGGAAACATGGTCGCCAAAAAAGCCGGCAAGGCCGACGTGCTCGGCCTGGTGGTGTGGGGCGCGCTGGTGCCGCCCTTGCCTTTCTTCGTCCTGTCGCTGGTGTTCGAAGGGCCGGAGGCCATCCGGCATAGCCTGGCCCACGTCAGCCCGGTCGGTATATTCGCGGTACTGTATTTGTCGCTGGCCGCGACCATCGTCGGCTACGTGCTGTGGGGCAGGCTGCTGGCCCGGCATCCCGCGAGCAAGGTCGCGCCCCTGAGCCTGCTGGTGCCGCTGGTCGGCCTGGTGTCGGCGTCCGTCTTCCTGGACGAGCGGCTGGGGGTCATTCAATGGCTGGGCGGCGGGGTGGTCATGCTGGGCCTCGCCGTCAATATATTCGGCCCCCGCGTCACGGACGGCCTCATCCGCCGCCGGCGGCGCGAGGCCGGGGGAACGCTACTGCGTTAAAATCCCCGCGCAGGGCTTGCTGCCATTACCGCTACTTTTGACTACAGGATGCAAAAATGAAATTTGATCGGTCGGGCGTGGACGCGCTCATGGAAATCACCTCGCGTCCCGAACTGGTTTTCGTGCGCGGACAGGGCTCGTGGCTGGAAGACCACAATGGCAAGCGATACCTCGACATCGTGCAGGGCTGGGCGGTGAACAGCCTGGGCCATTGCCCGCCCGAGCTGGTCAAGGCGGTGACCGACCAGGCGGCTTTGCTGATCAACCCGTCGCCCGCGTTCTACAACCAGCCGTCCATGGAACTGGCCAAGCGCCTCACCGGGGCATCCTGCTTCGATCGCATCTTCTTCGCCAACAGCGGCGCCGAAGCCAACGAAGGCGCCATCAAGCTGGCGCGCAAGTGGGGGCAGCTCAAGCGCAACGGCGCATACAAGATCATCACCTTCGACCACAGCTTCCATGGCCGCACGCTGGCGACCATGTCGGCATCGGGCAAGCCGGGCTGGGACCGCATTTTCGCGCCGCAGGTCGAAGGCTTCCCCAAGGCCAATCTGAATGACCTGGAGTCGGTGCGCGCGCTCATCGACGACCAGACCGTGGCGATCATGCTGGAGCCCGTGCAAGGCGAGGCCGGCGTCATTCCCGCCACGCGCGACTTCATGCGCGCGCTGCGCAAGCTGGCCGACGACAACGGCCTGCTTTTGATCGTGGACGAAGTGCAGACCGGCATGGGCCGCACGGGCAAGATGTTCGCCTACCAGCTCTCGGACATCACGCCCGACATCATGACGCTGGGCAAGGGCATAGGCGGCGGGGTGCCGCTGGCGGCCCTGTGCGCGCGTGCAGAGGTTTCGGTGTTCGCCCATGGGGACCAGGGCGGCACGTACAACGGCAACCCGCTCATGACGGCGGCCGGCGTGGCGGTGTTCGACGCGCTGGCGGCGCCTGGCTTCCTGGATGCCGTCAATGCGCGCGCCGCGCAGCTGGCGCAGGGCCTGAACGCGCTGTCCGGCAAATGGGGCATGAAGGGCGAGCGCGGCGAAGGGCTGCTGCGCGCGCTGATGCTGGATCGCGACGACGGCCCGGCCATCGTCGATGCCGCGCGCGATTGGTCGCCGGAAGGCATGCTGCTGAATGCGCCGCGCCCGAACCTGTTGCGTTTCATGCCGGCGCTGAACATCACCGAACAGGAAGTCGATCTGCTGCTGGCCAGGCTGGACGAGGTCATCGCCAAGGTCCGTTCCTGATCCGGGTTTCCGCGCGCAAGCAAGCCGCCGCAAGGCGGCTTTTTTTTACGTGCTGAGCGCGGCGCGTTCTATCAGCGCTTCGATTTTGTCGGCATCGCCGATTTCCAGCATGGCCAGCAGCGCGAAGCGGCTGAGCATCCCCGCGGCGGCGCCTTCCCCCAGTTCGCCCAGGGTGTGGCACAGCTTCGTGTAGACTCGGTCCAGGTCGAGTTCGGTCATGGTTGGCCTCCGGTACGGCTGTTGGATGGATGCAGGATGCGTGTCGCGGCCCGTACGATGCCGTCCGGCCGCGCCGAGCGCCAGCGGCCGGCGACGTGGCCGTCGGGACGGACCAGGTAGGTGGCGCCGGCTTCGGCGTCGTACAGCCGGAAGGCCGCGCCGGTCGGGTCGAGCAGATGGACGCCCTGGGGAGCCGCGCCGGCGCCGCGGACGACCGGCAGGAGGTCGACGTCCACGCCCTCGCGCTGGAGCCGGGCATGGGCGTCGGCGACGTCGGCCGGCGCGCCCTGGCCCGCGGCGAAATGAAGGATCAGGAAGCGGCCCGGCGGCACATGGTCGCACAGATGGCCGTCGAGCGGCGCGCGGGGCGGGGCATGCAGGACGACGGGCGCGTTGGGCAGCACGGTGCCGGCGGCCGGGCCGCCGCGGAAGGCGGCGTCTTCGCTGTCGGGGGCGTTGAGGCTGGAATCCGCATAGGCGATGGCGCTGGTCTGGCGCGGGTTGATCAGGCTGCGCACGCCCGGGGTATCGCCCGCCAGGCTGAGCACGGCTTCGCGCATGAGCTTGAAGGCGAAGGTGGGCGGCGCCATGAACTCGGTGCTTTTCATGCCGCTTTTCAGGTTCTCGTGGGCGGCGAACACGCGTTCTTCGGAATAGCTGTCCAGCAGCGCGCGGTCGGCCTTGCCGTGCAGCACGGCCGCGAGCTTCCAGGCCAGGTTGTCGACGTCGTCGATGGCGGAATTGGCGCCGCGCACGCCGAATATGGGAACGAGATGGGCGGCGTCGCCGGCGAACAGCACGCTGCCGTGCAGATAGCGCTCGAGCGTCAGGGCGTTGGCCTTGTAGATGGTGATCCACAGCGGCGACCATTCGCCCGTCTGGCCGATCATGTCCAGGTGGGCCTTGACGCGGGGCAGCACGTTCTCGGGCTTGACGGCTTCTTCGGGGTCTTCGCCTTCGCGCAGCTGATAGTCTATGCGCCAGACATTGTCGGGCTGCTTGTGCATCAATATGGTGGAGCCGGGATTCGAGGGCGGGTCGAACCAGGCCAGGCGTTCCGTGGGCAGGTCGGTTTCCAGTTCGATGTCGGCGACCACATAGCGGCCTTCATAGGCCGTGCCCTTCAGTTGCAGGCCCAGGGCCTCACGCATGAAACTGCGCCCGCCGTCGGCGGCGATGACCCAGTCGGCCTGGATTTCGTACCGGTCCCGGCCGCTTTCGACCTGCAGCAGCGCGCCCTGTTCATCGTTGGACGGCACGGCCGTGACCCGTGAGTTCCAGCGCAGGTCTATGGTGCCGGCCGCTTTTTCGCAAGCCTGCACGAGCGCTTCTTCCAGATAGTACTGCTGCATGTTGACCATGGGCGGCAGCTTCTGGCTTTGATCGTGCGGCATGGTGAAATGCAGCACCTCGCGGTCGCGGTAGTAGGACCGGCCGCCCGTCCATGGCAGCCCGACGGCCAGCAAGGCCTCGGCGACGCCCAGGCGGTCGTAGATTTCCAGGCTGCGCCGCGATATGCAGATGGCGCGGCTGCCGTAGCAGACGGTGTCGTCGGCCTCGATGACGACGGTCTTGACGCCTTGCGCGGCCAGGGCGAGCGCCGCGGTCAGGCCGGCGACGCCGCCGCCCACGACCACGACGGGGTGGGATTCGCGCGCGGCGCCGCCGCGCGGCAGGGCGCTGCGCTGTTTGAAATCGAAGGGATACGCTTTGAGCGCGGTATGCATGTCTTGCCCTCGTCGCTGACAGATGGATATGAAATTGGACCGATTTATTGTTATTCGATAATCAAGTCTATTTCCAAATCTGATTTAAGTCAATTTTCTTTTTAAATGAGATAATTGTCGTTTTCCAGGAGGGCACCGCCATTTCCAAGGACAAATCCGTCATCCACCGCGTCTCCGCCATCCTGTGCCTGTTCGGCCCGGAACGCGCGCTGATCGGCATCGACGACATCGTCCAGGCGCTGGACATCAGCGCGGCGTCGGCGTACCGCTATGCGGCGGACATGGTCGAGGCCGGCCTGCTGTCGCGCCTGGCGGGGCGCTATCGCCTGGGCATGAAGATCATCGAGCTGGAATACCTGATCAGCACGGGCGATCCCATCATCGCCGCCGCGGGCGGCCTGATGGCGGACCTGGCGCGCGGCACCGGGGGCGACGTCCTGCTGTGCAACATGTACGACCGGACGCTGGTCAACGTGGCGCATGTCGCGGCCGGCAAGCCCATCCCTTTGCGCTACAGCAAGGGTCTGCCCATGCCGCTGTTCAGGGGTTCGCAAGCCCATGTGGTGCTGGCCTTCATGGAGCGGCGCCGGCTGAAGCGCCTCTACGAGGCGGCGCTGCAGGACCCCGCTAGCCGGGACGACGCATTGCGCATGGGCGCCGACTGGGCCGCGTTTTCCCGCCGGCTGCGCCAGGTGCGCAAGCAAGGCCATTACGTCTCGCGGGGCGAGCTGGACCCGGGCGTCACCGGCATCGCCGCGCCGGTGTTCGGCGACGGCGAGATCCTGGGCAGCCCGGTGATCGTGCATGGCCGGGCGGGCATGGCCGAAGCCGAGGAAGCCGAGTTCGCAAAGCTGGCCATGGCCGCGGCGCGGCGGCTGTCCGACCGGATACAGGGAATCGCCGCCTGAATCGTTCAGGGGCGATCGCCCAGCAGGCCGCGCAGCCGGGCGATCAGGGCGCGGACCTCGGCCTCTTCGGCCGGGTCGGCGCAGCCCAGCACCTTGGCTTCGATCTGTTCGGGCGCCAGGGGCAACTGGGCGTGCCCGACGGCGAAACGAATGGGCCCGCTATCGAGCACGGTCTGATTCTTCAGGGTGATGCACACGCGGTCGGTATAGGCGAAGCTGGGCTCGATGGGGCATTGCGAGTCCAGCTCCTGCATGCGCACCCTGGGCATCAGGCCTCGCACGGCGGGGTCGGACAAGGTCTCCGCGCTCAGATGCCGCAAGCCGACCTCGCCGAAGGCCAGGGCGCAGGCGCAAGCGAAGGGCATGCTGAACTTGGCTTCCAGCGGGCCCGCCGGACGTTCGTATTTCAATACCCGCGCGTTGGTGACGCTGACGTGGGCGTCGATGCGCTCGACGTCTGCGGGCCGCAGCCCGTGCCGGTTCCTGAGGCCGATCACGCCGTCTATGACCCGGTGCATGGCATAGCAGACGGGGTATTTCTTTACGCTCGGGCGCACTTGGCTGATGGCGAGTTCGCCGGTTTCGAAGAAGGGCGTTTGCCGATCGGGCGGCCGCTCCGATGAAAGAGCGGTCAGCAAGCCGGTGGGGCCGTCCAGGGCGTCCATGGACGCCGTCATGCCCAGCAGGGCGAGGTCGACGGCGCTAATGGCTTGTTCGGCGGCCCAGCCTGCATGCAGGGGCTTGGTCATGGAGCCGAAGTTGGCGACCAGGCCGGACGCGCGGCTGGCGGCGATGCCCAGGGCATGGGCGGTTACGTCGGGCGCGGTATTGCGCAGGGCGCATAGCGCGGCGGCGGCGCCCATCGTCCCCAGGACGGCGGTCGGATGCCACCCTTTCACGTGCAGGGGGTCGGGCAGCCGCCGCAGCAAGTCGGCCCAGACCTGGTAGCCCTTTATATAGGCGCTCACCAGGGCGGGGCCGCGGGCGCCCGTGTGGTCCGATTCGGCGAGCATCGCCGGCACCAGCACCACACTGGGGTGCCCGGCCAGCGCGACATCGTCCAGGTCGAGCGCATGGCCCGACACGGCATTCAGCATGGCGGCGGCCGCGACGCTGTGCCGCTCCTCGGAAAACAGCAGGCGCGCCGCCCGGTCGTTTCGATAGCGCTGATCCAGCCAGGCTGACAGTTGCCGCGTGACGGCCTCATTGCGGCCCGACAATATGCAGCCCGCCGTGTCCAGGAACGCGACGAGCACGGTGTCGCGCAAGCTCGCGCCGATGCCCGCATGGATGTCCAATGCGATGAATCGCGCCATTTGCTGAGCCAGGGTCGCCATGTCGGACCTTAGAAGGAACGGGGCATGCCCAATACATGCTGCCCGATGTAAGACAGTATCAGGTTGGAGGAAACGGGCGCGATCTGCATGACGCGGCATTCGCGCCATTTCCGTTCCACGTCGTATTCGGCGGCATAGCCGAAGCCCCCGTGGGTTTGCATGCAGGCTTCGGCGGCATGCCAGGCGGCTTCCGACGCCAGCAGCTTGGCGATATTGGCGTCCTCGCCGCAGTCCAGGCCGGCGGCGAAACGGGCGGTTGCCTTGCGCACCATCATTTCAGCCGCCTCGGTTTCCGCATAGGCGCGGGCAATGGGAAACTGCACGCCCTGGTTCTGGCCGATGGGGCGGCCGAACACGATCCGTTCATTGCCGTAGGCGGCGGCGGTCTTGATGAACCAGCGCGCGTCGCCTATGGCTTCCGATGCGCACAGTATCCGTTCCGCGTTCATGCCGTCCAGGATGTAGCGGAAACCCTTGCCTTCGCTGCCCACGAGATTGGCGGCCGGCACCACCAGGTTGTCGATGAAGACCTCGGTGGTGTTGTGGTTGATCATCGCCCGGATCGGCCGGATCTCGACGCCGCTGCCTTGCGCCGTCCGGAGGTCCACCAGGAACACCGAGATGCCGTCGGTCTTCTTCGAGACCTGTTCGGCGGGCGTGGTGCGCGCCAACAAAAGCATCAGGTCTGAATGGCGCGCGCGCGACGTCCAGACTTTCTGGCCGTTGATGATGTAGTTGTCGCCGTCGCGCACCGCGCGGGTCTTGATCTGGGTGGTGTCCGACCCCGTGGTGGGCTCGGTGATGCCGAAGGCCTGCAGGCGCAGCTTGCCGCTTGCGATGTCCGGCAGGTATTTTCTTTTCTGTTCCTCGCTGCCATGGCGCAGCAGCGTGCCCATGATGTACATCTGCGCGTGGCAGGCGCCGGCGTTGCATCCGGCCGCGTGTATTTCTTCCAGGATCACCGAGGCGGCGCGCAGGGGCAGCCCGCTGCCTCCGTATTCCTCGGGGATCAGGGCGCCCAGGTAGCCGGCCTCGGTCAGGGCCGCGACGAATTCCGATGGATAGCCCTGGCGTTCATCCAGGTCGCGCCAGTAGGCGCCGGGGAAATCGGCGCAGATCCGCCGCACGCTCGCGCGGATGTCGTCGTAGTCCATGCCGAGCTCGATGGAGACCTCGCGCGGCGCTTCGGTGTGTGGTGTGCTCATGATCAGCCTTTCCGGTATCAAGAATGAACGGCGCGCGGCAGGCCCGCGCGCGACAATGCGCCATGCAGCGGCTCGTGCGGCAGCAATTGCGCCAGCCAGCGGCGCACGGCCAGGAGCTTTTCCAGGTCGACGCCGGTGTCCACCCCGTATTCGTCGAGCAGGAAGCACAGGTCTTCCGTGGCGATGTTGCCGGTTGCGCCCGGGGCGAAAGGGCAGCCGCCCAGGCCGCCCAGCGACGCATCGAAGCGGGTCGCGCCGGCGTCCAGCGCGGCCAGGACATTGGCCATGCCCATGCCGCGCGTATCGTGGAAATGCGCGCCCAGGGGAAGGCCGCCCAACTCATTGCGCAGCCGGGTGAACAATTCGCGGACTTGGCGGGGGCCGGCGAAACCGACGGTGTCGCCCAGCGAGAGTTCGTCCACGCCCGCCGCCGCCAGCCCTTCCGCCAGCGACAGCACCAGCTCAGGGGAGATCGCACCCTGGTAAGTGCAGCCGAAGGCGGTGGCGATCGCTCCGGTTATCCGGGGCCTGCCGGGCAGCGAGCGCAGCGAAGCGATCAGCTGCCTGACGGCCGCCAGCGCGTCTTCGGGCGTCGTCCGGGCGTTCTTGGCGGAATGCGCGGCGCTGGCCGAAATCACGAAGACGATGCCGTCGACGCCGGAAGCGAGCGCGCGCCGGGCGCCTTTGTCGTTCAGGACCAGGGCCGAGAGCGCCGCCTTGCATTGCCGCTTGCCGCGCGCAACGAGGTCTTCGGCGTCGAAGAATTGCGGCAGCACGTGCGCGGGCACGAAGGAGGTGAGTTCGAAGGCCGGAATGCCGGCGTCGGCTTCCCGCGCCAGCCAGGCCAGCTTGTCTTCGGTGCCGATGGTCGCCAGCCCTTGTATGCCATCGCGCAGGCCGACCTCCCGCACCAGCACTTCGGGGGCGTTCGGATGCGGGCTCATGCGGTGGCCTCCTGTTTCGGCGTGTTCAGGGCGGGCGGCGCCTTGCGTATTTCCGGACGCCTGCCGTCCAGCCTCAGCGGAAGGCCCATGAACTTCATCGCGCTGCCGGGAACGTCCTGCAGCACGCCCAGCGCCCGGGCCTGTTCGCAGCCGAAGGCTTCCGCGGTGTCCTGGACGGGCGCGCAAGGCACCTGGGCGTCGCGCAAGGCCATGATCCAGTGGTCGCGCGTTTGCAGGGCGACTTCGGCCTGGATGAGCCGGTCGATCTCCTTGCGGTGCACGACCCGCGCCGGGTTGGAGCGGAAACGCGGATCGTCGGCCCATTCTGGATGGCCCAGCAAGGCGCTGAGCTTGCCGAACAGCGCATCGTTGCCGGCGGCGATGACCAGATGCCCGTCGGAGGCGAGATAGGCGCCGTAGGGAACGATGGTCGCCGCTCCGGATCCGTGGCGGCCGGGGATTTCTCCGCTGGCGAGATGCTGCGCGCCGGCGACCTGCATCCAGCCCAGGGCCGTCTCGAACAGGGAGACCTCGACCCGCGTGCCCTTCCGGTCTTGCCGGCGCTGCAGCAGAGCTGAAAGAATGCCGATCGCGGCCCACATGCCGGTCGCGCAATCGATGACGGAATAGCCGGTGCGCACCGGAGCCTGGCCGGGTTCGCCGGTGACGCTCATGAGGCCGCCATAGGCCTGCATCAGCGGATCGTAGCCGGGCAGGCCGGACAGCGGGCCGCCGCGCCCGAATGCGCCCATGTCGCAATACACCAGCTCGGGCTTGCGGGCTTGCAGCGTCCCGGCGTCCAGCCCCAGCGATTCCAGGACGCCGGGCCGGAAGTTCTGAATCACGACGTCGGCGTCGCGCAGGATCTGGTCGCGCAATCGCGCCACCTGCGCCGCATCCCGGAAGTCGCACACTTGCGACGTCTTGTTGCGATTCAGCGTCTGGAACATGGCGGACGCGCCTTCCCAGTCGGGAGGCCCCCAGTGGCGGGCGTCGTCGCCTCGGGGTTTCTCGATCTTGATGACTTCAGCGCCAAGGTCGGCCAGAATCTGGCCGGCGAACGGCGCGGCGACATTCTGCCCTATTTCGAAGACCGTATGGCCGTCCAGGGGCAAATGGCGGTTCGAGCTGCCGGACATGGTGCTATCTTCCTTTGAAAACGGGTTTCCGCTTTTCGTTGAAGGCCAGAATGCCTTCCCGGCGGTCCTCGCTGTGGACCATTCTTTGGTAGGCCTCCAGCTCGAACATCATTCCGGAGTTCAGGTCCATCTGCAGGCCATAATGGATGGAATGCTTGGCCTGGCGCACCGAAAGCGGAGCGTTGCCGGCGATGCGCTGCGCCGCCTCCAGTGTCTTGGGCAGCACGTCTTCGGGCGCGAACAGGCGATTGACGACACCCCATTCCAGCGCTTCCCGGGCGCTGAAGGGGGCGGCGGTCAGGATGAGTTCCTTGGCGCGCCGCTCGCCGACGGCGCGCGGCAGCGATTGCGTGCCGCCTCCGCCCGGCATGATGCCCAGCGAAACCTCGGTCAGGGCGAAGCGGGCATCGTGCGAGGCATAGGCGAAGTCGCACTGCAGCAGCAATTCCAGCCCGCCGCCGTATGCGGCGCCATTGACGGCCGCCAGCACCGGCAAGGGGCAATTGAGGATATGCCGGAAGGTGCGCTCGAACAGCTCATGCTGCAGCACCCATTGTTCTTCGGTCAGCGTCTTGCGCTCTTTCAGGTCGCCGCCCGCGCAGAACGCCTTGTTCCCCGCGCCGGTGAGGACGACGCAGCGATACTTGCGGTGTTCGAGCTCCAGCGGGTGGAAAACCTCGTACAGGTCCCGGCCCGTCTGGGTATTGAAGGCATTGGAGAATTCGGGGCGATTGAGGGTGACCAGCAGGACGCCCGGGATGGGCTCGTCGACCAGCAGGGTTTCGAATTGGCTCACGTGCATACCTTCCTGACGGTTATTTCTCAGTGGGCCGCAGGCCCAGCATTTGAGCGGCGGACGACCAGCGATTGAAGTCGGCCTCCACGAAACGGGCGAAGTCGGCGGGCGTGTCCGAGCCCACGGCCAGCAGTCCGGATGCGGCGAAGCGCTCGATGACGTCCGGACTCTTGAGCGCGTCCTGCATTTCCTTGTGCAGCCGGGCGATGACCTCGGGCGGCGTCCCCGCCGGCGCGAAAGCGCCCATCCATCCTTGCGATTGGAAATCCTTGAGGCCGGGAATGCCGGTTTCCGCGATCGAAGGCGTGTCGGGCATCATGGGGGAACGCTGGGGAATGGTGACCGCCAGGCCTTTCACGGTGCCGGCGTCGATCTGGCGCATGGCCGACGCCATGCCGTCGAACAGCACCTGGATCTGGCCGCCGATGAGGTCGGTCAGGGCCTGGGCGCTGCCCTTGTAGGGGATTTCGGTCAGTTCTATGCCCGCGGCCGACTTGAACAGTTCGGTGGTCATCTGGCTGATGGTGCCGGGGCCGAGCGAGCCGTAATTGAGCTTGCCCGGATTCGCCCTGGCATGGTCGATGAGCTCCTGCAGGGTGTTGAACGGGGAATCCTTGCGTACCACGATCACCATCGGCCCCTGGGCCAGCAGGGAAATGGGGGCGAGCTGCTTGACGGGATCGTAGGGGACTTTCTTGACGGCGGGTATGACGCTGACCGGCGACAGGGACGTCACGGTGATGGTGTAGCCGTCGGGCTTGGCGCGCGTGACGTATTCGATGCCTATGATGCCGCCCGCGCCGCCCTTGTTGTCGACAACGAAGGGTTGCCCCAGCGCGTCCTGCAGCTTCTGTGCGATGGTGCGCCCGACCAGGTCGGCCGAATTGCCGGGCGGAAACGAGATCACGGTCGAGACCGGGCCGGCGGGATACGCGGCGGCTGCGATCGAGAAAGAGGTGCACAGTCCGGCCAGGCCGACGGCCGCGCTGCGCCATGCTTTTGCTTGCATTGTTCGTTGTCTCCAGAGGAATGTGGTGCGCGCTCGCCAGCTCGAGCGAGCCGAGGTATTATCCTGTCAAATACTGGACTTAATATTGGTAAAATTCCACGATATGGACTTAACAATGAAAAAAACCGAGACGGGAGGCACGCAGAGCATCGGGCGGGCGGCCGCCGTGCTGCGCGCCGTCGCGGCGGCGGGCCAGGCGGGCTATGGCCTGGCGGACGTGGCCGCCCACGTCGGTATCGAACGGCCCACCGCGCATCGCATCTTGCGGCGTCTGGTGGACGAATCCTTGCTGGTCCAAGACCCGTCGAGCCGGGTCTATCGGCTGGGGCCCTTGCTATACGAGCTGGGCCTGGCGGCCCAGCCTTCGGTGCCGGCTTTGCAATGGTGCTCGGAAGCCCTGCGGGATTTGTCGAGAATCACGGGCGACAGCGCGTTCCTGACGGTGCGCAGCGGCCTGGACGCCGTGTGCATGGATCGCCAGGAAGGGCATTTTCCGATCAAGGTGCTGGTGCTTGGCGTCGGCCAGCGCCGGCCGCTGGGCTGCGGTGCGGGCAGCATTGCGTTGATGAGCCTGATGCCGGACCAGCAAGTGGAGGAATTGCTGGAGCGCAATGCCGCCAGGCTGCGGGCGCGCGACGAACCTTGCACCGCGCGCTTCATGGAGATGGTGCGGCGCGCGCGGGAAGACGGTTATTCCACCAAGGACGCGCCCGATCTTCCCGTGCGGTCCTTGGGGGTCGCGCTCGGCGATGCATACGGGCACGGCATCTGCGCGCTGAGCGTGTCCACGCTGACGCCGCGCGTGGAGCAGCGCCTGGATTTGATGGTGGATGCCTTGCGCAGCGTGGCGAGGGACCTGGGCGTCAGAATGCGCGGTTCCACGTTGCGCGGGCCGTTTCCGGGGTAGCCGGGCGCCCGCCGGCCCGCAGCGCTTGCGCGTGCGGGCCGGAAGCGGAGCGCGGCTAGGCGCGGGCTTGCGCCTTGACCACTTGCCGCCACTGGTGCAGCAGCGGCTCGGTGTAGCCGTTGGGCTGTTCCAGGCCCTTGAAGACCAGGTCGCAGGCCGCCTTGAACGCGGCCGAGGTGTCAAAATTGCCCGCCATGGGCCGGTAGGCCGGGTCGCCCGCGTTTTGGGAATCGACTACGGCGGCCATGCGCTGCATGGTTTCCATGACCTGTTCCTTGCTGACGACCCCGTGGCGCAGCCAGTTGGCCATGTGCTGGCTGGAGATGCGCAGGGTGGCGCGGTCTTCCATGAGGCCGACGTTATGGATGTCGGGCACCTTGGAGCAGCCTATGCCCTGGTCGATCCAGCGCACGACATAGCCCAGGATGCCTTGGGCGTTGTTGTCGAGCTCTTCCTGGATTTCCCGGGCCGACCAGCTGGTGTCGGCGGCGACGGGAATCGTGAGGATTTTTTCCAGCAGGGGTTCGGACTTGCCTTCCATGCCGCGCTGGATTTCCTGGACGTCGACCTGGTGATAGTGCAGGGCGTGCAGCGTGGCCGCGGTGGGCGAGGGCACCCAGGCGGTGTTGCCGCCGGCCTTCAGGTGGCCGATCTTCTGGACCAGCATGTCGGCCATCAGGTCGGGCATGGCCCACATGCCCTTGCCGATTTGCGCCTGGCCGCGCAGCCCGCATTCCAGGCCGGTCTGCACGTTGTTGCGCTCGTAGGCGTCGATCCAGACGCTGCGCTTCATGTCGCCCTTGCGCACCATGGCGCCGGCCTCCATGGAGGTATGCATTTCGTCCCCGGTGCGGTCCAGGAAGCCGGTGTTGATGAAGGCCACGCGCTGGCTGGCCGCCGCGATGCAGGCCTTGAGATTGGCGCTGGTGCGGCGTTCTTCGTCCATGATGCCCATTTTCAGGGTGTTGGGCGCCAGGCCGAGCAGGGCTTCGGTGCGCGCGAACAATTCATTGGCGAAGGCGACCTCCGCCGGGCCGTGCATCTTGGGCTTGACGATGTAGATGGAGCCGGCGCGCGAATTGCCCTTGCGCGCGAGGTCGTGCATGGCGATGAGCGAGGTGAAGACCGCGTCGAGTATGCCTTCGGGGACTTCCCGGCCGGCTTCGTCGAGCACGGCGGGATTGGTCATGAGATGGCCCACGTTGCGGATGAACATCAGCGAGCGGCCGTGCAAGGTGCGCTTGTCGCCCTTCAGGTCGGTGTATTCGCGGTCGGGGTTCAGGGCCCGCGTGAAGGATTTCCCGCCCTTGGAGACTTCTTCCGTGAGGCTGCCGTCCATCAGGCCCAGCCAGTTGCGGTAGGCGGCCACCTTGTCTTCGGCGTCGACGGCGGCGATGGAGTCTTCGCAATCCATGATGGTGGTGACGGCCGATTCCAGCACCAGGTCCTTGATGCCGGCGGCGTCCTGCCGCCCGATCGGGTGGGTGGCGTCGATCTGGACTTCGAAGTGCAGCCCGTGGTGCCGGAACACGAGGGCTTCGGGCGCGGAGGGCTGCCCGCGATAGCCCACGAACGAGGCGGGATCGGCCAGCGTGGTGTCCTGCCCATTGCGCAAGGCGACCCGGAGCCCGCCGTCGGCGACCGCGTAGGCCGTGGCGTCGGCGTGCGAGCCCTGTGCCAGCGGTATGCTGTCGTCCATGAAGCGGCGCGCGTAGGCGATGACTTTCGCGCCGCGCACGGGGTTGTAGCCGCCGGCACGGGTGGCGCCGTCGTCTTCGGAGATGGCGTCGGTGCCGTACAGCGCGTCGTACAGGCTGCCCCAGCGCGCGTTGGCCGCGTTCAGGGCGTAGCGCGCGTTGGTGATGGGCACGACCAGCTGCGGCCCCGCCTGCTGGGTGATTTCGGCGTCGACGTGGGTGGTCTTGACGGCCACGTGCTCGGGGGCGTCTTGCAGGTAGCCGATTTGGCGCAGAAAAGCCTGGTAGGCGGCCTGGTCCCGGATGGGGCCCGGGTTGCGGCGATGCCAGTCGTCGATTTCGGCCTGGAGGCGGTCGCGTTCCGCCAGGAGTTCGCGGTTGCGCGGCGCGAGGTCGTGTACGAGTTCGTCGAGGCCGGACCAGAACGCTTCAGGGGCGACGCCTGTGCCGGGCAGCGCTTCGCGCTCGACAAATTGATAAAGCTCCGTAGCAACTTGAAGCCGCTTGCATGAGGTTCTTTCCGTCATCACGCTTCCATGGTAAGAGGTTGATAATACAAGGTAGTATGGACTGCGGGGAGCAAGACCTCAACCGCGCCCCAGTCAAAGGACTTGCAACTTAAAGTTCCTACCGGACTCAAGGACAAGGACATCGCGATGAAAAGCCAACTGAAACTGATAGGAGCGCCCTCGGCCCTTTTGCTGCTCGAAGGCTGGGCCGCCGTCGAAGGGCGCGACGCCATTCACAAAACCTTCATCTTCAAGAATTTCAATGAGGCGTTCGGCTTCATGGCGCAGGTGGCGATGCAGGCCGAGAAGCTGGACCACCACCCGGAATGGTCGAACGTGTACAACCGGGTCAGCGTGACGCTGACCACGCACGACGCCAAGGGCGTGACCGAGCGCGACGTGGCGCTGGCCCTGTTCATGGACCAGCTGGCCTGACGCGCGAGCCGATCGCCGTCGTCCAGGATGCCGTCAGGCGCCTTCCAGCAGCGCGACCAGCACCGAAACGGTCGCCAGCGACAGCACGGTGGAAATCAGTATCGCCCGCGAGGTGACGGCGGGTTCGCGCTGGTACAGCTGCGCCAGCATGAAGGGGCCGGTGCCCACCGGCAGCGCCGCGAGCAGCACGGCGGTGCCGGCCCATAGCGGCGGCATGCTGAAGACCCAGTACGCCAGAATGAAAGTGACCAGCGGGTGCAGGACGAGCTTCAGCCCGACGATGCGCCAGACGGCGCCGTGGCGGGCCCGGGGCTGGTCCTGCGCCAGGAACAGGCCTATGGTGATCAGGGCGCAGGGGCTGGCCGCCGCGCCCAGCAGGGCGGTGAACTGCTCCAGGGCGTAGGGCAGCGGCCATTCCAGCGCGGCCACGATCAGGCCCAGCAGCGGCGACACGACCAGCGGGTTGCGGCTCAGCGACCGGCTCACCTTGGCCAGGGTATGGAGCAGATTGGGCGAACCCTGCAGGTCGATTTCGATCAGGACGATGGCGAAGGCGAACAGCACGCAGGCCGTCAGCAGCGTGGCGAGCACGACGGCGGGCAGCCCCGCTTCGCCGAACAGCATCAGGCACAGCGGAATGCCCATGAACCCGGCATTGGAATACGAGGCGGCCAGGCCTTCTATGCTGGCGTCGGCCAGGCGCCCCCGGCGTTGGCGATCGGTGAAGTACGAGACCGCGAACACGATGGCGATGCCCAGGGCGGTGGCGGCCAGGTACCCGGGCTGGTTGATCTGTTCCCAGCTGATCTTCGCCATGGCCTGGAACAGCAGCGCGGGCAAGGCCATCCAGACCACGAATTTGTTCAGGGTTTCGACGGCCGCGGGCCCCAGCAGGCGGTTGCGGGCGCTGAGGTAGCCGAGCAGAATGAGCGCAAACAGCGGGAAGACGGCGTTGATGATCACGCTCGATACGGCCTTTTAAGTTGGCGGGCCACGGCCCGTCGTTTTCGGGTTCGGGGGTATTAAACCAATATCCGCCCTTTTTGTCATGGTTGCTTTATATACTGTGGCGGCAGGGCAGCCGAACTCTCTTTCAGGTAACAGACATGTTTGATTCACAGGATGCGGTCAACCCGATCGCGCTCCCACCGGTCATGCCGTTCACCAGCTATACCGATGCCCGGGCGGCGGTGGAGCGCCTGGTGGAAATCTATGACCGGAACACCGCTTTCATCCGCGACGGCTTCGCGGCATACGTGAAAAGCGGCATACCTGGCAAGCGGCGCATCCGCGCCTGCTATCCGGCCATCCGGATCAAGGTCGCCACCTACCAGGAAGTCGACAGCCGGCTGTCATACGGGCACGTGGTCGAGCCGGGCGTGTACATGACGACCGTCACCCAGCCCGCCCTGTATTTCGATTATCTGCTGGAGCAGATCGGCCTGCTGATCAAGAACCACGGCGTGCCGGTCGAAGTGGGCGAGTCCGACATGCCCATCCCTCTGCATTTTTCCTATGTGGACGGCCAGAACGTCGAGGGCGTGTATTCCGAATCCCTGCTGGGCGACGCGCTGCGCGACCACTTCGACGTGCCCGACCTGGCCGTGACCGACGACGCCATCGTCAACGGCACCTGGAAGGGCAGGCGCGAAGACCCATTGCCGCTGGCCCCGTTCACGGCGCCGCGAGTGGATTATTCCCTGCACCGCCTGCAGCACTACACGGCCACGGCGCCGGCGTATTTCCAGAACTTCGTGCTGTTCACCAATTATCAGTTCTACGTCGACGAGTTCTACCAATGGGCCAAGGAGACGCTGGCCCAGGCCGAGGGCGGCTACACCGCCCTGGTCGAGCCGGGCAACATCATCACCCGGCCGGGGCCGGACGCCGAGCGCGAAGGCCAGCCGCTGATGCGCAACCCGCAGATGCCTTCCTACCACCTGCTGCGCGACAAGCACAACGGCATCACCCTGATCAACATAGGCGTGGGCCCGTCCAACGCCAAGACGATCACCGACCACGTCGCGGTGCTGCGGCCGTCGGCCTGGCTCATGCTGGGCCATTGCGCGGGGCTGCGCACCACCCAGCGCCTGGGCGACTATGTGCTGGCCCACGGCTATGTGCGCCAGGACCACGTGCTCGACGACGACCTGCCCCTGTGGGTGCCCGTGCCGCCGCTGGCCGAGATCCAGATCGCGCTGGAACAGGCCGTGGCCGACGTCTCCGGCCTGGAAGGCTGGGACTTGAAGCGCATCATGCGAACCGGCACGGTAGCCTCGATCGACAACCGCAACTGGGAATTGCGTGACCATCACGAACCCGTGCAGCGCCTGTCCCAGTCGCGGGCGATCGCGCTCGACATGGAATCCGCCACCATCGCGGCCAACGGCTTCCGCTTCCGCGTGCCCTACGGCACGTTGCTCTGCGTGTCCGACAAGCCGCTGCACGGCGAACTCAAGCTGCCCGGCATGGCCAGCGATTTCTACCGCACGCAGGTCAACCGGCATCTGCATATCGGGATCCGGGCGCTGGAATTGCTGCGGGACATGCCGCGCGAGCGCCTGCATTCCCGCAAGCTGCGCAGCTTCATAGAAACCGCTTTCAAATAAAGACGAGGGATGGAGCGGCGGGGCCCGGTCCGCGCCGCCCGCCCGGGAGCAGCACGTGAAAACCATTTATCTCGCAGGCTTCGACGTATTCCGCCCGGATGCCCGCGCCTGGGGCTCGACGCTGAAGCTGCTTTGCAGCAAATACGGCTACGAAGGCCTGTACCCGCTGGACAACGAGACTCCCTCGGGCATGTCGGGCCACGAGCAGGCGCGCTGGATCTGCAAGGCGAACATCGCCCTGATCCAGCGGGCCGATATCGTGATGGCCAACGTCAACCCCTTCCGCGGGGCCGAACCCGATTCGGGCACCGTGTTCGAAGTGGGCTACGCGGCCGCGCTGGGCAAGCCCGTGTGGGTCTATACCAGCGAAGCCCGGCCGCTGGTCAAGCAGGTGGCGACGGCGGTGATGCCCACCCCGGCGGGGCGCTGCCACATCGATGCGCAGGGCTATACCGTGGAGGATTTCGGCCTGAACCTGAACCTCATGATCGCCTGCTCGGCGAAAGTGGTGATCGGCTCGGCCGAGGACTGCCTGGCGGAACTGGCGGAGTAGGCGCGGCCCGGCCGGCCGGCCCCGCCGCGCGGCTTACTGGCTTACTTCTTGCGATTGGCGATGTCTTTCTGGGCCTGATCGACGAGCTGTTCGCCGACCGTCTTCTTCCATTTGTCGAAGACCGGCTTGGTCGCCTTGACGAAGGCCTCGTGCTGTTCAGGCGTCAGGGAGGTGACTTTCACGCCATGGCCTTCGATGGCCTTGAGCAGGGACGGGTCCTCGGGGGTGACGCCCTTGCGCGCCAGCACGATCTGTTCCTTGCCCGATTCGATCGCGGCCTCGCGGACGATCTTGCGGTCCTCTTCCGTCCAGGATTCCCACACCTGCTTGTTCACCACGAAGATCAGCGGGTCGGCGACGTAGTTCCAGAGGGTCAGGTTCTTCTGGGCGACGTCGTGCAGCTTGGCGGCGGCGAAGATGGACAGCGGGTTCTCCTGGCCGTCGACGGCGCCGGTGGCGAGCGCGGGCTGTGCATCCGCCCAGCTCATTTGCGTGGGGTTGGCGCCCAGGGCGGTGAAGGTGTCGATGAAGAGCGGCGAGCCGACGACGCGCAGCTTCAGGCCCTTCATGTCGTCGGGCGACTTGATCTCGTGCTTGGAGTTGCTGATCTGGCGATAGCCGTTCTCGCCCCAGGCCAAGGGCACGACGCCCGCTTTTTCGATGTCTTTGAACAAGGCCTTGCCGACTTCGCCGTGGATGAGGGCGTCGATGGCGGCGTAGTCGGGCATCAGGAAGGGCAGGGAGAACAGATTGAGCTGCTTGACTTGCGGCGACCAGTTGATGGTGGAGCCCAGCGCCATGTCGATCAGGCCCTGGCGGATGGCGGTGAACTCGCGGGTCTGGTCGCCCTGCACCAGCGATACGCCCGGATACAGCTTGATGTTGATGCGCCCGTTGGTGCGCTCGCGGACCTTGTTGGCCCAGATTTCGGCGCCCTGGCCCCAGGGGAAGGCCGTGCCGACGACGAGCGAAAGCTTGTATTCGGACTTGTAGTTGGCCGCCTGGGCGGTGCCGGCAAGGCCCAGCGCTGCGATGGAGCAGGCGAGGGCGCCGAGCAGTGTGCGGATTTTCATGGGGTCTCCTTTTCGCGGATGCGTCAGTGGTGAGTATGGCCGCGCGGGCGGCCGTCGGGTCAGTACCCTAGGTATCGAGGCAGCCACAGGGCCAGCTCGGGGAAAATGATAACCAGGACCAGCACGGTGAACATGGAGCACAGCAGCCAGACCACCCAGCGCACGGTACTTTCCATGGGCACCTGGGCGATCCGGCAGGCCACCATGAGGTTGACCGCCAGGGGCGGCGTGAACTGCCCCAGGGCGACCTTCAGGGTGAGCAGCACGCCGAACCAGACCGGGTCCCATCCGTACGCATTGACGATGGGCATGAGCAGCGGCACGAAGATCAGGAAAATGGAGATGCCGTCCAGGAACATGCCCAGTATCATGATCAGCGCGATGAGCAGGGTGAGCACGCCGTACTCGCCCAGGCCGGAATTGACGATGGCATGGGCGATGGGGTCGATGACGCTGAGCGTGGACAGCGCCCAGGCGAAGATGCCGGCCAGCGTGACCACCAGCATGATGACGGCGGACAGCTCGGCGGCTTCGCGCAGGATGATGAAGAGGTCGCGGAATTTGATGGTGCGATGCACCACCATGCCGACGAACAGCCCGTAGAACACGGCCACGACGGCGGCTTCGGTGGGCGTGAACAGGCCGATGCGCATGCCGCCCAGGATCAGCACCGGCGCGGCCAGGCCCCAGGATGCCTCGAACAGGCTGCGCCAGAACGGCGGGCGCGGCAGGGATCTTTCATGGCCGCCCATGTCGTGGCGGCGCGACAGCCACACCGCCGGCACGATGAGCGCGATGCCGGCCAGGATGCCGGGCACCATGCCCGCCGCGAACAGGGCCGGCACCGAGGCCTGGGGCACCAGGATGGAGTAGACGATGAAGGCGATGGAAGGCGGGATGAGGATGTCGGTGGCCGCCCCCGCCGCGACGATGCTGGCGGAGAAAGGCCGCGGATAGCCCGCGCGGCTCATGGCGCTGATCATGACGGCGCCCACGGCGGCGGCGCAGGCCGGCCCCGAACCCGAAATGCCGCCCAGGAACATGGCGACGGCGATGGCGACCAGCGGCAGCATGCCCGGCCCGCGCCCCACGATGGAAATGGCGAAGTTGACCAGGCGGCTGGCGACGCCAGAGCGGTCGAAAATGGACCCGACCAGCACGAACATGGGGATGGCCAGCAGCGGATACTTGGCCAGCCCGGCGTAGAAGTTCTGCGGAACCGCCAACAGGCCGAACCACTGGGTGTCCAGGTTGGACAGCACGATGGCCAGTGTGCCGGCGATGCCCAGGGCCACGCCCACCGGCATGCCGACGACCATCAGCACGATGAAGACGACGAACAGCGTGGCGACGATCATGTGCGGGACTCGCCGGTGCGGGAATGCAGCAGGCGGCGCAGGATGCCCGCGATGCGCAGGGAGATGCCCAGGGCCAGCACCGGCATCCAGACCGTATACCACCAGTTGGGGATGCCGATGGCCGGCGAGGTGTCGCCCCAGGTGTAGTCGTCGTAGACCATGCGGCCCGAAAGAACGGTGAGCAGCAGGAAGAAGAGCAGGACCAGGGCGTTGACCACGATGGCAAGCCTGCGCTGGCGGGATTCGGCGCCGCTGTCGGCGTAGGCTTCGATGCGGATGTGCTGGTTGCGCACGAAGGCGGTGGCGCTGGCGGTCATGGTCAGCACGATGAGCAGGAAGACGGAGATTT
>JACDJC010000177.1_pt1 | contig 83164 bp, 75 predicted proteins | sample 7454191 | NCBI WGS metagenome assembly JACDJC01 (sample SAMN14253291, study PRJNA609438) | sludge metagenome | isolation source: sludge after 25d culture with pyrite and EDTA | collected 2018-12-20 | reverse complement strand
CTCTGGATTTGTTCCTATATGAGAGACTATTACTTTTTTAAATTGTTTGCTTACTATCATTTTTCCTACTCCCATATCTGGGAATGAGGTGTCGTTACAGATTAGAGTAAGGTCTTTTACTCCTTTTTCTATAAGTTTGTCAATTATTCTGTGAGGGCTTCCACAGCCTAAGAATCCACCGACCATTACGGTCATGCCGTCTTTTACCAGGTCCAGTGCCTGATCCATTGTTACTACTTTGTTCACGAGATTCACACCTTTCACTCGTAATGACAGAATACTGTCATTCGGGCCAGCAAAGCTAGCCCCTACGATTAACTATTCACTATCTCTCCACTACCATCGCTGTTCCTTGTCCGCCACCGATACAAAGTGTAGCAAGACCTTTATGAACATCTCTCTTTTCCATTTCATGCAACAGTGTAACTAGGATTCTAGCTCCACTTGCTCCTATTGGGTGTCCCAGAGCTATGGCGCCTCCGTTTACGTTTACTTTATCCATGTCGAAGTTCAAGTCTTTTGCAACAGAAAGTGCCTGAGCTGCAAAGGCTTCGTTTGCTTCTACAAGATCTATGTCTTCTATGGTCATTCCTGCTTTTTCTAAAGCTTTTCTCGATGCAGGTATTGGCCCTGTTCCCATTATTGCTGGGTCTACTCCGCCTGATGCATAGCTTGTTATTTCTGCAAGTATCTTTAATCCTAATTCTTCTGCTTTATCTTTGCTCATTACTATAATAGCTGCAGCTCCATCATTTATTCCTGAAGATGTTCCTGCGGTTACTGTTCCATCTTTCTTAAATGCTGGTCTAAGTTTTGCAAGAGTCTCCATTGTAGTTCCAAATTTAGGATATTCATCTGTGTCTACTACTATTGGATCACCTTTTCTTTGTGGTATCTCAACTGGTGCTATTTCTTCCTTAAATCTTCCTTCTTTAACAGCTTTTTCAGCTTTAACCTGTGAGTTATAAGCAAGAGTGTCTTGCTCTTCTCTAGTCAGCCCGTATTTTTCAACTATATTTTCTGCTGTTATTCCCATGTGATAGTTGTTAAATATATCTGTAAGACCATCTGCTACCATATAGTCAATTGCTTGAGCGTTGCCCATTCTCTGGCCCCATCTCATGCTGTTCAACAGATATGGTGCCTGGCTCATATTTTCTGTTCCACCAGCTATTACTATGTCAGCATCTCCTGCTTTTATTGCCTGTGCTGCCAGGGCTACTGTTTTTAATCCAGAACCGCATACTTTGTTTACTGTGTATGATGTTACGTAATCAGGAATTCCTGCGTGTATTGCCACTTGTCTTGCCACGTTTTGTCCAAGACCAGCCTGGAGAACGTTTCCATAAATGACCTCATCAACTGTCGCAGGGTCAAGACCAATTCTTTCCATTGCTGCCTTTACTGCAACTGTGCCAAGCTGTACTGCGCTTACATCCTTAAATGCTCCACCATAGCTTCCTACCGGGGTTCTTACTGCGCTTACTATTACTGCTTGTTTCATGTTATTTCCTCCCTTATCTATTCTTATTTTTTATGTTTTTACTTACTTACCATTTTTATTTGTCGAAGCTCTTTATAAGAATATCAACTATTTTTTTGGATGCTGTCCCATCTCCATATGGATTTACAGCATGGGCCATTTCTCTGTAGGCTTTTTCATCAGTCAAAAGCTGATATAGATTCTCCTTTACAGCTTCGTAGGAAGTTCCAACAAGTCGTGCTGTGCCTGCTTCAATCCCTTCAGGTCGCTCAGTTTCTTCTCTTATTACAAGCACAGGTTTCCCAAGGGCTGGTGCTTCCTCTTGAAGTCCTCCGGAATCTGTTACAGCCAGATAAGACCTGCTCATCAGGTTTGTAAATGGCTCGTAGTCCATGGGTTCAGTTAGATATACTGAAGGATTTCCACCAAATGCCTTTTCTGCAATCTCCCTGACTTTGGGATTAAGGTGAACTGGAAATACCACAACTGCATCGGGTACATCTTTTAAAACGTCTCTTACTGCCGTGAACACGTTTTCCATAGGTTGTCCAAGGTTTTCCCTTCTATGGCTGGTCAAAAGCACTACCTTTTTATTTTTAAAATCCAGGCTATTAAGCCTTTCATCGTCAAACTTATAATCGTCTTTTACCGCGTATTTCAATGCATCAATTACAGTATTTCCCGTGATAAAAATCTTTTCTCTAGAATAATTCTCTTTAACGAGGTTTTCAACATTTGCTTCTGTCGGTGCAAAGTGAAAGTCAGCAACAACTCCTACAAGTTTTCTATTTGCCTCTTCAGGATAGGGTGAGTATATATTGCCACTTCTTAACCCTGCTTCCACGTGTCCAATCTTAATTTTCTGATAAAAAGCTGCTAATGCACCTGCAAAAACCGTAGTAGTGTCGCCTTGTACCAGAAGTACATCTGGTTTTTCTTTATTTATAACATCTTCCAAACCCTTTAGAGAATTCACGGTTATGTCAGTAAGGGTCTGTCCTGGTTTGAATATATTGAGATCATAATCAGGAACTATGCCAAACAGCTCTGTAACCTGATCTAGCATTTCCCTATGCTGTGCTGTTATGCAAACTATCTGTTCCACACCTTCTCGTGCTTCAAGCTCCTTTATTATGGGAGCCATTTTGACTCCTTCAGGCCTGGTACCAAATACTGTCATGACTTTCATTTATTGTCCTCCTTACCGTCCTTGCCTGCCGCAAAGAGCCCAAATTTTATTGCGTAAACCAATGTAACGAAAAATAGTATTGCAGACATATAGACTGCTTGCCTACTATTCACTCTGGAAACAAGAACTGAAAACAGTCCGAATATCCCCGATATTCCATAGAGTATCAGAACAGTCTTTCGCTGAGAAAACCCTAGTTTCATCAGCTTGTGATGCAGATGGTTCTTATCGGCTGACATTATGGATCTTCCGCTTAAGAGCCTTCTAAATATAGCAAAGGTAGTATCAAAAATTGGTACTCCCAGAATTATTATAGGTACAATCATTGCAATAGTCGCAACGCTTTTCATAACACCTTCAATTGATATTACAGCGAGCATATAACCTAGAAACAAAGCTCCGGTATCGCCCATAAATATCTTTGCAGGATTAAAATTAAAAGGTAGAAATCCAAGACAGGCGCCAGCAATCATCACTGCCAATATCCCACTTTGAACTACTCCAAGCTTCATGGCAACAGCAGTAAAAGACAGTGCTGAGATAAAGGCTACTCCTCCTGCAAGTCCATCCAGACCATCTATTAGATTTAGTGTATTCGTAATGCCCACAATCCAGAAAAGGGTTACTGGAATACCAATCCAACTCAGCGAAATTACTCTCTCGCCCCAGACAAATGGGTTAGTTATGAAATCAATCTGTATTCCTCCTGCTATTGCAACGGCTGCTGCTGCGATCTGGAACATCAACTTTTCTCTCGGGCGCATATCTGCGATGTCATCTTTAAGCCCAGCCAGAAGTATTAATGTTGCTCCTCCCATTATGGCGAATGTCTGTTTTGTTTCGGGCAAAAATAAAAACATCGAAAGCATAACAGCTATATACATTGCCACGCCTCCGATTAGGGGCATCGGCTTGGAATGGATTCTCCTGTCGTCCTTAGGTATGTCCATCGCACCAATTTTTGGGGCAATTTTTATTATTAACGGAGTGGTCAGAAATGCGACCACAGCTGAAACTACAAAGGGCTTAAACAAAATTTCCATCGTGCCAGATTCTCCCCCATCTATAGTTATTATTTTAAACAAGAACTCAATGTTTGTCAAACTATTAACTATTTAATTCCAAAAAGCACAAAAAGGCAGTTAAACTGCCCTCTCTATTTTACTTTGTACCAAATAGCCTATCGCCAGCATCTCCAAGTCCAGGGACTATGTAGGCGTGGTCGTTAAGCTTTTCATCTACGGCAGCTACGTAAATATCAACATCCGGCGCTGCCTTCTGAACTACCTCTATTCCCTCAGGTGCAGCAATCAGGCAAACCAGTTTGATATTATTTGCGCCGCTCTTCTTAAGGTATTCGATAGCTGCAGCAGCTGATCCTCCAGTGGCAAGCATTGGATCCAGTATTATAAGATCTCTTTCGAAAATATCCATTGGCAGCTTACAGTAGTATTCTACCGGTTTAAGAGTTTCAGGGTCTCTGTATAGGCCAATATGTCCCACCTTGGCCGCAGGTATCAGCTCTAGCATACCATCCACCATGCCAAGTCCTGCTCTTAAAATTGGAATCAGTCCTACTTTCTTTCCTGCAATAACAGGCGACATCATCTTAGTTATCGGAGTTTCTATTTCAATCTCGGTCAGAGGAAAATCTCTCGTGACTTCGTAGGCCATCAACGTAGATATCTCTTTTACCAGTTCTCTAAACTCTTTTGAACCGGTATTTTTATCCCTTATTATCGTCATTTTATGTTTTATCAATGGATGATCCAATACTACAACCTTAGACATGACATCGCTCCCTTTAAATTTTTGTCCTTATTATTGTATCATAAATTAGCTTTCAATTTCACTAATTTTATCGACTCTTCTCTGGTGTCTTCCACCTTGAAATTCGCTTTTTAGATAAACTGACAAAATTTCAGTCGCTAGTCCTACTCCTAAGACTCTTCCTCCAAGTGCCAGGACATTTGCGTCATTGTGCTCCCTGCTCATTCTTGCAGAATAAGAATCTGAACACAATGCAGCTCTTACACCTTTCACTTTATTTGCTGAGATTGATATTCCAATGCCCGTTCCACATATCACTACTCCTCTTTCAACTTCTCCATTTACTACAGCTTCACCTACAATTCTTCCATAGTCAGGATAGTCGACGGAATCGGTGCTATGAGTTCCGTAATCTACAACTTCAATCCCTTGTTCTTCCATAAACTTCTTCAGTTCTTCCTTGAGTTCAAATCCTCCGTGATCACTGCCTATTCCTATTTTCATTAAACTTCCTCCCGTCCGGTAATTTTCTTTAATATATATTCTACTGCTTCATCGAGCTCGTCTCTGACAGCAGCGTAAAAACTATCGCTTCCCCCATATGGATCCTCTACGTCTTCATCTCTTCCAAATGCGAAAGACTTTAAAAGGTAAGTCTTTTCTTCGCTTTCGGGATAAATATCATTGATTCTTGCAAGCTGAGATATTGACATGACTAATACCAAATCAGCCCAGTCTAGCAGACTTCTGTCCAACATTCTAGCCCTGTGGCTTCCCAAGCTACGGATGTTTCTCATCGCCATAATTGCTCCTCTGCTGGCTCTGCTTCCGTCTAACGCAAATATTCCTGCTGATCTGACGTTCAAATCTATCCCTATTCTTTCAGCCTTTTCTCTTAGAAGAGCTTCTGCCATTGGACTTCTACAAGTATTCCCAGTACAAACAAACAAAATATTCATAAAGACCTCCTATACCCTGACGAGCTTTCCGCCTGCTGCCTTCAGCAGCCGATTCATTATTGCCATACCTAAGCCCGAGTCATCTACTGCCTCACACAGTATTAGATCTGTATTTTCTCTGTCCAATTCTCTTATTATATCAAATAACCTATGAGCTATTTCTTTCGCATCATCTACTGAGCCCATATCTCTTACCACTTTTGGTAAATATTTTAAAACATTCTCAGATGAACTCATTATACCAACCTTTTGTCCATCTATTTCAGCAATAGCTGCAAGTCTTTTTATTTCCTCTACGACCTTTTCAGGTCTGCCCTGAACCAGAATCATAGTCGCTTTTGGCGCATAGTGCCTATATTTCTGTCCAGGTGATTTAGGCTTTAATTTCTCATCGCCAGAAATTACCGCTGGATCTACAATTGCATCAGGAAGGATGCTCCTAATATCCTCAAGAGTTATTCCGCCAGGTCTGAGAATCATAGGAACCTGACCGGTAAGGTCAAGCACTGTAGATTCGAGGCCAACGCCAGTTTCTCCGCCATCGAGAATAAGTGGAATTTTTCCATTCATATCTTCAAATACATGTTCTGCTTTTGTTGGGCTTGGCTTTCCTGATGTATTGGCAGACGGCGCAGCAATTGGCGTGCCACTATGTCTTATAAGGCTTATTGCAACAGGATGACTTGGCATTCTGATTGCAACCGTATCAAGCCCTGCAGTTATTATATCAGGTACTATTTCTCTTCGCCTAAACAATATTGTTAGCGGCCCTGGCCAGAACTTATCTATACATAGTTTTGCAGCAGGTGGAACTTCTAAAACCAGTTGTTCAGCCATCTCCACGGAATCTACGTGTAATATTAAAGGGTTGTCCTGTGGCCTTCCCTTTGCTTCAAATATCTTTTTGACGGCTTTTTCGTTCAGGCCGTCAGCCCCCAAGCCGTATACCGTCTCTGTGGGAAAGGACACTAAATTACCGCTCTTTATTATATCGGCAGCCTCTTTCATTACTAACTTATCTGGCTTTATTTCGTCAACAGCTATTACTTTTGTCTTCATGTCATCATCCTTTTCAAAAAAAAAGAGGGGTTCTCCCTCTTTAGCTGATCTGCTGTAGTCTTTCTGCCTGGTCAGTAGTTGTGAGCGAGTCAATCATCTCGTCCAGGTCCCCATCGATGAAATTATTCAGCTTATACAGAGTAAGGTTTATTCTGTGGTCAGTAACTCTGCCCTGAGGGAAGTTGTATGTCCTTATCCTCTCAGACCTGTCTCCAGAGCCCACCTGTCCTTTTTTAAGCTGTGCCAGTTCTGCATTCTGTTCCTGCAGCTTTAAATCGTACAGCTTTGTCTTAAGAATTTTCATCGCTTTATCTTTATTCTTCAGCTGACTTTTTTCATCCTGGCAGGAAATAACTATCCCTGTAGGAATATGTGTTATTCTAACTGCCGAGTCAGTGGTGTTTACCGACTGTCCACCGTTTCCTGAAGACCTGAAAACGTCTACCCTTAAGTCACTTTGGCTTATTTCGATGTCAATGTCTTCAGCCTCTGGCAGGACTGCAACCGTTGCAGCAGATGTGTGAATCCTTCCACTTGCCTCAGTTTCTGGCACTCTCTGAACTCTGTGAACTCCCGACTCAAACTTCAATTTGCTATAGGCGCCTTTACCCTTTATCATGAATATTACTTCCTTGTAACCGCCTATTCCTATTTCATTGGTACTCATTATTTCGACTTTCCAGTTGTTTCTCTCTGCATAGCGAACGTACATCCTGAATAAATCTCCTGCAAACAATGCTGCTTCATCGCCGCCTGTGCCTCCCCTTATCTCTACGATAACGTTTTTGTGGTCATTGGGGTCCTTAGGCAGAAGAAGGATTTTTAGCTCATCTTCCAAGGATACCATGGAATCTTCCAAAGTCTTTAGTTCTTCTTTAACCATATCTCTCATTTCATCATCAAGGCTCTTATCGTAGAGCATATCCTTGGCATCGTCCAAATCAGTCTTTGTCTTTGTATATTCTCTGTATTTGTGGACAATGGGCTCCAAGTCAGAATGCTCTTTCATGACTCTCTGCCACTCTTCCCTATCCTCATTTATGAGGTTTGGATCCATGGCTTTTTCTGAAAGCTCCTGATATTTATCTTCAATAAATGATAATTTTTCTAACACGTTTATAACCTCTTTCTATTGTTACTTTTCAGATTATCTTTACCTATCTCAATTATATTAAAATACCACTCTATTTACAACACGCTAGTGTTCGCTATTTTTTCTCGGTGGCGAGTAAAACTTGTTATAAAGCACTGATACCACCGCGCCTGTAAGCACAATCCAAATTGGACTGATTTTAAATAGCAATACTGCTATAAGAGCTAAAAGAGATGATATTATCTTATTCCAGCTTCTAGTCCCCTTAGTCCACATCTTGTAAACCGCAGATAGAATCAGCGCTACTATAGCAGGTCTGATTCCTCTGAAAACTTTATCTATGATTGCATTTTCTCTAAATCTATAAAAGTATATGGCTATCAGAAGAATTGTTATAAAGGAAGGTAGAACAGTTCCAAGGGTACACGCAACTGCACCCAGAAAACCATTTATCCTGTAGCCTACATATATGCTTGTGTTGACGGCAATAGGTCCAGGCGATGCCTGAGCCAGTGCAATAGCATCCATAAACTCTTCGTCTTCTATCAGCTTTTTATTCTCAACAATCTCCCTTTGAATGATCGGTATCATAGCATAACCGCCGCCAAAGGTGAACGCTCCTATTTTAAAAAATGTTAGAAATAAATTAATCAGCATTTTACTGCCTCCTAAAAGAATACTACGCCTGCTGCACCTGCCATAATTATTGCAACTATCGGGTTAATATTTCTAAATGCTACCAGATAAAATAGTACAACAGCAAGGATTACCGACTTAACATCTACAAAGGTTGACATTGCCACGCTGACTGCTGCCGCTGCTATCAAACCCAGAACTATAGGTCTGATGCCTTTGAATATCCAGGCTACATATGGTGAATGCTTAAACCTAAACACAAATAGAAATATTAGACTCATCACTATGAATGAAGGAAGTACTACCCCAAATGTTGCCAGTGCAGAGCCCCAGATACCAGCCACTTTATATCCTAAAAAAGTTGCGGAGTTGATTGCAATTGGCCCCGGTGTCATCTCAGCGATTGCAAGTATGTCTATGTATTCTGCCATACTAATCCACTTTCGGACAGTAATAACTTCTTCCTGTATCAGAGGAAGCATAGCATAGCCTCCGCCAAAGCTAAAGGCTCCTATCTTAAAAAAAGAAACAAATAAATCAATCAGGGCGCCCATATTATATACCCCTCCTTACAATCTGCCTGAAACTACCCGGTTTCTGTTTTCAAAATCATTAATTATCTCAATATTATCATAACCACTATTTTTCATAATATCTGCGACCGCCTCACCCTGATCGTGACCCACTTCAAATATCAGCAGTCCACCTTTTTTCAGGTACTTAAGAGATTTGTTTGCAATCTCTCTATAAAAATCGAGACCGTCTTTCCCCCCAGCAAGTGCCAGCTTAGGTTCGTGCAATCTGACTTCCGCCTGAAGAGTTTCTATTTCTTCATCGGGAATGTACGGTGGATTTGAAGCTATAATGTCAAAGCTATTTTCTTGCACTTCACCAAGGGCAGAAAATAAATTCCCTTGTAAAAATTCTGCATTATCTATATTAAGTTTAATCTTATTTTCGTTTGAAAGTTTTATTGCATCTGACGATATGTCAATTGCGATAATTTCACTGTTTTTCATCAACTTAGCGACAGAAAGAGATATTGCTCCGCTTCCTGCACCAATGTCAAGCATTCGAAATGAATTGTCCGCAAATGTATTTTTAGCATAATCTAATATGGCTTCAACGAGAAATTCAGTATCTCCCCGTGGAATCAGTACACCTGACTTAACGATAAATTCAAAGCCCATAAATTCCTGAAATCCGAGAATATACTGTAGTGGTTCTCCATTTTTGCGCCTATCTACAATGGTTCTGAAATCTGAGATTGTTTCTTTAGATATCTTTTCATCGCCATGTGCATAAAGGTATGATTCATCTTTTTTCAATAAATGACAAAGTATTATCCTCGATTCTTTTGAAGAATCCGAAAACTCTAAGCCAGAGAGAGCCTTTACTCCCTCCATTAGCAAATCCCTGATTACCACAGGTCTGCCTCTCTATCGTCAGGTATAACAGCAAGAAGCGATTTTATTGCAACTTCTATCTGGGAATCATCGGGTTCTCTCACTGTTGCAAGCTTTTGTATCATGAGCCCAGGATAACTGAGAGCATAACAAAGTCTGGAGTCACTCCTCCCGATTGCTCTGTTGATTTCGTATGATATCCCAGCGATTACTGGAAACATCATTATTCGAGTGATAATTCTTACAACTGGATTAGGCCAGCCAAAAAATGACAACACAAGAATACTGACAATCATAACCATAAACAGAAAACTGGTTCCGCATCTTGCATGGAGAATTGGAAATTTCTTGACGTTTTCAACGGTAAGTGGCATTTCATTTTCGTAGCAGTGAATGCTCTTATGCTCTGCTCCATGATACTGAAATACCCTTTTTATATCTTCAAGTTTGGAAATCCAGATGACGTATATGAGGAATATAAGAATTCTGACGATACCTTCTACCAGGTTTAAACCTACAGTATTTGTAACCCATCTTTTGGTAAAGCCAGTGATAATATTTGGAAGCACCATGAATATCGCTATGGTAAGCGTAAGTGAAAGTATGACGGCTAGCGTCATTTCTACTTCCTGTGCTTTTTCCTTGAAAAGCTTTTCTGTCAGAGATTTCTTAGGATTACCATCCTTATCCTTAGGTGGTTCTTCGTCTTCAAAGAATTCTGCTGAATACAATAGGGCACTAGTACCTATTTTTAGCGCATCAATAAGGCCTATCATTCCTCTTACGAATGGGAGGCTGAAAAATTTGTTCTTCTTGGAAAGCGACTTTACAGGTTCCACCTTAAGCTCTATTTCACTATCGGGCTTTCTTACGGCTATGGCGATCTTTTCAGGACCTCGCATCATAACCCCTTCTATGATTGCCTGACCACCGATAGTAGTCTTGTGTTTTGCACTTACCCTGGCAGTCTTTATCTTTGTCATAAATTCACTTCCTCACAAAAAATAAGGGTTAGCGCAGTAGCAACTAACCCGTTGTTGAAGAAATTAATCAATAGAATATTTCTTCTTAAATTTCTCTACACGGCCACCGCGTTCAACAAACTTTTGTTTGCCGGTAAAAAATGGATGGCATTCTGAACATACCTCAACTCTTAATTCTTCTTTTGTAGACCCAGTTTTGAATGTGTTTCCACATATACAAGTAACAGTTGCTTCCTTATATTCTGGATGGATATCTGCTTTCATTACATTCACCTCGCTTGTGTCAGAGTATCTATATGATAGTTTACTCTTCGATATAACCACTAAATTATAGCACAGAGTTTCAAATTATTCAACTATATCCATATTTTATTTCTCATTTCTGTAATGAATTCTTCGTTGGTCTTAGTCTCGACCAATTTTGAAATCAACAGCTCAGTTACTTCCTGAGTATTTGCACTTCCAAGGGCCTTTCTCATAGCCCATACAGTTTCAAGTTCTTTCTGGGACATAATGAGTTCTTCCCTTCTTGTTCCTGACTTATAGATATCTATGGCAGGGAAAATCCTTTTTTCAGATAGCTTTCTATCTAGGTGAATTTCCATGTTGCCAGTTCCCTTGAACTCCTCAAATATTACATCGTCCATACGGCTTCCCGTCTCGACGAGAGCTGTTGCAAGTATTGTCAGACTTCCGCCTTCTTCCAGATTTCTAGCTGCTCCAAAGAATCTCTTTGGTTTGTGGAGTGCACCTGGGTCTAAACCACCCGATAGAGTTCTCCCAGTCGGAGGGATAGTGAGGTTATATGCCCTGGCAAGCCTTGTTATACTGTCCAGTAGAATTACAACGTCCTTACCGTGTTCAACGAGCCTCTTTGCCCTCTCCAGAACTATCTCTGCCACTTTTGTATGATTCTTTGGAAGCTCATCAAAAGTAGAATAAACCACGTCGCCTTTTACAGACCTCTTCATGTCCGTAACTTCCTCAGGTCTTTCGTCGATAAGCAGAATAATTATTTCAACCTCGGGATGATTCTGTGCTATCCCATTGGCAATCATCTTTAGAAGTGTCGTCTTGCCTGCTTTTGGCGCTGCGACAATCATACCTCTTTGCCCTTTTCCAATAGGCGCCACCAAATCAATCATCCTCGTTGCATACTCTCTTGGCTCGGTTTCCAGAATCAGACGCTCAGTTGGATAAATCGGCGTCAGATAGTCAAAGTCAGGTCTGTTTATTGCAGATGCAGGCGGAAGGTCGTTTACTGCCTTTACATACAACAGGGCATTGAACTTCTCATTAGATTTTGGAGGCCTCGTAATCCCTGTAATCTTGTCTCCAGTCTGAAGATGAAATCTCCTTATCTGCGACGGAGAAATATAAATGTCGTCCTCTCCAGACAAATAGTTATCTCTCCTTAAAAAACCATAACCGTCAGTGTGCATCTCGAGGATGCCTTCAGCAATATTAACCTCTTCAAGGTGCTCCATCTCTTCTGCGCCACGGTCCGAAATGTCATCAGTTTCGATAACAGGGATATCCTCATCATCTGGTTCCTCAACAACCCCAGAAGCTTCAGCAACTGACAGCGTGTCGATAATGAGCTTTAAAAGCTCCTCTTTTTTATACTTATAAGCCTTTTCAATATTGTAAGCCTTAGCAATTTCCCTAAGTTCTAAAAGGCTCTTCTTTTCAAGCAATTCCTGACTCAATATACCACCCCTTTTTTCACTCCTTACAGCGTAGCAATGTATCCATCTGCTCTTTTTTCTGTCCCACCACAAAGTGCCCCATTCTCTGTCTTCCAGATTATCTGTCCTCTTCCAAAGACTGTCGAATCGAGCAATACCTCTATCTGGTGCCCTTTCACTGCAAGAGCTTCAGCTACATCAGAAGGGAAGTCCTTTTCAACCTGTATTTTGTTTCCTCCAACCCACTGCCATCTTGGAGCATCGAGCGCATCCTGTGGATTTAGTCCAAACTCTATTGTGTTTAGAATTATCTGAAGATGACCTTGCGGCTGCATATAAGCGCCCATAACTCCAAATGGTCCAACTGGATTTCCATCTTTGGTAAGAAAACCAGGAATAATCGTATGATAAGGTCTCTTTCCTGGAGCAAGTGAATTGGGATGTCCAGGTTCCATGACAAAATCGCAACCTCTATTGTGAAGAGCTATTCCAGTTCCCGGAACAACTAATCCTGATCCAAAGCCCATGTAATTGCTTTGGATGAAGGAAATCATATTACCTTCTCCATCAGCTGCTGCAAGATATACTGTTCCGCCTCGTTTAGGCTCAGTATCCAGTGGAAGTCTGGCATTTTCGCCAATCAGCTCTGCTCTTTCTTTCAGGTAATCTTCTTTTAATACATCTCTCCATGAATCGCCAATAAACTTAGGATCTCCAATAATTCTGTTTCCATCCTCAAATGCCAGTTTCATTGCCTCTATAGCCCTGTGAACCGACTCTGAATCTTCAATTAAATTCTCTGGTAGGTTCTCAAGAATTCCAAGTGCCATAAGCACATTAATTCCATGTCCGTTTGGAGGTATCTCCCAGACGTCATATCCTCTGTATTTTACCGATATTGGTTCGACCCATTCAGCTCTGAAAGACTTAAGGTCTTCCTCGTCCAAAAGTCCACCATTCTCTTTAATAAATTCGGATATTTTTTCAGCCAGTACTCCTCTGTAAAAAGCTTCTCCATTTGTAGTTCCAATAAGCTCAAGAGTTTCAGCCTGTTCTAAAGACCTGAATACCTCTCCAGGTTTGGGTGCCCTTCCATCAATTGTAAAGTGATTAAACCAAGGTTTCATGAAACTTTCATCAGCAAGAGCATTATGAGCTTTTACTGCATTTTCCCAGTTTTTAGCTACTGTTGGCTGAACAGCAAAACCTTCTTTTGCGATTTCCACAGCAGGTTTGAGAACCTCGGACAATGGCAATCTTCCAAACTTCTCATTTATCTCAGCCCATACAGATACTCCTCCTGGTACTGTTACAGGAAGTGCACCCTTTTGGGGTATTTTGTCAAATCCGTTATCTTTAAGCCACTCCGAAGTCATTTTTTTTGAAGCTCTTCCACTGCCGTTTATGCCGTGAATCTTTCCGCCCGACCAAAGAATAGCAAATGCATCCCCGCCAATCCCATTACTGGTTGGTTCGACTACTGTTAGTACTGCGGCTGCAGCAATTACTGCATCAAAAGCATTACCTCCAGATTTAAGCACACTAATTCCAGCATCCGAAGCAAGTGGATTCGTCGTTGCGACCATGCCTCTATGCCCATAAATCAGATTCCTTTTCGAGGGATATCTGTGATACATAGGATCAAATTTCAATTTTTTCACTTCCTTATGGGGATTTTAATCAGATAAGAAAACCAGTATCTCCTAATATCAATTATATCATAATCAACAAGATTAATTAAGCAGATAAATCTACAAAGACTTGAATTTAGCCACAAGATAGTCAATTGCTTCTAAATAACCGTCAAACCCTCGTCCCTTTATACTCTTTTCGCAGTATAAACCAGTGTATGAAAGTTTTCTGAAATCTTCCCTTTCACTGATATCTGATATGTGAATCTCTACCGCGGTTATATTCACTGATTTCAGAGCATCGAGAATCGCAATGGACGTATGGGTGTAGGCTGCGGGATTTATCATTATAGCATTGTATTTTCCCAATGCATTTTGTATCTCGTCAACTATTACGCCTTCATGATTAGACTGAAAAGCTGTAATGTCTACGCCAACTTCTGATGCGTGTTTCTCAACTAGTTCAACCAAATCCTTATAGGTTTTATTTCCATATATCTCAGGCTCTCTCAGACCAAGCATATTAATATTTGGTCCATTAATCATTAAAATTTTCATTGAAATCCTCCCATATCTTTTCTGCTGCTTTCTCGATGTCGTGATTTTCAACCTTTACATCAGAAAAATAGGCATACAAATCCTTTCTTTCCTCCCACAGCTCACTTACTCTCTGTCTGTCTGTAGAAAGAGGCCTGCCTTCCATTTCCAGATTATCCAAATCTCGCTCTACAAAATAAATACGACCATTCTGTGCAAGGGGGTAATAATTTTCCCTTCTCTTTATTACCCCTCCACCTGTTGCGATTATTATTCCAGTCTTTTTCCCAAATTCTGCGGTCAGCCTTGTCTCTAAATCTCTAAAGTAATCTTCACCATAGATCTTAAATATTTCAGGAATAGTTAAACCAGCTTCCTTTTCTATCTCTTGGTCTATACTGATCATTTCCCTGCCACTAAACCTGGACAGTTCCCTCCCAATTGTAGTTTTACCCGAACCAGGCATACCTACTAAAATGATATTTGATGATTGTATACTTAGTTTATTAATTACTTCTTTAATTCTTTCATCTGTAATCTTTATCCCTGTGAACAGCTCGGATGACCTTGCAGCTTGAACTACCAGCATAGCCAGACCTCCTGTGCTGGGAATGTTTCTCTTTTTTGCATCTGAAACTAATTTTGTAGACAGGGGATTATAAACTACATCTATCACTGCTTCAAGGGACTTAAAATCATCCAGATTCACAAGCGAGCTCCCGTTGTCGGGATACATACCTACAGGAGTTGTATTTACAAGGATATCTGCGAATTCAAATTTCTTCACATCAGAAAAATACGGTTTCTCCCTTCTGCTGAGCTTTACAAAATATGCACCTCTGTCGCTCAAAACAGCTGAGGCTGTCCTAGACGTCGCTCCATTTCCAAGTATTACTACGAATTTCCCCTTAACATCCAGGTTTAAGCTGTCTAAAAGGTATGAGAATCCATCGTAATCGGTATTTTCTCCAATCAGCATGTCATTTGTCTTAATAAGAGTATTGACGCATCCTATCCTTTTTGCTCTGTCAGTGACCTCATCGCAGTATTTCATTACAGTTTCCTTGTAGGGAATGGTCACATTAAGGCCCTTTATACTAACTTCTTTTATTAGCGATTCAAGCTGGTCAAAATCTCTTTCAAAGAGCTGATAAGGGTAATCTCCAAATAATGAATGAATTTCTTTAGAAAAGCTGTGTTTTAAGGTCTTTCCAAGCAGTCCATAGGAAACGTCGTCATTAATTCCATCTTTTACAAGGCTCTTTTGATAGTCTTTACTCAAAGAAAACAGCATGTTAAAAAGATCTCTCATATAGCTTTTTAGCTCAGAGGATTTTTCTTCCATCCTGTTAAGTATTTCTTCTTCTCTGGATTTATTTAATATTGGCAAGCCTTCTTTTTCCTTTTCTATTGCTATTAGCCTGCCAAGCTCCATACGTCTTTGAAATAAATCGAATATATTATCATCTATCTTGTCAATTTCTTTTCTAAAATCTTTAAGTCCCACATTATTCCTCCCACAAATCTAGAAGCACCAGAGCACATACTGCTTCTATCACTGGTACAGCTCTGACAGCAATGCAGGGATCATGTCTGCCACTGATTAGAAGTTCCTTTTCTGTAAGGTCTGAAAGTGAGAAGGACTTCTGTGGTATTGCAATTGAGGATGTAGGTTTAACTGCGACCTTAAAACTCAAAGGCATCCCATTGGTTATTCCTCCGTTTACTCCACCTGCATTATTTGTAATAGTCTTTATAAGTCCATCTTTTATTTCAAATTGATCGTTGTGCTCAGATCCGTGCATTTCCGCTGCTTTAAACCCTGCACCAAATTCAATGCCTCTGATGCCAGGTACACTAAACATTGCACTTGAAATAGACGATTCAACGCTGCTACTACCCAGTCCACCTATACCTGCTGGTATTCCTATGGCCATACACTCAATAATTCCACCTACAGAATCTCCATCTTCTTTGAGCTTAGATATTAAATCAATCATCTCTTTGGCCTTTTTATCCGAGATTACAGGAAAATCCATATTTCCAACTGAATTGAGCTCTTCTGCCGTAACTTTTACTGGATCCCATCCCTCATCAGAAATATCTCCTATTCTAAAAATATGGGCTCCTATATGAACTCCCCGTTTTTTAAGTATTTGAATCGCAATACCACCCGCTATACATAACGGTGCAGTAAGCCTTCCCGAAAAAGGACCTCCACCTCTCATATCCATATGCCCTTTGTACTTTACATGTGCTGTATAGTCAGCATGTGAGGGTCTTGGAACATCTTTTAGCTCATCGTAATCACGACTGTTGTAGCCTTTGTTTCTAATTATTGCAGCTAAAGGACTCCCCAAAATAACGCCGTCTTTAACTCCTGATAGAAACTCAGGTACGTCAGCCTCTCTTCTCTGCGTAGTGTATAAATTTCTTCCAGGAGCTCTTCTTTGTAGAAATTTTTGCAGTTCTTCAAAATCTATTTTTTCACCAGCTGGAAGCCCTTCTACCACCACACCTATAGCTTCACCATGTGATTCACCGAACACAGTAGTCCTTATTCTATTTCCAAAAATACTACTCAAATGCCTCTCCTCCAAGCATCCTGAAGTCTTTAAAAAACCCTGGATACGACTTTGATACGGCTTCATGGTTTTTAATGTAAACTACATCTCTAGACACAACTGAAGCAATAGCAGCAGCCATAGCAATCCTATGGTCGCCCTGTGAATCTGCAGTCCCACCATTCAGTCCATCAGTTCCGTAAATTATGAGACCATCTTCTGTTTCCTCCAGCTCACCGCCCAAAGCTCTTATCATATCGGCTGTGCTCTTTAGCCTGTCGCTTTCCTTTAATCTCAATCGTTTTCCGTTATAAAATGTTGATACGCCTTTTTCAACGGCAGCCGCAACCACCGCAAGAACAGGAAGCATATCAGGGATTTCTGATAAGTCTGCATCAAATGGGACAAGCTCTCCCCTTTTGACAGTTACAGCATCATCTTCAGTCGTTACTATAGCTCCTGCCCTAGTAAGAATCTCAAGTATTTCCTTGTCTCCTTGTATCGAATTGATGTTCAAGCCTTCGACTGCTACCTCACTACCAATAGCCCCCGCAACCAGAAAGAACGAAGCGTTTGACCAATCTCCTTCTACCAAATAGTCAATTGGCTTAAACTGCTGAGGTTCAATTTTGTATCCAGTTTCTGTCGTTTGAATTGATATCCCAAACTTCTCAAGAATTTCTAGAGTCATTTTTACATATGCCTTTGACTCTAACTTAGTAGTCAGCTCAATTTCACTAGATTGATCCAGCAGTGGTGTTGCGAATAGCAATCCCGATATGTACTGAGAACTTATATTCCCAGGGATTACAAATTTTCCGCTTAGAAGTTTGCCAGTGCACTCGAAAGGTAGAGTGTGTGAGTCAAAGCTTACTCCCATTGGCTCCATGGCATTCATAAGCTCAATTATCGGCCTTTCTCTAAGTCTGCCTCTGCCTCTGAATCGAAACTGGTCGTAAAGAGCTGCAGCCACAGGAAGCATCATCCTAAGTGTCGTACCACTCTCACTGGCATCTACTACCGGGGTACTGTCTCTTTTACTGATTGGAGTTATCTCTACACCATCTTCAACACGGTTCACCTCTGCACCAAGTGCAATAATTGCTGATAAGGTTGTTTCAATATCCTCCGAGCTTTCAAAAAACTTGATTTTGGATTTGCCATCGGCAAGCGCTGCTCCGATTATGGCTCTGTGTGCATAAGATTTCGAAGCTATAGCTCTTACTTTTCCACCCAGATTATTACCTTTTACTCTGATCATCAACAATCACTCCCAGATTTGCAAATTCTCCAAGCTCTTCAAAGTCAATTCTTTTTGTCTTACAGTCTTCTATACCCTTAATCACAACTATATCTATACTGTTTCCATTACTTTTTTTGTCCATTTTTGCGTATTTTATCAATTCTTCTGAAGTAAATGATGTATTGACTGGCAGACCATTTGCACTTAAGGCAGTTTCTATGTCGCAAACTGTATTTAAATCGGTAATTCCCTTTCTAAGACATGCTCTCGCCATTATATCAAGCCCCATGGCTACCGCATTTCCGTGGACCACAGAGTACCCTGAAGCTCTTTCAATTGCATGACCAAAAGTGTGCCCAAGATTTAATAAATGTCTTTTCCCTTTATCAAACTCATCCTCTGATACAATATTAGCCTTGAATTGCACGCACTTCTCAACAATTTCATCCAGGTCTTTATCGCCTTTGCTTAGCCTTTGCTTAACTCTTTCAAACAAATCTTTGTCAAACAATACAGCGTACTTAATTACTTCTGCAACTCCTGATGAAAACTCATCGTTAGCTAAAGAATTAAATAAGGATGTGTCACAGATTACAAAGGCAGGTTGTTTAAAAATTCCAGCCATATTCTTACCTGATTCCATGTTCACAGCAGATTTCCCACCAACAGAAGAATCCACAGCTGAAAGCAAAGTAGTAGGAACCTGAATTAGGTCTATGCCCCTCTGATACACTCCTGCAGCAAAACCTCCTAGGTCTCCCGGCACTCCGCCACCAAATGCCAGCAATGCATCTGATCTTGTGATGCCACTATTAACCATAAAATTAAGAAGCCTTTCCAACTCATGAAAAGACTTTGATTTCTCTCCCGCTTCTATTACATATTTCGCAATTTGCCTGCCTGTATTGATAAGTACATTGGTAATTCTCTCTCCATACAGTCTTTCGACGTTAGTATCCATAAGCAGAAGTATTCTTTCATATTTATTCACTGGCAGGTGAATCGAAAGGTCTTCAATTGCCCCTTTTCCTATGATTACATTGTATTCGCTGCTAAGTTTTACCTCGACAATTCTCATTATCACACCTGCCTGTTATAATTAGTAATATTAAAGCTTAATTTCCTTTACAATTCCTCTTATCTTAAAAACTGCATCCATAGTGTCTTCAAAAACAGATAGCTTTAGCGACTGCTCCCCGTCTGACAACGCTCTTTGAGGGTCATTGTGCACTTCTATCATGAGCCCATTGGCGCCTGCTGCAGTAGCAGCCAAGGATAATGGTTTTACCATCCTGAATGTACCTGCTGCGTGACTTGGATCGACTATTATTGGAAGATGAGTCTTTTCCTTAAGATACGGGACTGCTGTTACATCTAGAGTATTCCTCGTTCCAGTTTCAAATGTACGTATGCCTCTTTCACATAGTATAACCTTCGAATTACCACCCGACATGACGTATTCAGCAGACATCAATAGCTCTTCATATGTTGCTGAAAGTCCTCTCTTTAAGAGAACAGGTTTATCTAAGGTTCCAAGTACCTTAAGTAAGCTGTAGTTTTGCATATTTCTGGCGCCTACTTGTATGATATCCACATCTTCAAAGTACTCTAGCTGGCTCTGCTCCATAATCTCGGTAATAATCGGAAGGCCTGTCACTTTCTTGGCCTTTATTAAAAACTTCAGACCGTCCAGTCCCATTCCCTGGAATGAATAAGGAGATGTCCTGGGTTTAAATGCTCCACCTCGTAAAATATTAGCTCCTGATTTCTTAATGCTTTCTGCTATTTCTATTACCTGAGCTTCAGACTCCACTGAACAGGGACCTGCTATTACAGTAAAATTTTCGCCGCCAATCTGCGTTCCATTATCCAAAGTGATAATTGTATCATCAGGATGAAATTTTCTGTTTGCTTTTTTATATGGCTCCTGTATCCTGACTACCTCATCTACGATATCAAGTGCGGTAATCAGGCTGGTATCAATTTTATAGGTATCTCCGACGAGACCCAGAACAGCAATATCCTCTCTCCTCGAAAAATCCACTGAAAGACCAAGCTCTGTTATCCAGTCTATGAGCTGCTGAATCTCTATTTCAGATGCGCCAGCCCTCAATTTTACGATCATGTCGTACCTCCCGTTTATTAAAAACCCCGTCTCTTCTGATATATCCATAGAGACGGGGCGTTATCAAATTTAATTGTATTACAGTTGAACTGGCTTGTCAACAGCCACAGACTACATTTGCAGAGGTTTTAGTCCTAATATCTCTCTTGCTTCTGCCGGAGTTGCAATCTCCCTGCCAAGCTCTTTTGCAATCCTGACAACTTTTTCTACTAGTTCACCATTAGATTTTGCAAGAACACCTTTTTCAATATAAGTGTTGTCCTCAAAACCAACTCTTACATGGCCTCCCATGACAATTGTCAATGCAGCTATTTGGAACTGGAATCTGCCCATACCAGCAGCAGTCCATGTAGATCCTGGTGGGATGCTGTCGACCATAAATGCAAGGTCTCTGGCAGTAGCTGCCATCTGAACTCCAAGAACAAAATCAAAGTGCATAGGAGCTTTAATAAAGCCTTGCTTATGGAACCTTAGAGCATAGTCAATCATGCCCTTGTCAAACACTTCAATCTCAGGTTTAATGTCTCTTTCGATCATTATTCTTCCAAAGTTTTTAATGGTGTTTTCAGTGTTTACGAAGATTTCGTCTCCACCAAAGTTCAGTGTACCACAGTCCAAAGTAGCCATTTCTGGGAATAACTCCGTAGGCTGAAGTCTCTCTTCATCAGTCATTCCTACAGCACCGCCAGTAGATGGCTGGATTATTACATCTGGACATCTTCTCTTAATTTCGTCAATAGCGAGTTTAAATCTCTCCTTGCTTTGAGTTGGAGTACCGTCGTCCTCCCTTACGTGCAGGTGAATGATACTGGCGCCCGCTTTGTATGCAGACTCAGCCTCTCTGCCGATTTCCTCTATAGTATATGGAACATTGGGATTGTTCTCCTTAGTGACCTCAGCTCCACTGATTGCAGCAGTAATAATAAGCTTATCCATATAAAAACCCCCTTTTTTAAATTGATATTTGAAAGTTATTTTGATTGAAAGTTAACATTTGTAAACAAGTTATTAGTGGGAAATAAGAGAATAGTGAACAGTGAATAGTGAATAATGATTAGTGAACAGTGAATAGTGAACAGTGAATAGCGATTAGTGATTAGATTAAAAGCAAAAGATTAAAGAATTAGATTTCCCCAAATTAAGTTGCCTTATTACTGCAATCTCATCTCTTCAACTACTCATTATCCTTTATTTTCTTTTTTACTATTCACTATTCACTATTACTTATTCACTTCTTATTTCTTCACTCTTACTTATTCACTTCTTCTTACTTCCTCTTCTTATCCTTCGGCACTACGCATGTTCCTTCTGCAACGCATACTACTACCGGTTCTTCGAGAACATCGCAGGCTGAGTCGCTTATATCATGTCTTGGAACTATTACTTTCCTCGCTTCGAATTTCATCTTTCTCGAGGTATTCCCAACGCTTGTTATCTCTCCTACAGCTTCAATATAGTCACCAGCGTAAACAGGCGCTCTGAATTCAACTTTGTCGTAAGCGACAAATAGTCCTTCATCACCATCATGTCTAATTAACAGTTCAGTTGCGACATCTCCAAACAGAGCCAGCATCTTAGCTCCATCCACCAAATTTCCGCCGTAATGTGCATCGTGTGCGCTCATTCTAAGTCTTATCATGGATTTTTCCATTGTAAAAACCTCCTAATCCTTAATTTGTCTTAATTATAACATAGCCCCGATTTAAATTCTACACCGCTATCCTGTGCTCTTTAACAATGTTGAATAAGTGCATACTTTCTGATATCATAAAATTAATAGTTACAATATGAAAGATATAAATTCTAAAGGAGGATATATATATGAAGCTTGAAGGTAATGTGCTTGTTGCACAAGGCGGAGGCCCAACTGCAGTCATAAACCAATCTCTTGTGGGAGCGGTTTTAGAATCTAGAAAATTCCCACAGGTACATAAAGTTTACGGTGCCCTGAATGGCGTAAGGGGCATAATCAACGAGGATTTCTTGGATCTCACACAGGAGACCACCAACAACCTTGAAAAAATCGCATGTACACCGTCTTCAGCACTCCTTTCAACCAGAGATAAACCAGATGACGAGTACTGCCAAAAGATATTTGAAGTTTTGGAAGCCCACAACATCAGGTATTTTTTCTACATCGGCGGAAACGATTCAGCTGATACTGTTAGGATTGTAAACGAAAAAGCTATGGAATCTGGATACGAATTGAGAGCTATTCACATTCCAAAGACCATAGATAACGACCTGTTAGTAAACGATCACTGCCCAGGTTATGGTTCTGCAGCAAGGTTTGTAGCTCAGGCTTTTATCGGCGTGAACCTGGATGTAAAGGCTCTGGCTGGTGTCTATATCGGCGTAGTCATGGGAAGACATGCAGGCTTTCTGACAGCTGCTGCATCCATTGCACAAAAGTATCCTGATGACGGTCCGCACCTAATTTATCTGCCTGAAAGACCCTTTATAGCTGACAAGTTCTTGGCGGACGTTAAGAGAGTTTACGATAAATATGGAAGATGTGTAATTGCCGTATCTGAAGGCATTTCAGACGAAAACGGTGAGCCAGTTATCGCAAGTCTTAAGAAGGAAGTTGAAGTGGACAGCCATGGAAACGTGCAACTTTCAGGCACAGGAGCCCTGGGTGACCTCCTCTCAGACTTGATTAAGGAAAGACTTGGCATTAAGAGAGTAAGAAGCGATACATTTGGCTATCTGCAAAGGTCATTTATAGGCTGTGTGTCTGACGTCGACCAGCAGGAAGCAAGAGAAGTAGGCGAAAAGGCTGCACAATATGCCCTTTGGCACAACGTAGACGGTTCCATCACTATTCATAGAACTGGTATCTACTCAGTTGACTACAAGCTTACAAAGCTGGAAGAAGTGGCAAAACACACAAAGTCGATGCCTGATGAATTCATAAACGAAGAAGGAAACGGAGTGACAGACGCATTCAAATACTATGTACTCCCACTTCTTGGCTCCAACATGCCACAGGCACACAGATTAAGAGCTCCAAGAGTTGAAAAGAGATGCAATATATAACTATAAAATATAAGCCGGTTTTTAAACCGGCTTTTTTTTAACAAAGTTTCCAAATTTAATCGTTTTGTAACTAATAGATTAAATGCTTGTGTTAGACTTATTTTGTAAGGAAAGTGAGGTGGTCAAGCTGGATGCGCTGATAGAACTTAAGAAGCTTAGGAAAATCTACAGAATGGGCGATGAGAAAATCATCGCGCTAAACGACGTCAGCTTAAGTATAGGAAAAAAAGAGTTTATATGTCTTATAGGGACTTCAGGTTCCGGTAAGAGCACCATGCTCAATATGATGGCTGGTCTAGAAAAACCAACAAGAGGCGAAATTATAATAAACGGTATGCACTTAGAAAAAATGAACGAAAAACAACTTGCCAAGTTTAGGCAGCTTAATATTGGCTTTGTATTTCAATCTTACAACCTAATTCCGACCCTTACTGCACTAGAGAATGTCAGCCTTGTTCTTACTTTTAAGGGAGTTCCCAAGTCTAACAGAGACAAAATAGCAGCCAAGATGCTTAAAGGCGTAGGCCTGGGCAACAGAATGCACCACAAGCCGTCTGAGATGAGCGGCGGACAGCAGCAAAGGGTTAGTATTGCAAGAGCTTTTGTAAGCAATCCAAGGATTGTATTTGCAGATGAACCTACTGGAAACCTGGATACAAAGACTACATTTGAGGTAATGGATTTGATTACTGGAATGGCAAAGGAATACAACCAGACACTTGTAATAGTTACTCACGACACTGAGATATCGGGGTATGCCCACAGGGTAGTTCACCTAAGAGATGGATCAATAGAGAAAATAGAAGAAGTCAGAACATCAGAGGAGGAATTAGGTTAGATGAAACGATTATTTAGCAGTATTTTAATATTTGCACTTATATTTACACTGTTGCCACAGGGGACTTGGGCAGCATCTGCACCAGACCTAAGAGTAACAAATAATACCACTGTAAGAGTAGAACCTGGAGACAGAGCTTCTATTTCTCTGGAATTGAAGAATTTTGGTGATGAAAAAGCATCAAACATAGTTGCAACCGTTTTTTCTGATACAACCGGAAATGTATTTATCAGAGGCGAAGCTGTGAAGACGGTATCGTCGATTGACGTTGACAAGACTGGCAAAGTTACTTTTTCAATAGACGTTGATAGCGATGCCAGTGAAGGTACTTACCAGATTCCTTATAAAGTTACTTATTATGGCATAGTTGAAGAACCGACAGAAGGTAACGATGACGAAGAAGATGGTGAAGAAACGGATACAACTACAGGTAGCGCTGTCAGCGTAAAACTTACTCTGGAAGGAGTATACAACGTCAGAGTATCCGCTGCTCCTGTAACTGTTCCAGACTTATTTGTTTCAAACGCAAGACAAATACCAATGGTTGTAATGCCTGGTGAAGACTTTTTACTTGAATTGCAAATTGAAAACGATGGAGACGGTCCAGCAAGAGATATAAAAGCGACCATAGGTGGACTTTCGGTAGACACTTTTTCACTTAGATCAGCACTTGGAACAAAGCAAGTAGGCTCTATTAATCGAGGTAAAAAATCTACTGTCGCCTTTGAGCTTAAAGCAGCAAAAGGACTTAGAACAGGTTCACATCCAGTAACTTTAAACCTCAGCTACAAAAATGACAGAGGCGAAATAATAAATAGCCAGTCAGAGGAAATTTACATTCAGGTAGGCTCCAATGTGGACAGGGCAGCAAAGCTGGTAATGCAAAATATTAGCTACCCTTCTGGACCCATAGGCCAAAACAAAGAAGTTAAGGTAGCATTTGAGATAAGAAACCAGGGCCAGTCCCTGGCAAAAAACATTGTTGTAAATGCTGAAAGTCAGGACCTAAGCGGCCTTATACCGAAGTCACTGAGTACAGCACAAATAGAAGCTCTGGCACCAGGAGCAGTCGCAAATCTTGAATTTACATTTATAACTTCTCCCAATGCATCTACTATGAACTATCCAGTAAGATTAACTATAGATTACACAGATGATTATGTTTCACCAGAAATGAGAGATACAGTCAGTCAACTAGTAGGTGTGTTTGTTAGCGCACCAGACGACGATGGAAACCTTTCAACTCCAAAGCTTATCATTGAAAAATACAGTTTCAGTCCATCTATGGTAGAAGCTGGACAGAACTTTGAAATGTTCCTCACATTTTTCAATACAAACAGCTCAAGAGCAGTTAAGAATATTAAGATCTTCCTGACTGCGCAGGAGGAAACTGATTCAGGTTCGGTATTTACGCCAGTGAATAGTTCAAATACTTTTTATATAGACAACATTCCGCCTAAGGGAAGAGTTGAAAAGACACTGACAATGTTTACAATCCCCGATGCAAAGGCGAAGACTTACACAATTACAGCTAATTTTGAGTACGAAGACACTGCAGCAAATCCTTATCAGGCACAGGAGTTCATAGGAATTCCAGTAGTTCAGCAGTCGAGGCTTGAGACCGGCGAAGTAGGATATTATCCTGAAAGCTATGTCGGCCAGTCAACCCCTGTATCTGTTGAATTCTACAATACAGGTAAGGTTACTTTATATAACATGATGATAAAAATTGAAGGTGACTTCCAAACTGAAAATGGCCAATACTACGTCGGTAATTTTAACAGTGGAAGTAGTGAATACTTTGAAGGGTATGTCATACCTAATGAGCCAGGCGAGCTCAATGGCGACATCGTCTTCACATTTGAAGACTCCACAGGTCAGATGCAGGAGATTAGAAAACCCTTTAACCTTAACGTTATGGATATGATGCCAATGCCAGACTACCCAGATGACTTCCCACCTTTTGAAGAACCATCTGCAGGTGGACTTGGCAGTATGAAATCTCTGGGCATTGGGGCAGCAGTTATAGCTGCAGCAGCTATTGCTTTTGTCGTAATCCGTAAAAGGAAAAAAGCTAAAAAAGCTCTTGAGGATATGGAAATAGATGAATAGCTTTGACATAGTGAGAATGGGCCTTAAGAACCTGTGGAGGCGAAAGCTTAGGACATTTCTCACAGTACTAGGAGTAATAATAGGGACAACATCCATTATCGTAATGCTTAGCCTGGGGTTTGGGCTAAGCAAAGGTTTTGAGGATATGATTTCCGAATGGGGAAGTCTGACTACTATAAACGTATACAAGAGATGGGAAGACCCCTCCGCTCCTTCAACAGGAGGCGAACCTGTCAAACTTGACGACAAGGCAGTAACCAGCTTCAAAGCTCTGCCGCACGTCTTAGCTGTAAGTCCAACTCTTGAAACCTATGGCACTATCATAGATGGAAAGTATATTGCTGGAATGTCGATTAGAGGTATTGATGCAGACAGCATGGAAGCTTTTGGTTACGTTGCAGCAGAGGGAAGGCTACTTAACAATTCTGATGAATTGACGGTAGTGTTTGGTAGCGACATGGCACATTATTTCTACGACCCAAAGGCGAGAGTTTATAGAGAGCCAAAAATCGACCTTATGAAGGACAGAATGACCTTAACTTTAGACCCGAGTTATGGTTGGGATGACCCGGGTAACAAAGCAAACTACAAGGAGTACAAGATTAAAGTTGCAGGCGTTCTGGAAGGTGGTAACTGGGAATTTAGCTATGGTGTTTTTATGCCTATAAGTGAAGTTCAAAGGCTGATTAAAGAAAGAGAAAAAGCAGAAGGTGTTAAGCCAACTCCAGGAAAAGATTCCAGCACGGATTACCAGCAAATAAACGTGAGAGTAGACGACATGAAGAATGTTCAGGGCGTTCAGCAATCCATAAAAGATATGGGTCACGAAGCTTACAGCCTGAACGATCAACTGGATTCCATGAAGGAAACCGCTGGAATGATACAAATGGTTCTCGGAGGAATCGGAGCAATTTCGCTTCTTGTTGCTGCAATTGGAATCACCAATACTATGGTTATGAGTATTTATGAGAGAACAAAGGAAATTGGAATTATGAAGGTCATTGGAGCTTCCATTGTCGACATCAAAAGACTATTCCTATTGGAATCGGCACTAATTGGACTCCTTGGAGGAATGATAGGAATAGCTTTTTCTTACCTTCTATCCTATGCAATCAATAAATTCGGTGCATCCTTTGGTGGATTTCTTGGAATGGGTTATGGATCAAAGGTTTCCATTATACCGATTTGGTTAGTATTTGCAGCTCTGGCATTTTCAGCGTTGATTGGTGTAGCGTCAGGTTATTATCCAGCAAGAAGAGCGATGAATCTTTCAGCTATTGATGCAATAAGAACAGAATAAAGCAACAATACGGGCGACCACAGGTCGCCCCTACAACAGCAATATATTCGCATTTTATTAATCATTCGATATCAAACGTAATGGCACCACAGGTCGCCATTATAATTATCATGCGCATTTTATTAATCATTCGATATCAAACGTAGGGGCGACCTTTGGTCGCCCTCTATTTTTTCTCTTCTATTGCATCGAGTTTTTCGTTTATCAACTTATCTATTTCTTCAATTGTCCTGTCCATCATAATCTCGATGCCATCTTCAACTGTATCGATTGCGTAAATGTGGAACTCTCCATTTCTCACTGCTTCGATTACTTCCTCCCTCAGGGTGAGGTTCTGCATGTTGGTCCTTGGAATCATGACTCCCTGTTTCCCTGTAAGACCTTTGATTTTACAGACCTGGAAGTATCCCTCAATTTTCTCATTTACTCCACCAATGGGCTGTATTTCACCTTTCTGGTTCACCGATCCGGTTACTGCGATATACTGCTTAATCGGGACTCCTGAAATGGAAGAAAGTATAGCATAAAGCTCAGTGCTGGATGCACTATCACCATCTATCATAGAGTAACTTTGCTCAAAGCCTATGCCAATAGTCAGTCCCAATGGTTTTTTCTGTGCGTATCTCTGTCCAAGATATCCACTCAGTATAAGAACTCCCTTATCGTGGATTCTGCCACTCTGACGGGCTTCTCTTTCAATGCTTATAACTCCCTCTTCTCCTCTGTAGACAGTAGCTGTTATACGGCTTGGCTTCCCAAAACTGTACTCGCCTGTCCCCATCACTGCAAGTCCGTTAATCTGTCCTTCCTTTTCGCCATCTATGTCTATTAGCAGGGTTCCTTCGAGGAACATCTCGTTGAGTTTTTCTTCATACTTATTAGACCTTTTAATTTTTCCATCGATTGCCTGTATTACGTGTCTTTCGTATATTAGGTCACTGCCTTCTTCATCAGCCCAAAGATCGGCCTCGTAGAGTATCTCTATTATCTGATTAAACTGGGTGCTCAGTTTCTTCTGGTGACCTGCAAGCCTTGAACTGAATTCAACTACTCTGGCAACCGCCATTTTGTCGAAGTGCCGTATTCCACTTTCCTTTGAATGATTGGCTATAAATTCTGCCATCCTCCTTACGTTGTCTGGATTTTTATCCATCTCTACATCAAAGTCCGCCATTATTTTGAACAGCTTCCTAAAGTCATCATCGTAGTTATACAACGTATTATAAGTGTAATTATCTCCAATGATTATGACCTTTACATCCAACGGTATTGGCTCTGGCTTTAGAGATGTAGTTATGGTCATCCCCATCAACCTATTGTAATTTTCAATATTTATCTCATTTGTCTTAAGCGACCTCTTCAGCATCTCCCAGGATATTGGGTTGTTCAATATCTCTCTCATTTGAAATATGATATAGCCGCCATTAGCATGGTGCAGAGAACCAGGTTTAATCTGGGTAAAGTCGGTTACTAAGACTCCCATGCTACTCCTGTACTCTATGCTCCCCATTAAATTATTATATACGGGGTTGGACTCATTGATGATAGGAGCGTGTTCCAGCTGACTATTGTCTATAAAGAGGTTAACATTATATCTCAAAAAGAAGTTTTCATCAGATGCTGGCATCTGCATATCAAACAAAGTGAAATTCTTTGGAACGCTCTTTCCTTTGAATTTTCCAATATTTGCAACTATATCTTTCTCAAGCTCATTGAGGTAAATTGCAGTTGCCGGGCTGTCTCCAAACTTGTCCATAAGCTTTTTAATGTCGTAGCTGATTATTTCCAGAGCTATTGTCTCATCAAGTTTGCTTAAATTTGTATCCATCTCCTCGTCGAGAATTCTCAAGTCATTGAACTCTTCAACTGTTGCAATCCTCAGCTCTTCATATCTTTCCATCATCTTTTCCCGCTCATCTAGGGCAAGGGTTGCGTATTCCTGCTCGTTGATTGGCTTTCCGTCCTTTAAGGGTATTGATATCAAGCCCTGATCGCTGGGCGTATATACAAACCCGTATTCCTTTGACTTTTCATTAAGTCTCTTCAGCACATCGCTCTTCTTTTGATTGGTAATTTTAAAGATATTGTTCTTTCTGTTTTCATACTCTATCCCTGAAAATGTTTCGGGTATAGTTTTTTTGAACGACTCAATCAGGTTTTCTAACTCCTGTTTGAACTTTTTACCGTTTCCAGTTGCAAAACACAGTGCTTTTGGAGACTCTTTCCTGTCGAAATTATATACGTAAACCCAGTCTTTTGGTACAGGCTGTTCCTTTGCAAAAGCTTCTGCAAGCGAATAGGTAAAACTACTCCTCCCTGTTCCACTAAGGCCAGAAACGTAGATATTGTAACCTTTCTTTTGCATCTTCAGTCCAAATCTCAGCGCATCAGTACCTCTTTCCTGCCCAATTATGGCTTTAAGAGGTTTTACATCACCAGTAGTATCGAATTTGAGTTCTTCAATTTTACATGGGCTTGTTAACTCCTCGGGTTTTAATCGATATTTATCAATCATAATTATCCCTCCAGAATGTTATTCTCAACTCTTATATACCCATCTTATTTTGAGCAAACAAAAAACCGGAAGCTATCCGGTTTAATAAAATGCATTTATAAACATTGGTAAAATCATTGCTACAGCAACTAAGACGACTAATACAATCGTAATCGTTTTTTTATTCCTCATAAAATCATTCCCTTCCAGGACTATAAGTCCCTTAAAGCAACTGCCAGAAGAAACGCAGCCCTTTCGGACTGCGTTTCATAAAGGCTTAAATTAGTCTACAATATAAGCTGATGAGAAATCAAGAGTTCCAAGAACTGATCTATCCCATCCTTGCAGCTTGTCAGATGCCATAACAACGTCAGTATAGTGATAAACGTTGATTACAGGAAGTTCGCTCATAAGGATTTCCTGAGCTTGATAAAGTGCGTCAAAGTGCTCTTTACCTCTTGTCTTAGCAGCTGATGAAAGCAGCTCGTCGAATTCAGTATTGCTGTAATTCGGGTCATTGTATGCGTTGTCAGTTGTAAATATTGCTAGCATTCCCATTGGGTCCATAAAGTCAGTCAGCCATCCGCCTCTTGAAATTTCATAGTCCCCAGCCATTCTTGTATCTTGGAATACTGCCCACTCTTGGTTCTCAAGTTTAACGTTGAGTCCTAAGTTGGTCTTGTACATTTCTTGTACAAGTTCAGCAACCTGCTGGTGTCCAGCACCAGTATTGTACATGATTGTAAATGTTGGGAATCCTGCTCCGCCTGGATATCCTGCTTCAGCCAGGAGTCTTTGTGCTTCTTCAACTCCACTTGCATCTGTAGGAATTCCATAAGTTCCTGACTGCTCAAAGAAGTCTTTTCCTTCGTTGTCGACAAATCCTGGAGGTACAAAGCCTGCTGCAGGAATCTGTCCTGAAGCCATAGTCTCAGTAATCATTTCTCTGTCGATTGCAAGGTTAAGAGCTCTTCTAACTCTTACGTCGCTGAACATTGGAAGATCCATGTTAAAGTTGAAATAATATGTTCCCAGTAGTGGGAATACATAGAATTCTGGACTTTCAGCCATTAGAGTTGGTATTTCTGCAGGAGGTACATCTGGTAACAGAAGTAGTTCGCCTGCTTTAAATGCTTGGTATGCAGTAGCTTGTTCGTCGATAAATTTACCTTCAATTCTATCGATTTTAACAGAGCCAACATTCCAATAGTGTTCGTTCTTAACAAGTGTCAGACCTTCGCCAATCTTGTAGCTAGTTAATTTGAAAGGTCCGTTTGAGATTGCATTTGCTGGATCCTTTGCCCATGCGCCGTCAGCGCCTGCTTCAACTGCTGACTGTTTGGTCGGCAAGAAGTGGTAGAAGGACAGCAAGCTCACAATGTAGTCTGTAGGAGTTTCAAGTTTGACTTCAAGAGTATTGTCGTCAAGAGCTGCTATTCCTACGTCATCAAGTGATTCTCCGTTAACTGCGTCAAATGCACCTACGATGTTTGTATACTCCCAGATCCATGCATACTCTGATGCAGTTTCAGGATCCATTCCTCTTTTCCATGAGTAAACAAAGTCGTGAGCTGTCAGAGGTGATCCGTCAGACCACTTTGAATCTCTCAGGTGGAATGTTACAGTCAGACCGTCTTCTGAAACGTCCCAGCTCTCAGCAAGTCCTGGATATACAGTACCGCTCTTCTCTCTTGTAAGGCCTTCAAATGTCTGGTTGATAACGTCTCCGCCGTCGCTTGCCCCATTAAGAACTGGGTCGATTGTCTTTGGATCCGCTCCAATATTCCAGTTGAAAACTACTTCAGCTGCAGGAGTTTCCGTTGGGCCTTCAGTTGGGCCTTCAGCTGGACCGTCTACAGGTGGCTGCGCCGGTTGTTCTGCAGGTTTACTACATCCTGCAAGCACTGACAGTGCCATTATGAAAACCAGTGCAAGTGCTAATAGTCTTTTATTCATTTTTTCCCCTCCTAAATGAAATTCATGCTGCTATTTAAACCGGATTTCCCGGTAAAAATACCTCGTAATTGAACCTTCAAATTTTTGGTAAGTATTATTATATCACATTTATACTATTTAACAAGATGGCAAGCTACAAAGTGTCCCGGTTCAACCTCTCTCAGCTGCGGAGTCTCTTCACGACAGATGTCTATTGCGTACTTGCATCTGGTATTAAACCTACATCCTTCTGGTGGATCTATCGGGCTCTTCACATCTCCCTCCAGAACTATCCTGTGCTGTTCTCTGTTCTTCTTTGGATCAGGTATTGGTATCGATGAAAGTAGAGCCTGAGTATATGGGTGCAATGGGTTTCTATATAGCTCACTGCTGGTTGTAATCTCCATCATCTTTCCAAGGTACATAACGCCTATTCTATCAGAAATATGCTTTACCATTGAAAGGTCATGAGCAATGAACAGATAAGTAAGACCCATGTTGTCTTGAAGGTCTTCCAACATATTTACTACTTGCGCCTGTATGGACACGTCCAGTGCAGATATTGGCTCATCACAAATTACAAGTTCTGGCTCCACTGCTAGAGCCCTTGCAATTCCTATCCTCTGTCTCTGCCCTCCAGAGAACTCATGAGGATACCTACTTGCGTGTTCCTTTTTAAGACCAACTGTAGTCAGAAGTTCGTAAATCTTTTCGTATTTATCCTTCCCTGAATACAATTTATGTGTCTCTATACCCTCTCCGATTATCTCTGAAACAGTTAACCTTGTATTAAGTGATGCATATGGGTCTTGGAAGATCATTTGCAGCCTTTTTCGGTACTTCAGCATCTCTTTTTGAGAAATTCTGGTTATGTCATTTCCATCGAAGACGATCTGCCCGTCTGTCGGCTCATAAAGTCTTACTATTGACCTTCCCAGCGTTGATTTCCCACAGCCTGATTCTCCAACAAGTCCGAATGTCTCACCCTTTGCAATCGAAAAGGTCACATCATCAACAGCTGTCAGGTTGGCTGTTTTCCTGTTGAAAAAACCTCCGGTCTCTATCGTAAAGTACTTCTTTAAGTTATTTATCTCCAATAGTGGTCTGTTGTTTTCCATACTACAGGACCCCCTTTCCAAAGCCTTCAACTTCTGGAGCGTCCTGATGAAGCAGCCAGCAAGCTGATGTGTGATTTTCTCCTACTGTAAACATAGGCGAAGGTTCTTCCTGGCAAATCTGCATTACATAAGGACACCTGGTTGAGAAAGGACATCCAGCAGGTGGTTTCAAAAGGTCAGGTGGTGATCCAGCTATAGGTTTAAGCCTTTCCTTCTCATCTCTGTCCATCCTTGGAACAGATTTGAGAAGACCCTGAGTGTATGGATGCTGTGGATTTTCAAATAACTCATCAACATTGCCCATCTCCATAGGCATTCCACCATACATTACTATAAGATCCTTGCAAGTCTCTGCGATTACTCCAAGATCATGTGTAATCAATATAATTGAGGTTCCTAGTTTTTCAGAAATATCTCTCATTATATCCAATATCTGCGCCTGAATAGTAACATCCAGAGCAGTAGTTGGCTCGTCAGCAATAAGTAGCTTTGGACTACAGGATAGTGCAGTTGCAATCATTGCACGTTGTCTCATCCCGCCAGAAAACTCGTGAGGGTATGAGTTTATCCTCTTCTCAGGCTCAGGAATTCCTACGAGCTTAAGCATTTCGATTGCACGCTCTGTAGATTTCTTCTTGCCAAGTTTTTGGTGCCTTTCTATTACTTCTATCATCTGATCTTTGATTTTAAATACAGGGTTCAACGAAGTCATTGGGTCTTGAAATATCATGGCAATTTCGTTTCCCCTGAGATTTGACATCTGATGCTCAGAAAAATTGGTTATATCTTTACCATCAAATATAATTCTTCCTTCTTTAATTCTACCTGGTGAATCTATCAGCTTCATTACAGAAAGGGCAGTTACGCTCTTGCCGCTTCCGGATTCTCCTACTATTCCAAGTACATCTCCCTTTTTCACACTGAAGCTGATTCCTCTTACAGCTTGAACCTCTCCGACGTGGGTAAAGAAGGATGTTTTTAAGTTATCTATCTTTAAAATGTATTCTCTGTTATCCATGTTATCTCCTATCCTTTCCTTAGTCTCGGGTCAAGCGCATCTCTTAAGCCATCCCCAATAAAGTTGAAAGCAAGCATTGTAATGGCTATTGCCATTGCTGGGAAGAATAGCTGATACGGGTAAGTGGTCAACCCTGCCAGTGCATTATTGGCCAGCGTACCCCACGAAGCCATCGGTGCCGAAACTCCCAGTCCTATGAAACTTAGGAAGGATTCTGTAAATACCGCAGAAGGAATCATCATCGCCATTGAGACTATGATGGGTCCTATTGCATTTGGTATAAGGTGCCTAAAAATTATCTTTGATTTTGATACGCCCATAACTCTTGCAGCTAGGACAAATTCCTGCTCCTTTAAAGAAAGCATCTGCCCTCTTACAAGTCTCGCCATGGAAACCCAGTAGACCGAGCTTAGGGCGATTATTATGTTCCACAATCCGTTTCCTCTGAACCATACCATCAGTAGTATTACGTATAATACCAGTGGAACAGAGTTTATAATGTCGACTATTCTCATCATTATGTTATCTACCTTGCCGCCTTCAAATCCTGAAATGCTACCGTAGACTACGCCTATGAAAAGATTGGCAAGAGTGGCTACAAATGCCACAAACAGCGATATCTGTGCTCCGTACATCACCCTCGTAAGAATATCCCTACCAAGGCTGTCGGTGCCAAATGGAAACATTTTGTTCCACTTAGACCCAACAGGATATTTGACCTCTTCTCCTTTGTACTCCAGAGTCATGTCATAGTCGTAACCTTGCTTTGTAGGCAAAAGGTTGTATGAGAAGTCCAGTTTAATCTGTTCATCGTCGTAATTGTAAATATATATCTTGTTAATTGCGTCTTTCTTAAGTGGATCTACCTTAATTCTTCTAATGAGTGTTCCATCTTCTTCTACAAGAAACAAGTTATAGTCTTTAGAAACGTGGAAGTACTCATCGCCAATCTTATAGAGTTCAAGCTTTGGCGGAAGACTCTTATAGTCGTTTATCTGGTCAGAGTATGAATACGGGGTAAACTTAGGCCCCACAAATCCAAACAGAAGTATAAGTACAATTGTTACCATTCCAATCATTGAAAGGGTGTTTTTCCTGAGCCTTCTCCATGCATCCTGCCAATAAGTAAGACTTGGCCTGACAGCTTCGCTGCCTTCACCTGTCTGCTCCACAAATACAAATTTTTCTTTCGTCATGTTATTTCTCCCCCCTAAACTTGATTCTGGGATCAATAAAGGTGTATGCAACGTCTACCAAAAATACCATTATCAGGTAGAATACAGCGTAAAATACCGTTATTCCCATTATCGTAGTATAGTCCCTGTTGCTTACACTCTCGACAAAATGTCTTCCGATGCCAGGGATTGCAAATATCTTCTCTATGACGAAAGAACCTGTAAGAATGGCTGCTACCATTGGTCCTACGTATGTTACTACAGGTATGAGTGCATTTTTCATAGCGTGTTTCATAATTACTGAAAATTCTCTAATTCCATTTGCTCTGGCAGTCCTAATATAGTCCTGTCTTAGTACCTCCAGCATACTTGACCTTGTCAGTCTTGTAACGAACGAAAGCGAATAACCAGCAAGCGCTATTACAGGTCCAATATAACCCTTTGGATCATTGATTCCAAAGCTTGGTATCCACCCCAGTTTTCCTGCGAAGAAATAGATAATTACTGTTGCCACTACAAAGCTGGGGACCGTAATTCCAAGCGTTGCGAGAATCATAACAAAATAGTCTATGGGCTTATTCTGCTTCAGTGCCGAAATCACACCGAGCGGGATGCCAAGCGCTATGATAATCACCGTTGCCATCAACCCTATCTTTGCTGATGCAGGAAATCCTGATTCTATAAGGTCGTTGACAGATGTTCCAATCTTTGAATAAGACGGACCTAAATCAAATGTCACCAGACCTTTCATATATTTCAAATACTGTACAGGAAGTGGTTCATCCAGATTGTATTTGGCGTTGAGCGCTCTCAATATCTCTTCCGGCACAGGTCTCTCTCTTGTAAAGGGACCTCCGGGGATAGAGTGCATCATTGTGAATGTCAGCGTCGTAATCAGGATGATAGTGATAATCATGGAAATGATCTGTTTAAAATAGAATGATTTCAACTATGTAACTCCTCTCTTTTGATTTTACTCCATCCATAAATGAAGCTTTAAAAATGATTATGTTAGTTAATATTATTCTCATTCTATCACTATCGAAATTATTTTTCAATTGGATTTTACATCTCTTGTATACCTTCAAATCATGATATTTACTTAATTTTGCCCTACTTAATCACAGCGTGACTACTGCACGGCGATGGGTCAGTAGCATAACAAAGGACGGCTTTCGCCGTCCTTCTCAAAGAATGTTAATTTTTACACATTTACACAGCACATGGACTGTAGCCACAGTCCTGGCATTCTGAACATCCTCCCGAATGAATCAGAGTTCCACCGCACATTGGGCAGGTATCTGGATCTATCTTGAGCTGTTCCTCTGCAAGTTCTCTTATTTGTTCCTGCAGTTCATCTATCTTATCGATGTTGGATTTCTTCTTGTTTGTTATCAGAATTCCACTCCTGGCACAGCCATCTCTGTATATTGTAATACCTTTAATACCTTTTTCCCAGGCATAAATGTAGAGTTCCTCAACCTCTTCAACTGTAAACTCATTAGGCACGTTAACAGTGGATGAAATACTGGCATCTATATACTGCTGCCATGTTGCCTGTACCTCTATCCTCTCCTTATAATTTAGATTGGATGTGGTTATAAAGAAATCAGGCAGCTCTTCCTCGTATGAAAGTCCATTTGTGTCCATATAGTCCTTTACAATTGGAGTAAACACCTTGTAGTAGGTATCTTCGTGGTGCAAGGATTCTGACTTTCTCGTATAAGAAACCTGGAATATCGGCTCAACTCCGTTGCTGCATCCAACAAGCGTTGAAATACTACCAGTTGGAGGTATTGTCAACAGCTGACTGTTTCTAAGTCCATGCTCCCTTATGAGCTCTAAGACGTCTTCGTCAGCATTTTCAAGAAGGAATGGCGACTTTAGAACAGCTTCTGCGTTGTATCTTGGGAACGGACCGTCGACTTCAGCCATTAGAGCTGATTGTCGCAGTGATTCGTTGACCATTATCCTACCTATCTGGTGGATTAGTATTATAGATTCGCTACTGCCATATTTAACGCCCATCTTAATGAACATGTCGGCAAGTCCCATTATTCCAAGTCCTATTTGCCTTAAGTCTCTGGACATCTCTCTTTGCTGCTCAAGTGGGTGAAGATCCATGTTTTCGTCGAGAACCTCATTCAGATAGATGACGCCATTTCTAACCATCTCTCCAAATCTCTCAAATTCAAATCTGGCGTATTTAGTAAATGGGTGCTTTACAAATTCACTTAAGTTTATTGAAGAAAGGTTACAGCTTCCAAATGCAGGAAGAGTTTCTTCTGCGCATGGGTTTACTCCAGCAAACTCAAAACTTGGGTCTTCGCTCATAAGGTGCCATGCTTCTATTCTGTTCTTATATAAAATACCAGGCTCTGCCATATTCCAGTTGTTGAATGCAAGCTTTTCAAATAGATCTCTCGCTTTGATTGTCTTTGAGATTTCTTCTCCTGTAGACTCTACCTTGAAGTACTGAGTATAGTCCTTATCATCTACGACAGAAGTCATAAATTCATCGTCAACGTTAACAGAAATATTTGCATAAGTTACCTTCTTAAGGTCGTTCTTTACGTTGATAAAATCCTCAATGTCAGGGTGTACACAGTCCAGATTCAACATAAGAGCACCTCTTCTGCCCCTCATGCCAATTAGTCCTGTAACCATTGAGTAAAGGTCCATAAAGCTGACAGCACCTGTAGTTGTACTTGCCGCGTTATTTACTCGGGATCCCTTTGGTCTAAGCTTTGATAGCGTAAGTCCTACTCCACCTCCGTAAGAATAAGTCCTTGCAAGGTATTTTGCAGTATCAAATATTGATTCTATATTGTCTTCAACCTTCGGCAGAACATAACAGTTGCTTAAAGTGATTTTTCTGCCCAGCTTATCCAATCCCCTGCCTGCTAAAATTCTTCCTGCTGGCATAAACTTTTTGTCTTTGATAGCCTTTTTAATCGGGTTGTTGCCTCCGCTGACTCTCTCTAGAAAATCATCAAAGCTCTCAGCGTCGTATCTGTATTTCTTCTCGTAAATATCTCTTTGCAGGTCTGTCATATTCCAGCCCTGTTCTCTGAGCTTCGCCCTCTCTTCACGATAGATAATGTATTTTCTGGCGACTTCAGGTCTCGACTTCATCAATTCAATTTCGACGAAGTCCTGAATTTGCTCTATGTTGACCTTTTCAAAATTTCCAAACTCGACTAAAGCACTTCTCGCTATCTCTTTTGCAAGTGCTTCATCTATTCCCTTTTCTGTCTCATTCATAGCCTTTTGTACGGCTATTTCAATTTTTTCCCCGTGAAATTCTACAATTTTCCCATCCCGCTTTTCAACTTTAAGCATTCCTACAGTCCTCCTTAAAAGATATCATAATTCCGGAGTAACAACTACATCTTGTGTGTATTTGCTACGTCATATACTATATATATACAATTTAGCATAAAAACACATAATATTCAACATGAAAATCTTTTCTTTTGGCATTGAAATTTATGGGTATCTGTGTTATGGAGGGGATAAAATGAGTTATATAGATTCTATCGAGAAAATTCTCGATTCTAAAGATACTACAGTAGGAGGAACTTCTGCAGCATTAATGGCAGGTGCAATGTCCAGTGGATTGACTTCTATGGTAGCAAGACTTTCAGTGATGAAAATCTACGGTTTAGATGACAGCCAATACTTAGCGCTGGCAGATGAATTGGACAATGCAAGCTTCGTGTTGATTCGAGGAGTCAATGAAGATGCAAAGGCATTGGAAGTTATTCGTGAAGCTTTCGGGCTTCCAAATGAAACTGAAGAAGACAAAGAACAAAGGAAAACAGCCCTTGAGGCAGCTGGCGTAAAAATGCTCAACAACCTGAGGGACTGCGGTATGGTGTGTAAGAGGATATATAAGGCAGGGCTTATACTTACTGACAACTCAGATTCAAACGCAAGAAGTGATCTTGAAGTTGCAAAAAAGCTGGCAGAAGTTGCGCTTACAGGCTGTATTGAAGGCATAAAGGCTAATCTACCACTTATAAAAAACCAGGAGTTTATTGATATCTACAAACGCGACCTGGCAGAACTCGAAGAAAAGATTGAATATTCGACAGGCGACAGACAGCACTAAAAAACAGGGGTCATTCACCCCTGTTTCTTTATGCCAATTCTAGTGCTATTTCCATCATCCTTGTAAAACTCTTCTCTCTTTCCTCAGCAGTTGTCTCCTCTTTGTTTACCAAGGAGTCACTTACTGTAAGTATTGCAAGTGCATTTACTCCTGCATGTGCCGCATTACAGTATAGCGCATAGGCTTCCATCTCTACCGCCAAAATGTTCATGCCTGCCCACTTTTCTGTGGCTGTTGTGTCAGCTGAATAAAAGGTGTCACTGGTTAGAATATTTCCTACATGGACAGGAATTTCCTTTTCTTCAGCAACCTTTACAGCTTTATACAACAGATCCCAGGATGCGGTTGCAGAATAAGTTCCCGGTAGGCCATATTGTCGTCCAAAGTCTGAATTTGTACTAGCCCCCATGCCTATTATTACGTCGTACAACTTTAAATCTTTTTGAAATGCACCACAAGAGCCAATGCGAATCAAATTTTTCACACCATAGAAATGAATCAGCTCGTATGAGTAAATTCCTATAGAAGGGACTCCCATACCGGTGCCCATCACGGATATTTTCTTTCCCTTATAGGTGCCTGTGTAACCAAACATGTTTCTCACTGCATTAAACTGAACCGGATTTTCCAGGTAGTTTTCAGCTATAAATTTTGCTCTCAGAGGGTCTCCCGGCAGTAATATGGTCTCGGCTATCTGACCTTTTTCTGCACTAATATGTGGCGTCATATTTACACTCCTTTGTTATTTTTTTAATCATCCGATATTATTTCTACCCCAGATGATTTAAGGTAAACTATCCGAACTCTGTAATCCAAGGAAATTTAGTTTTAAATTACGTTAGAAGGCCATTTTATGGGTATACTTTTAATAACAGCAGGTAATACTATCGGAAATACAAATTAATAGATTTAAACAGGAGGTGTAGTAATGAAAATCTTAGTGCCAATCGACGGTTCGGATTATTCACTTAAAGCTTTGGAAAAGGCCCGTGAACTTGGAGAATTCTACAATGCAGAGCTTACTCTCCTAACGGTAATTGACAGCGGGCGCTTTGTCAGCGTCGACTTCAAACAAGACATGATCAACTCCAGTATAGACGCAGGACAGGAACTACTTCAAAAGGCAGTTCAAGCCATTGAAGGTTATCCAAACGAAGTTAAGACAACCTACAGAATGGGCGACATTGCAAACGAAATTATTGCAATGGCTGAAGACAACCAGTTTGACCTCATTGTAATGGGCAGCAGGGGCCTTGGAGTTTTCACAAGAGCTCTGCTGGGTGGAGTTTCTCACAAAGTGGTAACTCACGTAAATACTTCGGTTTATGTAGTAAAATAGTTCACAAAAAGTGAATTCTCCAGTCAGATAAAATCTGACTGGAGTTTTTCCTTTTCTCAACAGTAATTATTTACTTAAAAATTCATTCATAAGCTCTTCAACTGCGCCTTCAGTGTCAAATATATCTTTCACAAATCTGGCTATCAACTCCCCACCGTCGAGAATTGCCTTATGAGTTCTCTCGGTAGTCATCGCTTCCGCAAATTCAATGGTGTGACCATTGAATTCTTCTCCAATGCTGATATATGGATGGAAAGCAGGGCATCTACTGCTTACATTACCTATATCAGACGATCCACCAATCTGATGGCTCGTATCTGTAAGTTCAAGTCCTAGATCTCTATATATTTTCTCAAGATATTTCTCACCTGATAATATTCTTCTCAAGCTGTCATATTTTTCACCAAGTTCTTCAACACTCCATTCAGTCCTAGTCGCCAAAGCAGCGGCTTTGGCACAGTCCATGACCCACTGACTGAGGTAATTTGTGTATTCTCTGTCCTTTGAACGGACTAGCATTTCTACAACTGCAAGGTGAGGCACAGTATTTGATGCATCACCGCCGTGTTTAATATAACCATGTAATCTTGAATCATCATGAATATGTTGCCTCATCATATCCGTTGCATCCATAAACAACCTTGCCGCATTCAGAGCATTTCTGCCTTCCCACGGAATGCTTGCTGCGTGAGCAGGTTTTCCATGAAATGAAAACTCATAGGCATCCAGTGCTAAAAATCCTGTGTAGAGAGAGTTCTTGTTGCCCATGTGAATCATAATTGCGAAAGCATAGTCATCAAATATTCCTTGATTTGCCATAGTTGCTTTGCTTCCCCTCATCTCCTCATCCGGGGTGCCAATTACGTGAATTTCTGCTGGTATTTCATCTCGTATGTTGTTTAGTGCAAGTGCAGCCAAAGTGCTAATAGAACCACTGGCGCAGTGCCCACAACCGTGGCCAATCCCTCTCAGCGCATCATATTCTACAAGTATGGCTGCCTTCTTGCCTTTGCCTCTGTTTATTATTCCCCTGAAAGCTGTGTCCATACCCGCAAATGGATATTCGACTTCGATTCCATTTTCTCTTAATAATTTAACTATTGCAGCTGAAGACTTATACTCTTCGCCACCAATTTCAGGATTTTTCGCCATATAGTCGTTCAATCTGAGTATTTCGTCTCTGTACTTCTCGATTATCTTTCTCACAATTAACCTCCTCGTTTGCTATTATTAATACAATAATAGCAAATCTCGCTATTTTGGTACAGTCCGAATAGAAAATTTGACATGTCATTATTTTTAACAAACCTGGGTATACAAATAATATAAACAATACATCCTGAGGAGGCTGATACATATGAAAAAAATACTAGTCCCGGTGGACGGCTCTTCCTGTTCCAAAAAAGCTCTAATAAAAGCCAGGGAAGCTGCTGAAGCCTACAAAGCAGATGTAACGATTTTAACAGTTATTGACAGCATAAGATACTTAGACATGGATTACAAGTTTGATGCTGTAAGAGATGGAATAGACTTGAGCAAACAGCTTTTAGAACAATCTCTCAAAGCATTTGAGGGCTTTGAAGGTCACGTTGACACGGTAGATAAAACTGGAGACGTAGCTGAAGAAATCATAAATCTCGCTGAAGAAGGAGGATATGATTTAATTGTCATGGGAAGCCGAGGTTTAGGTGCATTCTCCAGGACTTTACTTGGCGGTGTTTCACATAAAGTCATCCAGCATTCGCGGGTTACTGTTATGGTTGTTAAGTAAAAGAATAGTTTACATTTTGACAATACCTTTCGATTGTCTAAATTTACTGAAAATAGTTGAAATTCTGACAAGAATGGTGTATCCTATTGTTAAACAATTACATTGTATTGGCCTGAAATGCTTTTTCAGGCTAAATCTATATTTAGGGGGGTAGTTATGAAAGAAAAAAAGCAAGCAACAATAGGGCACGCAATGATTCCTATTATCGTATTAATGGTTTCCCTATTTGTTGGAATCGTCTATCTTGAGGCTGATGCTCATATCCCAATAATGATCGCTATCATAGTTGCAGGTGCGATTGGAGTTTGGAGTCTGGGATACAACTGGTCTGAGATAGAAAAAGGGGCAATCGAAACAATTCAGATGTCCATGCAAGCAATACTGATCCTTATGATTATAGGTACAGTAGTTGGTACATGGATACTGAGCGGTACAGTTCCTGCAATGATTTACTATGGTCTGCAGATTTTGTCACCATCAATATTCTTGGTTGCAACAGCAATAATCTGTAGCATCGTATCCCTCGCAACAGGGAGTTCCTGGACCACAGCCGGCACCGTAGGTATCGCACTTATGGGAGTTGGACAAGGCCTTGGAATGCCAGCTGCTATTGTAGCTGGAGCAGTAGTTTCCGGAGCATACTTCGGAGATAAGATATCACCACTATCTGACACCACGAATCTGGCTCCTGCTATGGCTGGATCGACACTTTTCGAACACATTAAGTACATGCTTTACACTACATTGCCAAGCCTTTTGATTGCACTTGTCCTTTATGGAATAATAGGTGCAAGCTATGCAGGCAAGCAACTTGATACATCAAACATCCAGGTAATCATGGATGGTATCGCAGCAAACTTCAATATATCTCCAATATTATTCCTTCCACCAATCATAGTTATCGCGTTGGTTATTATGAAAGTTCCAGCTATTCCTGGACTTACAGTAGGAACAATACTTGGCGGCGTATTTGCAGCTATTTTCCAAGGTTCAGGCTTTGGAGATATTATAAACACTGCACACTACGGATTTGAAATCGACAGTGGAGTTGAAATGGTCGACGAACTTCTTAACAGAGGTGGACTTGACAGTATGATGTGGACAGTATCGCTGATACTGCTTGCAATGGTATTCGGAGGCATCATGGAGAAAACCGGAATGCTTCAGGCTATTGCAAATGTCATCCTGAAAATGGCGAAGAACACTGGATCACTTGTACTTGCAACAGTACTTACCAGTATAGCCATCAACATCCTTGCAGCTGACCAGTACTTATCAATAGTTATCCCTGGAAGAATGTACAAGGATACTTTCGACGAACGCGGACTCGAGCCAAGACTACTTTCGAGAACACTGGAAGACGCCGGTACGCTTACTTCACCACTTATTCCATGGAATACGTGCGGTGCCTATATGCAAAGTGTACTATTAGTATCACCACTAGCATTTGCACCATATGCTTTCCTAAACTTAATTAACCCATTAGTAGCAGTATTCTATGCATACACTGGAATAACAATTAAGAAACCGGAAGCAACACAAGCGTAAATAGGCAGTGAATAAATAACAGTGAATAGTGAATAACAAAAAAGATAGAAGTTGTCTTCGATTTAATCGAGACAACTTCTTTTTATTGTGCGTTCACCCAAAGATCCTTCGCTTTCGCTCAGGATGACAGCTTGTTTTCACTGTTCACTAGGGCCAGCAAAGCTAGCCCCTACTATTCACTATTCACTATCTTCTACCTTAATTCAGGCACTATATTCTTTGATGTTCCTGTTTCAAGAAATTCTACCATTGATCTTGCTGCTGTCCAGCCCAGGTTTTTAAAGGTTTCGTGGGTACCTGCTGCTATATGTGGAGTTGTTACTACATTATCCATCTTAAGCAGCGGATTATCTGGAGATGTGGGTTCCATTTCGTATACATCCAGACCTGCTCCTGCAAGTTTTCCACTTTCCAGTGCTTTTATTAATGCTTTCTCATCTATAACAGGCCCTCTCGACGTGTTAATTACATACGCCCCATCTTTCATAAGATTGAATTCTCTTTCCCCTAAAAGATGTGTTGTTTCTGGTGTTAGTGGTGTCATAGTAACTACAAAATCTGATACAGCCAATAGCTCATCCATAGGCTTATAGACTACGCCAAGTTCTTTTTCAACATCTTCTTTTCTGTTTCTGTTGTAGTAGTATACATCCATGTCAAATCCTAGTTTTGCCCTCTTTGCGACTTTTTCTCCGATTCTGCCCATGCCGATTAGTCCAAGAGTTGCATGATTGACGTCCCTGCCAAACAAATTAGAGTTGTCTGCTTTTGTCCATTTCTTTGCTTTTACAAATGAATCCAGAGTTGGTATTCTCCTTGCTGTTGATAGCATCAGCGCTATTACGAAATCTGCCACTGTTTCATCCAGTACTCCTGGCGAATTAGTCCCTATAACTCCTCTTCTCTTAAGAGCATCCAGGTCGTAGTTGTTGTATCCTACAGTGATATTGCTGATTACCTTTAGGTTAGGTGCCAAATCAAGAAGCTCGTCATTTACAATCATCCCAAGGTTTACGATACCTTCAACGTCCTTAAGGGCATCTCCAAGGTATTCAGGTGTAGCTGGCTTACTAAAATCCCACACTCTCATGTCGCAGTGCTCATCTACAAAATCCAGTACCTCCTGTGGAACAGGATATGCAATCAGTACTTTTGGTTTACTCATAAATACACCTCCTAAGCTAGTTCAGGCACTCTCATGCCCGAATTCCTACCATATAACTCATCTACCAGAGCTCTCGCAGCAGCCCATGCCATGTCATCTCGTGTCTTCTGAGTTGCAGATCCGATATGTGGCAGAGTCACTACATTTTCAAGCTCAAGCAGCGGGTTGTCTTCTTCTACAGGTTCAACTTCGTAAACATCCAAACCTGCCCCTGCAATCCAGCCTTCCTTCAATGCTTTTATAAGGACTTTTTCATCTATTACCTGTCCTCTGGATGCATTGACTAGGATTGCTGTATCTTTCATCATTTTTAGCTCTTCTTCACCTATCATATGGAACGTCTCGTCTGTGAGCGGAGTCATGATAACCACAAAATCTGAAGTCTTTAGAAGCTCGTCAATTGACTTGTAGCTAATTCCAAGCTTTTCTTCAAGCTCAAGTTTTCTGGTCCTGTTGTGATAAGAAACCTCCATGTCAAAGCCCATTTTAGCTTTTCTTGCAACCATACCACCAATTCTTCCCATACCGATTATACCCAGAGATTTTTCGTGAATCCCCTTGCCAAATAAATTTGAATTATCAGCTTTTACCCAGCTGCCAGACTTAGTAAATTTATCAAGTTCTGGTATCCTTCTGGCTGTAGTCAGCATCAATCCTAAGACTAAGTCTGACACTGTGTTGTCCAGAACTCCAGGTGTATTGGTACCTATGATGTTTCTCTTTTTCATAACATCAGTATCATAGTTGTTATAACCAACAGAAATATTGGTTATAACCTTTAAATTTGGCGCATTATCAAGTAGATTATCGTCAATTTTCATCCCTACCTGAATAACTCCATCTGCGTCCTTGATGTTTTCCAGTATGCCTTCAAATGTCTTTGGCTTGCTAAAATCCCAGACTACACATTCGCAATGCTCTTTAAGGTAATTTTCTACCTCCTCAGGCACTGGGTTAGCAATGAATACTTTTGGTTTTTCCATAATCACCCTCCTATGCAAATATTGCCAACATAATCAATGTTGCTGCATATATTAATAGTAGCTGTAGTAGTGCATACAGCTTATATTCCTTATAAAGATCAAAGGTTCCTATCTCCATTTCTCCAATAGTCAAGACCTGACATAAATGCAAAGGAGAGTAATAGTAACCCATAAAAGCTACAGCAAACAGGAAAAATGCGTATATATGTACCGCATTTACGCTCATATCCATCATACTTAACAAAGGTAGAGTTACCGCCAGTGCAGATGTTGGATACCCTGTTATATACCCGAAGAAGAATGACACGACAGTAAATACCAGTAAGATACCTATTCCGCTTCCTGCACTCACAAGGATACCTTTAATAAGGATAAGCATCTCATCCAGCTGCAATATTATGTCCTTAAGGAGAAGGATTGCAGCTACCACCAAAATAGTATTTATATTTAATGAATCTCCCATGTTCTTCAGAAAATCTTTTCTGTTTCCTATAAAATATACCGCTATTAAGCTTCCAAACATCGACACAAAAAAAGGAAGTCCTGTTATCACATTTATAACCACTGAAATATATATTGGTGACGTTAGAACAAGCAGTTTTATAAGGTTTTTTGCGCGCCCTTCACTATGTACTTTTGTGCCATTTCCGGCTCCTTTTAAGTACATAGTATATCCCAGAAAAACCATTCCTATTACAAAAGGAATGCTAAATCCAATTACCTTATATATATTTATATCAGGCATAGAAGCCTTAATGAAAAGCAACGCAGTTGAAAACGGAAATAGAAACATTGATATATGCCTAAAGACCAGATTTACTGCTGCTCTCTTTGTAGAAGGTATACCGGTTTCTTCTCCCAGACTGTTGATAAATGGAGCTGAAAGAACTGCTCCGCCAGGTACAACCAGAATTCCTATCATGGAAGGAATTATCATCATAACTAATTTTTTGTTTGAGATAATTTTGAGCATAGTCTCGACGATTCGATCGAGTATCCCATAACGTTTCATCAAACCTCCAAGCACGCTAACGAGGGCAACTGTCAATACTGTGTCAGAGGCCCCTGCATCAGAGAAAGTATTTATGATTGTCCTGAAGAATCCTCCCAGCCCAATCTTAGTGAATATGGCAATTACTATCGACACAATAAAAATCGCCTTGCTCAGATCCAGTTTCTTCTTAATAAGAAATGGAATCAGCGCAAAAGCTGCGAGTATTACTAACAGTTGATTCATTTGCTCCTCTCCCTCTAAATATCCTTCGTATATCTAATGATACCACAAAATGACGCTGGTAATTCATATTTGTATAAATGAATGAATAAAAACAAAACATAAGGGACGAAATATTCCGTCCCTTGGCTCTTAATATACTGGTGTAGCAAAGTGTTTGTATTTCTCGTTCTTTCCAGTTGCAATATCGAAGAACATGCTCTTGATATTCTTGCAGACCTCGCCTTCCCTGCCAGTGCCCACTGTCCTGTTGTCTACCTCGACAACTGCTGTAACTTCCATTGCAGTTCCACTGAAGAATACTTCTTCAGCATTGTAGAGCTCAGTTCGTGATACACTTCTTTCTACAACTTCCATGCCTAGCTCTTCTCTTGCCAAAGTCATGACAACATCTCTGGTGATTCCTTCCAATATATCGTCTGACAGCGGTGGTGTGACGAGCTTACCTTTCTTGACTAGGAAAATATTCTCTCCAGGTCCTTCGCAGACTTTGCCGTCAGTAGTCAAAAATATAGCTTCGTCGTAGCCGTTCTGCAGCACCTCTAAAGATGCAAGAGCAGAGTTGAGATATCCGCCTGTAGCTTTTGTTCTTGGAGGAATCATATTGTCTGTAATCCGCCTCCAGCTTGATACAGCGACTCTTAATTCAGTCTTTCCGGCATAGCTGCCAAGTGGCTGACAGTAGATGACAATTCGATTGTCGTCATCCTTAAGTGTTGGTGTCAGGTTGTTTGAACCCTTGTATACCACCGGTCTTATGTAAGTCGTAGTCTTAAAGTTGTTTTTCTTAAGCAGTTCAACAGTAAAGTCACAAAGCTCTTGCGCAGTATAGGGAACGTCCATATAAAGAGCCTTTGCTGACTCCTTAAGTCTCTCGAAATGCTCCAGTAGTCTGAATCCATACAACTGCTGAGAATCGTCGTCCCAGTATGCCCTGATGCCCTCAAAACATCCCAAACCGTAGTTAAAAGCCTTACACCTAATACTTAAAGAAACCTCTTCTTCAGGAACAATCTCTCCCTGATAAAAAACCCAACTTGCCATTAAAAAACACTCCTTTCTAATATCATTTCACTTATTGCTTTACCTGCAGGTACTATGGGGTAGACGAACTGGTCCTTTGAGAATCTGCACTCTATGACAACTGTCCTCCTACTTTCTTTTGCCCATAATAGCGCACTATCCAATTCTTCATATCCTTCTACTCTCTTACCCTCAATTCCATAAGCTCCTGCAAGCTTTATAAAATCTACATAATCTCCAAGGTCTGTCTGCGAATAATTGTCGTCGCAAAACATCCCCTGCCACTGCCTTACCATGCCCAGTGTACTGTTGTTAAATAGTAGTATCGTAACAGGTAATCCAAACCTTGCAACTGTACCAAGCTCATTGCAGTTCATCCTAAAACTTCCATCTCCTGTAACAAGAACTACATTTTTGTCTGGCAGTGCTACCTGTGCTCCTATGGCAGCTCCAAGGCCGTAACCCATGGTTCCAAGTCCGCCAGAAGAAAGCCAGTGCCTTGGTTCCTTAAACATCCAGTGCTGTGCTGTCCACATCTGGTGTTGCCCAACATCTGTAACAACCACACTATCTTCAAGGTGTGAATTGGCTAACTTCAATGCGCCAACTGCACTCCAAGCTCCACCAAAAGGTTCCTGTTCATCTCTATGAGTATGTATGTAATCGAGCCATTGTTGTCTGTTTCCCTTTGGGGCACTATCTGTAAGTTTCAAAAGAACTTCCTTCAAATCTCCGACAGCGTAGCCATCTACCGCCTTGTTCTTTCCTATTTCTGCTCCGTCGATGTCTAAATGCATCAGCTTAGCTTTTTCTCCAAACGCATCAGGATCTCCGATTACCCTGTCGCTGAATCTTGAACCAACTGCAATAATTAGGTCTGCACTTGTAACGGCGAGATTTGTCTCCTTGAAGCCGTGCATTCCCATCAGTCCGATTGACAATCTGTGATTCCTGGGAAATCCTCCGAGTCCCATCAAACTATTGGCTACAGGAATATCGCATTTTTCAGCAAAACTTAGAAGTTCTTTCGAGGCTCCTGATGAAACTACACCGCCTCCACTATATATTACAGGCCTTTCAGATGCTGCAATCATTTCAGCCAGTTTTTCAAAATCACCTTGCACAGTCACTTTTTCGCTTTCTTCCAATTTGACTGCACTATATTCAGTCTCAGTCATCATCAGGTCTTTTGGAATGTCTACAAGGACTGGCCCCTTTCTTCCCGAATTGGCGACTCTGAATGCATCGTGCATAACTTCTGCTATTTCATCTACACTTCTCACCTGATAGTTGTGCTTTGTTATAGACATCGTTAAAGCAGTAATATCTACTTCCTGAAAAGAGTCCCTACCTAGCAGAGCAGATGCAACCTGACCTGTAATAACAACGACAGGCACAGAGTCAGCGTAAGCAGTAGCAATGCCCGTGACTGTGTTAGTAGCTCCTGGACCTGATGTCGCGATGCACACGCCCACCTTTCCACTTGACCTTGCATAGCCGTCAGCTGCATGGGATGCTCCCTGTTCGTGACTAGTCAAAATATGCATTATTCTGTCGCTATATTTAGTATACGCGTCGTAAAGTGGAATTACTGCACCACCTGGATAACCGAAAATCGTATCAACACCCTCTGCAAGTAAACATTCCATCACTACCTCTGCGCCCTTAAGTCTCATCTTATCTCACCCTCTCAATTATGGTATACACACCGCACCAGTCGATGCTGATGTTACTATACTCTCATATTTTTTCAAATATCCCAAAACTTCAGGAGCTTCATATTTGAAAGATTTTCTCCTTTCCTCCAGCTCTTCATCCGATACCAAAAGCTGAAGCTTTCCTTCATTCATATCTATACTGACAATGTCGCCATCATTAACTAAAGCAATAGTACCGCCAAGTGCCGCTTCAGGAGAAACGTGCCCGATTGATGCACCTCTGGTTGCGCCTGAGAATCTTCCATCGGTTATCAAAGCTACGTCTTTATCCATTCCCATACCAGCCAGTGCAGACGTAGGGGAAAGCATCTCTCTCATACCAGGACCGCCTTTCGGCCCTTCGTACCTTATTACTAAGACTTCACCTTTATTTATGGATTTGTTCAATATCGCATCAACAGCGTCCTCTTCGCAGTCAAATACCCTTGCAGGGCCCTTATGTACTAGCATCTCTGGTGCTACAGCCGATCTTTTAACAACTGCTCCCTCTGGTGCGAGATTTCCCTTTAGAACTGCAATTCCTCCAGTTTTACTGTATGGCTTAGATATGGGTGCAATTACAGACTGCTCTCTTTCTTTGACCTTGGATAGCACATCTTCCAAGGTACCACAAGTGACATTTTTTACACTTGTATCCAGATGTCCATCTTTGGAAAGCTCCTTCATCACAGCGGGTATTCCTCCGGCTTCATATAGGTCTTCTATGTGATCAGGACCAGCTGGGCTCAACCTGCATAAATTCGGCGTCTTCTGACTTATATGGTTTATCTTATCCAAATCCATCGGAACATCTGCTTCGTGAGCTATTGCTGATAGATGAAGTACCGTATTTGTCGAACATCCAAGAGCCATATCAACAACTAAAGCATTTCTAAATGCACTCTCGGTCATAATGTCTTTTGGTCTCAGATTTTGCTCCAAAATCTCCATAATTTTCATTCCAGAGTACTTGCCCAGTCTCATCCTCTCACCGTATACTGCAGGTACAGTCCCATTCCCGGGGAGAGCCATTCCAAGAGCCTCAGTCATGCAATTCATCGAGTTTGCAGTGAACATCCCTGCGCATGATCCGCATCCTGGACAAGCTGCATCCTCCATCTCCAAGAGCTCTTCTTCACTCAACTTCCCTGCCTTAACTGCTCCTACAGCCTCAAACATACTGCTTAGATCTATTGGCTTTCCGTTGTGCCTTCCTGCAAGCATAGGCCCTCCACTTACAATAATCGAGGGTAAGTTCAGCCTAGCGGCTACCATCAGCATTGCAGGAACTACCTTATCGCAGTTTGGTATCATAACCAAAGCATCTAACCCATGTGCGAGAGCCATTACCTCTACGCTGTCTGCAATCAGTTCCCGGCTGACAAGAGAATACTTCATACCTTGGTGGTTCATGGCTATCCCATCGCAAACTGCTATCGCTGGGAATTCTAAAGGTGTTCCACCTTTCATAAGAACTCCTCTTTTAACCGCTTCAGCTACTTCCCTTAAGTGTCTATGCCCAGGTACGATTTCATTAAAAGTATTTACAATTCCAATTAAAGGTTTTCTTATTTCTTCATCAGTCAGGCCAAGAGCTTTCATAAGCGATCTGTGAGGGGCTTTTTCAACTCCTGTCTTAACACTGCTGCTCTTCATAAAATCCATCCCCCTATTTCTTTAGCCAGCTCATCATTTTTCTTAGTTCCTTGCCGACAACCTCCATTGGATGATTCTGCTCCATTTTCCTCATGGCGTTGAAATGTGGCCTGTTAGCTTTGTTTTCGAGTATCCAGCTCTTTGCAAAAGTACCGTCCTGAACTTCTCTTAAGATTTTTCTCATCTCATTTTTAGTATCCTCAGTTACAATTCGGCTACCTGAAACGTAATCACCGTATTCAGCTGTGTCGCTGATGGAGTACCTCATGTAACTTAAACCTCCCTGATTCACCAGGTCTATGATGAGTTTCATCTCATGCAGACATTCGAAATATGCACTTTCTGGCTCGTAGCCTGCTTCAACTAGAACTTCAAATCCAGCCTTCATAAGAGCTGTAACTCCACCGCATAAAACTGCCTGCTCACCGAATAGGTCTGTCTCAGTTTCTTCTTTGAATGTGGTTTCTAAAACTCCAGCTTTTGCACCACCTATGCCACCTGCATATGCAAGGGCTACGTCCATAGTGTCACCTGATGGATCTTGATATGTAGCTACTAGGCAGGGAACTCCTCTTCCCTCCTGGTACTGACTTCGCACTGTATGTCCTGGTCCCTTGGGAGCAACCATAAATACGTTGACGTCCTCTGGTGGAACAATTTGTCCATAGTGTATATTAAATCCGTGAGCGAATGCCAAATATTTCCCTGGTTTCAAGCCTTTCTTTACGCTCTTTTCGTATAGGTCTACCTGTTTTTCATCATTGACGAGCATCATTACTACGTCTGCCCATTCTGCGGCATCTTCAGCGGTTGCAACCTTAAGACCTGCATCTTCAGCAAGCTTCCATGACTTGCTTCCCTCGTATAGCCCGACGGTCACATCCATCCCTGATTCCTTTAAGTTAAGTGCATGAGCATGTCCCTGACTACCGTAACCTATTACAGCCACCTTTTTATCCTTCAAAACTTTCTGTTTACAGTCACTTTCGTAAAACATCTTTGCCATATCCTATTCCTCCTATCGATTGTATTCTGCAAGGTCCATAACATCCTGGAACCTTCTCATCTGCATGATAATGTTGTCCATTTCCATTTCGTTTGCTCCAAGGGTGATAACCAGTTTGGACATCGACGATGCTTCGTCTAGCTCCAGACTTAGCTTTTTAACCTCGCAGCCCCTTCTTTTCATAAGCCCTGTGATTCTCATCAGGGATTCCGGCCCGTTTCTTACCATAGCCTCCAGCGTCCTTGTCATCTCAACACATCCTCCTTTTGGAAATAAAAAATCCTCCGCCACTGACACACTATACGTGTATCAGGGACGAAGGATAACTCGCGGTACCACCCTGCTTTTCAACTATTTTACAATAAGCTGACTCTTCAGGTCCAAGGAAAATCCTTTAACCCTAGCCATGTAACGGTGGCACATCCTGTTATTACAGGATTCCCGGTCTCAGCTACTCTTTTCATTTCGCCTCGAAAGCTCTGGAGTGATCATCCCTGCACACTATGATTCCGACTCTCACCATTCGTCGGTTCTCTGTTATCAAAGCTTTTGCAGACTTGTCTCCGTCATCGCTACTTTATTTCGTTAAATTAAAGATAATTCTACTCTACAATTTCAATCTTGTCAACAACTATTTTCAGAAAATTTATTTTAGTTATTATTTTAATGGCGAGTAAGTCGTTTTATCGGACCGCTCGCGGCCGCTTGGCCAGGCATATGTCCTCAAAACGATTACTCGCCAATCACTGAAGTGCTGTTTTGTAATTTCATTATATAATTTTGTTAGTGCGTTTAAAATAGAAGATTCTTCGCTAAACACTCAGAATGACAGCTCTGATCGAGAAGTAGTTTGTCTTAATGAGCTCCTCGGTCCTGTCATCCTGAACGAAGTGAAGGATCTTGTCTTTGTTTCCATAATTGCCAATTTTTTCTACTATTCACTATTCACTCTTACTTATTCACTTAACTCAATTTGAAGCACATCTCTCAATAGCGAAGCTGCTGCACCTTTAACATTGGATGCACCACCTAAAATTGCCACATCTCCCAAAGTATCAGTTGAATAGAGAATTCCTTTATTCTTTCCGTTTACACCAAAGAATATATCATCTGAGTCTACTTCTTCTGGCTGCACAGTAACTGCATATCCATTTTCTATCTTTAGGAGCCTACCCATCAACTTAATCCTCTTTCCTTTATCTCTTGCAGATTGTACTATTTCTGGTGTAATATCGACTATACCTTTAACCTTTGCATCATCTGGCTTAATATCTGTCCCCATCAAAGCATTAGCAATAATAATCATCTTTGTCGCAGTATCCCAGCCCTCCACATCCATGGATGGATTTGTTTCTGCTATGCCTTCATGCTGTGCTCTTCTTAAAGCTTCATCATAGCTAATACTTTCTGTTTCCATTAGGTTCAAAATGTAATTAGTCGTACCGTTGAGAATTCCTCTAATCCCTGTTATTTTTGCTCCTAGAAGATCATACTGTCCACTGCTCACTGTAGGAAGTGCTCCTCCTGTTGTGCAACCTATTCCAAGACCTACGTTGTTTTTATCAGCTAAATCTTTAAGAGTTTTATAGCTTAGCAATACAGGTCCCTTGTTTGCAGTTACAACATTTATACCACGTTTAAGCGCAGCTTCTATGTGAGTTCTGGCAGGCTCTCCAGATTCCTTGTTAGTTGGAGTTGCCTCTATAAGAAAATCCAATTTTGTCATATTAAGTACTCTTTCAAAATCATTCCACTTAAATCCACCTTCAAAGCCTGACAAGTCTTTTACACTTTCAAGGTACTTAAGCAGACTTTCAATGTCCATCCCTTCATCAGAAACACAAGCCGAAGTACTGTTCATAAGAAGAACGACTTTCGGTTCTGCACCCATTTTTATTAGTTCACCCTTCTTCTCTTCCACGAGAGATAGGAAAGCCCTACCAACCCCACCTAATCCAATAATCCCAATCCTCAATAAAATCACTCCCTTAATGAACTGTTAATTACATTATACACATTAATTGAGCTTGAAGGCAAAAGAACCCGCGGGGACTGACCCCGCGGGACCCCGGGAGTTAAATTTTATGCATCGACACTATAACCATGTAAGTGTATAATATACATATTAATTGATAATTAGGAGATTCTGATGAAAAAATACATTCCACTTACCTTAGTATTAATTCTTGTTGTTCTAGCATATAAAAACAGATATTTATTAACTCTTGGATTTGATTATATCTCATGGAAATCCGCAGGAAATGAAATACATATAGAAGAGCCAGTTATTAGAAACCCTCTTGATGAAATAATGAGACAGCCTGCTCCAGTTGAAGAACAGCCTGTCATTCAAATTGTAAATAATACTGAAGATGAGTTAGAAGCTGTTGTCGATGAAAAGATAACCGATGAAACTATCAGTGCGACTCAGCCAAAAGTAGAAACTCACGATAAAGCTGCTGTTTCAACCGAGCCCGTAAAACAGTCATTTGAAGAGATTACTTCGTATTACAATGAAAAGTTGACCTACCTTGAACATGAATTCAGAGCTTCTTTAGAGCAACTGATTCAGTCAGCTCTGTCCGACTATAAATCAGAAGATTATAAAAAGAGTGAGTTAGCAAAAATATACCTCAAAAAAGGCGAAGACATGGAAAAAACTTCTGATGAGAAGTTCTATTCCATGCTAAAAGAATTCAAACATTCACTGTCAACTAATGGTTATGCAACCGACTTAGTAAAGGATGTTGACCGCTATTACACCGCTTTGAAAAAAGCTGAACGAGCAAAACTGGTGGATAAGGGAATGTCGATAGTCAATACAAGTAAAGATTAAACACTCCGTTGGTGATGCCCATAATTAGCAATCCAGCTATTAAATTACCGACAAATATTGCCGGAAAAGCTAACTTAAACCTCATATCTAGGAGTGATGCTATTATGCTTCCTGTCCATACACCTGTGCCTGGAAGAGGAATGGCAACAAACACTAAAAGCCCCCAAGCACCATATTTCTGCACCCTTCCAGATTTATTATAGGACGAATCCGTAAGATATTCTATAAATCTTCTTAGTGCTCTAGTTTTTCTCAAGTAGTTAAAGACAGGTCTGACGGTAAACAATATAAAAGGCATAGGAAACATGCTCCCCATAAAAGATAACAAAAATGCATGCCAAGGCGAAAGCCCCAAAGATATCCCTACTGGGATAGCACCTTTAAGCTCAATAACTGGTAGTGCGGCTGTCAGCATTACTGTAAATTCAATTGAGATAAAATCAAATAATTTTGTTAGCATATGTATAGCTCCTAGTAGCTATTTTTTTGTGATATATTCTATATTATATAGTATATGGGCCATTAATCCCATTATTGGTACTACTTTTTTTTAATTATTTATAAATAATTTAACAAGTGAAAACATTAAAGTGTTGCTAATTGACAGTAGATATTTATATTGATACAATATAAACATAGATAATAAAGGAGGGGTCAATGTAAATGGCAACACTAGAAGAGAAGAATTATGTAAGTGATCTAATTGAAAGGGCAAGAAGAGCTCAAGAAATTGCAGAGGGCTTCGATCAAGAGCGAGTAGACCATCTGGTTACTGCTATAGTATGGAATATTGTTAAGCCAGGAACAGTAGAAAAGATATCCGAATTTGCAGTAGAAGAAACACAAATGGGTAATTACGACTCCAAATATGCTAAACTTATGACCAAACTTAAAGGTGGTCTTAGGGATATGCAAGGTAAAAAGAGTATGGGTATTATCGAAAGAGACGAAGAAAAAGGTTTGTTCAAAATCGCAAAACCAATTGGTGTAATTGGAGCAATCGTTCCAACAACAAACCCAGAGGCTACTCCTGTACTTAAAGCTATTATGGCTATTAAGACAAGAAACGCAGTAATTTTGTCTCCTCACCCAAGAGCTAAAAAGACAAATGCTATGATAGTTAATATAATGAGAGATACGCTAAGAAAATACGATGCACCTGAAGATCTAGTAATTGCAATAGAAGAACCTTCTTTAGGAATTTCTCAAGAATTAATGAGTCAATGTGATTTAGTTCTTGCAACTGGTGGAGGCGCAATGGTTAAAGCAGCCTATTCATCAGGAACTCCTGCTTATGGAGTTGGTGTAGGAAATGCTGTAGTAGTAGTAGATGAAACTGCTGATCTAAAAGACGCTGCTAACAAGGTTATGAGGAGTAAAACATTTGACTTTGCAACAAGCTGTTCAGCTGAAAACTCCTTAGTAATTCAAGAAGGTATTTACGATGAATTTGTAGCAGATTTAGAAGCAGAAGGTGGATATCTATTAAACAGTGAAGACAAGGCAAAACTACAATCCAAGCTATGGATAAACGGAGCTATAAATGTGCAGATCGTAGCTCAATCATTAGAAAAAATTGCTGAAATCGCTGAAATCGAAGTACCTGAAGGAAAGAAATTCCTTATGGTAGAAGAAACTGGAATAGGAGCAGAGTTCCCATTCTCAGGGGAAAAGCTATCTATGATAGTAACAATGTTTAAATTTAATGAATTCCCAGAAGCAATTGATTTGGTAAATGAAATAACTGGCTATCAAGGTAAAGGTCACTCCTGTGGAATACACTCAACAAATGTTGAACGTATAGAAGAGTATGCACTTAAAACCTACACTAGCCGTGTAATGGTAAGACAACCTCAATGTTTAGCTAACAGTGGAGCTTGGACAAATGGTATGCCAATGACTTTAAGTTTAGGATGTGGAACTTGGGGTGGCAATATCTCTAACGAGAACATAAACTGGAAACACCTGCTTAACATTACATGGGTATCTTATCCTACACCAAATAATCAACCTTCAGACGAAGAATTATTTGGAGATGTTATGAACGAATAATAGAAGCCATTAATTAAAGCTTCCAGACATTATTTAAGGGATATCAAAAGTTTCGTTGAAACTTTCGATATCCCTTATTTATTTGTTACTATATGATTCTTTTACCAAAGAGCTTTGTAAAGATCCATTAACTCTTCTTTTGTTGGTGAATGTCTTGTGTTTTGTGGACTTCCACTGGCCAATGCATCATCTGACATCTTTGGAATTTGTTTGAAGAATTCATCTTTATCTATACCATATTCCGCTGGTGTCATAATATCTAATTTGCTTAAGAGTTCTTTTACGGCTGCTACAAATGCATCTGCTCCCTGCTCTTCTGTCATTCCATGTTCAAATACACCTATAGTTCTAGCCAGCTCTGCAAATCTTTCTACAGCACCTTCCTTGATGAAATCCAGGCACACTTCAAGTAACATAGCATTTGACAATCCATGAGGTACATGGAATAAAGCGCCTATTGGGCGGCTCATACCGTGTACGATAGTTACGGAAGCATTACTAAATGCAATCCCAGCTTCTAATGCAGCTAAAGACATTTCGTTTCTAGCTTTGATATTGCTGCCGTTTTCATATACTTCTTGCAGGTTGTTATATATTCTTTTTACAGCTGACAAAGCATAATTGTCAGTCAAAGAAAATGCTTTCCTGGAGGCATAAGCTTCCACTGCATGTGTTAGTGCATCAACGCCTGTTGCTGCAGTTACACCTTTTGGTGCACTTACAGTAAATACAGGGTCAACTATCGCAAGTTTAGCCATCAACTTAGGGTCACTTATCAGCATCTTAGTTCCAGTATCTAAATTGTTAATAATAGATACTTTTGTCGCTTCTGAACCGGTACCAGCAGTTGTTGGAATTGTAACCATAGGTGGAAGTTCTTTTTCGAGTTTCTTACCCATATACTCTTTAATGTTTCCACCATTTGCAATGACTGCTGCAGTTGCTTTCATTGCATCCATAGGGCTGCCGCCGCCAACGCCAATTAAGAAATCACAGTCTTTAGAATTGTAAACTTCGATGCTTGCTTCTACCATCAGGTGGTCTGGCTCACTATTCACACCTGAATAGATCTCATAACCGATGCCTATTTCGTCTAAAACTTTAGTAACTTTTTCTATGTTCCCTAGTTTTACCATCATGTCATCTGTTACGATTAATGCTTTTTTGCCAAGAGTTGTTAAGTACTCTTTACTCATTTCTAATGCATCTTCTCCAGCAACGATAAAATGTGGTATTGCAAATACGTTTGCCATAAAGCACCTCCTAAATATAATTGATTACATTAAATCCTTATTAAAGTAAAACTCAATTTCACTGTTTTCTATAAGGTTATCGATATAATCTTCCACAATGATCTTCAATCTACTAGCCTCTAATACACTATCGATGTCATCTTTTATTTCTTCGTAATCGGGCATATCACCAACCTTTTCCTTGTACTGCTCATACATCTGTATTTTTTGTTCTTCTGTGAAATTTATGAAATCATTCTCTTCAATAAATTGAGCTTCTATTTCTGACAACAATTTTGATACTTTTATCTGATTGCCCATTTTAATTCTAAAATCATCCAATGTAGTATTTAACTCTGAAAGCATCTCATAAAATGCATCTTCAGTTGGATATTGCGCTATTACCTCTCTAACCCTTTTATCTACTTCTTCATCAGAAACAGTTACACCTCTTTTATCTGCTTCCAGATTTAGAATTGTAGTATTAATAGTGCTGGTTACCAATGCACCCTGCATTGTAACCTGAACTTCTATATCTTCAACGTCTAAACCTAATTTTTTATACAGAGTTTTCATCTGTTCATATTCTGAAAGAAAATGATCTCTGGTAACCTTATACCCATTTATACTCATAACAACATCTGGTAAGTCTTCATCAAAAAGCAATTTTGTATAAGCATTTTTATCCTCAAGATCGGCCTTATCTTCAACCTCAGGCTTATCTTCAACTTCTTGTTTGGTTACAGGTTCAGTATCTACTGGATCGACTTCTTCCACTTTTGCTGTACATCCTGAAATCAACATAAAAATACTTAAAACAAATACCACTGTTATCCAGTATTTTCTTTTCACCGCTTTTACCCCCCATTATCTTTTGACGACAATTAATTATTGTTAACTGGCTTAATCTTCCGCAATGATAAATTAATCAGAAGATAGCTTATTGCAGCTAAAATTATTGCCTGGTTATAGCCTAAACTAATTGCGATTGTTATTGCAAGAACAGAACCAAGCACTGAACCAATAGAATTTATAGCCCACATCCATGGTATCATGTCGTCGTATCCTTGCTCGTGTAAGACACTTATTGTAAGTGGGAAAGGCATTCCCATTACCATACTTAATGGTAATAACGTTACAACAGAAAGTATCATACGACTTGAAAAATTGAATTGTAAAAAGTATTTGAACATAGTTGGGACTATAATAAAGTTGCATAGCAGCAAAATTATTATAATCAAAACAGTTGAGATAGATATCAATTTTACTGTATTTCTCTTTTTGTTTCTTATTGTATGGGCGATAAAGCTTCCTATCCCTGAACCTACTAGTACGGTAAACAGTATTACAGTCAAAGCAGATACTGGCTTACCAAGAAAGAATACAAATTTTTGAATCAGTGATATTTCAATGAGCATATATCCTATACCTAACAAACTAAATATTACAATAAACTTGATTTTTTCCAACACACTATATGTTTTTATTGCTGGAAAACCTTTTTTCTTCTTTTTACTATCATTTCCTAACGACAGAAAAACTGAAGTCATGCTGGCCATAAATATCAAGGTAAATATAAACACTGATGATATTGTTTTAGGAACTCCATAAGTTAACTTATAGAAAAATGGATTGTTATCAGAAACTGGCCTTACATCATACCCCATATCTTTTACCATGTTAGTCAGTGTTTCAATATCTACCTGACCATCTTCTATCATCAAGAACAGAGGATTTACATTTCTCTTCTCATTTTCTAATTTTGGGAAAAAAGATGTTGATGGATTATGACCATATTTGTTTATCGAATCATCAAAGATTCTGTCAATATCACCCTTATCAAAGACGCCATTTCTTAAAACAAAAACTGGGTTAGGGCTTGATCCAAGGATGTATACATAATCCATTGCCTCTTTTATATTAATTCCTCTATTTTCAAACACCGTCAAAGTCAAAGTTAATAGCCTTAAAATTTCAACATCATCGTTAGCAACAACTATTAAATGGCCGTTTTCGTTAATGCCATTTAGGTACTCACTAATAGAATCCGTTGTAAATAAATAGTTTTCAGTTAAAGCATAACCTTCAGCACTTCTGCTTGTATTTGTTCGAGGAAGTGTTAACATGATTAAATCGAACTTATCAGTTACATTACTTCTTAAAAAGCTTCTACCCTCATCAACAACAACATTTATATTCTTAAAATCAGAATATATACCCCCATTATACGATGAATACTTATTGACCAAGTTCACTAAGTCTGGGTTTACTTCGATAGCTGTTATTTCCTTAACCCCACCTAAAAGGGCTAATATAACATCTCGGCCGCCTCCTGGTCCAATGATTAAAGCACTGTCTTTTTCTGAATCGTTGAGTTGTTCAATTGGAAAATAACCTGGAAACTCCTTTAACCCTAAAACTTCTTCATTGGGGTTATCGATATTCCCATTAAACTTATACATAGGAGTGCCTGCTGTTCCGTCTAAATAAATATCCATGTGTTCATGTATATCTTCGTATTGCACCAAATCAGTTCTTCCAAATGCACTATGTACTGTTTCTTCAATTTTCCCATTAAAAATATGCAACGAATCATAAATTTCTTTTTCGTCGCTCCTTCCAATTGGAACCTGAATCCAGCCTCCTATTACATTGTTCAGAAGCAAAGCTCCTATAATCAGCATAACTATTAATGGAATGAATCGTGATTTTTCTACTTTGCCAAGTAGTACGAATACAATAGATATAATAGAAATTAAAATGGAGAATAAAAAAATACTTTTAATATCACCTAAATTATTAAGTGAAAAAAATACTAACACACAACCTAATGCAGCACCTGTTAAATCGAAAAAATACAATTTCCCACTTGCCAATGGGAATCTTTTAAAAAGACTAGACAATAGCATACCCCCAAAAAAGAAGGGGGCGCTAAAAAACATTGCAAAAAGTAAAAAGAATTCTATAGTTATCTTGCTAATTTGTATCGCAATCAACATGGATGCTATCATTGACATTGATATCAGGCTCAGCTGAACCACAATATTATCGAATATGTAGTTTGTATTGAAAGTTTTCTTTCGTTCCCCTAAGTAATGAACTGCGAATCCACCAATCCCAGATCCTATCATCGCTATAGATGTTACTCCATAGACATGATGATAGGACAACATGATCGATAGAAGCCGCGTCAATATAACTTGGAAAGCCATTAGTCCCATGGAGACAACTGTTATCGTGATAAAAACAATTGCAGATAAGTTGTGTCCAGATGCATTTGTATTTTCTTTCGTAAGCATATTCTGATTTCAGCCCCTCAATCAATAAGTCAATCTATTTTCGCAACTAGAATAATTTGTGTTTAACAATGCTATTAATAACTTAACTATTGTCTTTTCCTTTAATTTAAGTTTATTAATGTAGTACTGACGGCAGCCAGGTAACAATTGATGGAACAAATGTTATTAAAATTAAACCTAGCAACTGCAACCCAATGAAGGGAATTACACCCTTGTATATATGCTTGAGCGTAACACCCTCTGGCTTTGTTGCATTCATATAGAACAGAGCATACCCAAAGGGAGGTGTACTAAATGACATCTGTAAGTTAACAGCAATCATAATTACGAACCATAGTGGGTCAAATCCAAGCATACTTGCTACAGGCAAGAATATTGGGAAGGTAATGTAAATTATACCTATCCAGTCAATAAAGAAGCCCATTATAAATATGATAAACATCATTACAAAGAATACTGCAAATCTTCCATAGTCTGAGAAGCTAAGTATAAACTGAGTTACAACATCTCCGCCTTTAAGTCTTAAGAACGCAGCTGTAAAGATTGTTGCACCAAACATAGTTCCCATAACCATACTTGTAGTTTGTACGGATCTTATAAGTATATTTGTTAAAACTTTGAAATTAAAGCGTCCATATACAACCATCATTAAGAATGCTATAAAACATCCTAAGCCTGCAGCCTCGGTCGGTGTAGCAATTCCGCCCCAGATACTTCCTAAAACTCCCAGAATTAATATCATTGGTGGCAAGAAGCTCTTTAAGAACATCTTCGTCTTTTCAGCTTTTGTTACTTTACCTAATTCTTCTTCTGTTAGTGCAGGAGCCTTTTCAGGATAACGATGAGCAACATAAATTACGTAACCTAAGTACAGTGCTGATAGTAGAAGTCCTGGGAAAAATGCTCCAGCAAACAATCCTCCTACTGATTGACCAGATTGGTCAGCCATCATAACGAGCATTATACTTGGTGGAATTAGTATACCGAGCGATCCACCAGCGCATATTAGCCCTGTAGACAGCGATTTATCATAACCTCTTTGCATTAAGATAGGCATTGAAATTAAAGAAATACCTACAACTGCTGCTCCGATAATACCTGTAGATGCAGCAAAGATAACACTCAAAATAATAATTGTTATTGCCAGACCACCTTTTGCTTTTCCTAACATGTGCAAAATAGCATTAAATAAGTCCTCTGCTATCCCCGACCTGTCTAGGAAGTTGGCCATTATAACAAATAGCGGTATAGCTACTAGTACCGTACTGCTTGACTGGTCAAAAACTCTTCCAACAAAAATAATAGTGCCTTGTATCCCGTATGTTAAAAGTGTAAGAATAATACCTATACCAGTCAATAAAAATGCAATTGGAAAACCAGTCATAGATAATAGCACTAGTCCACCAAACATAATGATAACGACTGCAAGTGGCGCTATACTAATCATAGCGATCTCCTCCTCATGTGATATATGTGATAAAGTGATGTGTTTTATATTTACCTATTCTCAATTTCTAAGTGTTTATTTCTAGCTTTGGATTGCATTTTTTCATTTGTCGCTAAAAAATAAATACTCTTTAATAGCTCTGAAATAGCAGCTATAGTCAGTAATGCAAAACCTATAGGAATTAGTGCTTTAATTGGATATATAGGTGCATTAAAAGCACTAGGTGTTCTTTCAAGAGATGCCCATGACATACTTGCAGTTAAATAACTGTTCATAAACATGACTATTGAAGTAGGCAAAAGTAAAACAACAATACCCAATATATGGATAATAGCCTTGAGTTTCTCACTAAATTTTTCAGTAAATACGTCAATTGTTGCATGTCCGCCTATTATAAAGGTATAACCCAGAGCTAAAACTGCTATAGGAACAAAACTAAATCGGGTCATTTCTAATGACCAAATAGTCGGTTTCCCAAAAAGTCTTCTAACTATAACCTCGTATACTGATAAACCAACTAATGGAATAAATAATATCGATACTAGTACTGCAACTTTAATATTGATAAAATCTGCTACATCGACAATAAATTGTATAACTTTTTTCATCGCAGAAACCTCCAATGTTCTTTTGTTACTGTAAGAGGAAACCAGGTTTTCTCTGGTTTCCCCTTAAGTTTTATGACTTAATTAATTAATCTAGGTTTGGGTTTCCTTTGTATGGTGTACCTGGTTCCCAATGAACCCCTGCTTGTGCTCTAGCTAGTGCACCTTCTGCAGCAGCTATAACGTCATCATAAACGCCGTGATCTTTAGCGATTTGCTCTAATTGCTTGTAAACATCCTCTAAACCTTCTGGGTTTCTTCCGTGGCTAAATGGCTTTTGAGTTTGACGCCATTCTGAATAGTCGTGAAGGAATTTAACTTGTGAGAAAGCAATTCTTGCATGATTTGGATTCTCTTTTGCGTCTTTAAGCAATAAGTTCCATGAAGCTTTTTGTACTTGGCTTAAAGCGTCGTCACTTAGTCTTGAAATCTGGACTCCAGCTTCAGTAAATTTATTTTGGTAAATTCCACTTGTATATTCGAAATATGTCCATGACCACATCATAGTTGACATTGCTGATTCCTTGAAGATGTATTTAACATTGTCAGGAAGCTTGTCATATGCATCTTTGTTTATCATAACTCCGGATACTGGACCAGGTTGGTGCCAACCAGGAGTTACATTATATTTAGATATCTCTTGGAATCCCATACTCCAGTCACACTCTGGAACTGAGAATTCTGCTCCATCTATGACTCCTCTGTCAACTGATAGATAGATATCAGCACCTGGTAAGTGAACTGCACTCGCACCTAAGTCTTCTAATATTAATGACTGAGTACGTCCGCACTGTCTCAATTGTAGTCCTGCGTAGTCTTCCAATTCTTTTATTGGAACGTTAGTACGCTGACCAGACTCAACAGCTGTAACACTGTGTGGATAGAATACGATATTGTAGTCTGCGTATAAGTCTTGTGCAAGTTCGAAACCGCCTGCTTGCCAGAACCATATCATATAGTCATTGTGAGTTAATACCATTGGTGTTGATGTAATAAGTCCGAAGGCGGTATCTCTACCCTCCCAATAACTTGGCCAGTCTGTACCCATTTGTATTGACCCTGTTCTTACAGCATCGAACAATTCATCAGACGTAGTTACCAATGAACCACCTTCATTGTAGTCTATGTATAATTGTCCTAATGCAAGTCTATTAACTTGGTTAACAAAATATTTGTCAGGTCTCCAAAGAGTAATAGAAGGAGCCCAAATGGATTGCATTGTCCACTTCGTTTTAGCATCATTAAAAGTTAATGACTCTCTGTCTCCAACAGGACCTGCATCTCCAGGAGCTGCTGTTTGGCTTGAGCAAGCTGTGATAGTAAGTAAAGATATGATGAGAATTAAACTCATTAATAAATACTTTTTGCTCTTTAACATATAATCTTCCCCCTTACATTATTGTTTTTTAATAAAAGAGTAACTATAATCACCGCTTATACTACTTTTCATTTAGACTTCCAACCAAAACTGAAAAACAATCTCTTTTATTAGTGGATCTTTAAAATCCTTTCATGAGAAACGCATTTATGAGTGCTACGCTAATGTTCTAACGTATGATGAACAGAGACCCCCCTTCCACTATTAAATATTCTATGCTTCTCTCAGGTAGATTATAACAAAGGCTTATACTATTTGCAATAAACTAAACCTTTACCAGTTTTGTGGATAAACCCTTTAGTGTGTTACTTCACGTTCTTAAGGAATGTATTGACTTCGTTGTCCATACGTCCATCTTCAACATATCCCTTTAAATTATTTAGAGTAACGCTAGCAATAGCGTACAAGGATTCCTCTGTAAAAAAGGCTTGATGTCCCGTTTGAATGACTTTATGGAATGACATAAGTCTTTGTAATAACCTATCTTTGTTTATGACTTCTGATTTATCTTCAAAGAAATAAGCACTTTCGTTTTCGTATACATCTAGTCCTACTCCACCAAACTTATCCTCTTCTAGAGCCTTAATCAGATCTTCTGTATTTACTAATCCGCCCCTTGCTGTGTTGATTAGAATAACTCCGTCTTTCATCTTTGAAATACTCTCAGTATTAATCATATACTTAGTTTCTGGAGTTAATGGCGTGTGCAGAGATATTACATCTGATTCGGCAAGCAATTGGTCAAGTTCGACATAGTTGATGTCACTTTTTAGATCTGGGTACACATCATAAGCAATGACATTCATACCAAAACCTTTAAATATCTGGATTGCAACTTTACCGATTTTCCCAGTACCTACAACTCCCACTGTTTTCCCATTTAAAACACTGCCCAACAGTCCATCTATATCAAAATCAAATTCTTTTGTACGATTGTAACCCAAATGTACTCTACGATTAACTGTTAATAATAGCGCTACTGCAAATTCGGCAACAGCTTCTGGTGAGTATGCAGGAACTCTGAAAACTGGAATGCCAAGTTCGTCTGCCTTACCTAAATCTACACTGTCAAATCCCGCACTTCTTAACAACATAGCTTTAATCCCAAAATCTTTTAATGTCTGAACTACATCAGCATTAACGTCATCGTTTACAAAGCTGCAAGTTGCATCATACCCTTTTGCTAACTCGACTGTTTCTGTGCATAGTCTTTCTTCGAAATAGTCAATTTTATATCCCATTTCTTCAGACAGTACACTAAAATACTTTTTGTCATAAGGTTTTGTGCTAAAAAAAGCAACTTTCAATTTTGACTCCCCCCTAGTTCATTTTTTTTAATATTTTGATAATTATATCATAATATTTATCACTAAGCAAACAACTTTACACAATTTACTTTATTACTTTATAACATTAATTATCCCTTAAAACCTCTAATTTCTCAGCTCTCTGAACAGTTTTCTATCTGAATAGACCAATGTGTTCCTAAAGCTTAACACAATTTCAAGAAGCTTATGAAGGTCTGTAAGATACTCTAAAAGAGCAGCTTTGTACCTGAATCCATCTGTGCTATTCTCGCAAAACTCTTTTGAATAACTTTTAATAAATGATTTTAGGAATTCTGCATCATTCGTTTTTAATTCATTCTGTTTAAGTACACTTATGACATTTTCTGTGTACTCAGCTGCAATTTTTGACTCAGTTTCGCTGCTGATGAATATTTTCATGTGCCTGTCCATGTTGTTCAAAATATCAAGATGATCAGATTCCATCTGGAGATATCTAATGTAAAACTCCATTCCCATGTTGTAATTGTCTCCGTAATCTCTCATAACTCTGCTTGTAGCCAGCTTAATCCTATCATTTAGCTCAATCAGCATATCATAAGTCTTCTTGTCACTTTTTCCTTTTGCAAAAATATCTGCCATGTTTTGAATAATATCAAATTTAAGTCGCTTAATCATAACTAAATCAGCCCTGATATGCCTTTCAATGCCAGGGATATATAGATTTAATACAAGAGCTATAGAAGCCCCTATAACCATCTGAGCAAACTCATTTAAAAGCGCAGGAAAAGCTACGGAATGAGATGCTAATAGATGACTGACAAGAACAGAACTAGGTACGAGACCTTCATTAAGCTTTAATCTTACGACAATTGGAATGAACAATAAAAGATACATTCCAAAGGCAGCGGCATTAAAACCAACGATTGAAAACACTGCCCAAGCTATCATTAGAGCAATTAGAGTTGAAAGAATTCTAACTCCTGCCAGGTTCAGCGACTTTCTCTTCGTGTTCTGCAGGCTTAATATTACTACAATTGCAGTATTAACGCCATAGTCTAATCCAAAAATCTGCGCAACAAAAATTGCTACAGCAGCGCCAATAGCAGTTTTAAGTGTTCTCATTCCTATGTATCTTGTTATCATTCTCAATTTTAGTTTCCCCTTATTAACCCGCGGGGTCAGTACCCACGGGTCATTCGCACAGTAAAACATTACATGGTTATAATATACCATTTTTTGTGTGAAATTGTAATTAAATATTTAATTAAATGAATTTTTATACCCGTGGGACTGACCCCGAGGGTTGCTATTCGCTAGTCAGCTCTATGCATTTCTTTATAAACAAATGCATGTTGCTTATGTCCTCTGACTTTTTGAGATTATCATATAAGAGTTTAATTCTATCAATGTCAGATTCACTCCCGCCTACTGGAAATAAGTTAGAATAGCCTTTCTTATTTTGACTTAAATCTGGATAACCTGCTTTAATTAAAACATCTTCGAGACATTCGATATTATAGATTGGCGTCAACAGATGTGATAACCAATTATGCTCAAACATTTCCCCAGTCTGATATTGCTCAAAAACACTTGAATCACAATTATCCCTATCCATAATCGTAAATATTTCCAAGTCATTTTTTGTAAAATATTTTAATGGCGCTATTTGATATTTCTTTTTTAGAGAACTCAATGTTTTAAAATTATTATTTCCCAGAATAGCTTTTAAACTGCTTATTTCAATATTATTTTTACCGTTTTTGTTACTATATATTTCTATTGGTAGCCTCAGGTTACTTTTTATATGTTTGACAATCGCAATTTCTGACTTTCCATGCACTATGACTATCACTTTAACATAATTAGGCACTTTAAGATTTCTACTCATATTCGTCGCCACTTTCTTGTGCGATATATATCATATCTTCAAAATCAAAATATCCTGTAATAGGTATGGCGCTATAGACCCCCTTTAAATACCTATCTCTAATATTATGATTTTTCTTAGTTCGTTCATAATAATCTCTGACATTTAAAATCTCTTTATTCCCATTACGATCGATTACTATAAAGTAAACATGCTCTTTTGGCAACATTTCCAATAGAGTTGTATTATGAGTTGTCATAATCAACTGACCTTTTATGGTTTCTGCCACACTTAATATAATTTCGTTAAATAGTACATCATGGATACCAGTATCAGCTTCATCAATTAACGAAGTTTTCCCCATTACAGTCTCCAAAAGAGGAAAAAATAGATATCCGATGTTTTTAGTTCCTGTAGATTCATTTGAAAAACTAATATCCCTTATTTTGCCACCTATCAATTTCTTGAAATATAGTTCATAGCTAATGATATCTCCCTTAGAATCATATTCAGTTTTATAATATACATCTTTTACATCTGAATAAAGGTTTGTAAAAAGATATCTTAGCAAAGATTTATTTATTGCTAAAGTTTTTTTGTCTGCTCTTTCACCGTCCTTAAATTCATTCTTAAACAATTTAGAATAATTGAACGAATTTCTTTCGATATCATTTCCGATTGATGAAAACCTCAGATTAAAATGTTGAAAAAAATCTAAAACTTCTATTATGTTAGAGTTTAATCTTTCTGCTACATAATTATAATTTGATGTTTTAATCTCATTGTATATAATAGATAGAAAAGTCTGATTCCCCCAATATTTAAAAATTTTATCAGTTAAATAGTTTTTATATTTAGAGTCATGAAAAATCATGTTCGATAATATGATGTTCTCTCTATCTAATTTAAAATGGAAACCTCTATTTTCTGAAATTAGATAATATAATTCTTCACTTTTAACTTTTTCATCAAATACTATTCTATAATATCCATTTAATCCGTTTATATTAAAACCATACTCAACCTCTATGTCTTCAGTACTTCCTATAGATCTAATATTGCTAACTGGAATTTGTAAAGAGAATAATTTCAAATATTCATCTGATTTTGAAATATCAAAATCATCTTTTTTAATATCTTTAAATATTATCCTACTTATAATGTTACTATTATAATGTAAGTTGATTGTATCTTTTAAAAAATCGAAAGCCTGTATAAAATTAGATTTTCCAGATCCGTTTTCCCCATACAATACAACTATTTTGTTAGGAGTTCCATCTGGGTTCTTAAAATCAAAATCGATATCTTTAAATGACAAAAAATTCTTTAGTTTCAAATAAGTGAACACACTACCCCCTCCTTTAAGTTTATTATACCATTAGTATTATATAAGTAAACATTTTATGCTAATTGGATACATTTTGTTCCATATATAGCTATATATGGTGTGTTTTGTATTTATTTTTAAATTTTTCACTACATAAGGGGACTGTGAACTGAACTCACCCGTTATATAAATCAAAGAGCCACCTGTGTTTAGATGGCCCAGTCAAGCTAGAATACAATATATTGATAAAGAATCAACACCGGACGACCGCAGGTCGACCCTACGACAGGAATGGCACAAAATGGCCATCGCATGAGGCAAAACGACCCGAGGGGACTGACCCCGAGGGTTATTATATCGCATTTTCTTCTATAATTTTGTCAAGCACTCCTCTTATCTTTTGGAAATCAACAAATGTGATTAGCTCCCAGATAATTCGGTCTATTCTTTTTTTGAACAGATCTTTACTCAATATAGCGATTTCCCAGAAACTAGTTTCTAATATTGAACGTACTTCTCTATTAAGTATTCCTCGTTCAGGACCTTTAATATGTTCAAATTTTAGTTTTCCTATAAATTCATGAATTTCTTTAAAACGTACTATTCTCAGGTCGTCTGCAAAAATATAATCTATTAATAATTCAAGTTGATATCCCACGATTGCCCATTCAGCTTTATCTCGATTGACGGATCTTCTTAAGTATAATGCTTGAAAATCATTTGCTCTTTGAAGAAACTCGTCGTCACTTTCAATATTTTTCAATCTGCCAATCAATGCTGTCATATCTTCTAAAAGCAAGTCCAAATTATATGACAAATTGTGAATCTGACATTCGACACGTGCTACTTTCTCGTAGTTTTCTTTGATTTGCTGTTTATTTTTTAATACCCGATCAAAATTTGATACAAATAATGTAATGACATCATAGATTTGTTTCACTTGTTCATCAGATCTATCGTCAGAAATCCCTATTGTTTTAGGACCAAGTGTAGTTAATTTATCGCCAAATAATTCTTCAAATGCCAAGATATTAAATTCTTTCTCAGTTTCTAACGCAAATAGCTCTGGCTGTTTTATCTTATTTATTTCATACTTATCTTTCGAAAAAACAAATTCTATTTTTACTTCCTGTTTACCTCTAGTTGAATACAATTCTTGTTCATTACATATACTTGGAACTGTCAAATAATACGTCTCCAAAGCATCTAATCTGAGTTTAGGATTTTGGGGAGTATATATTCTAAACTTATAGTAATCCTCAACTCCATCAAATTCATTTTCAATTTCAGAAATAATATGACAGACTTCGTCATGACTTGCCAAACATATCATATCTATATCTATACTTGTTCTCTGAGATGTTACAGGAATATAAAACTGCGTGGCTGCCCCACCCTTTAAAATAATTTTGTCACCTAATTTATTTTGCAATTGAAGAAACATTTCCAGGTCCCATAGGAAGAGCTCAAATCTGGACAAAGAGTTAAAACCACCATCGGCCATGCGCTCTTCAATCACACTTCTTAAGAAAACCTCTTTTTCTAGAATTATATTGTCCTTATTTATTAACTCCATTTTGCCTCCTTAATCTGATATCTCATAAACTCTATAGTTTTCTTCGATGCTTTGTTCATTTCAATAATCCAGTTTATCTCTACAGATACCCCTCTATCTTTTGCAGCTGCTTTCATTTTTGTTTTTGTAATAGAATTGTTTCTTTGCAAGCTTTGATATATTCGAGATAATTCAGGCACAGAAACTCCATACTCCATTCTTGTAACTGCATAATACAAATCGATGAAGCCTTTTTCTTTCAGGGATATATTATCCTTTGCCAAAGAATAATCCTTACCTCTCAACAAAATTACATCTACTTTCTCTCTTAGAATTGTTTTTCTTAGAATATCACGATCTTTTTCTGTAAGAACAATCATGTCCTTCGCATTCAACACTTCTTGAATTTCCTCAATGCCTGATTCTTCTACAATTACAAGTACTGGATAACTCTCGGGCATGTGCAAGATTTCTCCTACTAACGAATCTAGCCCTGTGATGTAAAAATCATATCCATACTCTGTTAAAATGTCATAAATTTCTTTAGATTTTCTTTGCAGATACTCGTATCCAGCAGGCACATTATCCTCATTATTTCTATTCAAAGAATAAATTCCATGCCCAGTTCTATAAAGCTTCCCTTGTTGAACTAGTGAATATAGCCTCCATGAAATTGTCTTCCTATTCATTTCTGGAAATAAGGAATATATCATTTTAAGACTCAATTCATTATTATTCATATATTTTGAAAGCTCACTATGAAACTTCTCTTCTACTGTCATATTCTCTTTATTCATATCATCACCTCTTCAAAACATTTCTAACAAAACTTTGTTTTGATGTTTATGTTTTGATTATACCAAAACTTTTTATCCAAATCAATGTTTTGATTGAAATGTTTTGCTTAGTTAGCTACTTAATAAATAACCACTTAAATAAGAAAAAGACTTTCATGCTCAACTTCTCACGAACTTGTGCTTAAAAGTCAAATCAATCTAACGCCTTTTTTCAAAACTTTATTATCAAAACTTAGTTTTGTATATTTTACTTTGAAACCGATAAGCAGTGCGTTATCGATATTAAGCTAATCCCAAAAAAATTTGCCAACAATTACCAATCACCACTGTCTTGTAATACTCTTTTTAAAAATAAATGAATTGAAAAATCTGGATTATCGTAAACAATGTATTCTTTATTACCAATAATATCACAATCCTCTTTTGCTTTTCTTATGTTTTCAGCCCTAATAATAGCATTTTTCACATCTTCTAAAGTAATCGCCTTTAAGATTGCTTTCATATCTTTTTTGCTTTTTATGCTATCTGAAAGAATATTAAAAATCCGTTTTACATCAGCAATATATGCATCATTAGTTCTATGAGTTTTTCTGAAATCTTCTTTATGCAAAATCAACCATAAATCAAAATTTATATTACTGTAGGCATGATAAAATCTCTTTTTTTCTGCTTTTCTAGATTTTTGAAATATTTTATCTTCTTTATTACATTGCTCTATATTTCCTACTACACATTCAAAGGTAACAGTCTTTTGCCTAGACTGATTTAACAGAGAACTCAAATGCGATAGGTACATCTTTTCCTGCTGACCTTCACAAATGCAAAAATACTTTCTTCTATACATTTTCATTTTCGTGACCTTCTTCACCAAATAAAATGGTTGAAAAATCTATAAAAGGCAGAGCTCCATAATTGCCTTTAAAGTAATTAATCAAATAATTATGGTCATTTCTTACTTCTTCCGAACCAAAATCTGCCAGTGAATATATAAAGCTCTTGTAAGTTTGTGGTTCTTTTTCTATGAATCTAATTTGATCTCTTCTAAACATTTTATTATTCAGATAAATTGGATTGTGTGTTGTAAAAATTAACTGAGCTCCATTTGTATTAATATCAGCATTATTAAATAGTTCTATTATCCCCTTAATAAGCTCAGGATGAATAGACGAATCAAATTCATCTAAAACAAATACACCACCGGATTCAAATGTATCTGTAAAAGGGATTGCAAAATCTAATAATTTTTGAGTCCCCCTGGATTCCATCAATACAGCAGGTACAGCTACTAATTTACTGTCCTTTTCATAGAAGGATACAAGCTGCAGATTAGTACCTTTATCTGACTGATTATCTTTAGATTTAGGAAGAAAAGCAATTTTTTGAGGCCCAAAATCTGCATTTTTAACAAATCCATCTAAGAAATCATTCCAAACCAAATAATCGTCTTTATCTGTAGATTTATCAAAATACGATATTTCCGCTCGTCTCAGTGAAAAGTCACTAACAACTATTAATTTATTCTTAAAGAAATCAAGAATGATTTCAGCCAGCTCATTACTTATAATGTTCTTAAATCCTCTTGACAAAAATAACTCTGCAACATCCAAATTCTGATTTAATTTCTTTTCAAATTCGTCTAATAGCTGTTCCTGGAACTTCATTTCTCTTAAAGCTTTTTTGTTCCTGGAAATCTTAACTTTGTTATTACTTCTATTAAATAGCTCTATTGATTTCCCTTTAGAATCAAACAATTCTAGGGATTCAAAAACTATCTCTCTATTTGCCTTTCTTAGGCTTTCAACCAAAATTCCCAGTGAATAAAGCAAATGTTTTCCATTATGAATAAACTCAATAGAAAACTCCATGGGCTGTTTTTCGTTCTGATGAATAAAAGGATACAGTTCTAAATTATTTAAAATAGGTGAGCCCGCTACTAACGAACCGCTAAGCACAATCTCTTGTAATACTTCTAGGGACATAATTATATTTGATTTTCCACTTGCATTTGCTCCATAAATTACAACAGAAGGCAAAATTCTTAGATTGTTTTTCCTTATTAAATTCTCGTTAAATGTACGCTGGCTGCTTGCCACCATACCTAATTCAGTTTCATCACAAAACGACCTAAAATTTTTAAATTTATAATTGACTAACACCCTTCTCACCCCATTCTGGATACATAATAACTTTGTATATTTATTATACCCATTTAAAATTACAAAAGCAATAATTTGAGATAATTTCTCAAATTATTGCTTTTATGTTAATATATTCTTCTTTAGTCAACACCGGACGACCACAGGTCGACCCTACAACAAGAATGGCATGAAATAGCAATCTCCCGAGATGACTGTGAACTGCCTCGGTTAATTAGCAATGATATAGAACAAGCGGTTTATCAAATTGCTTTGAAATAACAAAATAGCTAAGACGCTATATAACTATCAATTGCGGACTTAATTCCCTCAACATCAAAGCTCCCACTTTCATCAACTACAAAAATCCGCAAAATCTTTGTTTTATAATTATATAGTTTGTTGATTATTGACAATTCATCCGAAGCTAAAAACGAAACTTCTCCATTTGCATCCCTCATTTTAATAGCTTCAATAAGAGCTTCATCATCTTTCTCTACAAATACTGTGTTTATTGAATCAAGTCTTGGAATTTTCTCAATTTCAATGGGGAAAATATAATAACCCCAATTAAAATCACTAGCTCCAATTAGTTCTTGGATTTTACTTGGATTTCTTATCAGTTCTCTTGTCAAAACATTTAATTTATTGGGTTCTTCGCCTTCATACAAAGCCTTTATTTCATAAACTGTTTTAGGTCTAATACGGTTGATGAAACATTTATATAAAAGGTTGAATTCTTTATCGTCCCCTTTACTATACTCATGTAAAGAATGATAAAGCATATTATCATTAAAATGGATAAAATCCATTGAATCAATTTTCTCTAAAATTTCATCATAACTATTCATTTTAAGCCTTTGTTTTTGGATTAATTTAAGAAACATTAGTTTTAAGATGCTCTCAAATGCTAAGCTGGTTTTATGCCCAACGACTTGTGAATATAGAAAATATCTTGACATTAAAAAATGTTCTAAAACATGCTGTCCCTTTTTATTCCAAACTACAATATTCTTCTGTGAATCCCAAATTTGATAATCAATATGAATATCTAACAATCTTATCAGATATTCATAATCTACTAGTCCGTATCTGACACCTGTTTGAAAAGAATCTCTTAAAAGATAATCTAATCTATCGGCATCTAAGCTTGAATGCATTAACTGTGAATAAACAGGATTCTTTGGCCAAATTTTCCCTGTAATTGTCGCAGCTATTATCCTCGCATCCAAACCATATTTATCAAATATACAATTTAACTCTTTATTATTCTCAATAATATACTTACCCAATTTTTCATGATGAGCTGGTTTTGCCTTGCTACTATAACTACTTATCTGGCTCAATGTGAATTCATTTTTTTCGTCATTATCAATATCAATAAATGATTCTGCTCTTTTATGGTCGCTATGAAAATTAAAAACAGCCTCACCTAAATGAGACAAAGGATAATGTCCTATATCATGCAATAGTGCTGCAACTCTCAAATAAACAACGTCTAACTCTTCAATCTTCCCGTCTTTTACTAACTTATCTGCCATTCGTCCCATTATATACATAACACCTAATGAATGTGCAAACCTAGAGTGTTCTACAGTAGGAAATACATAATTAACATGCGCTAATTGCTTCAAATTTCGTAATCTTTGAAATATTGATGTGCTTATTATCTCCATTTCTAATGTAGAAAGCGCAATTCCGCCATATAGTGGATCATTAATATACTTTCTTCCAAAATCTAAGGTTTCATTTTTTAGATTATTGTCCATACTCTTCCACCTTATCACGGATTAGATTAATTTCTGTTAAAACATTTATTGCTTCCCTACAGTGTTCGTCAGTAAATTGTGGTTTCTCTCTTCTAATGATTTCTATTAATTCTTTTATTTTTATGTCGCCTTCAACATTCCACAAAAATGGATTTTCGTATATATACTTGATTGAAGCTAATAGTTCAAACCAAGAATCAAGGCCTAAATCGTAAGGCTTTTTGTCCGAAAGAGAATTTATTTTTTGTATTATTTCTTCAATATTTTCTGTTAACTTATAACTACGGAACTCATCAGTGCTTTGTTGTAAATACTCCAATTTATCGTATACAAACGTAGTCAAACTTGGAGAGTAAGGTCCCTTCAAATACCAATTGTACCTATATCCTAAGTCAGCTCCCATTTCCTGAAACAAATAAATTTTTTTCTGCAAGATTATACGGTCACTTAATGAATCCTTGGAATATATTTCGAGATTTTGAAAAACCAAGCCATTAACAATATCCAGTCTATCCATTATCGTATCCCCCTTTATTCTCATTATACCCTAAGAATACTTCTTTTGCACTTTCTAAACTCTGCTACTAATATTAAGTTGAAATATCTATTTTTAATAATTACAAAAAAATCTGACTACAAATCGACTTACTAGTAAAAAAATAAATAATTAGTTTGTTAAAGAGTCTATTTTTTAAGAATGAGTAATTATATGTCTGAAAAATAAAAGACTTCTGAGATTATATAAATAGACTAGTTTATTAAACTAGTTAGGCTTGCTAATCTTGGGAAATCCATGAATATTAGTACACAGTGGATATTAACTAAATTTATGTAATTATCAAAATAATACATAGTCCCAAAAAGTTGCTTCCTAATCAATGAAAATAATTTATTCGATTTCCGTTTGAAGAACAAATAATCATTATCAAATATTTGCTAGAGAGTTTCAGAGCTTTTTTATGATGTAAATCAAATTGTATCAATTCTTTTTGCAAAGGCTTTCTGGCTTAAATAAGTTTTACTAAATATTATTATAAATCAAATCTAAATAAAACATTCTATTCTTTTAAATAGGTTCAGACATATATAGCCATATTTTTCTATCTAGTTCATATTTGCTCATGCCCAATAATTTGGATGCTTTACCATAAATTAAACTTGCCTCAGAATATGTTAGATTAAATATTCCAGCTAACTCTAAAAATGCAAATAAGTGACGATCTATAGCAATAGATTGTTTCCCAGAAAGCATTTTAAGATAGTCTATAGTTTTCGGTCCAATACCGCTAATACTTCTTATCTGGTTTGTATTTCTTTCAATATCCAACCATGCAGCTAGATGATTTTCATTTTCAATACCATTATTAAATAATGTCCAGCTTAAATCGATAATACACTTCAACTTTTTCTCATTTCTCCAGGCTATAAGCTCAGTAAGAGGAACAACCTCCATTAATATAAGAAAGTCACAAGTTGTTCGATAATCTCCATATTTTGTCAAAAGATTTAGAACACGAGGATAGACCACATTACGATAATTTAGTCCTGCTTGTAATATCGAATCTGTTATTGTTGCTCCCATATGATAATAAGGAGTTCTTTGAGTAATAGGTTGAAACTTTTTTTGGCGAATAAAATTTGCAAGTTGTTCTGATAAATTTGATAAATCCGTTTCTAACACAGTTTATCTCTCCTTCATTAAAGCATTTATAGCATCAATTCTATCTACACAATTAGGACATGCACCACAAGGATTCTGTGAATTTACTTGACAAGAGTACGTTTCAGCTATTGGAGCTCCGAGCTTTAATCCTAATTTTGCTACATCTGTTTTTGACATCTCTCTGTATGGCATATTAATCTTAACTGACCCATAGTATTCCAGCAATATTTCAAGCTTTGTGAAAAATTCCATTGAACAATCTATTTCTTTAGCATGATTACTATTTATGAATGCAGAATATACATTTTTTGCGCCTATAGATTGTGCGTAAGCAGAAGCAATTGATAAAAACAATAAATTTCTATAAGGTAGATACAAATCATCTGCCACAATATTATCAGACCATAGATTCGCCTCCAAAATCATCCTCGAATTAGATTCTTTATAGACATCACCTATTTTAATAACTCTTAGATTTTCTTTATACAAATTTGGAATTACTTTTCTTAATGTCACTAATTCTTTTTCAGCGCAATGCTGGCCATAATCTAAAAACAACAAAATAATTCGCTCACCTTTTTTTACCAAATCATATGCCAAAACAGTCGAATCCATTCCACCAGATGCTAATAATACACCTTCAAATTCTTCCATTAGTTAACTCCTTTCCCCATACATAGATACACAGAACTAATAACATCAGCAATGTTTTTACATAAGTAATCTGGCGTATGCCGAACAAACATATTCTTGCAATTATTAAAAGGATCGTAAATAATCGTGGGTTTACCTGATTGTTTAAACATTCCTAGCTCAACCAAAGTACCTGGGTCATTATAAAGTAAAACGGCAATCAAAAGATCACATTCTTCTAACAAAGCAATATCTTTACAATATATTGCAAATTCGTCTTTATATGACGTTGTTTCGTAAACTAATCCATTTTCCCTAATAGGTAGTCGAGGCGAAAAGTTATGATAAAGTAAGCTTTCATTAAGTTCATCCAATAAGTCTGTATTGACAGAATTAAAATCAGGCGCAGCAATATAAATATTAATATTTTTTCTTTCTATCCATGGTAATCGTATACCTTTCAACTCAACAAATTCATTTAAATGACTTAACACTAATTGAACATTTGCCTTAAATTTTTCATAACTCATGGTTTCAGCATATTTAGCAGCACAAAGAGCAGCCAGTCGCATTCTTTTACCCAAATTGGCTTCACAAATTGTACTAATAAAGATAGAATTAAAAACATCACCAACACCAACTGAGTGCATAGTCGGAACATAATAGGAAGCTGTCTCGTAAATTTTATTTTCTTCAGGAAGAAAACAAAATGATCCGCCTCGATTCTCTTTAACTAAAAATTGATGAATTTTTTGTTTCTTAAAATAATCAGATAAACCTTCTACAGTTCCGTTACAAAGATTTTTATAAAAAGGAGCTGACGTAGAAAGGATTATGCTTTCAATATCTTTATCAAGACTATCAACTAAATTATCTATGTCATAGTGAAAATCAATGTGAATTTTCCCCTTGAATGAGTGGAGTTCTTTTATGATTTTTGCTGTATTGTACCTACCTGGAAAAATTAATATATCCGTTGGCTTGACCTTGTTAATTATTCCCATAATGTTGCCCAATTCTATATACTCCGCTTGGTCCTTTATAATATTATAGTACCCTTGGTCACCAGATTCTTTTGACTCACTAATAAGCATAATATTGGGAGCTCTATTGATATCCCCAAGTTTGTAACAGCCTTTAGTATTCAAATAGAGAGACCATTCGTTTATATCATCGTCTAGGTAATTAGGAGCATAATATGCTAAGGCATAGTTTAAATCTAGTGAAGCAAAGGCACGAGCAGAGTGAAATATACCTCCTAATCTTACTAAAGGACCATTTTTATCAATAATATCTAAATGAGTATCGACAAAAACCTCACCTATAATAAGAAACACCTGTTCAAGCATTAAGTGTCACCACCACAAATGGTACTGGTGTTAAACCCGATGCAACAACAACTCCTTTATATTGAATCCCCTTCTTAATACAATTAATCAAATAGTTGTATTTTGTTGGTATATTACCTAAAACCTCACCTTCTGAATCCACGCTAACTACCAATCTACCTCTATAAATAGAATTATTCATTACTACTAAGTCTCCAGCTTTTGGTAACAATTGTTTTTCGATAAAAAACTCGGTAGTTGCTACATCTTCCAAACGAATGTTTTCTAAAAAGGATGGACAGTCAATTTCACCTGTCTCAATCCCGACTTGACCCACAGCATCACTTTCTCCTGCAGATACATTACCAATCCCTACGCGATAATTACCAAATTTACCTGTTCCTGCCGAACCCATAACAAAACCTCCTTACTTTGTTTGTAATAAGCAACATATTGGCGAGCTACTAATCAGTTAAAAATATATTTAATTTAATATTACTAAATGTAGGAAATTAAATCCATTTTTTATACATGTAATCTAAAAATATAATAAATAGCAATTATATTTGGCATCATTCCTATTTTCAATAAATTATATCACGAAAATTCATTCGGATGACCACAGGTCGCCCCTACCCCGGAGATAAGCAAATCTTATGCTAATATTGCAAAGATCGCACCTAGCGCAAAATAGGATCAAAAACGCAAAACCGGCCGCACAAAAATACGACCGGAATCATGATCATGTTGCTATTAGGCTATATCTCAAACTATGGTATCTAGACAAAAAAGAAGATATGTACACAAGGATAGTGCCATCATCTTCAACAACTCTTAAAGCAGCTATTAGCATTACTATTAATTCAATCAAAATGAAGTTCATTATCAAGGTTAGCATTTGCATCCACCTCTAGTTTCTGATCAACTTAGTATAAATACGTCTATCTCACTAAAATACTAGATTATTACAAACACAATTTCTCCAGACTCCAAATATGTATGAAATATTTACGTCAGTTCTAATTTCTATAGCCAATATAAGTGGCAATGACTTTTATACGTTTTAAAAATCATCCGTTTTTTATATTGACTACTTTCATTATATCCTAAATACTGGAAAAATAATAGAGCAAATGATTGACATTGAATTTGTTTACCAATAATTGGTCAACATCGGACGACCACAGGTCGACCCTACAGTTGAAATGGCACAAAATGGCCATCTCACGAGGGGAACAGCCCGAGGGGACTGATCCTGCGAGTCCTGTACATATCATAATACCAACTTCTTTTCTTGGTTCACAGATATTCCTGGTTCTCCCCACATGTCTTTAACACCCTCATCAAAAGCCCTATATACATCTAAAACAAATTTCTCATCATCGGTTTTAGTCTCTATCTTACTTAATATTGTATTTATTTTATCTTGACTGATAAATAGCTCTAGATTATCTTTCTTAATGTAATACCTATATTTAGTTCCAACAGAAGTACTAATCAAATCATTTAGAAATCTAAAAATATTCTTCTCATTTATAATTCTGGAAATGTAACTCTTCAATTTATCCAGTTCTTCATTATATGCATGATATAGTCCCCATATGTTACTAGGCATATAATTGACATCTTCATATAAATCTATACTGTTGTTTAAAATATCAGTTGCCATTTCTTTAACAGTATCTTTTAGTAATTCCATTCTTCCATCTTTATTAATATTTTCTTTATCATTAATAAACCAATATAATATATCTTGTATAAAATTTAAGCTTCGATAATCTGTCTTGATAGAGTCTAAAAAATCCTTATATTCATAATTCGAAATTCTATTTAATAAGGTATGGATAATAATAGACACCCTTTCTTTAGAACTCATAAACGCAAAGCTTAGTGAGTTGTCTACATAATCTATATTCTTAAAGAGAATTTTTGCTAGATCATAACACTTATCTTGCTTTATCTCATCAATATATAACTGAATCCCTTCAATAATTTCATTATGGTATGAGTAATATGTTGAGCTTAATATCTCTTTAAACAATTTCTCCTTATTCTCAAGTGTCAGCTCGTCGTTAATTACTTCAATAAAATTTTCGACCAAGATACCTATTTCTGCATAGACGTTGCTGGTTGCTGTAAAGTATAAATCAAAATACTTCGCACTACAAATTTGTCTATTCTTAGATATTTTTATACGCTCTGAATCTTTTAATATAACTATTCCATTATAAACTAAATCTTGATTTTTATTATATTTATCGATATATGGGAAAATTTCACCTAGTATTCCTTTGTAATATTGATTTTCCTGTTCTTCAAATAGTTTTTCATAAAATAGTTTCCCATCCGAATTAAATTTATCTGTATTAAAACTTTCTGAGTAAACCAAATGGTCTGTTATGCGATCATGAGATATAAAATATTGTCTATTGTCAAAAATAGTCATATATAAGCTGAAATTGAATAATTTTATATACTCCATTATTAATAAGTCTTTATAATATAAGTAATGATTAGTTTTGAAGCTAAAATTGACAGCTGAATTTATAAATCTTTTAAAATCTCTTAAATCTAATCTTCTTTCACAAATGAAATCAATAAAGTTATTATAATCCCTTAAATTTTCTTTGTTTTCTCCATAAATAGTTAATATTCTTTTCAAAGTAGTACCGTATATGTTTGATAAGATAGCTTTATCAATTTCTGGAATACGAATCTGCAAATTAATAATTTTCTTTAAGTACTCAGAGTCAATCTCCAAATCTCTTTCAAATATCTCTTTAACTCTTTTATCATCAAAGGATAATACATAGGTTATCCTATCAAAGTCTAAAATATTACCTACCAGTTTAAATAATAGAATTACATTTTCTTTTTCTGCTCTATTGTGTTTGGCAATACAAAAATACAACTTTTGGCAACCAAAAGTACAATTACCAGTACCTTCTTAACTATTTGATCAACGAATTTGTCATCCTGTAACTTTTACCTGTGAACATCAGCAGATGTGAATGGTGTACG
>JACDJC010000176.1_pt1 | contig 83548 bp, 69 predicted proteins | sample 7454191 | NCBI WGS metagenome assembly JACDJC01 (sample SAMN14253291, study PRJNA609438) | sludge metagenome | isolation source: sludge after 25d culture with pyrite and EDTA | collected 2018-12-20 | reverse complement strand
CCCGAGGCTGTCAGCTCCGGGAAACTACGCCATTCTTGGCAAATCACATTCAAATCGACACCACCTCAAAACGGCTCGCAAGCCGCACCAACGCTTGATCTCGAGCCTGGCGTCGGTCATTTAACCGGACAGTAGTGATGAGACTTCTCCACCAAAGAATTTCGAAGCCGGCACAAGCCTATCGACTTCGCGGCGCCATGGTCCGCCAGGCGACGGCCGCAATCGCGGCCCACACCAGCGTTCGCAGGCTCATGGCAATGACCGTGCGTTGCTCGTGGGCTCCACCGAAATACACATGCACCCCGAATGCAAGGAACATGAGTGCTGTCGCTACCGTGATCGCCACCGCCAGCCAGGCAGCCCAGCGCAGGCGCATCCACAGTCCGGCACCGGCAATGACATAGGCAAACCCCGCCAGAAAGTTGAACCAGACCACGAACGGCACATAGTTCCCGGCAGCAGCACGCCCTGGCCCGTCAACGAACAGGACCGCGCCGCCTTCCCTGATGGTCAGCACGCCAAATGCGATCGCGACCAGGGAAATCGCCCAGGTCCCGACGCCGCGTCGCTTGCGTATTGTCATCGTCATTACTCCTGGCTCAATCTGAAGTATTACCGGGCGGATGTGATAGCTGCAGCATGGGTGCGCGTTCAGTCGTGCGCGATCGGCTTGTCAGTGAACAGATACTCCTTCAGCTGCCGGGAAAAATCCGGATCCCGGCGCTGGATCCATTCAAGCAGCATGGCGGCATGCTCCTTCTCCTCGTCGCGGTTGTGGACGAGGATGGTCTTGAGCGCTTCGTCGCTGCAGGCATCACGGCGCTGGTTGTACCAGTCGATTGCCTCCAGCTCCTCCATCAGCGAGACGATGGCGCGATGCATGTCGCGCGTCTCGGTCGAAAGGTCCTCGAATCGTTCGTGAAAACCAGTGCTGGACATAATGCGTTCTCCTCGGTGGTCGGGAAAGAATCGAGCCTCAAGGGGTCCTTTGCAGGTAATGCCATTTCATGGCGTACACCCGATGCCCCGGCAATAGATGACAAACATCCGGGACGCATCGCAGCGCACGCGGGCGACGCCTTCCGTCAGCAGGGACTGCATCACCAGCCCTTGCACGGTACCGATGAAGAGTACGGCGGCGACACCTTCGTCCAGCTCCGGCGACAGTTCAGCGCGTTCCTTGCCAAGGGAGAGCAACGCCTGCAGCCGGTCGCCGTAATGGTGAATGAAGGTCTGCACGGTGCGTTTGGATGCCGTGTCTCCCGGCCGCTGCAATTCCCCGAAGAGGATCCTCGGTACTCCCGGATACTTGAGCACGAAATCGACATGCGCCATGAAAATGGCCTCGAGCGCGGCAAGCGGCGATGCAGATCCCTGTGTGGCTGTATCCACACGGGCAAGCAGATGTTCGGCGATCCACGCCATCACCGCCTGCTGGATGGCGCTCTTGCTCGGGAAGTGGCGAAACAGGGCGCCCTGGGTCAGCTCCATGCGCTTGGCGATGGCAGCGGTCGTGATGTCGCTGGGATTCTGTTCGGCTGCCAGGTCGACCACCGCTTCCACAATGGCGGCCCGCCGCTCATCGGCCCGGAGATGCTTGGGGCGCCCATTCATCGTTCGATTTTTCGTCATTAAGTAAGTAAGTAACTACTACCCTATCATGAAATAGGTCAGCACAACGTGACGTGGATGAGAGTCAAGAGAGGCTGTCAAAAGCCGCCTCGATATCCCCGGTGCACGTCCGGTGGCTTGAACACGATCGGCGCGCAGGTCATGACGCTGTCTGCACGGGGCCATCGGTGGATGACTCCCCAGCCGATGCCGGTGCTGGCAGTCCGGGGACCGAGCACAACTGCGTGGTGCGGCGACGCCGCCAAATGAGGAAATGTCGACAGAATTCCGGCTGGAGGCTCACTCATCCGCGACCAGCACATCCGTGCACTGCGCCTTTCACCGCCTCGACGCAGAGTGGTAAGTTGACCGCGCCTTCCCTGGCGTCAATAGAGAGAACGCGGTGCGGCTGCTGGTTGTTGAAGATTCACCCAATCTGGGGCACGACTTGCGTGAGGCGTTGACACGCGACGGTCATGCCGTGGATCTGGCTGCCGACGGGAACCAGGCACAGCAGTTTCTGCGCAGCTACGACTACGACGCGGTGGTGCTCGATCTGATGATGCCGCATGTGGACGGCTGGAGCGTCCTGCGTTGGTTGCAAAACCGCGAGTCGCGGCCGAGAGTGCTGGTATTGTCAGCGCGCGACCAGGTGGGCGATCGCGTCGAGGTACTGCACCTGGGGGCCGACGATTACATGGTCAAGCCGTTTGCCTACGACGAACTGGCTGCCCGTCTGCTGGCGCTGAGCCGGCGTAGCGTGCAGTCCGACTCCGTGCTGCGCATGGGCGCACTTGAGATCCATCCGCGTGCCCGTCAGGCATGCGTTGACGGCCGGCCACTGGCACTCACGCCCAAGGAATATGCCCTGCTTGAGGTATTGTGTGGCGAACGGGACCGGATTTTTACCCGTACGGCGCTGTTCGAACGCCTGTACGATGCCCGCAGCCAGTCGTCCGACAAAGTGATCGAGGTGCTGCTCAGTACGTTGCGTACCAAGCTCGCCAAGGCCGGCATCAACGATCTGATCGAAACCCGGCGAGGATACGGTTATGTGGTCGCGTGAGTCCCGACCGCTTTCGATCCGCCTGCGTCTCCTGCTGTCCCTGAGCCTGGGAATCGGTGCGCTGATCATCGTCCTGTTCGTGGTGCTCGAGCGCAGCATTGATCGACAAATTTACGGATATCTCGACGACACCTTGCGCGCGCGGGCGCACGCAATCGCTGTGCTGTTGGAGTCGCATCCGGCACCCGAGGCGCTGGCCCGGTTGCAGGCGATGAGCCCCGAGTACGCCGGCGGCGGGCATACCGACTTTCTGCAGTTGTGGGATGCAGGCGGACATACCCTGCTCGCGTCCGACAGCAACAACGACGCCAGCCTCACCCAACCCCGGGACGTGCCGGCCAACAAGCCATTCCTCTATGACCTCACGCTTCCCGATGGACACAAGGGTCGCGCCATCGCGATGCGGGTAACCATGCAAGAGCGTGCCGGCGACGCCATCCTGGCGGTAGCCGAAGAGCGCGAGCAGATTTACGCGCTCGAAAGACGCGTACACATCGCGCTGATCACCGGCGTGGTGGTGACCTCGCTGTTTGCGGTGTTGCTGGCGGTGTGGGTGGTCCGCAGTGGTCTGCGTCCGCTGCTGACCTTCAGCAACGTGGTACGACAAAGTTCGGAGGCCTTTGTCCTGCCGGTGCAGCGGCTGCCCAGCGAACTGCGTCCCCTGGCCGATACTCTCAATGATGCGTTCGGGCGCCTGCAGCAAGCGCTGCAACGGGAGCGTCGTTTTACCCGGGACGTAGCGCATGAACTGCGCACGCCGCTGGCCGAGATACGAACGGCCCTGGAGCTTGCACAGCGCGATGCGCCGGCTTCGTCCGCACTGGACGGCGCGCTTGCTTCGAGCGAACGCATGGCGCGTGCAGTGGATGGCCTGCTTTCGTTGTCACGTTATGAGTCGGGCATGCAGGAGGTACAGGTCGAACCCGCGAACTTGAGCGGGTTGCTGGGGCGCACGCTGGCGCTGGCCGAGAGTGTGGCCCGACGCCGTGGGGTACGTTTCCGACTGGAGGCTCCGGACGAGTGCTGGATACAAACCGATCCGGCGCTGCTGGAGCGCATCCTCGACAATCTGCTGCTCAACGCCGCCGAATACGCGCCCGAAGGCAGCGAGGTAAAGCTGCATCTGCGTTGCGACGACGATGAGGTGGGCTTGCGCATCGGAAACCTGGCTCCATCGCTGGGGGCCGAGGACCTGGAGCGGTTCGGCGAACGCTTCTGGCGCAAGTCGCCGGCGCGTGAAGCGAGCCGTCACGGCGGCCTGGGGCTTGCACTGACGCGCAGCCTGGCTGAATTGCTCTCCCTGCGCCTGAATTTCAGCCTGGACGCGGGCATGTTGTGGGCGGAGCTGCGCGACCTGCGCGGCCTGGAGCTGCCTGTCCGAGCCAGTTGAGAGCTTCTTAAGCTTGTTTTAAGCGCGTTCGTCCATCGTCGTGATCGGAAGACTCCGTTCACGAGGTGTCGCATGCGTCGTTTATTGCTGGTCAGCGCCCTGCTGGCCTTTGTCGTGGCTCCGGCCGCGGCCCAGTCCCTGCTGAAGGTCAGCGCTTCGCAGCGTCAGGCCATGGGCATCAAGGTGGGCGCCGTGCAGGTCGCCGAGCACGTACCGCTGGATGGCTTGCCGGCCACGGTGCGCGCCCCGTTGCATGAAAGCACGGTAGTGACCGCGCCATTCGCCGGCATCACCGTGGCGATACTGGCGAGCGAGGGCGCCACGGTTCAGCGCGGGCAAGCACTGGCGCGCATCCAGAGCCGCGAGGCGATGAGCCTGGGTGCCGAGTTGGCCGCGGCGACTGGTGAAATGCGTGTGGCCCAGGCGCAGGCCGTTCGCGATCAGCAGTTGCTCGATGAAGGCATCATTCCAGCCTCGCGCGCGCAGGCTGCGGTCGCACGCCGCGACACGGCCGCCGCGCGTTTGCAGGAACTGCGGGCAGCGCGTGCGATGGCACCCCAGGCCGCCGACGCCACGCCGGGCACGTATGAGTTACGCGCGCCACTGGCTGGTCGCGTGATCGAACGCAGCCTGCGCCTGGGTGAGCCGGTTGCCGCCCTGGCCAAGGCCTTTGTGGTGGCCGAACCCGGATTGGTGATGCTGGAAATGCAGGTACCAGCCCGCTACGCCAGACAACTGCGTACAGGTCTCCAGGTACGCACCGTCGACGGCACCACAGGCACCCTCAGCGAAGTTGGCGCGGCCGTGCATTCCGCCAGCCAGACGGTGCTGGTGCGCGCCAGCATGCATGGCGAACAGCTGCTGCCGGGTCAGCAGACGAGCGCCATGTTGCTGCTGCCAGCACCCGATCATGCCTGGATGCTGCCGTCGACCGCCGTGACCGAACATGCCGGTCAGCGCATGGTGTTCGTCGAGCGCAGCGGCGGGTTCGAACCTGTCACCGTGACGCTGCTGGCACAGACCGGCGACGGTCACAGCGTGGTCAGTGGGCCGTTGACCGCCGGCAGCCGTGTGGTAGTGGCTGATGCCGGCGCGCTCAAGGCCATGCTGGTCGCGGGAGAATGACATGCTGCAGCGCCTGATCGGTTTCTCGCTGTCGCAGCGTCTGCTGGTGATCCTTGGTGCGCTGGCCATCGTCGGCGCCGGTGTCTTCGCCTACCTGAAACTGCCCATCGATGCCTACCCCAACATTGCGCCGACCCAGGTCAAGCTGATCCTGAAGGCGCCCGGCATGACCCCCGAGGAAGTGGAGACCCGCGTGGTGGTGCCGCTGGAAATGGAACTGCTGGGCATCCAGCACGCGCATATGCTGCGATCGGTCGCGAAGTATGCCATCGCCGACATCACCCTCGACTTCGACGAGGGCACCGACATCTACTGGGCCCGCCAGCAGGTATCCGAACGCTTTGCCGCCGCTGCTGGCGAGTTGCCGGGCGACGTCAGCGGTGGCCTGGCGCCGATCGCCACGCCGTTGTCGGACATGTTCATGTTCACCATCGAGGGCGGCGGCCTGAGCCTGGCCGAGCGGCGCACGCTGCTGGACTGGACCATCCGCCCGGCATTGCGCACGATTCCCGGCGTGGCCGACCTCAACGCGCTGGGCGGCAAGGTACGCACGTTTCTGGTGACGCCGGATCGGGCACGGCTGTCGGCAGCGGGGCTGAACTTTCGTCACGTGGCCGATGCCGTGCAGCGTAACAACCGCAACGACGGATCCGGCCGTTTGCGTGATGGCCACGACGCGCTGATCGTGCGCGCGGAAGGTGCGGTCAGCACCCTGGACGACTTGCGCCACGTGGTAGTGGCCACGCGCGATGGCACGCCGCTGCGCGTAGCTGACCTGGCCGAGGTCAGCTACGGCAGCCTGACCCGCTACGGCGCGGTGACCCGCGACGGTGTCGGCGAGGCGGTCGAAGGGCTGGTGGTGGGCCTGCGCGGCGCTGATGCGTCCAAGGTCGTCGACGCCGTCCGCGCGCGCCTGGCCGAGCTGCAGTCGGCGCTGCCCAGCGACGCGCGCATCGAGGTGTTCTATGACCGCGGCGCGCTGATCGAGCGCGCCGTCGGCACCGTGCGCAGCGCGCTGCTGGAGGCCACCGTGCTGGTGGTGATCCTGCTGCTGCTGTTCCTCGGCGACGTGCGTGCCGCGGTGGTGGTGTCGCTGACCCTGCCCCTGGCGGTGCTGATCGCATTCCTGATGATGCACCTGTCCGGCCTCAGCGCGAACCTGATGAGCCTGGGCGGGCTGGCCATCGCCATCGGCCTGCTGGTGGATGCGGCGGTGGTGGTGGTGGAAAACACCGTCAGTCATCTGGTTCCGGAGCACGGCGCCGGCGACTTGCCGAAACTGCACCGCATCTATCGCGCGGTTGGCGAGGTGGCGAAGCCGGTGGTCTCGGGTATCGTCATCATCTGCCTGGTGTTCATGCCGCTGCTGACTCTGCAGGGACTGGAGGGCAAACTGTTCGCACCGGTGGCACTGACCATCATTTTCGCCCTGGCCGCTTCGTTGCTGCTGTCGATGACGGTGGTGCCGGTACTTTGCTCGATGCTGTTGCGCGAGCGTCCGCACAAAGAGCCGTGGTTGATGCGCCAGATCACGCGCGCCTACCGGCCGTCGCTGGAGTGGTCACTGGCGCATGCGCGCTGGATGGGCTTGATTGCCGGCGGCGTGTTGGCGGTCGGCGTGCTGGCCTACGTTGCCACCGGCAAGACCTTCATGCCGGTCATGGACGAGGGCGACTTGCTGATCCAGCTGGTCAAGCAACCGTCGATCAGCCTGGACGCTGCGCGCGATCAGGACCTGGCCATCGAGCGCGCGATCAAGGCGCGTGTGCCTGAGGTGGAGCATGTGGTCTCGCGCCTGGGCTCGGATGAGCTGGGCCTGGACCCGATGGGCCTGAACGAGTCCGACATGTTCCTGCAACTCAAACCCAAGAAGGAATGGCGCGTGCGGGACAAGGTCTGGCTGGAAGACCAGCTGCGCGAAGTCATGCAGGACTTCCCGGGCATCGAGTACGGTTTCACCCAGCCGATCCAGATGCGCGTGTCGGAGATGCTCACCGGCAGTCGCGGCGACATCGCGGTGAAGGTATTCGGTCCGGACATGAGCATGCTCAACCAGGTTGCCAACCGCATCGCCGCCATCATGGAGAAAACCCAGGGCAGCCAGGACGTGATCGCGCAGACCCAGGAGGGCGTACGTTACCTCGGCGTGCGTATTGACCGTCAGGCGGCCGGCCGTCATGGCCTGGACGTGGCCGCGGTACAGGACGAGTTGCGTGGTCAACTGGAGGGCATGCCAGCCGGTACCGTGCTGGAGCAGCAGCGGCGCGTGCCGGTGTTGGTGCGCGGGGAGACCCGCGTGGCCGACACGCCGGCCCTGTTCGAGCGCGTCAACCTGGCCACCGCCGACGGCAACCAGGTGCCACTGGAGCGCATCGCGCAACTTGATGCCACCACCGGTCCGGTACAGATCCGTCGCGAGAACGGTTCGCGTTTTGCCCTGGTGCAATCGAACGTCACCGGGCGCGACCTGGTCGGCTTCGTCGACGAGGTGCGTGCCGCCGTCGAAAGCGAGGTTCACCTGCCGACGGGCTACAGCATCACCTGGGGCGGCCAGTTCGAGAACCAGCAGCGCGCGGCCACACGTCTGGCGCTGGTGGTGCCGGTGTCGCTGGCGTTGATCTTCCTGGTGTTGTTCTCGACATTTGGCTCGATCCGCCAGGCGCTGCTGATCCTGTTCAACGTGCCGTTCGCGATGGTCGGCGGCATCGTCGCGCTGTGGTTGTCCGGGCAATACATGTCGGTGCCGGCCTCGGTCGGTTTCATCGCGCTGCTGGGCATCGCCGTGCTCAACGGCCTGGTGCTGGTGTCCTACTTCAACCAGCTTCGCGCCACCGGCATGCCGATGGACCAGGTGGTGCGCGAGGGCGCGATGCGCCGCCTTCGCCCGGTCATGATGACCGCCTCGATCGCGGCGCTGGCCCTGGTGCCGTTGCTGTTCGCCAGCGGCCCCGGTTCGGAAGTGCAGAAGCCGCTCGCCCTCGTGGTGATCAGCGGCCTGGTGACCTGCACCGCGTTGACCCTGCTGCTGCTGCCCACCTTGTTCCGCCGCTTCGGCGAGCCCCGGACAGCCTCAAGGAGTAACCCATGAGCCTCTCGCTGAAACGGCTGACCGTATTTGTCCCGCGCGACCTCGAAGACGCCCTGCTGGCGGTCGTGCTGGATATGCACCCGGCGCTGCCCGGTTTTACCACCACGCATGTATCCGGGCACGGCGAACGCTTCGACGATACCAGCGTGCAGGAACAGGTTCGCGGCCGCGTCGACCGCGTCATGATGTGGCTGGTGCTGCCAACCGAAGATGTCGAACGCGTACTGGCAAAACTGCGCGAGCGGATGCCGAATCCGGACATCGTCTGGTGGCTGGAGCCGGTGGACGCGATCGGGAGGCTGGCATGAAGCCTTGGCTGTCCGCTCTGGTCATCATGGTCATGATCCCTGTCGCGGTTGCCGCGCAGGCACCGGTCCCGTCGCCCCCGTCAATGCCGTTGCCGCCAGACGAACTGGTGCTGCGCGCGATCGAGCGCACACCCGAGGTGCAGGCCGCGGCGGCGGCACTTTCGCGCGCCGAGGCCGACGGGCAACTGCGCCATGTCGGCACGCATGAGGCGACCTTGACGATGATTCCGCAACGCCGCCACATCCAGGGTGGTCCCACCTACAACGAATGGGAGGCCGACGTCAGCCGTCCCGTGCGCTGGCCGCACAAGGCACGGCTGGATCGCGAGATCGGCGCCACCGGCGTCGAGGCCGCCCAGTTGATGTTTGCAGACGCCCATCATGCCGGCGCTCTGCGCTTGCTGATGCTGTGGTCGAACTGGCAACGCGCACGCGTCATCGCCGTGCAGCAGCGCGCCCAAGTGGCAACATGGGAGCGTGACCACAAGGCGATCGCCCGTCGCGTCGAGCTTGGCGACGCCGCCCGCCGCGACCTGGTCGCAGCCGATGCCGCACTGGCGCAGGCGCGCGCCGCCGCGCTGCAGGCCGATGCCGACGCACAGGTTGCCGAGCTGACACTGCGCAGCGCCTTTCCCGACCTGCCGCTGCCTGAGCGGGTTCGCCTGGGCGATGAGCCGCCCACGCTCGGCGGCAGCAACGCGCACTGGAGCGCGTTGATCGTGCAACGCAGTCACGAAATCGGTGCGGCCGATGCCATGGCCCGCCAGCGCGAGGCCGAGGCCCGACGTGCGCGTGCCGACCGCCTGCCCGACCCTACCGTGGGCATACGCGTCATGGACGATCTTGGTGGCCGGGAGCGCGCCGTGGGCCTGATCGTCAGCATCCCGATCGGTGTACGCCAGCGTGGCGCCCGTGCGGCAGCAGCCGGCGCCGACGCGCTGGCGGCGCAGGCCGAGCTGACCATGGTGCAACGGGACATTTCCAGCAGCGCGCACGAAAGCGTGGCGCGTGCACGCGCCGCGCACGCGATCTGGAGCAGTCGGCAACTGGCGCTGATCGCGGCACGCGACAGCGCCGACAAGACCGAGCGCGCCTATGCGTTGGGCGAAAGCGGCCTGGCCGAACTGCTGGTCGCGCGCCGCAGCGAGCTGGAAGCCGCACTGGCCGAGCGCAGCGCCGCCGTCGACGCCATCGAAGCGGTGGCGCGTGTGCGTGTCGACGCGCACGATCTGTGGCATCACCACGCCAGCGGTTCGGAGCCGGACGGACATGTCGGCGAGCACACGTACCTGCCCGATTTTTGAGCGGCGCAGGTCCAGGGATCACGATGCGGGCGCATCGTGCCATGGTTGCTGCTCCTCGCATCCTTCTGATGAGTTCCATCGTCAAGGAACCGACGACAGCCACATGGCGGTTGATTGAAGGTTTTTCGTCGAATACGGCGCGGCAAGCGGCACCGTGGGAATTCATTCCTCCGCCGAATTCACCTCAGCGGCGGGCACCGGCACCAGCCGCAGATCCTGGAAGTCGAAGCTGAAATCGGTCAGCGGCGAGATCGGCTGCATGCGCATCTCGCGGATATGGCCATCCATGTCCAGCGCGAAGGTGACGAAAGCATCGGCATCCAGCGAGCGATCGTCCCAACGCACGGTGAAGCTGTCGTGCTGCCACGGCGTCATGCTGCCGATCAACTGTCTGGTCTTGCTGAAGCGCAGGCGCAGCTTGCCGTGCTCGTGGGTGATGACGACGTCGCCGTACCAGGGGTCGCGATAGGTGCCGGCATAATCGGCCAGCGCCAGCGATGGCTTGCTGCGTTGGTCGCGCGCCTTTTCATGCTTTGCCACGCTGTCGTCGGCCTCGGCTTCGGCATGTTGCACGGCCTTCTGGTACACCGCGACCCAGTCGGTCTTGTGTGATGGATTCAGATACGCATCCAGTACCCGGTAAGTCACCGCGTTGAACGCCGCGCCCGACTGCTGGTTGGTCAGCACCACCACACCCAGGTTGAGCTTCGGCACCATCGTCACCCGCGACACGAAGCCCGGCCAGCCGCCGGTGTGCCAGACCAGTTTCTGGCCCATGTAATCGCTGAGGAACCAGCCCTCGCCATAGCCGTAGAAGTCCGGCGTCAGCGGGGCCAGTTCGGGAATCGATGGCTTCCTGATCGGGATCGGTGTCAGCATCGACCACATCTCATGGTGGCTCTTCTCGGAAAAGACGCGCTGCGGCTTGCCGTCGGCGTCTTTCGTGGGCAACGCACCGCCTGCCAATTGCACGTTCATCCACTTCGCCAGATCGTGCACGCTGGCATAGATGCCGCCGGCGCCGGGATCGTTGAGCCAGGCCATCGGCGGCACCGGCTTGATGTCCTTGAACTCGTACGGCGCATGGCCGGTGGCCACGTCCATCTCGGGCTTGAGGTAGGTCATGTCGATCAGCGACTCGTCCATGCCGACCGGCTTGAACAGATGTTCGCGCACGTAGTCGGCATAGCTCTGCCCGGACGCTTCCTCGATGACCAGGGTGGCTACCGCGAACAGGATGTTGTCATAGGCGTAGTGGCCGCGGAAGCTGTTCTTCAGCGGTACCTTGGCCAGGCGCTCGACCACGTCCCTGGTGGTGTACGAGGTCGGCGGCCAGTACAGCAGGTCGCCCGCGCCCAGGCTCAGTCCGCTGCGGTGTGCCAGCAGGTCGCGAATGCGCATTTCGTGCGTCACGTACGGGTCGGACATGCGGAACCACGGCAGGTGATCGATCACCCGGTCGTCCATCTTCAGCTTGCCCGCATGGGCCAGTTGCTGCAGCGCCGCGGCGGTGAACGCCTTGGTGTTGGAGGCGATCGCGAACAAGGTATGCGCATCGACCCGGGCCGGCTTGCCCAGCTCGCGCACGCCGAAGCCGCGCTCCATCACCACCTTGCCGTTCTTGACGATGGCCACCGCGATGCCGGGCACCTCGAAGGTCTTCAGCGCGTCGGCCATGTAGGCATCGAAATCCTGCAGCTGCGTCGGCAACAACGGTCGCACGATGTCGCCGGTCGATACCGGTGGCGGCAACGGTTGCGGCGTCTGCGCCAGGGTTGCGCTGGCAACCATCAGCAGCGCACAACAGCCTGCGGCCCTCACGGAAAGCGTGCGCATGAAAAGGAATCGCTGGTACATCGGAAGCTCCCCTGACGGCAATCCGCCAACTATCGCGGCAAACCCCCTGCAAGGCCAGCGCTGGAAGTCATGCGTGCGAATCGCTCGACGCCGGGCACGCCAGCACCGATCATGCCGATCACGACGACGACGCGGGAGTCCGGATGAACCCCATGGTGGAATGGATCGCTGCCCACGCCCTGCTGCTGTGGGCGCTGTTGCTGATGCTGGTCTTGCTGGCGGGCGACCTCGCCTGGCGGCAAAATGTGCGCTGGCGCCAGCGCGCCATCCGCCGCGGCCATGCGCCGACGGCGTTGCGCTGGCAGGTCGGCGTGTTCCTGCTGCTGGCGCTGGCGTTGTTTTTCGTCGCCATCGTACTGGCGATATTCGGCCATCATCCTGCCGCACTGGCGGGCTTCGATGCCAGCCTGGCCGAAAGCCTGCACCGTCAGTTGCCGCTGCCTGCGTTGCGTGTGATTGCCGGGGTCACCCACCTGGGCGACACCGTATGGGTTGCCACTGTCGCGGCCGTGGTGCTGCTGATCCTGCTGCTGCGCCGACACCGGGAACTGGCGCTCGCCTGGATGGTGGCCCTGCTCGGCATCCTGCCGATCAACGGCAGCCTCAAGGCACTGTTCCGGCGCGCGCGTCCGCTGCACGACCATGGTTTCATCATCGAGCCAGGCTGGAGTTTCCCCAGCGGCCATGCGTTCGGCGCGGTGGTGTTCTACGGCATGCTTGCCTACGTGCTGCTGCGCCTGTCGCCGCGTTACCACCGGGCCATCATCGCCGCCACGATGCTGCTGATCGGCGTGATCGGCATCAGTCGCATCCTGCTGCAGGTGCACTATCTCAGTGACGTGCTGGCCGGCTACACCGCCGGCGCGGCCTGGCTGGTGCTGTGCATCGGCACCGTCGAAGCCCTGCGCGAGCGGACCAGGAGGACCCTGCCGTGAACGACCCGGACAATTCCTCCCCACATCCTGCCGCACGGATCCGCGTCGGCATCGGCGGCTGGACCTACGCACCGTGGCGCAACCACTTCTACCCGGAAAAGCTGGTGCAGCGACGCGAGCTGGAATATGCCAGTCGCCAACTGCGCGCGATCGAGATCAACGGCACTTTCTATCGTGCGCAGAAGGCCGCCACCTATGCGAAGTGGGCTGCCCAGACACCGGCAGGCTTCGTCTTTTCGCTGAAAGCCCCACGCTACATCACCCAGGCCAAACGCCTGGCCGATGCCGGAAAAGGCATCCGTGCATTCATTCATGGCGGTCTGGCGGAGCTGGGCGACCGGCTCGGGCCGATCCTGTGGCAGTTGCCGCCGTCGCGACCATTCGATGCCGACGACCTGGCCGCGTTCCTGGAAGCGCTGCCACACCAGTTGGACGGCCAGCCGCTGCGTCACGCGCTGGAGGTACGCGATGCCAGTTTCCTCGACGAACATTACGTGGCGCTGGCGCGCTCGCATGGCGTGGCAACCGTGTTCACCGATTCGCCCGACTTCCCTTCCCTGGCCGATCTTACCGGCGAGTTCGTCTACGTACGCCTCAAACACAGCGTCGACGATGCCCCCACCGGCTACCCGCCCGCAGAGCTGGATCGCTGGGCGATGCATGCACGTGATTGGGCTGCAGGCAGGGACATCCCGTCGTTGCCACATGTCGCTGCCGTGCAGGCACCAACGACACCGCGCGACGTATTCGTGTTCTTCATCGGCGCCGCCAAGCACCGCAACCCGGCCGCGGCAATGGCACTGCAATCGCGCATCGATGCGTAGGGCGGGCATTGCCCGCCGGCCTGCCGCGTCACAAACCAGAGAGCTGGCGGGCGGAGCCCGCCCTACGCAACCGGAAACCGGTCGGCGAACTTAATCCGTGCGGTAGTAGTCCACCTCGCGATAGCGCCGTGCATACAAACCGAACGCCAGCGCCGCGAGCAGCGCGAACGCGGCGAAGAAGAACATCTGGAACGCGTTGACGCTGAGGCCGGTGGTGGCGATCGAGCCGGTCACCACCTGGTTGCGTACCGCCGCGTTGGCCAACAGCACCCACAGGTTGCCCACGGTGGTGGTGAGATTCCAGAAACTCATCACCACGCCCTTCATCGAGGGCGGCGCCTGACTGTAGGCAAACTCCAGCCCGGTTGCCGAGACCAGCACCTCGCCGAAGGTCAGCAGCGCGTACGGCAACACCTGCCACACGATCGACAGCGGGTCGCCGCCATCAATGATCACCTGCAGGCCGCCCACCACGATCCACGCCAGCCCACTGAAGGCAATGCCGGCCGTCATCCGGCGCAGCGCGGTCGGCTCGTAACCGAGCCGGCGCAGCAGCGGATACAGCACCAGGTTGTTGAACGGGATCAGCAGCATGACCAGCAACGGGTTCAGTGCCTGCATCTGCGCCGGCTGGAACCATGCGGGCATGGTCATCTCGCCACCCTGCACTATCCAGGTCGAAGCCTTCTGGTCGAACAGCGAAAAGAACGGCGTAGTCAACGCAAAGATCACCAGCACGCGCAGCACGTTGCGCGCGCCATCGACCGCGTGATCCGGGTGCAGGCCACGCGCACGCTCCATCTGCAGCCACGCGCCACCACCCACACCGCCGATCAGCACCACCAGCGCGATGCATGCCGAGATCACGAAACCAAGCACCGGCACCAGCGCAAACGAAGCCAGCGCCACCACCACGCCCGCCACCGCGACCCACAAGCCGGGCCGGCCCTGCCCCGGCCGTTGGGTCAGCAAGGCGGTGCGGATTACCCGCGAAAACGCATGCTGGTCCGGTGGCCCAGGTGGCACCATCACATATTGCTTGCGACCCATCCAGAACACCACGGTGGCGATGAACATCAGGCCGCCGGGAATGCCGAACGCCACCGCTGCGCCGTAATGGCGCAGGAACAGCGGCATCAGCAAGGAGGCGAAGAACGAGCCGAAGTTGATGATCCAGTAGAACGCGTCGAACACCAGCTTCGCCAGGTGCTTGTTCGACTGGTCGAACTGGTCGCCCACGAACGAAGCCACCAGCGGCTTGATCCCGCCCGCGCCCAGCGCGATCAGGCCCAACCCGGTGAAAAAGCCGAGTCGGTTATGCTCAAAAATCGCCAGGCAGGCATGGCCGGCAACATAGATCAGGCTCATCCACAACACGGTGTTGTACTTGCCGAAGAAGCGGTCGCTGAGCCAGCCGCCGAGCAGCGGAAAGAAGTACACACCGATCACGAAGGTATGGAACACGTCCTTCGCCGCCAGGATGCGCTGCCCCTCGGGCATGTACAGCAACAGCGTGGTGATCAGGAACGGGGTGAGGATGTTGCGCATCCCGTAGAACGAGAAACGCTCGCAACCTTCGTTGCCGATGATGTAGCCAATCTGCCGCGGCAAACGACCCTCGGCGTGCTCGGGGGTGGTGCTCATCTCGACTCCGGAATCGGGGGTGGCAGCGCACGCGATGCGGGCGCGGGATGCCGGAGTGTGCGCAATTTCCCGCGATCGGGGAACCCCGGCGACCGATGCCGCGACGTCACTTTGCTAAGCTCGCGCCGCGCCCCTTCGACCGCGAGACTGCATGCGCCTGCTCAAGCCACTGATCGTGCTGGCCCTCATCGCCCTGGCAGTGGCGATGTGGCAGCATCACGCCGGCACCTCGCCGATCATCGTCGCACCGGCGCCCACCGCACAGGGCCAGCTACCCGGCACGAGCCCCGTGCAGGACGGTTTGCCACCCGAAGCACATGCGATGCTGTGGCGGATCGCCCGCGGCGGCCCGTTCGAGCATCGCCAGGATGGCGCCGTCTTCGGCAACCACGAAGGCCTGCTGCCGAAACGGTCGCGCGGCTATTACCACGAGTACACGGTGCAGACACCCGGTGCACGTACCCGCGGCGCGCGGCGCATCGTCACCGGCGGCAGGCCGCCAGTGGTCTGGTACTACACCGACGATCACTACCGCAGCTTCCGGCGCATCGAGGTCAGCCCATGAGCCGGCGCGACGTCCACCTGGACCTGACCCGGCCCGCCCAGAACGGCGTGTACTTCGTCGGCATCGACGATCTCGCCCGCCTGGCGCGCGAGGCCGCACGCCACGAACTGCACACAAGCCACATCGACCTGGCCGGGTGCCACGACAAGAACGACCTGCTGCGCCGGCTTGCCGATTCCCTGCAGCTGCCAGCCAGTTTCGGCCACAACTGGGACGCACTGGCCGACTGCCTGCGCGACCTGGGCTGGTTGCCCGGCTGGGGGCACGTGCTGTTGTTCGAGCATGTCGACGAACTGCGCCAGGCGGCACCAGCCGACTACGATATCCTGCTCGGCATCCTCGATGATGCCGCCACCTTCGGCGACGACCACGACCTGCCGTGGTTTGCCTTCCTCACCTTGCCTGATGCTGCGTTCGACGGCAGCCACCAGACCATCGGGCACAGTCCTGTCCATCAACACGGAAACACCATGCAAACCATCGAATTCGAACTGGAAGGCGACTACGTCGAGCTCAACATGCTGCTGAAGCTGGTCGGCCTGTGCGACAGCGGCGGCGCCGGCAAGGCAATCGTGGCGAGCGGTGCGGTCAAGGTCGATGGCACCATCGAACTGCGCAAGACCTGCAAGATCCACGCTGGTCAGGTGGTCGCCATCGACGACACTGAGATCCATGTCCTGGCCGACCCTGAAGGCCTGGAAGATGGTCGTCCCCGGGCAAGTCGATCACGTTGATTCGACTTTGAAGCACCTCTCAAGAAACAAAAATCGTAAGCCCCTGTTTCTTCGCGAACGCCTGGCCCGGCACGGGCTTGGGAAGCTGATTAGCGTCGAACCTCAGCCGACATGGTCGTTCTGCCCTCAACGATCGTCGGGAGTCCCCCTGCGGGGAGCTGCCTCTTGATCACATCTTGCATTGATGCGGAAGGGCCGGCGGGCAGTGCCCGCCCTACGACGCGGCGATTGTAATCGCATGGACTCGCCCCCGCGCATTCAGCCGGCGGGCAGTGCCCGCCCTACGACGCGGCGATTGTAGGGCGGGCATTGCCCGCCGGCCCTTCCGCACCAATGCAAGATGTGATCAAGAGACAGCTCCCGAAGGAGAGGGGCGTTCGACACCCGAGTCTTGACGCCAGCAAGGCTGCCAATTCTCGATTCCCTGCTAAATCAGGTTGATCTCGCGCAAGCGCTGCAACAGGTATTCGTGCGAACTGATCGAGCTGTCGTAGCGGCGCGGGTTATCGGGCGTGATGCACGAATCGAGCGGATCGAGCATCACGTCCGGATTCGGATGCAGGAAGAACGGCACCGAATAGCGGGGCTTGCGCGCGTTCTCGTTTGGCGGGTTGACCACCCGGTGCGAGGTGGACGGATATACGTGGTTGCTCAGCCGCTGCAACATGTCGCCGATGTTGACCACGATGGCGTCGCCCTCGGTGGTGATCGGCAGCCACTGGCCGTGGCTGAGCACTTCCAGCCCCTCGGCGCTGGCACCCACCAGCAAGGTGATGAAATTGATGTCCTCGTGGGCGCCGGCACGGACGTTGGGAATATCGTTTTGCGCAATCGGGGGATAGTGGATCGGGCGCAGAATCGAGTTGCCGACGTCGGTCTTGTCCTCGAAGAAAGTTTCCGATTGCCCGATGTGCAGCGCCAATGCGCGCAGTACCCGGGTGCCAAGCTGGTCGAGTGCCTCGTACAGGCCGTAGCCGTAGTCTTTGAAATCCGGCACTTCGGCCGGCCAGATGTTCGGTGGCATCACGTCGGCGAATTTCGAGTCGCGCGGAATCTCGCGACCGATATGCCAGAACTCCTTCAGATCGGGGTACTGGCTGTCCCTGGCAGTCTCCACCTTGAACGGCGTGTAGCCCCGTGCGCCGCCACTACCGGGCACGTGGTAGCGCATCTTGGTCTCGTCGGGCAGCGCGAAGAAGCGCCGGAACACGTCGTATGAGCCGTCGATCAGCTCGCGGGGAATGCCGTGGCCGCTGATGCAGCAGAAACCGAATTCACGGTACGCCGCACCGATCTCGGCGACGAAGGTGTCGCGATCGCTGTCGTAACGGCGAATATCGAGGGTGGGAACATGCTTCATGGCTGAAAGTCCATTCCAGAGGCGTGCGGTCGATTCATCCGCCACCGCTCAAAGGCTGTGAAACTACAACCGCCGTAGCGAGAGCGTTGCCTGGCGTTCGTGACAAGGTGCGGCGCTCGTACCACGGGCACTTCCTCCGGTCGCAGCAGACGGGCAATTTTTTCACAGCCGCTCAGAGCGGGGCACGTCAAGCCAATCCGTGGCGACCTGGACAGAGCGGCAGGTTCACGAGCGTTCGGCTACGGATTTTACAATCCCGGCGAGCTTCTCCGCCAACTGCTGCACCTCCGCCGCATCAGCACCCTCGACCGTGACGCGCACCAGCGGCTCGGTGCCGGAGGCGCGCAATACCACCCGGCCATGCCCGTGCAAAATCCTCTCGACCTCGTCCAGAGCCCGGCACACCTCGTCGCTTTGCAGCGCCTGGCGTGCGCCGCCGGCGCGCACGTTGAGCATAACCTGGGGAAATTTCTTCAGCCCCTGGCGCGCCGCCACCAGATCCTGCCCACTGTGCGCGAGTGCCTCCAGCACGGCCAGCGCGGCAATGATGCCGTCGCCGGTGCTGGCGCGATCCAGGCACAGGATGTGGCCGGAGGTCTCGCCACCGAGCACGCCTTCGTGCTGGTGCAACTGTTGCATGACATACCGGTCGCCCACGTTGGCCCGGACAAACGGTACGTCGAGCGCGGCCAGCGCCTGCTGCAATCCGTAGTTGCTCATCAAGGTGCCGACCACCGGGCCGGCCAGCAAACCACGCGCCTGCAGGTGCCGCGCCAGGATGTACAGGATGTCGTCGCCGTCGGCGAGCTCGCCATGGCGGTCGACCAGGATCACCCGGTCGCCATCGCCGTCAAACGCGACGCCGAGATCGGCGGCGTGCGCCAGTACGGCCTGCTGCAACGCCTCGGGATGGGTCGAGCCCACGCCGTGATTGATGTTGAAACCATCCGGCTTGTCGCCGATCGCGATCACTTCGGCACCCAGTTCGGCGAACACCTTGGGGGCGACCTGGTAGGTCGCGCCATGCGCGCAGTCGAGCACCAGCTTGACCCCACGCAAGCTGAAGTCTTCGGCCACGGTGGCCTTGCAGAATTCGGCATAGCGCGCCACGGCATCGGAAACACGCACCGCTTTTCCCAGCTGTTCGGAGGGCACCGTGGTGAACGCTGCATCGAGCTCCTCTTCTATCGCCAACTCGACCGCATCGGAGAGCTTCTCGCCGATGTCGGAGAAGAACTTGATGCCGTTGTCGTGGTGGGGATTGTGCGAGGCGCTGATCACGATACCGGCCTGGGCGCGCATCGAGCGGGTCAGGAACGCCACCGCCGGCGTCGGCATCGGGCCGAGCAGGCCGACATCAGCGCCGGACGCCACCAGTCCCGCCTCCAGCGCCGACTCGAACATGTAGCCAGAAATGCGGGTGTCCTTGCCGATCAGCACCTGGGGGCGCTCACCGCCCTCGCGCCCCAGCACCGCACCCACGGCGCGACCCAGCGTCAGCATGAAGTCCGCGCTGATCGGCCATTGGCCGACCAGCCCGCGAATGCCGTCCGTGCCGAAGTATTTGCGTTCAGTCATCGTGTCTTCCTGGAAAGTCGAGATCCCTGATATTGCGTGCCAGTGACGTTTCAATCGTCATCGGGCCATCGCGGCGCGATGGGTCGATCGTCCCGATGCGGCACCACGTCGGCGGCGTGCACCGCTTGCCACACGGCCAATGCGTCCACCGTGGGCAGCACGTCGTGCACACGCACCATCCGCGCGCCACGCTGCACTGCGATCAACGCCGCCGCCGCTGAACCCGCCGCGCGATCGGCCGGCGTGGCACGGCCTGTCATCGTGCCGATCATGCGCTTGCGCGACAGACCGGCATAGACTCCACTGCCAAGATCGGCGAAGCGTTCCAGCGCGCACAGCAGCGCGAGATTGTGTTCCAGTGTCTTGCCGAAACCAAAGCCGGGATCGACCAGTACCCTGCGCCGATCGACGCCGGCCAGCTCGCAGGCAAACAGCCGATCGGCGAGAAAACGATGCACCTCGGCGACGACATCGTCGTATTGCGGATCGTCCTGCATGCTGCGCGGCTCGCCCAGCATATGCATCAGGCACACCGGCACGCCCAGCTCGGCCGCTGCGTCCATCGCACCGTCGCGGCGCAGTGCATACACGTCGTTGATCATGCCGGCACCGGCAGCCACCGCCGCACGCATCACTTCCGGCTTCGACGTGTCGATCGAGATCGGCAAGCTGGTGCGGGCAACCAGTTGCTCGATCACCGGCAACACGCGTCGCAGCTCTTCCTCCACGGGCACCTCGTCAGCGCCGGGACGGGTCGACACGCCGCCGACATCGAGCATGTCGGCACCTTCTTCGGCCATGCGCAACCCGTGTGCCACGGCCTCGTCCACGCTGCCATGGACGCCGCCGTCGGAAAACGAATCGGGGGTGAGGTTGAGTATGCCGACTACGCGCGGGCGGTCCAGGCGCAGCGGGCGGCCGGCACAATCGAGTACCGGCGCAAACAGATCGTTCGACATGCTCATGTCCTCGGTGAGTACCGCGCCAGGCGCCGCATCAGGTCTTCGCCTTGCCGCCGAGCTCGCCCATGTACTGCCGGTAATGGCGCAGCTCGGCGATGGAGTCGCGGATATCGGACAACGCGGTGTGCGCCGCCTCCTTGCCAAAGCTTTTGGCAATTTCCGGTGCCCAGCGTCGCGCCAGTTCCTTGAGCGTGGACACGTCGAGGTTGCGGTAGTGGAAATAACGTTCCAGTCGCGGCATCTGGCGGTGCATGAAGCGGCGATCCTGGCAGATCGAGTTGCCGCACATCGGCGACTTGCGCGGCGGTACCCAGGCTCGCAGGAACTCCACGGTGAGCTGCTCGGCCATCGCGTGGTCGGTTTCCGAGTGCAGCACTTGGCGCCACAAACCGGATTTGTGGTGCTGATTGACGTTCCAGCTGTCCATCGCTTCCAGCCGGTCGACTTCGTGCCGGATCGCAAACACCGGTCCGTCGGCCAGCACGTTGAGGTCCTTGTCGGTAACCACCGTGGCGATTTCGAGGATCGAGTCGCTGTCGGTGTCGAGGCCGGTCATCTCCAGATCGATCCAGATCAGGTTGTCTTCGTGGGCTTGGCTCATGGAATCTCCTTGTGTCGGCGAGTTTATCAGCCTTGCCCACGCGCCATGTCTGCGTGCGATGATCCAGCCATGCAGACTTTCTTCTGGCACGACTACGAAACCTCCGGTGCCGATTCGCGACGCGACCGTCCGCTGCAGTTCGCCGGCGTGCGCACCACCCTGGAGCTGGAAGTGATCGGCGAGCCGGTCATGTTCTACGGCAAGCCCTCACGCGAGATGCCACCTCATCCGGATGCCTGCCTGATCACCGGCATCACACCGCAGCAGGCCGAACGCGAAGGCGTCGGCGAGGCCGAGTTTGCCGCCCGTGTCCACGAACAGCTGGCGACTCCAGGCACCTGCGGCATCGGCTACAACTCGCTGCGCTTTGACGACGAGTTCACGCGGCAGATGTTGTACCGCAACTTCTACGAACCCTACGGACGCGAGTGGGAAAACGGCAACTCACGCTGGGACCTGATCGACCTGGTGCGGATGTGCCAGGCATTGCGACCTGAGGGTATCGTCTGGCCAACTCGCGACGACGGTTCACCCAGCTTCAAGCTGGAGCACCTGGCCCGAACCAACCACCTCAACCAGGAGCGCGCCCACGACGCGCTGTCCGACGTGTATGCGCTGATCGATCTGGCCCGGCTGATCCGCACGCGCCAGCCGCGCTTGTGGGACTGGTACTACGCGCTGCGGCGCAAGCAGAAGGTGTTCGAACTGCTCGACGTGGTGAACATGACGCCGCTGGTGCATGTGTCCTCACGCTATCCGGCCAGCCGCCATTGCCTGGCGCTGATCGCACCGCTGGCAGCGCACCCCAGCCGCGCCGGTGAAGTGATCGTGTACGACCTCTCCAGCGATCCGGCCCATTGGCTGGCGCTGGACGAGGATGAGATCGCGGACCGCATTTTCACCGCCCGCGTCGACCTGCCCGAGGGCATCGAGCGCATTCCACTGCGCACCGTGCGCGCCAATCGCGCACCGGCGCTGGCACCGCTGTCGGTGCTGCAGGGCGTGGACCTGGAGCGCCTGCAACTGGATCTGCCGAGCTGCGAGGCACACCGCGAGGCCCTGCGCGCTGTCGACGGACTGGCCGAGAAGTTGCGCCGGGTGTTCCAGCGTGCCGCCGACTTTCCCGAACCGGAAGATCCCGAGCTGGCACTGTACGGCGGCGGCTTCCTGCCCGATACCGACAAGCGCCTGCTCGGCCAGGTACGCGCGACGCCACCGCAGGAACTGGGTACGCGGGCGTTCCCGTTTCGTGACCCGCGCTATCCCGAGCTGTTGTTCCGCTATCGCGCGCGCAACTGGCCCGAGACCCTGACTGCAGAAGAACACGCGCGCTGGGAAGCGTTCCGCCAAGCGCGGCTGACCCGGCACACCGCCTTGACCGGGCTTACTCTCGAGGACTATTTCACCCGACTCAACGAACTTCGTCACGATCCACTGGCGCAGGACAAGCTGACCTTGCTCGATCACTTGCAGGCCTGGGGCGAAGAACTCGCCGCCAGCATTGACGATGATCCCTCCACGTAGGGCAGGCACCGCCCGCCTCCGCCGCATGCCGAAAATCCGGCGGGCGCTGCCCACCCTACGAAGCCTTTCGACGAACCACCATGCCAACAAGCTACTTCACTCCCGCCACCTTCCGCTTCCTGCGCGCGATCGGGCGCAACAACAACCGCGAATGGTTCCACGCGCACAAGGACGACTACGAGCGCCACGTGCGCGAGCCGTTCCTGCAGCTGATTGCCGACATGCAGGCACCACTGGCCAGGATCAGCCCGCACTACCGCGCCGACCCGCGCAAGATGGGTGGCTCGCTGTACCGCATCTACCGCGACACCCGCTACTCTCACAACAAGGCCCCGTACAAATCGTGGCAGGGCTCGCGCTTCACCCACGAGCGTCGCCGCGAAATCCAGGCGCCCGGTTTCTACCTGCACATCGAACCGGGTGACTGCTTCGCCGGCGGCGGCATGTGGCATCCGGAACCGGATGCGCTGAAGCACATCCGCGAATTCCTGGTCGACAATCCGGCCGCATGGAAACGCGCCACCCAGGGCAAGGCTTTCCGCGAGCACCTGCAACTTGGCGGTGAATCGCTGGTGCGCCCGCCACGTGGCTACGACCCGGCGCACGAGTTGATCGAGGATCTCAAGCGCAAGGATTTCGTCGCCACCGCCCACTTCGACGACACTCTGGCCTGTTCCAGCGAACTGCTGCCATGGACGGTGGCCACGTTCAAGCGCGTCGCGCCGCTGGTCGACTACCTGTGTGCCGCGCAGGAGTTGGAGTTCTAGCAACGCACCCGGTTCCCGGAATCCAGCCTGCGCCCACACCCCCCGGGATCTGGGGAAGCATTCGCAAGAGCCAATCTGTGCGGTTGCGCCCAAACGCTCACGTATGTCGCCGCTAGAGTCCGTACTGTGCCGCATGGTTCGGGGAATCAGGCGACACATCCTGGCGATGCCCCAGTGGCATCACCCGCAGTCGATCAGCCTGCAGAACGGGGGGTTGGGTGTACCTGTCACCAGGCGGATCGGCTCTACCCGCGGCAGTCAGCCGCTTTCGAGGGGAGACACTCACGTGCGACGCACAATCTTGATGCTGTCACTGGCCCTGGCCTGCACCGGCGCAGTGGCCACCACCACCGGCGTAGCCCTGGTACACGGTACCGGCAGCCAGACCGATGCCTACAACGACTACTGGCAATCGGCCATGGTCGAGGGGGTTCGCAATGGCCTCACCGACCGCAACAACCTGCTGGTGGTCAATTGCGACTTCACCCAGTACATGTGGGACTACCGCGCCGCCGGCTGCCTGGCCGGCCAGCTCGACAGTTTCATTCGCAATCGCCATATCGACCGGCTGGTCGTGATCACCCACTCCAACGGCGGCAACGTGATGCGCTGGATCCTGTCCAACCCGACCTGGGATGCACGCTATCCGAACATCATCAGCCACACCGTCAAGGTCGATGCCATCGCACCTTCCAGCGCCGGTACGCCGCTGGCCGATGCGGTGATCGCCGGCAACGTGTTCGAGTCCGCGCTGGGCTGGCTGCTCGGCTACAAGAACGACGCGGTGCGCCAGCAGCAGGTGGGCTGGATGGCCACCTACAACCAGCAATACCTGCTCGGTACCGCGGGACGTCCGTCGCTGCCGGTGCCGTTCCGCGACGTGATCGGCACCGACGTGGTGTCGGCCGTATGGGCCAGCCAGGCCTACTGCGGCGGCTATGCCGACAGCGTGGGGCTGGAGATCACCCAGAACTGGCTCAACAGCTGCTCGGATGGCTTCATCGAATGCTCCAGCGGCAGCGCCGCCGGCACGCTGTGGTTCAAGGACACGCAGCGAACCAGTCATGGCTACGTGCTCAACCACAACCAGAGCCGCCGCGCCTGCTTCGGACTCGAGTCCATTCTTGCCAACGACATCAAGGAGTGAACGCCATGAAGCACAGGATTCTCGCCAGCGCCTTGCTGGCCATCTTCACCGCGGCGCCGGCCTTCGCCGGCACCCACGCCCTGCTTCCCGCGCAATCCGGTGACATGGTGCCGACCACCCTGCTGACCCCTGCTGCCCCTGCTGCCAGCCTCAGCTCCTCCACCAGCGCGATCCAGCCGCGTACCCGCCAACCAAGCGTGGAACGCCAACCGATCAGCGTGAACTGGGCGCTGCCGCATGACCACCCGGTGACAAGCGAGGAAAAACCGTTCGTCCGCAGCAGCCGCGAATACTGGATCGACGTCTCGGCCTCGGCTCTGCAACGTGGCATCGAACTGCCGTTGAGCGCGCCCGGCGCGATCATCCGGCTGAGCCCCAGCGACCCGCAAGGCGGCCCGCTGGATGCAAGCAAGGTGCAACTGCGTATGGGTCGACAGTCTCTGAACGTGCAGCAAGCCAGCAGCACACTCGCCGACGCGGCATCATTGCGCGCTGCCGGTATGGACGTGCCGCAGGCCTCGATGATGTTCAAGCTCAATCCCGAATTTGGCAGCGGGCAGGCCACACTGCAGGCCCCGGACGCCAGCGGCCGTTACGTGGTGCACGTGTTCGAGCCGCAAAGCTCGTACAGCGTCGCAGCGCGCGGTGATCGCGGCGAAGTGCTGCTGGGCGACGATGTGCACGTGCGCGTGGCCATGCACGATGCGGACAAGGCCACGCCGCTGCTCGCCGTCGGCGGCTTCCTGCGTGCGCCCGATGGCACCACGACCACCCTCGCCTATCAGCAACAGCCGGACGGCAGTTTCACTACCGACGCACAGCCGCGCAACATTCCCTCCACGCCCGGCCTGTGGGAAGTACACAGCTTCACCGCCGGTACCGACGCGGACGGCCACGAAGTACGCCGCGACACGACCACTGTGTTCGCCGCGGCCGTCCCCACGGCCCGCTTCAACGGAGTCGCGACCACCTCGCGCAGCGCCGACCACGGCATCGACATCGCACTGGGCGTGACAGCAGCGAGCGCCAGCCGATTCGCCGCCTCGGTGGTGTTGTACGGTCGGGATGCGGACGGGAGCATGGTGCCGGCGGCGTTCGCGCAATCGGCCGCCGTACTGGGCAAAGGCGACAGCCAACTGGTGCTGCATTTCGATCCCGCCAGCCTGAGCGGTGTCGGCGCCCCCTACGAACTGCACGATCTGCGTCTGCAGGATCAACCGGCGGTCAGCCTGCTGGAACGACAGGCCGTGGCACTGCGCTTCAATAAGCCGTAGCGGCAGCCAACGCATGCCAGGGACGGCATGCGGCTCTCACGCCTCGGCGAAGGGAAACGCCAGCACGTCGGCAATCGCGTCGGTGTCGGCCAGGCACATCAGCAGGCGCTCGACACCGAGCGCCACTCCAGCACAGTCGGGTAGCGCATCGAGCACGGCCAGCAGACGCTCGTCGATGACAACTTCCGGCTGGCCACGTTCGCGGCGTACGAGGTTGTCGCGCTCGAAGCGCACGCGCTGCTCGTTCGCATCGTTCAACTCATGGTAACCATTGGCCAGCTCGTAAGGTCCCAGGTACAACTCGAAGCGTTCGGCCAGCGGCGGCTCGCCCGGGCGAATCTTCGCCAGCGCGCATTGGCTCGCCGGATAGTCGTGGATCACCGTGATGCGGTCACGCGGAAACGCCGGCTGCAGGCGGTGGGTGATCAGCAGGTCGAGCCAGTCATCACGCCGCAGGCCCACAGGGTCGATGCCGAACTCCTCCAGCGGAGCTTGCAGCTTCTCGATCGGGTCATGCATGGGCTCAATACCCAGGCCATCGAGGAATAACTGCCGGTAGCTCTCGATCACCACCTCGGCCCGACGTCCCAGCATGGCCAGCGCCGTGTTTACCACCTCGATGGTCTCGTGCATCAGGCGCCGGTGATCCCAACCGACCCGATACCATTCCAGCATGGTGAACTCGGGATTGTGCCGGCCACCGGCTTCACCGTTGCGGAACACCCGGCCCAGTTCGTAACAATCGCCGACACCGGCAGCGAGCAGGCGCTTGAGCGGATACTCAGGCGAGGTGCGCAACCAGCGCTCGCGCGCACCGGCATCGATGTGGCCACTGAAGCGCGTGGTGAAGCTGTCTATGTTCGGCTCGGTGTTGCCGGCCGCGGAAAGGATCGGGGTTTCCACTTCCAGCACGTTGCGTTCGGCGAAGAACACCCGCACCAGTGCGTACAACTGCGCCCTGAGCTGCAGGGATGCGAGCGACCACGACTGGCTCACGCACCGGCTCCATGCTTTTGCAGCAACGCGAGCAGTTGCCCTTCGTCCCATACTTCCACGCCCAGCTCCGTGGCCTTATCGAGCTTGGAGCCAGCCTCGGTCCCGGCGACCACGAAACTGGTTTTCTTCGACACCGAACCGGATACCTTGGCACCCAGGGCCTCAAGCTTTTCCTTGGCCGCATCGCGAGTGAGCGCTTGCAGGGTGCCGGTGAGCACGATGGTCTGCCCCTCCAGCGGGAGCTCGCTGGCGGCCTCTGCTGCGGGGATCGCGTCGAGCAATTGCCGCACGGCGGCCTCGGCGCGTGCCAGCTCAGCCGAGGCGTCGCGGTCGGCCAGGAAACTCTCCAGGTTCGCCGCCGCCGCCTGCGGCAAGCCGGCGACGATCCAGTGGGCGGCGCCGGCCTCGCGCAGTTGCTGCAGCGTCGCATAGTGACCAGCGAGCAGACGCGTGCGCTTGGGGCCGAGCTGGGCGATCGGCGCCATGTCGAGCAAGGTCGCCAGACCGAGCTTCTCGCGCAGCCTGGGCGACGGGATGGTCTCGTCACCCAGGCGAATACCTTCGGCCAGCAGATCGTCCACCACCTTCTGGTTGCCGGACTGCGCAAAAAAAGCCTCGATCGAACGAGCCACTTCGCTACCGACATCTGGCAGCAAGCGCAGTACCGGCGCCGGCATGCTGCGCACGAAGTCCAGTCGTCCCAACCAGGCCGCCAAGGTCTTCGCCGTGCTTTCGCCGATGTGCATGATGCCCAGCGCAAACAGGAAACGTGCCAGGGTGGTGTGCTTGCTGGCCTTGATCCCGTCGAACAGGTTCTCGGCCCATTTGGTCGCCACCTTGCCGGCCTTGACCGTCTCCGGCGTGGTCCCGTCCCGCTCGTCGGCGCGCCTTTTCATGTCGAGGAAATCATCGACCGTGAGGCGATACAGGTCAGCCGGTGTCCTCACCATGTCGAACTCGACCAGAGCCTCGGCAAAGCGCTCGCCGAGGCCCTCGATGTCCATCGCGCGACGCGAGGCGAAATGGATCAACGCCTCCTTGCGCTGGGCGGCACAGAACAGTCCACCGGAGCAGCGCCATACCGCGGCACCCTGCTCGCGCAGCAAGGCCGAGCCACACACCGGGCAATGCGTCGGCATGTGCCACGGCGCGGTACCCGCGGGGCGCAGTTCCTCGACCACGCGCACCACTTCCGGAATCACGTCCCCGGCGCGGCGCACGATCACCGTGTCACCGATACGCGCGTCCAGTCGTGCGACCTGATCGGCGTTGTGCAAGGTGGCGTAGGTCACGGTGACGCCGGCCACCTGTACCGGCTCCATCCGCGCGCGTGGGGTGGCCGCGCCAGTGCGGCCAATCTGCACCTCGATGTCGAGCAGCCTGGTAGTCTGTTCCTGTGCCGGAAACTTGTGCGCAAGCGCCCAGCGCGGCGCGCGCGAGACGAAGCCCATCTTATCCTGGCCTTCATAGTCGTCGAGCTTGTAGACCACGCCGTCGATGTCGTAGGGGAGGCTGTCGCGCTTCGCACCGATGCGATGGAAGTACCCGACCAGCCCGTCGAAACCGCGCGCAATAGTCACTTCGGGCGATACCGGAAACCCCCAGTCGCGCAATTGTTGCAGTGTCGCCGAATGGGTCGGAGGCAACTCGCCGCCTTCGACCACGCCGATTGCATAGGCGAAGAAACTCAGCCGACGTTTCGCGGTGATCGCCGGATCGAGCTGGCGCAGCGAACCGGCGGCGCCGTTGCGGGGGTTGGCCAGCGGCTTTTCGCCGTGGGTGCGGGCGTACTCGTTGAATGCTTCGAAGTCCCGGTGCAGCATGATCACTTCGCCGCGCACTTCCAGTACATCCGGCCAGCCCGTGCCACGCAGCTTCAACGGGATTGCCCGCACCGTGCGCAGATTGGCGGTCACGTCCTCGCCGGTTTCGCCATCGCCGCGGGTAGCACCTTGCACGAACACGCCGTGCTCGTAGCGCAGGCTGATTGCCAGTCCGTCGAGCTTGGGCTCGACCGAGAACACCAAGTCGTCACGCTTGAGCGTCTGCTCGATGCGCCGCACAAAGTCGGCCACTTCGCGGAAGCGTTCACGCTCGGTTTCACCCTCCTGCTCGAATGCGTTGCCCAGCGACAGCATGGGGATCTCATGACGCACCTCGGCGAAGCCGCCCCGTGCCCGCGCGCCAACCTTGCGCGTGGGCGAATCACCCGAGGCGAGAGTCGGATACTTCGCCTCCAGCGCCTCCAGATCGCGCATCAAGCGGTCGTACTCGGCGTCGGTGATTTCCGGGTCGTCGAGTACGTGGTAGCGGTAGTTGGCCTGCTCGATCTGCGCCCGCAGCGCAACTGCGCTAGCCAGGGTTTCGGCAGGGACGTTAACTTCGGCCATGCGGGTCTCCTTGTCCCCGCAGTTTAGCGATACGGCGGTCGTGGCGCCGTCGCAAGGTGGCTCAACGGTGCAGGTGGCCGGCCGCTTCCGGCTGATAGGTGATTTCCAGCACCTTCAGGCGGCGCTTGCGTCCGTCCGGCATCGGCCAGTCGATCATATGGCCGCGCGCCAGGCCCAGCAGTGCACTGCCTACCGGCGCCAGGATCGAGACGGTACCGGGCGCCCCGGCGGCATTCGGATAGACCAGGGTCAGGGTCAGCTTCTCGCCGTCCCCTTCGTCCTCGAAGGTCACGGTGGAATTCATCGTCACGATATGTGCCGGCATCGCCGCCGGCTCGACTACCTCCGCGCGATCGAGTTCGGCGCGCAGGGCTTCGAGCTTCTCCGCTTCGGCGGCCGGAAGGCGCTCCAGCAAGGCCTCGATGCGATCCAGGTCGATCCGTGACACGGTGATGACTGACTTGCTCATGACGTTTCCTGATCCACGCGGCTTCTGCCGCACAAAAACACGCGCCAGAACGAAACGTCCCGGCGCGTGAGGTCGGTTATTTGCCGTCGCGCCTTGCAGATTCCGGGCGACAGTTGAAACAAGTGTGACTTTGCAAAAAACCGCCGGGAATTGCAAGCTATCACAACAGGTATCATGGTCGGCCATGGCCACCCCAGCCGCCGCGGACCCGCACGCTTCCGCCGCCTCCCCTCCAGCGACGGTTTCTTCCGCCTTGCCTGAGCCTTCCACGCGCGAACGCTTCCGCGGCCTGCTCTGGCTGGTTGCCGCGGCATTCTTCATGCAGGCGCTGGATTCCACCGTGGTCAACACCGCGGTGCCGGCGATGGCCGCGGCACTCGAGGTGACGCCGCTGGGCATGCGCACGGCGCTGACCAGCTACGTGCTGACCCTGGCCATCCTGATCCCGGCCAGCCCGTGGCTATGCGACCGACTGGGTACGCGCAGGGTATTTGGCGCTGCGATCGTGGTGTTCGGTCTGGGTTCACTGCTGTGCGGCCTGGCACAGACCCTGCCGCAGTTGGTCGGCGCCAGGGTGATCCAGGGCATCGGCGGCGCCTCGCTGATGCCGGTCGGGCGCTATGTGCTGGTGCGAAGCATCGACAAGCGGGAGTTCGTGCGCGCGATGAGCACGGTGGCCACCTTCGGGCTGCTCGGCTCGGTGCTCGGCCCGCTGCTCGGCGGCGCGCTGGTGCAGTTCACCTCGTGGCGGCTGATCTTCCTGATCAATGTGCCGGTGGCGATCGCCGGGGTGTGGATGAACCGCCGCAGCATGCCCGAGTACCGGCTCGCACACGCCAATCGCTTCGATCTGTTCGGGTTCCTGCTTTTCGCCGCTGCCTCCGCGCTGCTGCTGGCCGCCTCGGAACTGGCCGGCGACACGCCGGTGCCATGGCTGCGCATTGGCCAGTACAGCGCGATCGCCGTGCTGCTCGGCGTGGTTTACGTGTGGCACAGCCGGCGCACCGCGTTCCCGGTGGCCGACCTGGCACTGTTGAAGGTGCGCAGCGTATGGGTTGCGTTGGCCGGTGGGTTGTTCACCCGACTGGGCATCTCCGGCATGTTCCTGCTGTTGGTGCTGTTCCTGCAGGTCGGCTGCGGCTGGTCGCCGCTGATGGCCGGCCTGATGATGGTGCCGCAGGCGCTGGGTTCGATCCTTGCCAAGTGGGCGATCAACCGCGTGCTGGTGCACTTCGGCTATCGCCGCCTGCTGCTGGGCAACACGGTGATCGTGGCCGTGCTGCTGGCGGCGTTCGCCCTGCTCGGCCCAGGCACGCCGGTATGGGCGATCACGGCACTGACCTTCTGCTACGGCGGATTCGCCGGCCTGCAATACACCGCGATGAACACCCTGATCTACCACGACCTGGACATCCGGCACGCGTCAATGGCCTCGTCGATGGCCTCGACCGTGCAATACCTCGCGATGAGCTTTGGCATCGCGCTGGCGACCTTGCTGATGCAGGCTGTGCTGCAGGGACACACCAGCACCGACTACGTGGTGGCATTCCGCTGGACTGTGCTGTTGCTGGCGCTGATCACGGCCGTGGCGAGCGGCGTGTTCAGCCGCCTGCCAGCCAGTCGATCCGCCTGAACGCTTTCAGCGCCATTCTGCGCGGGCTCATCGGGCTGTTACTCTATGAAGCGCGTCGCTCGACGCGATCGATCCCCCTTTTGAGGAGTACCCATGCGTAGGCTGTTTGCCTTGACCGCCCTGTTCGCCTGCGTCCCGGCGCAAGCTTCCGAAGCCGGTGCCGACGTCAACTTCCAGCTGACCGCCCATCCGGTTGGCTGGTTCGCGCTGGTGCTGTTCTTGCTCGCCTACGTGGCGGTGATCCTGGAAGAACGCATCCACATCGCCAAGTCCAAGCCGGTAGTACTGGCGGCGGCGCTGATCTGGGGTGTGATCGCCTGGCAGACCGGGGGCGCCGGCGGCACCCAGGACGCCAGACACGCGTTCGAGGCGATGTTCCTGGAATACGCGGAAATCTTCTTCTTCCTGGTGGTGGCGATGACCTACGTCACCGCCGTGGGCGAGCGTGGCGTATTCGATGCGCTGCGCAACCAATTGACGCGGCGACGCCTCAGCTATCGGTCGCTGTTCTGGATCACCGGATTGCTGGCGTTCTTCCTGTCGCCGATGCTGGACAACCTGACCACCGCGCTGGTGATGTCGGCAGTGATCCTCTCCGTGGGCGCCGGCAACGCTCGCTTCACCACCCTGGCCCTGATCAACCTGGTGGTGGCAGCCAACGCTGGCGGTGCCTGGAGCGCATTCGGCGACATCACCACACTGATGGTGTGGCAGGCGAACAAGGTGCAGTTCTTCGAGTTCTTCCACATCTTCCTGCCCTCGGTGGTGAACTGGCTGGTGCCGGCGGTGGCGATGTTCTTCGCCGTGCCCAAGGGTCACCCGGATCCAGCCGAAGGCAGCAGTCCGATCAAGCCCGGCGGCATCAGCATCTGCCTCACTTTCGGCTTGACCATCGCGATCACCGTGATCGGCCGCCAGTGGCTGGGCATGCCGGCCGCCTACGGCATGCTGACCGGGCTGGCCCTGCTCAACCTGCTGGCCACCCGCATCGACTACCGGCAACGCCACTACGCGCTGGCCCAGGGCCTTGAGCCGCAGACCTATTCGATCTTCCGGATCATTGCCAATGCCGAGTGGGACACCTTATTGTTCTTCTACGGCGTGTTCGCCTGCGTCGGCGGGTTGGCCGCGCTGGGTTATCTGGAGCTGGCCTCCACCCACATGTATGGCGAGCTCGGCTTCACCCTGGCCAACTCGCTGATGGGCGTGCTCTCGGCGATCGTGGACAACATCCCGATCATGTTCGCGGTGCTGAAGATGAACCCGCCGATGGAGCATGGCCAGTGGCTGCTGATCACGCTCACCGCTGGTGTCGGCGGCAGCCTGCTGTCAGTGGGCTCGGCGGCCGGCGTGGCGTTGATGGGTGCTTCGCGAGGGCAGTACACATTCATGAGCCATCTGCGCTGGACCTGGGCGATCGCGCTGGGATACGTCGCCAGCATCGCCTTGCACATGTGGATGAACGCACATCTTTTCGGCGGCAGCTGACCGCGCCGACGTCAGTTCACGCCATACGGATCCCATCACGCCGATGCATCATGCCAGCGACATCCTGCTCACCCTCTTCATCATCTTCATTGCCGCCCAGATCGGTGCCGAGGTCGCGCAGCGGCTGAAGCTGCCGGGTGTGGTCGGCGAGATCGCGGCCGGCTGCGTGGTGGGTCCGTCCCTGCTGGGCTGGCTTACGCCCAAGCAGATCCTGCCGGGCACGCCGGTAGATGTGCTGGCCGAGATCGGCGTGGTACTGTTGCTGTTCGCGGTGGGGCTGGAGACCCGACTGGAAGACTTGAAGAAGGTCGGCAAGAGCGCCTTCCTGGTCGGCGTGCTGGGGGTGATCGTCCCGTTCGCTGCGGGTGCGCTGTGGGCGCATGGCGAAGGATTCGAGTGGGTCAAGTCACTTTTTGTGGCGGCCGCCTTCGTGGCCACCTCGGCCGGCATCACCGCACGCGTACTGCAGGAACTGGGTGTGCTGCAGCATACCGAGAGCCGGGTGATCCTGGGTGCCGCAGTAATCGACGACATCCTCGCCATGCTGCTGCTCGGCATCGTCTCGTCGCTGCAAGGCGGCGGCTCGCTGAACCTGCAATCACTGTTGCTGACCCTGGGCGGCGCGGTCGGCTTCGTGGCTCTGATCGGCTGGGGCGGCACCCGGATGATGCGGCGCCAGTCCCGCTGGCTGGAGGCGCCGATCAGCCCGCACTCGGCGTTGACCCTGGTGTTGGCGCTGTGCCTGGGCCTGGCCTGGCTATCCACCCGCTTCGGCCTGGCCGCGATCATCGGCGCCTTCCTCGCCGGCATGATCGCCTCGGAGACGCGCCAACGCGGCGAACTGGAGCACCAGACTCTGCCGCTGCTTGCATTCATCACCCCGTTCTTCTTCGTGGTGACCGGCGCCAAGATCAACCTGGCCGAACTGGCCAGTGGCCAAGCCTTGTGGATGCTTGCGGTAGTCACCGTGATCGCGATCGCCTCCAAGCTGATCGGTGGCTTTCTCGGCGCGCTGGCGTTGGGCCGGCGCAGTGCCACCATCATCGGCTTCGGCATGGTGCCGCGCGGCGAGGTGGGTGTGGTGATCGCCAGCCTGGGACTCGCGGCCGGCGTGTTCAGCGAACAGATCTACGCGATCATCGTGGCGATGTCCCTGCTTACCGCAATGGTGACGCCACCAGTATTGGCCTGGCTGCTGCGGCGCCAGCGCGAAGAAGGACAAATGGCGCCATCGGCTGGCGCCGACGGCTGAACCGGCGCCGCAGCTGCCGACTTCGTACCCGCAAGCTTTTCATCCCGACTGGCGCTCTGCACGCGGGCGCCGAAGGGTCTCGGCGAACGCATCAAGGAAGCACGACATGAAGACCGTACTCATCGTCGACGACGACGCGCTGGTGCTGGAGGCGATCGACCTGCTGCTGTCGCGAACCGAGGGTTTCCGCAGCATCCGTGCGCTGGGTGTGGCCAGCGCCCACAGCGACCTGCAGCAGGCCCGGATCGACGTACTCGTCGCCGACGTCATACTCGCTGGCGGCACCACCGGCATCGAACTCTGCGAACGCGCCATCGAGCGCCACCCGGCAATCGCCATCGTCGTGATCACCGCCGACAATGAAGTCGAGCACGATGAGATACCCAGACGCGGCGTCTTCCTGCGCAAACCATTCGGCGGGCAACAACTGCTTGGGGCGATCGACGCTGCGCTCGAGCGAGTCGCCGAAGAGCTGCGCGGAAGGACACGCGCCGATTGAGCAAGTCGCTGGCCCATGCCTGCGCGCGGGCCAGCGACCGGTCACCCCTCTGGTTTCAATGCTTCTTCTTTTTGCACTCGCTCGGCTTGTCATGGTTACCGTGGCCGCGCCTGCCTTTTTTCGACTTACAGTCCGGGTCCGGCGCCGGTGACGGGGCATTGCTGCTGCCGCCCGAACCACCATCCGACGAGCCGCCAGAACCACCACCCGACGTGCCGCCACCGGTCGAACCGCCCTCACCACCCGAACCGCTGTCCGAACCGCCACTGGAGGCCCCGCCTGAACCACCGTCTGCCGGTGTACCGTCGGAATTGCCTCCGGACGCAGGAGGGTTGCCGCCGGGCGCGGGAGAATTACCGGCCGAGCCGTCATGGCCGCTGCCGTCGTCACCCGGTGTCGAGCCCGATCCACCGTTATCGCCGGCTGAACCACCGCTCGATGAACCTCCCCGGGAACCGCCCGAGCTGCCTGACGAGGCTCCGCCTGAAGGCGTGCCGCCGCCGCTTGCCGATGACGCCAGGTTACCGCCGGTAGCTGCCGTTGGCTGGTTGCGGCAGATCGGCGGCACATCGGCGTATCTGCCCGCCACCAACCCACAGTGCCAGCTGATGCTGCCGGCGAAGGTCGGCGTGAATTGCAGCACCGGATCGACAGCGGCGCCAGTGTCACGCGTGGTTGCCACGATCACGCCGTCCGGATGGACAACGATCGATGCGCAATTGCTCGTCGGGCTGAAGGTGAACGTGGTCGAACGCATCGATACCGCCAATTTCGCTGGTGCGATCAAGTTGATGCACTCGCTGACGCGTCCGCGCGTGGCGTAACCACCGTACGCCGGTATCGCGATCACCGACAGGATCGCAATGATCGACACTGCCACCACAACCTCGATCAGGGTCATGCCTCTAGAAGAGAAATTTATCTTCATCACCGGGTTCCAGTTGCTCATGGGAGTGGCGGAAAGTCCCACCGAATGTACGTAGGCAATCTCCATGCCAGCCGCTGACGCCCTTGTGATCGCGAAGTAAACACGCCGCGTTCATGCGGGGTGCCGCTCAGCGGCCACTATCCGCGGTGAGCGGCAGGTACGCACTTCCAGGCATTGCCGTCGTCACACTCCGTCGCGAACGAACCTACGACGGCGCAAAAGAAAACGGGCCGACACAGGTCGACCCGTTTCCTTTTCGCTGCTCACCTCGTACCTGCCACCCATGGCTAGTACGGGCTGCAGTCAACCTGGCTTCACTTCGCGAAGAGGTGCTCGACGCCCGCGCGCTCCTCACGCAATTCCTTGCTGCTGGCCTCCATGCGTGCGCGCGAGAACTCGTTGATGGCCAAGCCCTGCACAATCTCGTACTTGCCGTTCTTCACGGTCACCGGGTGACCATAGATCACGCCCGGCGCAATATCGTAGGAGCCATCGGACGGAATGCCCATCGAGACCCAGTCGCCCTCGGCGGTGCCCTGCGCCCAGTAGCGCATGTGATCGATCGCGGCCGCGGCCGCGGATGCCGCCGACGAGGCACCACGCGCCTTGATGATCGCCGCACCGCGCTGCTGCACAGTGGGGATGAAGTCGTTCTCGTACCAGGCCTGGTCGATCAGCGACATCGCCGCCTTGCCGTTGACGGTGGCGTGGTGGATGTCCGGGTACTGGGTCGAGCTGTGGTTGCCCCAGATCGTCATTCTGCGGATGTCGGTGGTGTGGCTGCCGGTTTTTTCGGCCAGCTGCGACAACGCGCGGTTGTGGTCGAGCCGCACCATCGCGGTGAAGCACTTCGGATCCAGGTCGGGTGCGTTCTGCTGGGCGATCAAGGCATTGGTATTGGCCGGATTGCCGACCACCAGCACCCTTACATCACGCTTGGCATGTACATTCAGCGCCTTGCCCTGTGGGGCAAAGATCGCGCCGTTGGCCTCCAGCAGATCCTTGCGTTCCATGCCGGGACCGCGCGGACGCGCACCAACCAGCAAGGCGTAGTCCGCATCCTTGAAGGCGACATTCGCGTCGTCGGTGGCCACCACGCCAGCCAGGGTCGGGAACGCACAATCATTGAGTTCCATCACCACGCCCTGCAGCGCCGGCAGCGCCGGGGTGATTTCCAGCAGGTGCAGGATCACCGGCTGATCCGGACCCAGCATGTCGCCGGCGGCAATGCGGAACAGCAAGGCGTAGCCGATCTGGCCAGCGGCGCCGGTGACAGCAACTCGAACGGGGGGGTTCATCGACGTTGACTCCTTGTTGGGATATTCGACTTTCTGGTAGGAGCGGCTTCAGTCGCAATGCTCTTGTTTCGGATGGGGGAAACCAAAAACATCGCGACTGAAATCACTCCTGCAAGTGTTGTATTCAGTTCAGCTCGGCAAAAAATTCGGTGATGCGCGCAAGGCCGGGCGTCAGTTGCACGGCCGGACAGGTGTAGGAAATACGTAGCCCGCGCGGCTCGCCAAACGCCGATCCCGGCACACAGGCAACACCCTTGGCTTCCAACAGGGCGGCACAGAACTCGATATCGTTGTTGATCAAGTGGCCGTGGTGACTCTTGCCGAACGCCACCGAAATATCCGGGAACGCATAGAACGCACCTTGTGGCCGCGGGCAGACCACGCCGGGAATCGCACTAAGCGCGGCGAACACGGTGTCGCGCCGCACGGCGAATTCCGCACACTTCTGTTGCGGTACGTCCTGCGGGCCGGACAAGGCCGCTACCGCGGCCGCCGTGATCACTTCCGGCAGGCTGGTGATGTGGTTGGAGTTGAGCGTGGAGATCGCCTTGGCCACGGCTTCCGGCCCAGCCAGCAAGCCGACTCGCCAGCCCGGCATGCCATAAGTCTTGGACAACGAATCGACGAAGATCACCCGATCACGCAGCTCAGGCCTGGCGAACACGAAGTTGTGGTAACCGATGCCGTCGAACACCATCGAGTTGTAGATGTCATCGGTGATTACCCAGGTGTCGGGGTGCTTCGCCAGTACCTCGGCCAGCGCGGCGATCTCCGCGCCGGTATAGACCATGCCGGTGGGATTGGACGGGTTGTTGAACAGAAACACCTTGGGCTTGCGCGCCAGCGCGGCGTCGAGCTGGGCCGGCGTGAGCTTGTAGTTCTGCTCCGATCCGCAGTGCATCACGTTCGCCCTGGCACCCACGATGTCGGCGATGTCGTGGTAGGTGGTCCAGTACGGCGCGGCGAAGCAGATCTCGTCACCGTCGTTCAACAATGCCTCAGCCAGGTTGTACAGCACCTGCTTGGCACCGATGCCGATCGATACGTTAGCCCGCGTGTAACCATGGAGGCCCAATGCCGCGACATGTTTCAGGAACGCATCCTGCAACGCCGCCGCGCCCCGGTTGCTGCCGTACTGACCGGAATCGTGCGACAGTGACTCGCGCGCGGCGGCATACACGTGCTCGCCCGGCAGAAAATTCGGTACCCCGATCGAGAAGCCGATGATGTCGCGGCCGGCAGCCTTGAGCTGCCTGGCCTGCTCGGCAATCACCATGATGGCGCTGGGTTTGGCACGACCGACGCGCTGGGCGAACTGGGGCATGGATATCTCACACCAGGGAGTGAGGAAGCAAAGCATGAATTTTATCACGTAGCCTGCTTCCGGCGCTGCCAGGTGGCTGCATGGCAGCCATGACCTGTCCGGATGCAAGTCGCGTGCTCGACCGGCCGGCGAGCTGGACTTGTCTGCGAGCGAGATTCTCGTGTATGAGTTCCGGACAGGCGCGAGCAGACTGGATGCAGGCCGATCGCGGACCAGCGCAACAAGCAAGTCTGAAAGACTTGCACCAAAAAGTCGCCGGCCGCAAACCGGCGACTTTTCGTATTTCAGCCGGCCGAAGCTCAGCCGCGCTGGTCGAGCACCGCGTTCCAGTCCTTGATCCGATCGGCCTGTGCCGCGAGCAAGGCATCGACATCACCATCCACGCTGACCTTCTCGATCGTGTCGCCCTGCTGGATCGCGTTGACCACGCCCATGCCGGCGGCGTCGACCACTTCGCCGAACACGCTGTGCTTGCCGTCCAGCCACGGCGTCGGGCCATGCGTGATGAAGAACTGGCTGCCATTGGTGCGCGGGCCGGCATTGGCCATCGACAGCACGCCGGGCTTGTCATGACGCAGCGAGGCGTTGAATTCATCCTCGAACTTGTAACCCGGGCCACCGCGACCACTGCCTTCGGGGCAGCCACCCTGGACCATGAAATCGGCGATCACGCGATGGAACGAGAGCCCGTCGTAATAGCCACGCTTGGCCAGGTTGACAAAATTGGCCACCGTGACCGGTGCCTTGTCTTCATGCAGGCGCAGGTGGATGAGGCCGCGGTTGGTGGTGAAGGTGACTTGAATGGTCATGGCAAATCCTTGGGGTTCGAAAGCTGCAGCGCGCCAAGTCGCGGGCACGCAAGCTGCCAAGAATACCGCACGACACGGCACGATGCCCTACGGCAACCCCAGTGCCTGCCACTCCAGTGCGCCGACGCCACGCGGTTGCGCCGCTGGCGTCGGCACCTCGCTCGGCCACCCCCCGCCTTCGTACAGATGCGCCCACAAGTGATCGAGAGCAGCGTAGCCATACGGCAACAGCGGCGCGTGCCGGTCGCCGAAACCGGGCAGTACCAGAAAGGCATCGAAGTGCTGTGCGTACGGCACCTTCCAGTACAGCGGGTGACGCCCCTGCCCGCGCAGCCAGGCCACATAAGGCTCGGACGTGAACGCCGTCGGCAACAGACCATCGCTCGCGCCGTGGACTACCCACAACGGCAGGTCGACGCGCGGCAGCCTCACCGCCGTGGCCGCGATCGAGGCATGCAGCATCTGCGAGTGGTGATCGTCGCCCGTCCACAATGCGCGCAGGCAGTCCTCACCGATCAGGGTCGGGTCCGGCGACACATTGACGCCACCGAAAAGACCCACCCCGTTGCCTGGTGGAATGCCCGAGGCATCGGACCACCATGTGGCCCGGGCGAGCGGATCGGTCACGCCCGGCAAGGCACCCGCGCCCATGGCGGCATAGTGGAAGCCGCACGGCATGTCGGTGGCCCCGCGACGCAGGTACGACGAGGCGTAACCGGCGGCAACCACCCGCCATATATCGAACGCGGTGGTGCTGGCTGCCGTGGCCATCACTTCGTCGCTCCAGCCACGAGCGTGCAGGTACTCATAGGCCTGGTCGGCCTGTTCGGTCACGCTGTCGCCGCGCAGCTTGCCTTGCGTGCGCAGGCTGCTGCAGCGCAGCGACCAGGCAGGTGGTAGCTGGAGGTCCGGTCCGCGCGCGAACGGTGCGTCGGCGAAGCGGGCATCGGCCAGTGCGCACGGCAGCCAGATCGCCGCTTCGGTGGCGTAATCGTATAGCGGGCGCCCGCCCTCGGCCACGTAGACATTCGGCTCCAGCGCCACCACCCCGGCGAAAAAACCATCATGGTCCAGTCCTGCCGCCTGCAGCACGGCGCCGCCGCCGTTGGACAGGCCGGTGGCGATGATCCTGGTGTTCCGCGCGGTGAACGGCGCCTCCCCGGGGTAGGCGCGATCGAGCATGGCCAGGCCAAACTGCGCGGCCTGGATCACGTCCCGGCCCCAGTCCGCCTCCGGATTGTCGCCGGAGTGCATCTGCTTCACCGCGATCCCCGCCGTGGAGGGCGCCGGTGGCGGCTGGAACTCAAGTTCCGCCTCGCCACGTTTCGCACGCTGGCCATCCAGCGCCACGCCGCTGTTGTCGGCGTAGTCGTAATAACCCGCTCCAGTGCCCTTGTCGGTATACGCCACCGCGCAACCATGCGGCAGGCCCCAGGCGCCGGCCAGCGCGATCGCGCCGTAGATGCCACGCGAACCAGACGAGGCCGTCACCACCAGGCAACGCTTCTGGCGATCGAAAGCGTCAGGCAACTGCAGCAGCACGCGATGTGGGGCATGGGCGCCGGGAATGCGCGCGAACATCTGGAATTCGCGGCCCGGCACATCCGGCACACCGCCGTAGATGGTGCCGTAGCCCCCCAGTGGCCCCAGGTCGGCGATACCCTTCCAACTGGCCTGAATCGCCCGCCGGCGCAATTCCGCCGGGGTCGGACCCAGCGGGTTGACGAACGGCACGGGCATGCCGGACAGGCCAATCAGCCCCAGGCCCGCGCTGAGCAGATCGTCATGGCCCCGGTGTTCGGTTACCCGTACGGTGCCGATATCAAGTTCAGACATGATCGTCTCCCTTGCTGCCGGTGCGCCGGCACAAGCGGACAGCATGACGGAAACCAGCACGAACATGCACAACAAGGTCAACCAGCGGGCAGATTGGTTCATTTCGACACCATAGCAAGCACGTCGTCAGCCGCCATCGTACGAAAGTCCAGCCATGCCGATCAGGCCCGGATCCGCAAATACTTGCTGTTGCAACTCGACGCCGGCGCTCCAGCCCATTAACTTGCGGTCTATGACCAGCCTGCTGATCGCCGACGACCATCCGCTGTTTCGCGCCGCGCTGCGCCAGGCGGCCGAGCACAGCCTGCCCGACTGCCACGTTCGCGAGGCTGCCGACTTGGCCGCGGTGCTGGTCGCGCTGCATACCGAGCCGGACACCGATCTGGTGCTGCTCGATTTGCACATGCCTGGCAGCCAGGGGCTGGCCGGTCTGGCCGCACTGCGGGGCCAGCATCCGGGCGTGGCTGTGCTGGTGGTATCCGCCCACGACGAGCCGCGGGTGGTGCGCCGCGCGCTCGACCATGGCGCCGCCGGTTTCATTTCCAAGAGTGCCAGTCCCGCCGAAATCGGTGCGGCGATCCGACAGGTGCTCGACTGCGGCACCTGGCTGCCGCCCGCGCTGGCCGCTGCCGTCGCCACACTCTCTGCCGATCCAGCCGATACCGACTTGGCCTGCCGCCTGGCCCGGCTCACCGAACAACAATCGCGCGTGCTTGCCCTGCTGGCCGAGGGACTGCTGAACAAACAGATCGCCGACCGCCTGTCGATCCAGGAGCGCACCGTGAAGGCACATGTCACGGCGATCTTCGAGAAACTCGGCGTGAGAAACCGCACCCAGGCAGGCATGGCCCTGAAATCACTGGAGCTGGGCGAACCGGGACGCGTCGCCTGATCAGCGGCCCGATCGCCTGTCGATGCCCCTGCTTCCTCACGCGAAATGCGTGGCCCCGATCTCGGTGTTGGCCGGCAGCATGAAGTATTCGTGCAGGTATTTCTCGCCCTCGTCGCAGAATATCGTGAGCACGGTTTGCAGCTCCGGAAAATTCTTGCGCACGCGTAGCGCCGCCAGCATGTGCGCGCCGGAACTGGGGCCGCAGAGCAGCCCGTACTTGCGGGCCAACCGCTTCATTTCGGTCACGGCGTCGACGCTGGACACCGACAGCACCTCGTTCACCAGGCTGGCATTGCGCTGGAAGATCCCCGGCACGAAGCCATCGGAAATGCCCTCGATGGTGTGCGACGCGATCTCGCCGCAGAGGATCGTGCACGATTCGGACGGCTCCATCGCGAACAGCCGCACATTCGGATTGACCGCACGAAACGCCTGCCCCACCCCGATCAGGGTGCCGCCGGTCCCCACCCCGAGCACAAGCGCATCCGGTACGCGACCTGCCGGCAGCTGAGCCAGGATCTCCGGCCCAAGCACCAACCGATTCTCCTCCACGTTCCATTCGGACTCGAACTGGCTGGGGCAGAAGTAACCCGGCTGCTGACCCAGTTCCTTCGCCCGTGCCAGCGCCTCGTTGACATGGAAATTGCCGCAGAACAGCACTTCGGCACCAAAGGCGCGCGAGATCGCCACGCGCTCGCTGGACAGACCTTCGGGCATCACCACCAGCATGCGGTAGCCCTTCACCGCGGCCACCATCGACAAGGCGTTGCCGGTGTTGCCGCTGGTCGCCTCCACGATGGTGTCGCCCGGCTTGAGCAGCCCTTCCTGTTCGGCGCGCTCGATCATGTACTTGGCAATGCGCGCCTTGATCGAACCGGAGGGATTGACGAACTCGATCTTGGCATAGATGCCTTCGATCTCCAGCAGCGGGGTATCGCCGACGGCATCCAGGATGCTGCCGGATACCGAGGTAAACCGCGTACCCATGTCAACCGCCTTCATGCGAGTGTTGCATCACGTCCAGCGCCAGCGTGGAGTGCGCATAGGCGCCACCCGCGCGCATCTCGGCGGCCACCCAGATCGCCTCCATGATCTGCTGTTCGGTCGCACCGTGCTTGAGGGCCTCGGCGGTATGACCCTTGATGCAATAGGGACATTGCGTCGTATGCGCCACCGCTACCGCGATCAGCTGCTTGGTGACATTGGGCAGGGCGCCGTCGGCAAACACCGCGGCACTGAACGCCTTGAACGCCTTCAGCGGCTCCGGCGCCAGCTCGCGGCGCTTGCGTGCCAGCTCGACCGTGGATTGGGGGTACATCGACGTGTCCATGCTTTTCTCCTTGATGATCAACGGGCAACCCGCACGATTTCGCCACAGGCGATCGGCAAGGTGACCTGGGCTGGAATGGTTCCCAACGAAGCTACCGTTTCCGGCAATTTCGTGCTCGGCGGGACACCGTGAATGAACACGATACGCCGGTCAAGATCGAGCCCCGTGCTTTGGAAGGCCTTCTCGAACGCCGTCGTGAGAGCACTCAGCGACACGGTCTTGCGGTAGTCGTAACTACCCGTGGCGGACGCCTTGGGGTAGGTGTCAGTGACGATCTCCATGCTGACCGGGTCGGCCTGGAACGGCACCATGGTGGTGCCTGCCACCGGCTCGGTCTCGATCAAGTCGACGATACCGTCACCGTTGACGTCGGCCGCAGCAGTCGGGCAAGTGGCCTGCTGGTTGTCGGCAAAGCCGTGAAAATGCTGGAGGTGCATCATGCCTGGCGGCACCTGGCGGGCGTCGATGCTGATCTCGAGCTGGTCTCCGCTCACCACAAAGCGGGCTTCGCCTGCCGTCTGCAGCCCGGTGACACCTTGATTCATCGGATGCAGCTTCGCCATATAGGCAACTTTCGTCTTGCTGGTGGAAGACGCCGATGGCGCCGCAGCCGGCTCCTCGGCTGCGGCAACAGATATCGTGAAAGCGGAAAGCAACGCGGCGGCGAGCGCCAGGGAAAGTTTCGTATTCATGCTCAGACTCCTTCAAGTCAAGGGTAATCTCCGGAAGGTGGGACCCTTTCGGGTTCTTTACTGATGCGGCGGTTCGGTGCCATGCGCCCAGCTCGGCGGATCGAGGGCGGGAACGCTCTGCGCCGACTCCTCGGCGACCTGTTGTTGGTGCCGCCGGCGCAACTGGCGCATGGTGCTGCGCGCACCGACGCTCCAGCATACGTACACCGGCGTGGACGGAACGTATAACGCTTCGTGCAACATCACACGACCATGCAAGCTGCATCATGGCATCGCCGGCCTGGCGCCATGACGGGATCGCACCCATCGAAGCCTGTTGCGCCACCGGCGAGTTGTGCCATGTTGAGTGGCGCCAGGCCGACCCATGCCAGGCGTGTGCTGTGAAACCTGCTGCTGCAACGACGCGCGGCGATGCAATACGCCACCCCAGCCATGCCAATGCTGGCCAAGCCGTGGAACGTCGCGTTGATGCGAATGGGCCGAAACCAGCCAAAACTCGGGTCTTTCGCCACGCGGAAACCCGGTGTGCCAAACTTGAACGCCAGCAGCAGTCCTGCCGCCGTGGCGAATACCAGCCAGATCGTGGGAGTGGTGGCGCACGCAGCGAACAGCGAAGTCGACGCGCGGCCGCCTGCCGCGCCCGCCACTGGATGATGTGCTGTGACGCTTGCCTGCATGGTCCCATCCGTTGTACGTAGTGCGGCGTCCATCGGGGGCGTCGAGCCTCCTGACCATAGACTCGACCGACGTACGCGGCATTGATCCAGATCACCACACGGCCAGCGACACTCCCCTGTCGCCGAGGAGTCTGTTGGATGCTGGTTGGGGAGTCTGCAAATGCACGTGGGCGATTGGCTACCTGTCGACTCTTGCTCCATGGAACCGCTGTAGATCCACGTATCGTCGAAAATCTGTCCTCGTGCAGCCGAATTCCCGACTCCACCAGCAGACCCCGACGGCTGCTACGGTTGTTCGACCCCGCGCAGCAATCGCGCGCCTATTCGCTGCAGTGTCTGCCTGAGTGCCAGCGGCTTCAGCGGTTTGTACAGCACGCCCAAGCCAGCATCGAGCAGCTGCCGGCGCAAGTCGCCGTCGCGATCGGCGGTCAGCATCACCGTGGGCACGTCGACGTGCAATTCGGCCAACTGGCGCCAGACCTCCAATCCGGTGTGGCCGTCGTCAAGATGGAAGTCCAGAATGTTGAGATCCGGCCGCCACGGTACGGCGAGCGCCTGCGCCGCATTGCGCGCGGCATGCACTTGCCAGCCCCAACTGGCCAACAGCGTGGTCAGCGCCACCAAGGCAGCCGATTCGTTGTCCAGTACCAGCGCGCGGCCGGCCGACAGAGGCTGCATCACGCTCGACACCGGCGCCTGATGCGGTGTGGCGCTCGCCAGCGGCACGTCGAGATGGAACACGCTGCCGCGACCCGGCCACGAGCGTAGTCCCAGCGGATGTCCAAGCAGGTCGGCCATGCGTTGCGCGATCGACAGGCCCAGCCCCAGTCCCTGTCCGCCCGCCGTGCTGCCGCGCCGGAATTCCTGGAAGATCAATTGCTGCTCCTCGGGCGCAATGCCGGGGCCGGTGTCCCACACTTCCACACGCACTTGCCGGCCGTGTCGACGCACGCCCAACAGCACGCGACCGTGCCCAGCGTAGCGCAACGCGTTGGACAGGAAATTCTGCAGCACCCGTCGCAACAACTGCGGATCCGAATGCACCCACGCCCGCGTACCCACCACATCCAGCCGCACGTCACGATCGATCGCCATGGCGCGAAATTCGGCACCCAGCGGATCGATCACTTCGGCCAGCGAGAACGCACGCGGCTGCGGATGCAGGCGACCGCCTTCAAGCCGCGCCACGTCGAGCAGGCCACTGAGCAGGCCCTCGGTGGCGGCAAGCGCGCCGTTGAGATGCTGTGCCGTCTGCGCATCGTTGCCCCGCTCGTTGAGCGAGTGGGCAAACAACTGGGCCGCATGCAACGGCTGCATCAGGTCATGCGTGACTGCAGTCAGAAAACGGCTCTTGGCCTCGTTGGCTGCCTGCGCTTCAGCCGAGGCGAGGGCAAGCTCATGGGTACGCTCGGCCACGCGCAACTCCAGCGTCTCGTTGACCTGCTTGAGTGCGGTCTCGGCCTGGCGGAACGCGGTGACGTCAGTGAAGGTGGCCACGAAACCACCGCCGGGCGTGGGATTGCCACGAATCTCCACGATCGTGCCGTCGGGAAACCTCCGCTCGGACAAGTGGCGGGTACCGGCGCGCATGTGTTCGAGGCGACGCTGCACGCGCGCCTCGGTCGCGCCGGGGCCAAGCATGCCGACGCCAATGTTGTAACGGGTCAGGTCGGCCACCGGACGACCTACCCGGAGCATCCCCGGCGGATAGTTGAACAACCTGGCATAAGGCGTATTCCAGGCCACCAAATGCAGCTCGGCATCAACCACGCAGATGCCCTGACTCATGTTCTCCAGTGCTGCCTCCAGGACACGCTGGTTGAAACGCAGGTCCTGTGCCGCCTCGCCCACGATGGCGACCACGGTGTCCAGGTCCTCGCGCCCCTGCCGATGCACCACTTCAAGCAACAAGCGCGCCGACGCGGCGCCGATCACCGCGGCCAGCTCGTGCTCCACCTGCGCGACGCGCTCGGTTCCGGACGAGCCACTGGGGGGCGCACCATCGAACAGGCGCTCGACCCGCTCCGGCGGCAGGAAACGGGCCGCCAGTGCACGTAATTCCGTCACGCCGACGTGGCCCACGCTGACCGCCCGCGTGCTGTGGCCGAAGCGCGAACCAGCCAGCGCCAGCATCACCGCAACGTTCGCCGCCAGGCTCACCACCACTGCGCGGCCGAGACGATTCCAGTCCCCCAATCCGAGCAGATCGTCCGGCGCCAGCCAGTGCACACCGAACGGCCCCTCACGCAGCCAGGGCAACGATGCCGGTAGCAGCGCCGGCAACACCGCGTAGATCCACACCACGGTACCCGCGGCCAGCCCGGCCATCACCGCACGCGGACCCAACTGCGGCCGGTACATCGCCGCGAGCACCGCAGGCGTCAGCCCGGCCAGTGCCGAGAACGAGATCGCGCCGATGTCGGCCAACGCTTCGTTGCGCGCCAGCAGACGGCTGTACGCCCACGCCAGCATGATCACCACCAGGATCGCCACACGTCGGTGATTGAGCAGTTCGCCACGCAAATCGCTGTGCTCGTCACGACCCCAACCCGCACGCACCCGCAGCGGCGCGATGACGTGGTTGACCACCATCAGGCTCAAGGTCAGGGTGGCGATCACCACCATGCTGGTGGCGGCGCTCAGGCCACCCAGGAACGCCACCAGGGCCAGGCCATGCTCACCTCGCGCCAACGGCAAGGCCAGTACGTACATGTCCGAGGACACTCCGCTCGGCCCCAGCAGCGCATCGCCAAGGCGTGCCAGCGGCAGGATCGGCAGCGAGATCAGCAGCAGGTACAGCGGGAACAACCAGCGCGCCGTATACAGGTTGCCGTCGTTGCGACACTCCACGATGCCAGCATAGAACTGGTGCGGCATGGTGAACATTGCCAGTGCACCAAGCAGGATCAGCGCGGGGAAACCGCCGCTGTCCGGTGGCGCCGGCACGTGCGCGGGCAAACCTGCCGGCAGCGCGGTGAACAGCAGGCTGCCCAGAGCCAGCATCGCGCCGAGCTTGAACAGCGATTCGAACGCCATCGCCAGCACCAGTCCGCGATTGTGCGCCATGGTCGAGGCGCGGCGCGTACCGAACAGCATCGCGAACAACGCCATCAGCAGCGCGACATACAACGCGCTGTCCTGCCACGGTTCCGAGTCGGCCAGTTGGCCCTGGCTGAGAATGCCGTAGCTCATCGCCACCGCCTTCAGCTGCAGCGCGATGTACGGCACGATGCCGATCACCACTACCGCGGTGACCAGTGCCGCCAGCCCCGAATGCCGGCCCAGCCGCACCGCGATCAGGTCGGCCAGCGACCCGGCGTTGTATTCGCGCACCAGCTGCACCATCCGGCGCAGGAACTTCAGCGCGAACAGATACATCAGGATCGCGCCGACAAACGTCGGCGGCAGCCACCAGCCCGAACGGCTGGCCTGGGTCACGGTGCCGTAGAACGTCCACGAGGTACAGTGGATCGCCAGCGACAGCGCGTACACGATCGCCCAGCGCTTCTCGAAGATATGCGGGCGTCGCTCGCCCAGCAGGGCCACGCCGAACAGCAGGCCGAGCCAGCACAGCGCCGCGATCGCGATGACGCTGGCGTTCAGCATGGCAGCCCTTGGGATGGGAGCGACGTTCGTACCTTGCCGTTCAAAGAGCAGAGCGGTCGATCGCCCGCGGCGACCGAGTCACTTTTCTCTTGCGTGGCCAAGAGAAAAGTAACCAAAAGAGAAGGCCACCCCCCTTGGCGCTTGCCAGGCCTCCTGCCTGGCAAGTCCGTGAGCCGGGGCCGGGCTTTTCGACAGGACTCCTGTCCTGACGAAAAGGAGTCGACATCCATGTCGACTCCCGCTGCGCGGCCTTTCGTCCCCGCCTCACCGCCGCACAGGGGCCCCGGGTAGGGCGGCGGGCCATCCTGGACCACACTCGATGAAAAGCCCAAGGGCAAGAGCACAGACAAGAGCATCGCGACTGAAGTCGCTTCTACGATGACATCAAGCACATCAACCGATGGTGCCATCAATGGTCGGCACGCAGGCCCAAGGCGTGCACCGCATTCACCAACCAGCGCAACTGCACGCCCTGGCGCGTGTCGTAGTTGGTTCCCGAATATCCCCACCAATCCCAACATGCCTGCGGATTCAAAGGCGCGAAACTTGCGCGGGTCTGAGGATATAGCACGACTACGTCGTACGCATCGGCCCAGCGGTTGAATCCCGCATCACTGACGAAAGCCTTGCCGACGGCTTCTGCATTCTGCTTGCAGCCGTGGAAGACCACCAGCAAGCCGCAGCGCCTGCCGACAGCGCAGTCCGGTGGCAGGTAGAGGTAGCCGGTGCTGGCGAGGAATGCATCGGCCCCGGTTGGCCGCAACGCATCCTGATCGAATGTTCTCAGTCCGCCGCGCGCATCGGTCGCCACCGCATGTGCAGGCTTGTCGAACATCTGCGAAAAGATCTTGGCGGCCGCATCGAAACCACAATGGCCCAGGTAGGGCGCCTGCGATATGCCGCAATCGTCCCCGCTGGCAGCTATCGGCAAATTATGTGCGAAGGCGCGCTGGCTGTCATCGCGCACCTGCATGTCCTTCAGGCCTGGCACGCCATCGCGCAGCTGCTCGTAGAAGTGCAGGTTCGCTTCCGCCACGGCGGAGGCCACCACGGCGTCATCCTTTCCGTGCAGCAGGTACACGCGGGCATGTGCCAGATTCTCCAGTGCACCGATGTCGCCCGCCGCCGAACGAGTGGTTGCGCGGGCCACCAGGGCTGAAACATCAGGTGCCGGCGCGCCCTTCATGCAAGTACCCAACACGCGCGGCAGCTGACCTTCGGCACAACCGTACGGCCCACCGGCCACCAGCGCTGCGTTCGGAAACAGCTCCGGATACGCCAACTGTGCCTGGCCGGCCATGTAGGCACCCGATGAAAGACCGGCCACCGCCGTACGGGCCGGGTCGAGTTTCAAGCTGGGCAGGCTCGACCCGGCATCCCTGGCACAGGCCGTGCCACCACTCAGCACGGCCAGCCAAAGCAGCCGGTTAAGCCATAGGCGTGTCATCGGTCTGCTCCCATCCAGCCAAGGTACCAAGTGCAGGAAACCGGGCAGGCACGTCGCCTGCCCGGCTTGTGCCGTGCATCAGAAGTTGTAGCGTACGCTGGCGTACCAGTTGCGTGGCGCCCCGTAGTACGCGGTCTGAATGTTACCCACGCTGGAAAACTCCTGGCCGTCGGTCTTGTATACCTTGTCACCCAGGTTGCGTGCTCCGGCCCGCAATTGCCAATGTCCGTTGACCGCATCGTAGACGCCGAACAACCCGGATACGACATAGGCCTTCTGCATCAAGCCATCGCGATTGTCGACGCTGAGCCAGGTGCTGCTGCGATAGGAGCTGTCGGCACCGAACGTGAGCGCACTGCCGTCAGGCAGGTTGAACGTTTGGGTCAGTGCGACACGGGCGGTGAACTCCGGCGAGAACGGCACGTGGTCGTGCAAGTTGGCCAGGCTCGGATCAAGCTGTGTACGCGGATCGACAAACTTGTCGTAGCGTGCGTCCATCCACGCCAGCTGGGTGGACAGCTTGGTGCCCTGCCCCAGCAGAGCCGCACCCTCGAATTCCAGGCCGTCGATCTTCAGCTTGGCGGCGTTGAGCACCGGGAAGCTGAAGGTTGGAGAAGGCGAGCCCGGATTCTGCACTTCGGAAACACGGGCCTGAAAGTCCGTGTAGTTGGAATGGTAGGCCGCGAGATTGCCCTGCAGGCGGCTGTCGGCCGAACGCATCTTTAGCCCCATCTCGTATGTCCAGACGTACTCGGGATCGAAGGTGGGGTTGGCGGCTTCCGTGGGAGCGTTGGCTCGGCCGTTGAATCCACCCGACTTGAACCCGCGGTTGGCCGACACGTAAGCCATCACCTGCGGCGTGAACTGCTTCTGCAGGCTGAGCGACGGGGTAACCGCACTCCAGGACTCGCTGATGCCCGGAATGACCGCCTGCGGGTCCTGGCTGAAGGCTTGCAGCGGGGCGCCGAAGAACGCACTGGTGGTGCGCCAGTAATCCTTGGTTTCATGGGTGTAACGCACACCAGCGGCAAGCGTCCAGCTCGGCACGAACTCCCAGTTGAAGTGGGCGAAGCCGGCCCAGCTCTTGTTCTCGAGGTCGTCGTCGATGGTACGCAGGAAATCGATCGGCAGGCCGGCAAAGCGAATGAAATCGTCAGCGTAGGCTTCCTGGTGCGACGGTACCTTCTCGTCCATGTAGTACAGGCCATACACGGCCTGCAGATTGCTGCCGTTGTCGTACTGCAACTGCAATTCCTGGCTCAACTGCTTCTGGTTGAAATCGACCAGCACATCGCCCAGCTCCAACGCCGTGGCGTCGATGTCGATATAGGAATTGCTGTCCAGCTTGCGATAGGCCGTGATGCTCTTCAAATCCCACTGGTCGGTCAGGCGCCAGTCCATGTGCAACGACACCCCTTTGTTGGTCAATTCCTGGCCATGCCCGGGGCCAAACGAGGTCTCGCCCTTGAAGTCGTACTTCTTCGAGAGATCGGGCGTGTACAGCAGCACCTGGCCCAGCACCAGATCGGTGGCATACAGTGGCGCCGTGGCCTGGCCCAGAGTCAGCGACGTGTCCTGCTTGGTGTAGTCGGCGGCGAGGGTCGCGCTGAATTCGTCACTGGGCTGCCACTTCAACTTGCCGCGAATGGCCTTGGTGTTCTCGTCGTTGTACTTCGCACCGGTGGCGGGATCGGTGACATACCCGTCGGTGCGGGTGTAGACGCCAGCCAGGTTGCCGGACAGCGTGTTACCGAGCGGACCGGAAACATAGAAGCGGCCTTCGCGACGTCCGTAGTCGCCCACCGTGGCCTCGACGGAACCTTCGGGCACATCACTGGGTTGCCTGGTGATGATCTTGATCGCGCCGCCGGTGGAGTTTTTGCCATACAGCGTGCCTTGCGGGCCGCGCAGCACTTCGACACGCTGGATATCGAACAGGCTGAACAAGGCGCCCTGGATCCGCGAATAGTAGACGTCGTCGACATACATGCCCACGCCGGGATCGAACGTCTGCAGCGCGTCCGGCTGCCCGATGCCGCGGATGAACACGTTCACCGAGGACGACGAGCCGCGCCCCCGCACGATGTTCAGCCCCGGCACCGCACCCTGCAGGCCGTCGATGTTGTTGGCCTGCAGATCCTTCAGATCCTCGCTGGTGAATGCGCTGACCGCCACTGGAACCTTCTCCAGCGATTCGTCGCGGCGCCGTGCGCTGACCGTGACTTCCTGCAACTCGGTAGCCTCGGCCTGTCTGGCAGCGGTCGGCTTGGTCGAGCTGGTGTCCTTCGTGTCCTGCTGCGCGTGCAGCGGTGCCATCATCGCCAGACCCAACACCAGACCGATCGCCGAACTCAGATGCGTGCGTTTCATGACGTCCCCTTCGCAGTGAATGCATCGCTCGCGCGAATGCTGATGAAGGGAGCTTAGGCATCCTGGCGAAGCTGGGCACTTGTACCTTGGTACAGTGCCACGGCAACACCCTCGGGATACTCGACGCCCGTTGTCATTGACGAGGCTGGGAAGGAAGGATTCGCGAAGATCAGCTTCCTCAGGCTGTATTTGCCGGCGTTCATGCTCGGCATCTTTGTCCGGCAAGCTGATCGAACTGCCCGTATTCTCCAAGCCCATCGTGGCGGACGTCATTTACCTGGCCGGGGCGCAGTCGCGCGATCGACTCGATCGTGGCGATGTGTGCGCTGTTCACCTACGGAGCCGCTTCATTGTTCGTGGTGGTGTTCGCGGCGTCCCCCTTCGCCGCGGAGTTGTTTCACGTCAGCGAGATTCCGAAACGGCTGATCCCCGGCGTCACCGCGCTGGATGCACCCGCCTTCAGGAACAACTGCGCCTCGGCCCCACTCGTGCTCAGTAGCGGTAAATCATCCGCAGGTCGTAGGTACGCGGTGCGGTGTAGAAGGCCAATTGCACCCCGGGGAACTCCGCCAGATTGAAGCCCTGGACGTGCACCTTCTCGTCAGTGATGTTTTGCACGCCGGCACGCAACTCCCACTTGTCCTTGGCCGAACGCAAGCCGACGAATGCGTTCAGCAAGGTGTAGGCGCGCTGACGCAAAACCGGTGAGTCGGTGATCTCGGTAGCCAACGAGCTGCGATGGTTCGCATCGCCGTGCAGCACGACATCCAGACCATCGGCCACCGGCTGCGTCCACGTGACGGCCACACTTGCGTTGAGCTTGGGGCTGTTGACGAGGTCGCGGCTGCTGACATCGGTCACCACCCCACCGACCAAGGTGCTGAACTTGTCGTAGTTGGCATCGAGCAGGCCCAGCGTCGCATTGATCGACAGGTTCGGCGTCGGCTGTGCGGCCAGTTCGAATTCCAGGCCCTGGATGGTGGCGGCCGCGGCGTTGGAGAACAGGCTGACGAAGACGCCACTGACCGGGTCCGCACCAAAGCTGGTCACCTGCATATCCGTGTAATCGCTATAGAAATAGGCCGCGTTGAAGACCAGCCTGCCGTCCATCCAGCCGGTCTTGGCGCCGGCCTCGTAAGTCCACACGAACTCCGGCTTGAAGGGCTGGAAGCTGAAGTCGGTCGTACCCCGGCCATCGAAACCGCCGCTCTTGAAACCACGTGCGGCCGAGGCATAAAGCAACACATCGCTGTTCGGTTTGTAGGACAACGAGAATTTCGGCGTCAACGCATCGAAGTCGGCCTTGCCATGGATCGGCGTCCCGGCGACTCCTTCGCCGACAAGAAACGGTGGAGTGTTCTTGATCACCGAGACGGTCGGATCAAAGAAATTCTCAAACTCCCGCCCTGAAGTCTTTTCCTCGTAGGTGTAACGCAAGCCCGCGCTGACGGCGAACTTTTCGTTGACGCTCCAGGACGCATCGGCGAACGCGGCGTACGACTTGGTGACCTGCTTCGTCTCAGCCAGGCTCGAGCTGGGAAAGCCGAACATGGTGACAGGGAAGCCGAAGATAGTGGCCGAGCCATCATCCACGCCGGAGAAGGATGTGTCGTCGTCGTGGAAGTAATACAGACCTGCGGTGCCGGTGAGCGCGCCACCCGCGTCGTAATTGGCGCGAAGCTCCTGGCTGAACTGATCCTCCTTTTCCTTGACCAGGATATCCAGGATCGGCAACGGCGAACCGTCGGTGTCGAGGTTCAGCTTGAAGTCCATGTCGCGATAGGCCGTGATCGACTCGATCATCACCGCATCCGATGCCTGGTAGCGCGCCGTCACCGAGGTGCCGTAGGCGGTGAGGTCCGACAAGCCGTTCGCATTGACATCCACGACATACGGATTGGTGGCCTTCGGATAAGTCACCAACTGGCCCGACGACGTGGCACCGGTGATCGACGTTTCCCGCACTGGACTGCGCGAGGTATCGGGGCGATCGCGCTTGCCATCCGCACTGAACAGGATTTGCAGGCGGTCGCTGGGTTTCCAGTCGAGTGCGGCGCGCCCTGACAGGCTGTTCTGGTCGCCATCGCTCTTGCCATCCAGCGTGTTTCTGGCATAACCGTCACGCTCGGAATAAGCAATGGCCAGCTTGCCATTGAGCGTGTCTTTGACCAGTGGACCGCCGAAGCTGGCCTTGAGCACGCGCTGGTCATAGTTGCCGGCCCCCACTTCCAGATAGCCCTTGGGCGTATTTGGTGGTGGCGACGAAACAAACTTGATTGCACCACCGATGGTATTGCGCCCGTACAACGTGCCTTGCGGACCACGCAGTACCTCGATCCGGTCGACATCAAACAACTCCAGGAACGCCGCCTGCGAGCGCGCGATGAACACGTCGTCGACATAGATGCCCACGCCCGGATCGGCGAAGGCCAGCGAGTCGTTCTGACCGACGCCACGGATGTAGACGACGGCGTTCGCGCCATCACCCCGGTCGAGATACAGGTTCGGTACTGCATGCTGGATACCGGAAATGTCATCGGCCTGCAGATCCGACAATTGCTGTTGGCTGAAGGCGGAAATGGCGACTGGCACATCCTGCAACCACTCGTCGCGACGGCGCGCCGTGACCTTGACGGCTTCCAATCCGGTAGCTTCGCTCTTCCTGGCCTGGGTCTGAGGTACCGCAGCCTGTTGGGTCGTACCGTCATCGACAGAAGCTCGCTGGGCCTGCAATGGTGCCCCGAACGCGAAACCCAGAACCAGACCGATCGCCAAACTCAGATGCGTGCGTTTCATGACGTCCCCTCGCAGTGAATGCACCGCTCGCGCGAATCCCTGACGAGGTAAGCGTATGCGTCCGCACATCTGCTGACCCTTGTACCTTCGTACAGTGCTGCAACCAAGCGGTGTCCGGGATACTCAGCTTCCGACGTAGCAGGGAGATTTCCGGATGGCGTTTCTGATCGTGCTGGCCGCGCTGTGCTTTCTGATGCTGGCGGCTTACCGCGGCCACAGCGTGATCCTGTTCGCACCGATCGCCGCACTGGGTGCGGTACTGCTGACCGAGCCATCGCTGGTGGCGCCCATGTTCACCGGCCTGTTCATGGAGAAGATGGTCGGCTTCCTGAGGCTGTATTTCCCGGTGTTCATGCTCGGCGCCTTGTTTGGCAAGCTGATCGAACTGTCCGGCTTTTCCAAGTCGATCGTGGCGGCCACCATCAACCTGGTCGGGCGCAGCCGCGCGATCCTCTCGATCGTGGTGGTCTGCGCACTGCTCACCTATGGCGGCGTGTCGCTGTTCGTGGTGGTGTTCGCGGTGTATCCGTTCGCCGCCGAATTGTTCCGCGCCAGCGAGATCCCGAAACGCCTGATCCCCGGCACCATCGCACTGGGCGCGTTTACCTTCACTATGGATTCGCTGCCGGGCACACCGCAGATCCAGAACATCATCCCCACCGCCTTCTTCGGCACCAACACGTGGGCGGCGCCGTGGCTGGGCACGATTGGCGGCGTGTTCATCCTGATCGTGGGGCTGACCTATCTGGAGTGGCGCCGGCGCCGGGCCGCCGCCGCAGGCGAGGGCTACGGCACCGAGCTGGTGAATGAACCGGCGCCGTTCGAGCATGGCAAGCTGACCCATCCATTGATCGCGCTACTGCCGCTGGTGCTGGTCGGCGTCAGCAACAAGCTGCTCACCGACCTGATTCCGCGTGTCTACGGCGAGACCCAGTCGTTCATTCCCGCCGTCGTCGGCAAGGCGCCGCCGGTGGTGCAGGAAGTGTCCAAGATCGCCGCGATCTGGGCGGTCGAGGGCGCGCTGCTGCTGGGCATTGTGTGCGTGCTGGTATTCGCCTGGCGGCCGGTGCGCACGCGCTTCGCCGAGGGCAGCAAGCTGGCGGTAAGCGGCGCGTTGCTGGCGTCGATGAACACTGCTTCCGAATACGGCTTCGGCGCGGTGATCGCCACCCTGCCCGGCTTCAAATTGGTCGCCGACGCGCTGCATTCGATCCCCAATCCACTGGTCAACGAGGCAGTCACGGTCACCGCCCTGGCCGGCATCACCGGTTCGGCCTCCGGTGGCATGAGCATCGCACTGGGTGCGATGGCCGAGACCTTCATCCACAACGCGCAGGTTGCCGGCATTCCGATGGAGGTGCTGCACCGCGTGGCGGCAATGGCGTCCGGCGGCATGGATACCCTGCCCCACAACGGCGCGGTCATTACCCTACTGGCGGTGACCGGGCTGACCCACCGGCAGTCCTACAAGGACATTTTCGCGATCACCGTGATCAAGACCCTGGCGGTGGCCGTGGTCATCGCCGCGTACTACCTGTTGGGCGTGGTCTAGCAGTTGCACCCACCACCATACGACGCCAATCCCTTGGCCGGCTTCGCTGACTGACGACGTCGCTCCCGATCCGGGGTCGCCAGCTGAACATTCCTGGCTCCGCGCCAGCGGAATTTTGTGAGGCGCAGGCAGGACGCTCCCGGGCTCGCCCTGTTCCTTGACCAGACCTCGATTGACTACCGTGGCGAGAGCCGACGGGCGGTGCCCGCCCTACGGCGCGGCGATTGCAGGGCGGGCACTGCCCGCCGGCCTTTCTGCATCAACGCAAGATGTGATCAAGATCAAGCAGCCGCCGGCAGCAGGTACCTGAACACGCTTTTGCGCGAATCGGCACGAAGCCGCGCAAACACGTATAATTAACCGGTTAACCCTCAGATAACCCACGTGGTGGCGGCATGCGCCATCCGAGTGCTTTCCATGTCCATAGAAAACCTGCGCAATATCGCGATCGTCGCCCACGTCGACCACGGCAAGACCACGCTAGTCGACTGCCTGCTCAAGCAGTCCGGCACGTTCAACGAGCGCACGGTACTGGCCGAGCGCATGATGGATTCCAATGACCAGGAGAAGGAGCGCGGCATCACCATCCTGGCCAAGAACACCGCCATCAACTGGCGTGGCAACCGCATCAACATCGTCGACACTCCGGGACACGCTGATTTCGGCGGCGAGGTGGAACGCGTGCTGTCGATGGTCGACTCGGTGCTGATCCTGGTCGATGCGATGGACGGCCCGATGCCGCAGACCCGTTTCGTGACCCAGAAGGCGTTCGCCATGGGCTTCAAGCCGATCGTGGTGATCAACAAGGTCGACCGCCCCGGCGCGCGCCCGGAATGGGTCGTCGAACAGGTTTGGGATTTGTTCGACCGCCTCGGTGCCACGCCCGAGCAGATGGACTTCCCGATCGTCTATGCGTCGGCCCTGAACGGCTACGCCGGCCTTGACGAGAACGTGCGCGAAGGCGACATGACTCCACTGTATGAAGCGATCATGCAACACGTGAGCAAGCCGGACGTCGATCCGGACGGTCCGTTCCAGATGCGTATCAGTCAGCTGGATTACAACAACTTCGTCGGCGTGATCGGCATCGGCCGCATCCAGCGCGGCACCTTGAAGAAGAACATGCCGGTGGCGGTGATTGATCGTCACGGCAAGAAGCGCCAGGGCAAGGTGCTGCAGGTATTGGGCTTCCTGGGTCTGGAGCGGATCGAGCAGGACAGCGCCGAGGCTGGCGACATCATCGCCATCTCCGGCATCGCCGACTTGACCATCTCCGACACCATCTGCGCACTGGACACGCCCGAGGCACTGCCTGCGTTGACCGTGGACGAGCCGACCATCTCGATGACCTTCCAGGTCAACAATTCGCCGTTTGCCGGCAACAAGGACCTGTCCGGCGGCAAGTTCCTGACCAGCCGCCAGCTACGCGACCGGCTCGAGCGCGAGCAGGTGCACAACGTGGCGCTGAAGGTGGAGGAAGGTTCCGACGCGGACAAGTTCCTGGTCTCCGGCCGCGGTGAACTGCACTTGTCGGTGCTGATCGAGAACATGCGTCGCGAAGGCTACGAACTGGCCGTGTCACGTCCGGAAGTGATCATCAAGGAAATCGACGGCCAGAAGATGGAGCCGATCGAGCAATTGGTGGTGGACGTGGAGGAAGTCCACCAGGGCAGCGTCATGGAGAAGCTTGGCATGCGCAAGGCGCAGCTGAAGAACATGGAGTCGGACGGCAAGGGACGCGTGCGCCTGGATTACGAGATTCCGGCCCGCGGCCTGATCGGCTTCCAGAACGAATTCAAGACCTTGACCCAGGGCACCGGATTGCTGTTCCACGTGTTCGATCACTACGGCCCCAAGGAAGAAGGCCAGATCGCCAAGCGCAAGAACGGCGTGATGATCGCCAACGCCGGCGGCACCACCCCGGCCTACTCGCTCGGGCCGTTGCAAGAGCGCGGCAAGCTGTTCGCCGCCGAGGGTGACCAGGTGTATGAAGGCCAGTTGGTCGGCATCCACGCCAAGGACAACGATCTCACCGTCAATGTGATCAAGCCCAAGCCACTGACCAACATGCGCGCCTCGGGCAAGGACGATGCGATCCAGCTGACCCCGGCGATCAAGTTTTCGCTGGAACAGGCGCTGGATTTCATCGACGACGACGAGCTGGTCGAGATCACCCCGAAGGAAATCCGCCTGCGCAAGAAGCACCTCACCGAGAACGACCGCAAGCGCGCCTCGCGCGGCTGAGGATCGATTCATCGGCGGATCGGGCTGCCCGATTGGCGTCGAGCCGCAGCTGGCAAAAGCCCCTCTCACGTGGCTGTCTCTCGATCGCATCCTGTGTTGATGCCAAAGAGCCGGCGGGCAATGCCCGCCTTACAATCGCTCCGCCGTAGGGCGGGCACTGCCCGCCGGTTTTTATCGCGGTATTCAATCGAGATCTGATCAAGAGACAGCTTGCCGGCAAGGGGACTCCCCAGGGTCGCCGCCAGGAGAGAGGCTTTTGCCAGCTGCGGCTCGACGCCGATCCGGTCGCCCAAGGCCGCGCAACCCAGCCCAGCCTGACCGTTCAGTGACGTGGGTCGAAGTCCGCGAAGCTCGTGCGCATCGCCTCGTAGGCTTCGCGCTGCGCCTCGCTGTCAGCCATCGGCGTGCGTATCGACAACTCCACCAGTTGGTCCCCCGGATGGGCGCCAGGCATGCCGCGTCCCCTCAAGCGCAACTTGCGCCCCGATTGCGAGCCCGCCGGAATGCGCAGGTCAACTGCACCCGCCAGCGTCGGCACCGGCACGGTGGCGCCCAGCGCCGCCTCCCACGGCGTGATCGGCAGTACGTGCACCACGTTGCGACCATCGAGGCGAAACCGCGCATCGTCGCGAATGCCTACTTCCAGCAACAGGTCGCCTTTCGGCCCGCCAGCCATGCCAGGCTGGCCTTGACCGGACAGCCGGATCACCTGGCCGGGCTGGATACCCGCGGGAATCTTCACTTCCAGCACGCGTTCGCCGCCGGTCGGGTCGCGCATCGCCAGGCGCGTGCGACCGCCATCGAATGCCGTCTGCAAGTCGATCTGCACGGAAGCCTGCACGTCCTGCCCGCGCCGCGGCCGCGGCTGGCCACGATGACCGGCGGCGGCACCACGCCCGAACAGGCTCTCGAAAAAGTCGCTGAAATCGCCGGCATCGCCGCCAAAGTCCTGCTGCCCCTGCCACCCTGGGGGCGGCCGGAATTGCTCGCCCTGGCGGTAACCACCGGCACGCAGCTGATCGTAGGAACGCCGCTTCTCGGCATCCTTCAAGACTTCATTGGCTTCGTTGACTGCCTTGAATTTGTCCTCGGCGCCACTTTCCTTGTTCTTGTCCGGGTGGTACTTGCGCGCCAGCTTGCGATACGCCGCCTTGATCTCGGCCTCGCTTGCATCCGGCTTGACGCCCAGGATTTCGTAATAGTCTTTGAATTCCACACCCGCTCCCGATGATCGGTACCGCCCGGCACAAAGCCTCGCCCCGCCGCAGAGCATTATCCACGGCGAGGCAGGCTTTCACACTAGCCTTGCGTCTTAAACGCCCAGCTCAGCTGGCGGCATTGATGGTGATGCGGCGCGGCGTGGTCTCCGGCTTCTTCGGGATCGATATCTCCAGCACGCCATGCTTGCCATGCGCGCTGATGCTGTCGGCGTCGGCACTCTCGGGCAGCGCGAAGCGGCGATGGAAGGTGCCGTACACCCGCTCCTGCCGGGTCAGCTTGCTACCATTCTCCTCACTGTCGACCTTGCGCTCGCCCTTGATGGTGAGAATGCTCTTGTCCATGCTCACCTCGATCTCGGACGGATCCACGCCCGGTACATCGACCAGGATCATGAAACGCTTGTCTTCCTCACGAATATCCACCCGCGGCGCCCATTGGCTGGTTTCCACCGTGGACTGGTCGTTGTCGCCGACGCCGAAAAAGCGGCTCATGGCCTGGCGGACTTCATCCGACGGCACGAAGTCACGGTTCCAGATGGATTGACGGCTCAGATTCATCTCAGTGTCTCCTCATCAAGTCTGGCGGCACAATCGCCGCCTCCTTCAGAAATAGGTGCGCGCGGCGGCGATTCAAGACGGCGAGTCGCTGAACCCATTAGCATGGGCAGCCCCCTTCACCGAGTCCCGCATGAACATTCAGCCAGGCGACACCCTGCCCGACGTCGCCATCAAGATCGTCGACGGCGATATCCGGCCCGCCCAGACCGGCGCGATCTTCGCCGACCGCAAGATCGTGCTGTTCGGCGTACCCGGCGCCTTCACGCCAACCTGCTCGAACCGTCACCTGCCCGGCTACGTCGCCCGCTTTCCTGACTTCCAGGCGCGCGGCATCGGCGTGATGTGCCTGGCGGTCAACGATGCCTACGTGATGCAGGCCTGGGCCGGCGCACAACAGGTGCCCGCCGGACTGCTGATGCTGGCCGACGGCAACGCCGGTTTCACTCGCGCCCTGGGCCTCGAACTTGATGGCAGCGACTTCGGCATGGGCCTGCGCACACGCCGCTTCGCCTTGTACGCCGAGAATGGCATAGTGCGCCAGTTGCACATCGAGGCACCCGGCGAACTGCGTGTCTCCACGGCGGACGCCATGCTCGCGGCGATCGGTCGGTAAGAGCACATCACCCGGTCCAGGACCGGTCGTGGCGAAGCGGCTTGCAGGGCCGATGGAAAATAGCCGGAGTCGGGCCATCGCCGTCGACTGATATGCTGCGCCGATGAATATCGTGAACAACAGCAACGCGGCCCGCATGGCCGAGCGGTTTCGGGGTTTTCTGCCGGTGGTTGTCGACGTGGAAACCGGTGGCTTCGACGCCGAGCATGATGCATTGCTGGAAATCGCGGCGGTGCCACTGTGCATGGACGAGGCCGGCTTCCTGAGTCGGCAACCGGTGGTCTCCACGCATGTGGAACCGTTCCCCGGCGCCAACCTTGATCCACGTTCGCTGGAAATCACCGGAATCGACCCGGGCAATCCCTTGCGCGGCGCCCTGCCGGAGCGCCAGGCGCTGGATCACATCTTCCAGGTCGTTCGCGAGGCGGTTCGCGAGGCGGGCTGCCAGCGCGCGATCCTGGTCGGTCACAATGCCGCATTCGATCTCGGTTTCCTGAACCAGGCGGTGCGCCGTTGCGGGCACAAGCGCAACCCGTTCCACCCGTTCAGCTGTTTCGACACAGTCAGCCTCGGCGGCCTGGCCTACGGCCAGACGGTGCTGAGCAAGGCGGTGCTCGCAGCGGGGTTGTCCTTCGACAGCAACGAGGCTCACTCGGCCGTCTACGATGCCGAACGCACGGCCGACCTGTTCTGCGTCGTCGTCAATCGCTGGCGCCAGTTGGAGCTGCTGGAACACGCGCACAGCGGGCTCGCCGCCCCCTGAACGGCGGCGGCTTCATGCCGGCAATGCACCGACAGGGCAGAGTTTCCCGACGCGTCCCGCGTTGGGGTCGAGCGCCTCCTACAGAGGTTCGCCGGGAAACCTTGGCGTTTCGCCGCGCCCGCGCCAGTTGCGCAGCACGCCGTAAACGCCGATGGCGATCCAGGCAACTTCCAGCATGAAGGCCGGCAAATTGAAATTGCCGAACAGCAGCGACAGCATCACGCCCAGCGCACCGAGGATGTTCATCGCCTGGTAGGTCAATCGGTTGCCGTGCAGCCGCTGCGCCTGCAACAGGAAGAACGCCAGCAGGATCAGCGCCACACCGACATAACCGGCCCAGTCGTACCAGAAGAAAGTCATCGCTTCGCGCTCCGCTGTCGCAGCGCCTCGAACAATGCGACCCCGGTGGCGACGGAGACGTTAAGACTCTCCATCGTGCCCGGCATCGGGATCTTCGCCACAAAATCGCACAGTTCGCGGGTAAGCCGCCGGATGCCCTCGCCTTCACTGCCCAGGACAATGGCTGCCGGCCCCTTGAAGTCGACACCGTAAAGGGTGGTGTCGGTATCACCGGCCAGTCCGGTGATCCACACACCGGCATCCTTCAGCGTGCGCAGCGTACGCGCCAGGTTGGTCACCGCAATCAACGGCACGCGGTCGGCTCCGCCGGCGGCGGCCCGACGCACCACCGGGGTCAGCCCGACTGCGCGATCCTTGGGCACGATCACCGCGGTGACCTTCGCTGCCGCCGCGCTGCGCAGGCAGGCGCCGAGATTGTGCGGGTCGGTAACACCGTCGAGCACCAGCACCAGCGCGTTCCTGCCGTCGCGTTCCAGCAGGCTGGCCAGGTCATTCTCGTGCGCCACTGGCGCGGCCTCGTAAAGGGCAGCCACCCCTTGATGACGAGCCTCACCGGCATGCCGGTCCAGCTCCTCGCGCGGGCGATGACGCACGGGAATATTCAGCTTTTTCGCGCGCTCGGCCAGCTCCAGCACCCGCGCGTTGCGCTGGCCGTTCTCCACCAGCACTTCGCGTACGCGCTCGGCATCATTGCTCAACGCGCCCTCGACCGGGTTGATCCCGACGATCCAGCTTTCACTCATGACTTGCCTTTCGGTTTCGGTCGACGCCTCGGGTTCTTCTTCGGTGCAGCCGTCGCAGCGGGTGCCGGGCCGCGCCGCCCGGAGCCTTCCTTGCGTGGGCCACGGGAGGACGGGGATTCCTTCGCCTTGCGGTCCGGACGCCGCTCGCCGGCTGACGAACGCGACGGCAGATTATCGCTACCTGCCGCCTCGTGCGACACCGGCGACGGTGTGACGACTTCAGGTTCCTTGCGACCGAACGCGCGGCCAATCGCCTTGGTGGCGCGACCGAACATGCCCGGTGCCTTGGCGGTGGCGGCCGGCTTCTTCGGCAGCGAATAGCGCTCGCCAGTGGCGGCATAGTCGTAAGCCTTGCCACCAGCATTCGTCGGTGATGCCGGCGTGCGCGGCGAAACCAGTCGGAAATCGATCTTGCGATCCTCCAGGCTGGCCCGCAGCACCTGGATGCGCACGTGATCGCCAAGGCGGAACTGCGCGCCGGTGCGTTCGCCCTTGAGCAGCTTTCGCGCGGCATCGAAATGGTAGTAATCATTGACCAGCTGGCTGATGTGGACCAGGCCGGATACCTTCGATTCGTCCAGCTCCACGAACAGGCCGAACGAGGTGACCCCGGTGACCACGCCGTCGAACTCGCTGCCGATGTGCTTTTCCATCCAGGCACACTTGAAGCGCTCGTCCACGTCGCGCTCGGCTTCCTCGGCGCGGCGCTCGCGCTGGGAACAATGCACGGCCATCTCGGCCATCTCCGCCGGGGTGTAGGTGTACTCGACGATCTTGCGGCCGGTCAGCGCAAAGCGGATCGCCCGGTGCACGAGCAGGTCGGGATAGCGCCGGATCGGCGAGGTGAAATGGGCGTAGGCCTGCAAGGCCAGGCCGAAGTGGCCGCGGTTCTCCGGCTGGTAGGCTGCCATGCTTTGCGAGCGCAACAGCACGTTCTGGATCAGCTCGCGCTCGGGGCGATCGTGCACCATGCGCAGGATTTCGGAAAAATCCGCCGGGGTCACGTCATCGATCGACGGCATGCGCAGCTTGAACTCGCGAAGGAACTGCTGCAGGTCCTCGTACTTTTCCGCCGGCGGCGGCTCGTGCGCGCGGAACAACGCGGGAATCTTCTTCTTTTCCAGGAACAGTGCCGCCTGCACGTTGGCGGCAATCATGCACTCCTCGATCAGCTTGTGCGCATCGTTGCGCTCGGTGGCGCCCATCGACTCCACGCCGCCGTACTGGTCGAGACGGAACTTCACTTCCGGCGTCTCGAAATCGATCGCACCGCGACGCTTGCGCTGCGCCGCCATCGCCTGGTACAGCGCGTGCAGGGTTTCCAACTGCGGCAACACGTCGGCCACCTCATGGCGCGCGTCCGCGTCGTTCAAGCCCACCGCCTGCCACACTTTGTCGTAGGTCAGCCGCGCATGCGACAACATCACCGCATCGTAGAACTTCGACTTGATGACGTTGCCTTCGGCGTCCACCGTCATGTCGCAAACCATGCACAGCCGTTCGACGTCCGGGTTCAGCGAGCAGATACCGTTGGACAGCGTCTCCGGCAACATCGGCACCACGAAGCCCGGGAAATAAGTCGATGTGCTGCGTTCGTACGCCTCGCCGTCCAGCGCGCCGCCTGCCTGCACGTAGTGCGACACGTCGGCAATCGCCACGATCAGCCGCCAGCCACCGCCACGGCGGCGTTCGGCATACACCGCGTCATCGAAATCGCGTGCATCCGCGCCGTCGATCGTCACCAACGACAGCTTGCGCAAATCGGTGCGGCCTTCGCGCTCGGCGGCGCTTACCCGCTCTCCCACCTGCGCGGCGTCACGCAATACCTCGGACGACCATTCGTGCGGCAAGTCGTGGCTGGCGATCGCCATTTCCACCACCAGCGACGGCTGCAGGCGTTCACCCAGGATGGCGCGGATCTCGCCCAGGGGACCGCGCCGCGGCGTCGGCGGATCGGTGATTTCGACCACCACGATCTGACCGGACTTCGCGCCCTGCTCCTGGCCCGGCTTGATCATCACATCCTGGTTCAGGCGGCGGTCGTCCGGCGTCACCAGGGTCACGCCGTCTTCGATCAGTACCCGGCCGACCAGACGTGGCGAGCGCCGCTCCAGCACTTCGGCGATCGCGCCCTGCTTGCGGCCGCGGCGGTCGATGCCGACCACGCTGGCCAGCACGCGATCACCATGCAACACGACGCGCATCTGCTGCGGCGACAGATAGAGATCATCACCGCCCTCGTCCGGACGCAGGAAACCGTAACCTTCGGCATTGGCCAGCACCCGGCCGGCAATCAGGTCGAGCTTGCGGGTCGGCGCATAGCCACCGCGCCGGCCCAGCAGCAGTTGGGCGGCACGTACCATCGCGGCGAGGCGCTTGCGCAGTGCCTCGAGGTCGGATTCGTCGTGAATCTGCAGCGCCTCGGCGATACGTGCCTCGGTCAGCAGCTCACCACGCTCCTCCAGCAAGGCGAGGATCGCCTCGCGGCTGGGGATGGGACGCGCGTAACGCTGAGCTTCGCGCTCGGCATGGGGATCACGCACGCCGCCCGCGGCCGGCTTGCCTTTTCGCCTGGCGGAAGCAGCAGCCTGCTGCTTTGAACTCGCAGGTTTGCTCCGGGTATCGGGGGACTGCGGAGCCTGGCCCCGGCCAGACTTCGGGGGATTCTTTCTGGTCACTAAATATCCTTGTGCTATCGGCGCCGCGCAGAATGACACGACACCATGTATTGGTGTGAAAAGAGTTGACAAGCCGACGGACGATGCCTACATTACGCGGCTCACGCAGCTCGCAGAGCAGGTGTGACACCTGCCCAGGTGGCGGAATTGGTAGACGCACTAGCTTCAGGTGCTAGCGGGGGCAACTCCGTGGAGGTTCGAGTCCTCTTCTGGGCACCAATTGTAAACGAAGGCCCGCAGAGATGCGGGCTTTCGTCTTTTTCAAGTTCCATCAAAGTCAGGAAAGTTGGCGGGCCGTGCCCATCCTGCGAGATCAAGCGCCGTGGGGCGGGCGCCGCCTGCCGGCTCTTCACGCAACGGCCGGCCCCTTCAGCTCGATCATGTTGCCCTGCGGATCGTACAGATAGATCGACGGACCCTCGCCGCGCGCGCCATAGCGCGACCCCGGCTCGCCGACGCGCACACCATGCGCTGTGAGGTGCGCCAGGATCGCCGCCTCGTCGTAGTCTTCCACACGCAGGCACAGGTGATCCATGTTGTGGCCTTCCTCGCCGGGCGGCGCGCCGCCGTGACGGCCCAGTTTGCCGTCGACGCCGACCAGATCGATCAGCGACGCCCCCGCGCGCAGCTGCACCAGGCCGATCTCGTCCTGCCGCCGTTCTTCGTGGCAACCCAGCACGTCGCAGTAGAAATGCTGCATCGCCGCCATGTCGATGGCACGCAGTACCACGTGGTCGATTTCACCGATACGGATCACGGGAGCTCCGGTCGAGGAAGGATCTGAGTGGCAAAGGATAGCGCCGAATTTCCACGAACCACGGCCAGGCCGGCCGGTCACAATCGTCTGCGACCTGTATAATTGCCAAGGTAAACGCAAGGTGGGAGAAGCCGACGTCTCTTCAGGAGTACGCCGGCTGCCGAAGACGCAACGCCCGTAATCGCTCAGGCCCCACACCACCTTCGCGTAAACACTCTGGAGAGAGCGGCTGCCTTCACCGGCGCAAGCCGCCGCCGAAGGGGCACGAGACGCACGCGCGTTTCCAAACTCTCAGGCAAAAGGACAGAGGGGCGCCCCACGTGCGGCATGCACGCCCGGCCTTCATCGGCCACCACCGGACGCCCGTCATGAGCCAGAATTCCTCACCTTCCCTGCGCGAGCTTGAGCACCACGACGCTTTCATCGAGCGCCATATCGGCCCCGACGACACCGAGATCGCGCAGATGCTGCGCGTCATCGGCCATGACTCGCTGGAGTCGATGACCGACGCAATCGTGCCGGGCGGGATCAAGTCGAACGCACCATTGGCTTTGCCACAGGCGATTTCGGAGGTGGAGGCGCTGGCCCGGATCCGCGCCATCGCGGAGAAGAACCAGGTGTTCCGCAGCTTCATCGGCCAAGGCTACTACGGCACCCATACGCCGAACGTCATCCTGCGCAACATCCTGGAGAACCCGGCCTGGTACACCGCCTACACGCCTTACCAGGCGGAAATCTCGCAGGGTCGGATGGAGGCGCTGATCAACTTCCAGACCATGTGCGCCGACCTCACAGGCATGGAGATCGCCAACGCCTCGCTGCTGGACGAAGCCACTGCGGCAGCGGAGGCGATGACCCTGGCCAAGCGTTCGTGCAAGTCGAAGTCCAACGTCTTCTTTGTCTCCAGCACCGTTCATCCGCAGACGCTGGAAGTGGTCCGTACCCGCGCCGAACCGCTGGGTATCGAGCTGGTTGTCGGCGCCGACAGCGAGGCGGCCGGCACCGAGGCTTTCGGCGTGCTGCTGCAATACCCCGACACGTTCGGCAGCATCCACGACTACCGCGCCATCGCCGAGGCCGTGCACGAGCGCGGCGGCCTGGTCGCCGTGGCCACCGACCTGCTCGCGCTGACCCTGATCGCCGCGCCGGGCGAATGGGGCGCCGACATCGTGGTGGGCAACTCGCAGCGCTTCGGTGTGGCGTTCGGCAACGGTGGCCCGCATGCCGGCTTCATGGCCTGCCGCGACGCCTACAAGCGCTCGATGCCGGGTCGCCTGATCGGCGTGTCGATCGACGCCGAGGGCAAACCCGCCTACCGGCTCACCCTGCAGACCCGCGAGCAACACATCCGTCGCGAGAAGGCCACCTCGAACATCTGCACCGCCCAGGTGCTGCTGGCAGTGATGGCGGGTATGTATGCCGTCTATCACGGCCCGGACGGCCTGATCCGGATCGCCCGGCGCACGCACCGGCTCAGCGTGATCCTGGCCGCCGCGCTGCGCGATTCAGGCGTGGCCGTAGGCAACGACTTCTTCGATACCCTGCACGTCACCGGCGTCGATGCTGCTGAAGTGCATGCCAGATCGGAAGCCGCCGGCATCAACCTGCGCCATATCGATGGTGCCAGTGTCGGCATCAGCCTGGACGAAACCACCACCCGCGACGACGTGATCGCCCTGGCCGGCCTGTTCGGGATCAAGATCAACAACATCGACGAACTGGACGCCGCGGCCGCGGACGCCCTGCCCGCCGGCCTGCGCCGTACCAGCGCGTTCCTCACCCACCCGGTGTTCAACACGTACCACAGCGAGCACGAGCTGCTGCGCTACATGCGCGCGCTGGCCGACAAGGACCTGGCGATGGATCGCACGATGATCCCGCTGGGCTCGTGCACCATGAAGCTCAATGCCACGTCCGAGATGATCCCGGTGACCTGGCCCGAATTCGGCAACATCCACCCACTGGCCCCGGCCTCGCAGACGCAGGGCTACAAGGAGTTGATCGACGGCCTCGAGCAGATGCTGATGGAGTGCACCGGCTACGACGCGGTCAGCCTGCAACCCAATTCGGGCGCCCAGGGCGAATACACCGGCCTGCTGGCAATCCGCGCCTGGCATCGCTCGCGCAACGAGGCCCATCGCGACATCTGCCTGATCCCCGAATCCGCCCACGGCACCAACCCGGCCTCCGCGCATTTGTTCGGCATGACCGTGGTGGTGACCAAGTGCGACGCCAACGGCAACGTCGACGTCGAGGACATCCGCCGCGCCGCCGAGAAATATTCCGACCGCCTCGCCGCGGTGATGATCACCTACCCGTCCACGCATGGCGTGTTCGAGGAGGACGTCGTGGCGATCTGCGACATCGTGCACGCACATGGCGGTCAGGTGTATACCGACGGCGCCAACATGAATGCGCTGGTCGGCCTGGCCAAGCCCGGCCAGTGGGGCTCGGACGTGTCGCACCTCAACCTGCACAAGACGTTCTGCATCCCGCACGGCGGTGGCGGCCCGGGCGTGGGCCCGTGCGCGGTAAAATCCCACCTGGCGCCATTCTTGCCGTCCCTTCTCCCTTCGGAAGAAGATTCCCGAGGGACGGATGAGGCTACACACCTGCCACGAGTCGGCATGGTCTCGGCCGCCAGCTTCGGCAGCGCCAGCATCCTGCCGATCAGCTGGATGTACATCACCCTGATGGGCTCACAGGGCCTGCGCAAGGCGACCCAGGTCGCCCTGCTCAACGCCAACTACGTCGCCAAGCGACTGGAGCCGCACTACCCCACGTTGTACACCGGACGCAACGGTCTGGTCGCGCATGAGTGCATCCTCGACCTGCGTCCACTCAAGGACACCACCGGCATCGGCGCCGAAGATGTGGCCAAGCGGCTGATCGACTTCGGCTTCCACGCGCCCACGCTGAGCTTTCCGGTGGCCGGCACGCTGATGGTCGAGCCAACCGAGAGTGAATCGCAGCATGAACTGGATCGCTTCATCGACGCGATGATCAAGATCCGCGACGAGATTCGCGCGATCGAGGAAGGCAATCTCGACCGTGAGGACAATCCACTCAAGAACGCCCCGCACACCGCCACCATGGTCAGCGCCAGCGAATGGACCCACGCCTACCCACGCGAGCTGGCAGCGTTCCCGCTGGCCAGTCTCAAACTGCAGAAGTATTGGGCCCCGGTGGCCCGCGTCGACGACGTCTATGGCGACAAGAACGTCATGTGCGCCTGCATCCCGGTGGATGCCTACAAGGACGAGGTGGACGCGTAAGACGGCAGCAGGCGTCGGCTCAACCGGTGGCTAGTTTTGGCACCACGTGCCGGATGGTGGAGCCGGTACCCTTGCGTGCCAATACGGATTGCGTGGCTGGCGCCAGCGCCAGGCCGATCTGATGCTCGGCGCGCATGCGCACCGCCTTGGCCGCGAACCAGGCCTCGGGGCCTGCCAGCAGGACACCGTAACCTGAATCAGCCTGGCGGGAAGCCTCGATAGTCTGGCGCAGGCGGGCAACCAGGCACTCGTTGAACGCCTCGTTCAAGGCAGCGGCACGAAATGGCGGGGCGACGTATTCGTCGAGCATGCTGGCCAGCGCCGCCGCCACGCGCAGCGCAATCTGGCGATCGGCGCGTGCGACACGGCGCGTCCCCGCGGGAGCCTGCCAGGCGCCATCGACGGCATCGACCAGGGCGCGGAACTCGCTGCGGTTGAGCGGTCGCTGCTCCAGCGGCAGCTCGCGCCGACGAATCAGCCACTCCTGGTCCGCTGCGGCCAGGGCATGCGAACGATGGAGGGCGCGGTCAAGCGCCTGGCGCCGGGAGAGACCGCCGGCGACCAGCTGCGCGGCAAGAGCCTCCTGGGTCAATGGCTGCGGCCGCGCCGTGCCGTCGTCTTCGTACCAGCGGCGATATTCCAGGGTAGCGGCGGAAAACAGATCACGCGGCGGCCTCACCGTGGCGCGCGCCTCGGCCATGTCGTCGAGTGCCGGAGCGACCGGACGCAAACCGACGGCTCGCGCCGCCATGACGCGATCGAGCAGCATTTCCGCCGTGACCAAGTGCCCATGGAAGGTAGCGTACGCATCCTGTGTCTCACGAACCGGCAGATAGACGAAACGGACACGGACGTCATGTCTGGCGGCGGGTGGCTTGCCATCGTGGACTGGCAAGCGGCTCACGCCATGGCAATCCTGCCCGACCAGCCGGCGCCCTATGGCCAACGCGGGGTGCGCGGTGGGCAAGTCGTTCAACAGGAGGTCGATGGTTGAATCCGGAAGGGCCGGCTGGTCAGCCAAGGATATCCGTGGCACAGGAGCAATTGCTGTTCTGGGCACGCGCACAAGCTGACCTTCTCGCCGGGGGCCACTACGGAGTCGATTTCGCAAACGTCCGCAATGTGCCTTGATGAACTACCCGCCGTCCGTGCCGGACGACCTCGGGTAAAACCATGGCACACACCACGGCGCCGAAATGTGCGACAGCCCCCAATCCCGGAATGACGCGAACGACCAGCAGGGAAAATCGGCGCCACAATTACCGCTGGCCAGGCAAAGCAGGCATCATGAACGGTTGACACGATGTGCAACCCGCCTGATCGACAGCGGCATTGCACTTCCCACACGCCCGGACACGGCTGAGCACCCGATCATGACCACCGCCAACCCGACACGCGTCGACGACCTGGATACCAATCTGCTGGCGCGCCTGCGCGCGGCCACGCAACTGCTGGAAGCGATAGCCGACGATCGGCAATTGCTGGACCGGCTGCCCGCCGAGGATCGCCAACGCCTGCACAAGGCGGTGGCGCGCGTGTATCACCCCGACCCCGGTGCACGCCGGATCCGGTTGAAGGCCGCCGAGAAGGCGCGGCATGCGGCGAAGACCCAGGTCGAGGACAGCGTGCTCGACCAGACCGGCATCCGCGCGCTGCGCCGCCGGCCAGTATTCACCACGCCGAACGTGTTTGCACCCGAAGGCTTTCAGCCGCACGACATCGCCCCGGACCAGGACGCCGCCCAGCCGCGGGAATCGATCGAGCCCAGGCACTGTTACGTGTGCAAGCGCAAATACACGACGATCCACTTCTTCTACGACCAACTGTGCCCGGACTGCGCCGCGTTCAACTACGCCAAACGCAACGAACTTGCCGACCTGCGCGGGCGCGTCGCCCTGCTCACCGGCGGCCGGGTAAAGATCGGCTATCAGGCCGGCCTGAAGCTGCTGCGTGCCGGCGCCGAACTGATCGTCACCACCCGCTTCCCACGCGATTCCGCCACCCGCTACGCCGCGGAACCGGACTTCACCGACTGGGGCCACCGACTGCAGATCTACGGGCTGGACCTGCGCCATACGCCCAGCGTCGAAGCGTTCTGCCATGAGCTGGTCGCCACCCGCACGCGACTGGATTTCATCATCAACAATGCCTGCCAGACCGTACGCCGCCCGCCGGATTTCTACGCGCACATGATGGAAGGCGAGATGGCCGCCCTGCATGACCTGCCCGAACCCGTGCGTGGGCTGATCGGCCATTACGAAGGCCTGCGCGGTTCCAGCATCCTGCCCGAAACCGGCCCGGCGATGTCGGGTGCTGCATTGCCGGGCCTGAGTCGTGCCGCCGAGCTGTCTCAATTGCCCTTGTTGTCGGAGGAGTTGCTGGCGCAAAGCCATCTGTTTCCCGAAGGCCGGCTTGACCAGGACCTGCAGCAGGTCGACCTGCGCGAACGCAACTCCTGGCGCCTGCTGATGGCCGAAGTGCCCTCGGTGGAATTGCTGGAGGTGCAACTGGTCAACGCGATCGCGCCGTTCATCATCAACGCGCGACTGAAGCCCCTGATGCTGCGCACCGGCGAGCGCGACAAGCACATCGTCAACGTGTCGGCGATGGAGGGCCAGTTCTACCGCAACTTCAAGACCACCCGCCACCCGCATACCAACATGGCCAAGGCGGCGCTGAACATGATGACGCGCACCGCAGCCACCGATTACCACAACGATGGCATCCACATGAACAGCGTCGACACCGGCTGGGTCACCGACGAGGATCCCGCTGCACTGGCTGCGAAGAAGGTGCGCGAGGAACGCTTCCATCCGCCGCTGGACATTGTCGATGGCGCCGCGCGCATCGTCGATCCGATCATCCACGGCATCAATACCGGCGAGCATGTGTGGGGGCAGTTCCTGAAGGACTACCGGCCGACCGACTGGTAAGGGTCGGCGCCGGCAGCGCACTCGAATTCGAGCGCAAGACCCGGAGTGCAAATGCGCCCGTTCGTGCATAGATTTCGCCTTGAGCGATAATCCCGGACACGAGATCACCATGAACGGCTCCGACAAACAATCCACCTTGGCCACCACCCTCGCCGACCCACGCTGGGCGGCGTTGCAGGCGCGTGATGCGCGCGCCGACGGCAGCTTCTTCTATTCGGTGCGCACCACCGGCGTCTATTGCCGTCCCTCCTGCGGCGCCCGCCAGGCCCGTGCCGAGAACGTGGCATTCCACGCCACCGCCGCTGCGGCCGAACGCGCCGGCTTCCGCCCGTGCAAGCGCTGCCGGCCGGACCAGATTTCGCTGGCGCAGCAGCATGCGGTGATGGTCACGGCAGCCTGTCGCGCGATTGAGCAGGCCGAGACGACTCCCGCGCTCGAGCAGTTGGCGCAACCGAGCGGGCTCAGTCCCTCTCATTTCCACCGCGTGTTCAAGGCCGTAACCGGCGTGACGCCGAAGCAATACGCCATGGCCTATCGCAGCGCCCGGGTGCGCAAAGAACTTGCACGCAGCGCAACGGTGACCGAAGCAATTTTCGATGCCGGCTACCATGCCAGCAGCCGCTTCTACGAACAGGCAAACCAGGTACTCGGCATGACTCCCTCAAATTACCGTGCCGGTGGTGCCGACAGCGCGATCCGCTTTGCCATCGGCGAGTGTTCGCTGGGCGCGATCCTGGTCGCGCAGAGCGAGCGCGGTGTCTGCGCGATCCTGCTCGGCGACGAGCCGGATGCGCTGGCGCGGGACCTGCAGGATCGCTTTCCCCGCGCCCTCCTGGTGGGTGACGACCCGGGCTACGAGCGACTGGTCGCGCAAGTCATCGGCTTCGTCGATGCGCCGGAGGTCGGCCTCGACCTGCCGCTGGACGTGCGTGGCACCGCATTCCAGCAGCGTGTATGGCAGGCGCTGCGCGAGATCCCCGTCGGCCGCACGGCCAGCTACGGCGAGATCGCGCAGCGCATCGGCCAGCCAGACGCTGCCCGGGCCGTGGCCCGGGCCTGCGCGTCGAACACGCTGGCGGTGGCCATTCCGTGTCACCGCGTGGTGCGCAACGACGGCAACCTGTCCGGTTATCGCTGGGGCGTCGAACGCAAGCGCGCCCTGCTGGAACGCGAGTCCAAAAAATGAGCACGCGCGACTGTGCCCTTCGGCGATGCGGCACGAACTTCCGCTTCGTCCCCCGCCATGCATAGCGCAGACTTGTTTGGCGACACCCTGGATCCGGTCCGCCGGAAGGAACCGCTGGGCGACGGTGCCCTGCTCCTGCGCGGATTTGCGCTGGCCGAGGAAGCCGCCTTGCTGGAAGCGCTCGATGTCATCCTGGCGCAGGCGCCGTGGCGTCACATGATCACGCCGGGCGGCCAGCGCATGTCGGTGGCCATGACCAACGCGGGGCAACTGGGCTGGCTGAGCGATCGGCGTGGTTATCGCTACGAGCCAAGAGATCCGCTCAGCGGACAGGCATGGCCGACGATGCCATCAGTCTTCCAGCGATTGGCGGCGTCCGCAGCCGCACGGGTGGGGTTTGCCGGCTTTGAACCCGATGCCTGCCTGATCAACCGTTACGAGGCGGGCACACGGCTCAGCCTGCACCAAGACCGCGACGAGCACGACTTCGGCCAGCCGATCATCTCGGTCTCGCTGGGTATTCCGGCGGTTTTCCAGTTCGGTGGCCTGCAACGAACGGATCGCCCGCTACGCGTACCGCTGACCCACGGCGATGTGGTCGTCTGGGGCGGCCCGGCGCGCCTGCGCTACCACGGCGTGCTGCCGGTGAAGGCGGCCCACCACGCGGTACTGGGCGACTGTCGGATCAACCTCACCCTGCGCCGCGCCGGTTGAGCGACAAACCATGACTCCGGCCCGGTGCACCGAGTCGTGGAGAGTACAACCCTGATACGGATGCCGATCCAGCATCAACTTGCTACCCTCAATGGATAATCGGGTTCGCGAGGCACACATGACACCTTCCCAAGGCATCCATGTCATCGACACCGGTTTTGTGCGGCCGGGATTCGATGCGGCGTACCTGGTCGTCGAAAACGACCACGCTGCCTTCATCGATTGCGGCACCAACCATTCCGTGCCGCGCATGCTGGGCGCACTGGAGGGCGCCGGGTTGTCGGCGGCAAACGTCGACTGGCTGATCCTCACCCATGTGCACCTGGACCATGCCGGCGGGGCGGGCGAACTGATCGCGCGATTGCCGAACGCGCGCTTGTTGGTCCATCCGCGCGGTGCGCGCCACATGATCGATCCGTCGAAGCTGTGGGCCGGCGCCAGCGCGGTGTATGGCGAGGCCGTGATGGAGCGCGAGTACGGCCGGCTGCGGCCGATCCCGGCCGAACGCGTAGTCGAAGCCGACGATGGCCACGAGGTCGACCTGGCGGGTCGGGTCCTGCGCGCCCTCGATACCCCGGGCCACGCCAAACACCACAACGCGATCTACGACGAACGGGCCAACGTCTGTTTCACCGGCGACGTATTTGGCCTGTCCTATCGCGAATTCGACACGGCGAACGGCCCGTTCATCCTGCCCACCACCTCGCCGGTACAGTTCGATCCGGACGAACTGCACGCCTCGATCGAGCGACTGGTCGCCTTGAAGCCCGCCGCGATGTATCTCACCCACTTCGGTCGGGTGGAGGATGTCGACCAGCTCGCCGCCGACCTGCACGAGCAGATCGACGCGATGGTAACGCTGGCGCTCGATGCTCGCTCCAGCACTGACCGGCACCAGACGCTGGTGAAAGCCCTGACCGGGCTGTACGCCGGACGGGCGCGCACACACGGCTGGAGCGGAGGCCGCGACGCGCTGCAACGATTGCTGCAGATGGATATCGAACTCAATGCGCAGGGCCTGGAGATCTGGCTGGACCACCAGGACAAGGCGCGGCGCTGACCGCCTTGCGGGCTTTCAGGCCAGACGGGTACCGTTCGGCACCGGCCGCTCCAGCGCAGTGAGTACCACGCCCTCTTCCGCGGGAAAGCCGGTCAGCAGGAACTGCGAGCGAAACGGGCCGATCTGCTTTTCAGGGAAGTTGATCACGCCCACGATCTGTCGACCGAGCAGGTCCTCAGCCCGGTACAACGCCGCGATCTGCGCGCTGGTCTTTTTTTCACCGTAAGGGCCGAAATCCACCCACACTTTCCAGGCTGGCTTGCGTGCCTCGGGGAACGCTTCCACCCGCGTCACCGTGCCGGCGACCAGCAAGATTTTTTCGAAATCGCCCCAGCTGATTGCGGGGACAGTTTGTGCATTCATCCTTCCAGCCTCGTCTTCAGGCAATCGCGGCCTTGTTGCCACCAGTAGCTGGCCTGCGCCGCAAGATAGCCAAACGGGCGGCCAACGTTGGCCAGCCCGTAGTCGCCGAACTGCTTCCAGCGATCGCCACCTTCGGCGAGAGCCGCCGCAAGCAATTCCCCAGCGGCACAGGTCGGCGCCAGCCCATGCCCACCAAACGCCTGTGCCCACCACAAACCGTTGCCTTCGCCGCCGATCTGCGGCATCTGGTGCCGCGCATAACTCATCAAACCCGACCAGGCGTAGTCGACCTTCACGCCGGAGAGTTGTGGAAAGACGCGCAGCAAATCTCTGGCAAGCAGTTTCTGCACCGCGGCGGGTGAACGCTCGAGCACCGAAATACGCCCGCCCCACAGCAATCGCCGGTCCGGCAGCGTGCGGTAATAGTCGAAGGCGAAGCGGCTGTCGTAGATCGCGGCGCGGGTACGCAGGCACTCGTCCAGGCGCCCGTCGAGCGGCTCGGTCACCATCACATAGGTAGCGATCGGCAGGATGGCCCGGTCGATCGGCTTGCGCAATCGAGCCAGATAGCCGCCACACGCCAGCACCACCTGATCGGCCAGCACTTCGCCCTGCGCAGTTCGCACGCGCCAGCACGCACCATCGCGCACCAGGCTCAACGCACCGCTGTTCTCATGGATGCGCACGCCCTGCCCGGCTGCCGCCGTAGCCAGACCGAGCGCATAGTTGAGCGGATGCAGATGCAGCGCGTCACGCTCGTACAGGCCTCCGTGATAACGCTCGCTGCGGATCTGCGCGCGCAGTTCGGCCTCGGACAGACACTGCCAGTGCACGCCATAGTGCTCGGCCAGCAAAGCCTGGCGTTCACGCAATACGCCGGGATCACGAAACCAGTTGGCCCAGATCACGCCCTCGTCGACCAGGTTGCAGGCGATCTCGTAATCGACAATGCGCTGGCGAATCCGCCCCACCGCGTCCGTGGTGAGTTTGAACAGTGCGCGAGCACGGGTCTCGCCCAGTTGATCGAGCAGCGATTGCTCGCCCAGCGAATAGCCGGCAAACACGAAGCCACCGTTGCGGCCCGACGCACCGAAGCCGATCTGCTCGCGCTCCAGCAGTACCACGTCGCGCAGACCGCGCTCGGCCAGCCCAAGCGCCGTGTTGAGGCCAGCGAAACCCCCGCCGATAATCGCCACCTGTGCCCGTGCCGTGCCCTGAAGAGGAGCCCAGGCCGCATCCGGCGTGGCGGTGGCGCGATAGTAGGAAAACGGGCTCATGCAGCAGCGACGACTCGCACGAATGCGATCGACCAGCCGGGTCTACCTCCTGCAGGCAACATCGCGGCACGGCGCAGGCATGCCTGAGATGGCGAGAGCCGCGCCAGCATCACAGTGTGTCGAGAAAGTTCCGCACGGTCGGCGCCAGGGTCGGATCCTGCATCGCCATGTGCATCGTGGCGCGCACCAGGCCAGCCTTGCTGCCACAGTCGAAACGGGTGCCCTCGAAGCGATAGGCAAGGACCTTGCCCTGCTCTTTGAGCAAGGCATCGATCGCGTCGGTAAGCTGGATTTCGCCACCGGCGCCCGGCGTGGTCTGCTCCAGCAATTGAAAGATACGGGCTGGCAGAACATAGCGACCCACTACCGCCAGGTTCGATGGGGCATCCGCCGGCTTGGGCTTCTCGACCATGGAGCGGATCAGCGCACTGCGCTCATCCAGCAGCGTGGCATCCACGATGCCGTATTTGTCAGTCTCCTCATGAGGCACTTCCTCGACGGCGATCACCCCGGCCTTCTGCGCGTCGGCCAGCTCGGCCATCTGCCGCAGCGCCCCCTTGCCCGCACCGTTCCAGATGAGATCATCCGGCAGCACCACGCCGAAAGGCTCGTCGCCAACCACAGGCTTGGCGCAGAGCACGGCATGGCCCAGGCCCAGTGCTTCGGGCTGGGTCACGAAGATCGCCCGCACATGCCGCGGCAAGGTGCCCTGTACCAGGGCCAGCAGCTCGGCCTTGCCATTCGCGTGGAGCTTCGCCTCCAACTCGTAGGCCTTGTCGAAGTAATCGGCGATGGCGTGCTTGTAGCGGTTGGTGACGAAGATCAGGGTGTCGGCCCCGGCCTCCACCGCCTCGTCGACAGCGTACTGGATCAGCGGCTTGTCCAGTACGGGCAGCATTTCCTTGGCCACCACCTTGGTCGCCGGCAAAAAACGCGTGCCAAGTCCGGCCACGGGAAACACCACTTTGCGCAGGGGCTTGCTCACTCATTGATCTCCGGGTTGGCGCGACGGATCGACACCACGTTGTCCGGCTGTGCCGATTCGCTCCAGCGGAACGAAGGCAACAAGCTGGATACGCAGCGGCGAAGTTCTTCCTCATTGTAGGTATCGACGGCCTCGACCGTCTTGTTCAACAGTACCTGCAGCAGCTCCCACGATACCTCGCGATGTTGCGCCAGGAAAATCTTGGCATGCTCGGTGGCCCTGTAGTTTTCCAGCGGATGGAACAGTTCCTCGAACAGTTTTTCGCCAGCGCGCAGGCCGGTGTAGACGATCGGGATCTCGCTGCCCGGCTTCTTGCCGGCGAGGCGGATCATCTGTTCGGCCAGATCGCGGATCTTCACCGGTTCGCCCATGTCCAGGGCGAAAATCTCGCCGCCCTTGCCGATGCTCGCCGTTTGCAGGATCAACTGGCAGGCCTCGGGAATGGTCATGAAGTAACGCGAGATTTCCGGATGGGTCACGGTGACCGGGCCGCCCTCGCGGATCTGCTGCCGAAACAGCGGCACGACCGAGCCGGCCGAATCGAGCACGTTGCCGAAACGCACGGTCATGAAACGCGTATCAGCCTGGGCATCGAGATTCTGGCAATAGATTTCGGCCACACGCTTGCATGCGCCCATCACGCTGGTCGGGTTGACCGCCTTGTCGGTCGAGATCAACACGAAACATTTCACCCCGACGGCACAGGCGGCATCGGCCACCGTGCGGGTGCCCAGTACGTTGTTCAAGAACGCCGCGCGCAATTGCCCCTGCAACATCGGCACATGCTTGTAGGCCGCGGCATGGAACACCACCTGCGGTTGCGCTTCGGCGAGCACCTTGCGCATCGCCGCCGGGTCGCAGCAATTGGCCAGAACGCCGTCGAGGATCAACTCCGGAAAATCTGTACGCAACTCCTGGGTGATTCGGTACAGGTTGTACTCGCACAGCTCGACCACGGTGAGCGACTGCGCACCAAGGCGGGCCACCTGCCGGCACAGCTCCGAGCCGATCGAGCCGCCGCCACCAGTCACCAGCACGCGGCGGCCACTCAGTGTCTCGCGGATTGCCGTCCAGTCCAGCTCCACCGCATCACGGCCGAGCAGATCCTCGATCGCCACTTCCTTGATCTGGTTCATGGACGCGCGGCCGGCGACAACATCCTCGAGTCGCGGCACTGTACGGTATGGCAGGTCAGTGCTGTCGCACAAGGCCACTACGCGCCTCATTTCGGCCGTAGACGCGCCGGGCAAGGCGATCAGCAGCATGTCCGCCGCCACCCCGCGCGCCAGCTCGGGCAATTGATCGAAACGGCCCAGTACCGGATGGCCGTTGATGCTGGCGCCACGCAGACTGGGCTTGTCATCGACAAAACCGACCACGGCATAACGGTTGTCACGATGCAGGTCACGCGACAGCACCTCGCCGGCCCGATCCGCACCCACGATCAGGACCCGCTTCGCGGCCTTGCCCCTCAGAAGATCACTACGACTGTCCTTCCAGTAGCGATAGGCCAGGCGCGGCGCCCCCAGCAGCAAGGCCAGCAGCCCTGGGTACAACAACAGCACCGAGCGAGGCACCCCTTCCAGCCGATTGTAGAAAAACAGGCCCAGGCCGATCGTCAGCGCACCAATCACCGATGCGCGCACGATGTTCCATAGATCCGGTAGGCTGGCAAAGCGCCACACACTCTTGTAGAGCCCGGTCCAGCGAAAGATCAGGCCCTGCACCAGCAGTACCAGCGGAAACTCAAGCAACTGGAAACTGACGATTTCGTCGGGCCGCAGGGTATAGCGCAGCCACTTGGCGATCCACCAGGCAAGCGCCGCCACCAGCAGGTCGTGCAATACGACCGCGATGCGCGGATGAATGAAGCCGACCAGTTTACGCAGTGACATGGGGTGCCTCGCCAGGATGGCGCCGTAGCAGGTGCCGTTTCAGGTACAGCCAGATGGCCGCCGCACCGAGATAAACGACCATGGTAATCCCCCACGCAACGAGCGGATGACTCCAGGCCAACCAGGCCACCGGCGCCGCCACCAGCATGTTCCAGCCCAGATAGGCCGCATCCACCCATGCATGCGTCCCGTCACGGCGCGCCAGCCATTGGTACAGGTGCTCGCGATGGGCAGCGTACCAACGTCGCCCCTGCCACATCCGCACCAACAAGGTCAGGCTGGCGTCCACCACAAACGCGGACGACAGGATCAGCGCCGGCCATAGCAAGGCCTTCTCGACCTGCCACAGCATCGCGCTGAAGGCAAAGATCAGCAGGCCCACGCTGCCGCTGCCGACGTCGCCCATGAAGATCCGCGCCGGTGGCCGGTTGAAGCACCAGAAGCCAAGTGCCGACACCGCCAGGCAGGCCGCGGACAAGGCGAGTACCGGTTGCGCCGACGCCCACGCCAAGGCAGCCAGACCACTCCCGACGAAAATCGTCTGCAGTGCCAACAGACCGTCGATGCCATCCATGAAATTGTGCAAGTTGATGCTCCACACGCCGCCAACCAGCAGCAGCGGCAGCCACCACCAGGCAACACCATTGGTCAACAGGCCCAGGGAAAACAGGCCGGTCGCCAGTAATTGTGCACCCAGTCGCGGCAACACCGGCAGTGATCGATGATCGTCCCACCACCCCGCCAGCGCCACCAGCGCCAACGCCACGCACAGGCTGCCCGGCAAGGCCTGCCCGGGCCACGTCGTGTGCAGGCTCCAGGCTATCCCGGGCAGACAGACCAGCATGGCCACGACGATGCCGACGCCGCCGCCGCGTGGCGTCGGAACGCGATGCGAACGACGCTGCCCCGGCTGGTCCAGCATGCCGCGCCGATGTGCGTAGCCGACCGCGCCACGCACCAGCAGGACAGTGATAATGAAACTGGCCAGCAACCATCCGATGGTCGGCAACATCATGGCGTCACTCGCCGGCAACGCCATGGATGGGCCGGATCGTGCTCCAGCTCTTGCAACTGGGGCATTGCCAATGGTGCGCCTTGGCGCCGAAACCGCAACGGTTGCAACGATACATCGCCTGACCTTCGAGCAACTTGCGGGTCAGGTCGCGCAGGATCAGGAAATTTTCCCGCGCCTCGCCTTCGATCTTGTCCATCGTGGCATCAAGCAGCGCCATCAATCCGCGCACCGATGGGCGCTGGCGCAATTGCGCGGTGAGGAAGTCGATGGCGGCGCGCTCGCCATCGCGTTGCCGGTAGATGTGGGTCAGCGCCAGGATCGGCGACACACCGTGATAGCGCGCCAGCATGTTGCTCAGAAAGGCTTCGGCGCGGTCCATCTGCTGCGAGCGGGCGTAACTGTCGAGCAGCGGCGGCAGGATGTCCGGCGTGAAGGCGCTGTCGGCCTTGATCGCCGCCTCGAGTGCGTCGATGGCTTCGTCATGCCGGCCATCCTCGGCGTACATTCGCCCGGTAAGCATGAACGCGCGCACGCAATCGGACTGGCACTCGAACGCCTCACGCAGGTAGTCGCGTGCCTCTGCACGCGCGCCATGCTGGCGTGCGCGCTCGGCCAGCTCGCAGTAGAACTGGGCGATCATCGGCGCCTCGTCCTCGCCGGTCATCACCTCGAGCCGGCGGGCGTGCTCGATCGCCTTGTGCCAGTCGCGCTCGTGCTGGTAGATCGCAATCAGGTGGCGCAGCGCCGAGGGCGCATGCGAATCCATCGCCACCAGGTCGGCGAACAAGGCTTCGGCGCGATCGAGCAGGCCCGAACGCATATAGTCCTCACCCAGTTCCAGCAGAGCTACCGTCTTCATCGCTTCGGACAGGCCTGGCCGCGAGACCAGGTGTTGATGTAACCGGATCGCGCGATCCACCTCGCCCCGGCGACGGAACAGGTTGCCCAGCGCCAGGTGCGTCTCGACCGTATCGCGATTGTATTCGGCCAGTTTCAGGAAGACTTCGATCGCCTTGTCCTGCTCCTCGTTGAGCAGGTAGTTCAGCCCCCGGAAGTAATCCGACGACAGCTCGCTGACCTCGGCGCCGGAACGCCGTACGCCCAACTGGCGCGAAGCCCACCAGCCCAGCACAAACGCGACGGGCAGCAGCGCAGCCAGCACATACATCGGATTCATGGCTTCGCCGGCGGCTTCTTGTCCGCACCCATTGACTGGCGCGAGCGGCGTGACCACACGCCTAGCCAGGCGGTCAATCCACCGAGCAGCCAGCCGATAACCACGGCGCCCAACAGCGCCGCGCCCTGGGGCAACCGCACCTGGGCGACACCGAAATCGTATTCGATCATGTCGGCATTGAGCGCCCCCAGCACGATGCCAGCGGCGACAAAGGCGACCAGGGTGATGATGGCAAGCAATCGCATGATCGAACTTTACCTGATCTGATTGTTCCTGACTGGCACAGGCGACGTATCGTCGCTTGCGTTTACGGACGGCGAGTACCACGTGGGTGGTGCCATCGACAGCCACAAAGAAGGCAGGACCGACTCACGCCGCCTGCCTCCGGGTTGCTCTTCAAGAATGACTCAACCGGCGTCCTTTTCCAGATCAAGGTTGACCCGCTCGCGCAATTCCTTGCCTGGCTTGAAATGAGGGACGTGCTTGCCGGGCAGTGCCACGGCTTCGCCCGTCTTCGGGTTGCGGCCCATCCGGGGCGGCCGGTAATGCAGCGCGAAGCTGCCGAAACCGCGCACCTCGATGCGTTCACCCTGGGCCAGCGCCTGGCTCATCTGCTCGATCACGCTCTTGACGGCCATCTCCACATCGGCAAACGCAAGATGGGTCTGGCGCCGTGCCAGCGCTTCGATCAATTCGGATTTGGTCATGGGCCCCAATGTCCGTGACGTGAGACAGCGGGGCGACGACTGCCGCCCCGCATCATGCTCGCAACTGGCGATCAGTCGGCCTTGTTGAACTGTTCCTTCAACAGTGCGCCGAGCTTGGTCGTACCACTGGCGGCAGAGGAATAGTCCACCGCTGCCTCGGGCGCGTCTTCCTCGTCCTTGGCACGAATCGAGAGCGCCAGCTGACGGCCCTTGCGATCCATGCCGGTGAACTTGGCTTCCACGGCATCACCCACCTTCAGGTGCTGAGTGGCGTCGTCGATGCGCTCCTTGGCGATGTCGTTGGCACGCAGGTAACCCTCGACGCCCTCGCCCAGGTCGATCACCGCACCCTTGGCGTCGACTTCCTTGACGGTGCCGTTGACGATCGTGCCACGCGGATTGGCGGCCATGAACTGACCGAACGGATCCTGTTCCATCTGCTTGATGCCGAGCGAGATACGTTCGCGCTCCGGATCCACCGCGAGCACCACGGCCTCGATCTCCTCGCCTTTCTTGAAGTCACGCACGAGATCCTCACCGGACACCTGCCAGGAGATGTCGGACAGGTGCACCAGACCATCGATGCCGCCATCCAGGCCGATGAACACACCGAAGTCGGTGATCGACTTGATCTGGCCAGAGACCTTGTCGCCCTTCTTGTGCATGGCGGCGAAGGCTTCCCAAGGGTTGGAGCGGGTCTGCTTGATGCCCAGCGAGATGCGGCGACGCTCTTCATCCACGTCCAGCACGGTCACTTCGGTCTCGTCACCGACCTGTACCACCTTGGCCGGGTTGACGTTCTTGTTGGTCCAGTCCATTTCCGACACGTGCACCAGGCCTTCCACGCCCGGCTCGATCTCGACGAAGCAACCGTAGTCGGTCACGTTGGAGACCTTGCCGAACAGGCGCGCGCCAGTCGGGTAGCGGCGGGCGATGTTGACCCACGGATCCTCGCCCAGCTGCTTGAGGCCCAGCGAGACGCGGTTGCGCTCGCGGTCGAACTTGAGCACGCGCACTTCGAGTTCGTCGCCGACGTTGACGACTTCGCTCGGGTGGCGCACGCGCTTCCACGCCATG